>Ga0181520_10007105_pt1 | contig 16686 bp, 8 predicted proteins | sample PEATcosm2014_Bin_29_FD_132451 | JGI IMG/M metagenome (GOLD analysis project Ga0181520, IMG submission 132451) | Peatland microbial communities from MTU Mesocosm Facility, Houghton, MI, USA - PEATcosm2014_Bin02_30_metaG | ecosystem: Environmental > Terrestrial > Soil > Wetlands > Peat | place... | reverse complement strand
TGGGCATCGATAGCGACGTAACTCATTTTCGGTCCGCCTTTCGGAGAATGGTTTGCTGACGCAATATCATTCGCCAAACGGCGGGCCGTTTCATGTTAGCCCCTCCTTGAACGGTCCGCGCCTTGATCCGTTGAACGCATCGCGACCAAAAACGATGCTCCTGGGTCTGCAGGCGTCCTTCGGGGATCATTCCCGAACTCGGGCCGTTTTGGTTACAGCCCGGACAAACAACAGAGCCGCCGAATCTGTTGATTCGGCGGCTCTAAGGACCAATTCCCATAGCCAAAGTGCCGCTGGTTCGGGAATGGATTGTATTGGTAGCGCGGGCAGGATTCGAACCTGCGACCTCAAGGTTATGAGCCTTGCGAGCTACCGGACTGCTCCACCGCGCGTTGCGTGAACTATAATAACAGACTGGCGCTTACATGTAAACACCCGCTTGCCACATTTTCCCATGCGGCGGGCTTGGGACGGTGCTCGTCCCTCATTTCGCAGGGTACTTGCCCACCGACACGCGGTATCTGACGGGCAGCAATGCGCGGCCGTCGTCCAGTGTCGTCCGCACCCAGAGTTCCGAATCCGCCGCAAGGCCCGGAGGGTCGGACAGCGACACCGAGTCCGCCGTCGTCTCCGACACGGCCGTGACCCACGGCGTTGGCGTGCCGGGCAGCGATACCTGCACCGGGATCGCGGCGGTGTGGGTGTTGCCGTTTACCGCGAAGCTGACCTGTACGGATTGCGGACTCCAGGTCCCCGGAAACTCCACCGTCATCTTGCCGCTGACTTTGCCTCCGGTGAAGTTGTAGACATGCAGGTCGAGCGTCTGCGTCGTGCCCGGAGCGATCAGTGTCGCCTTCGTGAGCCGGTCGGCGGTGTCGAAAGCGACTGTCGGGAAGATCCCCGTCACAACGGCGGGCTCGAAACTCGCGATGCTCTGAGCCTCGTCCGCCCAGGCCTTCGCGACGGCAAGCGTGCCTGTACCCCATACATCCGACAGGGCCAGTTGGGTGCCCGCCCGCTGCAGCATCATACCTGCGAACGGATGCAGGATGCTGCCGTCCGCCGGGCCGACCGTCCCGCGAAGGCTCGCGATTCGCGCCCGGAGGGCCTCCCGGTCCGCGGCGGCCACCTGGCGCTTCGCCCCGCACTGTGCCCTCCCATCAGCGACCTCGCCCAGCCATTCAGCCAGTTTCGCCATCCTGTAAAGCACTCCCGGCGAGTCATGCGTCAGCGCCTTATCCGGCTTCACGACCGAGACGTATGTCGCGATCCCCTGGGTGACTTCGTCGCGTGCCGCGTCGAGGAGGTCCGTCTGGCGCTTCCAGTCGGTGGCGGAGGCAGTCTGGAACTTCGCCATCGCCGCGCGGATGCGGGGAACGACGTCGGGCGAGACGCCCCCGGCATCGATCTGCAATTGCCCGGCGTACCCGTTCACCTGGTCGGGCACCACTCCGAAGGCGGTGGTGAGCGCCTGCTCGCAATAGTTGCCGGCCGCCTCGGCGACGTAGGCGTCGTCGACTCCCAGGAGGACCGTCGGCGAGCCGGTCAGCCGGAAGCTGCGCGGTCCGGAGCCGCCGATCATGGACAGGTTCCCGGTGAAGTCCATGCTACAGGCCCCCGCGCCGAGCTTGATGCTCACCGTCGCCCCGGGGTCCGACCATGCGACCAGAAACGGACGCCCATGCTTGAGAAACAGGTGGGCATAAGCGTTGGCGGCTAGTTTCAGCGGACCGGCATAGGCGGCGTCGGAAAGCCAGTAGCGCGCCGCGGCAAAGGCGACATAAGTCGCATTGGGGATGGCCTGATCGCCGTTCTGCCATACGAGCGCCTGGGAGCCTGGATCGGCTGAGCCGACGACGCCCCCGATGCACCCCGACCGACAGTACAGCCCCTGTCTGAGGGCTTTCAGCCCGGCGTACAGGCGCATGAGGTAGGCGGCCTCAGGGATTCCGGTCGGGGCAGTGAAGTAGGCCTCGGTGTGGGCCGTCTCCTTGGGCAAAGCGTACCTGTATCCCACCAGGGAGGGCACTCCGAACATATACGCCACGAGGTTCTGCTCCGGGATGCCGTTCCCATGCCACGCCATTTCGTCGAAGTAGTAGTGCTGGTTGGCGCCGCAGGTAATGCCCAGTTCCGTCCAGTGCGCGCACGCCCCCCCGTACAAGACGAGGGCGGAGGCGTCTTGACCGTGCAGGGTCATATAGGCGATGCGCAGGAGTTCGAGGTACTTCTCCCATGTGCCATAATAGAAGCTTTGATCGACCTCGTTCCATATCTCCCAGCGGTTCACCAGAGGCAGTGTCACGGCGGCGCCCGCAAGGGGGGCGCCGGCAATCAGCGGCGGCCACGAGACCGTCTTGCTGCCCAGATACTGGCCCATCGCGTTGACCCACCACGCCCACTCCTCGGTATCCTTCGGCTCCCAGCAGTGCGGAGCGGCAGCGACACGGTCGGTGGCATCCGCGGGCCGGAGGTGGTTGAATACAGGGGTGTACCCAAAGATCGGGATTAACTGCAGGCCGTACTTTTGCGCCGGCGCCGCGTAGCCATCGGCCTGGCTGGTGTCGAGCGTTTGCGGCGCAGGCTCTCCGTTCAACCATGCCACATCAACCCGGTCATAGCGGGCGCCGGCGAGAGCGAACGACCCGAGCGTCTGGTCATCGGTCCCCTGCCACTGCAGACCAAACTGGCGGTAGTCGCCGGGGTCGTCATCAGGCCGGGGGATCACGCAGAAAGCGTCCGCAACGACATTGCCCCCGCCGAAATCGAGGGAGACATAGTAGATGCCATAGGGCAGCAGGTATGGGACCGAGAGGATCACCGGGTCCTGGGGGGTAGTCCACATTCTGCGGTCCAAGACCTCGCGGCCATACGCGTCGGTGATGCGCCAGGTGAACGACCCCGAATAGTCAGTAACCGAGAGGTTCAGCCACGGCTTCTCACCCGGGAAGAAGACCCGAGCGGGCCGGATCGCGGTGATCTTGACCCCGGCGAGGGCGGCATCCGCACAACAAACGAACAGCGCGACAGCCGCCAAGAGCGCGAACAGAAGAGTGCGAGAACGCTTGGACATGAGACCGGCCTCCGGGGCTACAGGTGGCGCTAACCCTCTGTTACCTCGGCGTAACGATCGGCGGCTTGAGCGCTTCCGGGGGCTACCGGTTTGTCGTGGGGCAGGAAAGCAACGGATAGGAGTGGCCTTTACGTCCTGGGGGATTGCATCCCCCAGACCCCTGCAGCTCTGAAGGCTTTGGACCTGCGATAGACGGTGACGGTAGTCCGATAGGGGGGGAATTGGCGGTGGACGAAGCGCCGCTTCGTACCGGCGTAGGGGTCGGGGTTGAAGCCGAAAACGTTCTCTTTCTCGAAGCCGGCCGCGATGAGTCGGGCTTCGGTCTCCCGCGCCGCGCGCTCGTTGTTCTCGGAGTAGCCGGACAGGGGCGAGAACTCGCAGAAGACGCGGCTTGCGCGGCGCAGGTCCTTGTCGGTCACCTCAGCGGCGGCGCGTGCCTGCTTGCCGTTGCGCTCGAGGTACCAGGCGAACGAGGGGTGCGTCCCGATGATGATGTCATCAGGACCGCCCATGCCGGCGACCGCGCCGGCCACGTAACGCCAGTCGTCCACGAACTCGGCGCGCTGATACTCGCGTCCGGCGTAAAGGTTGGCAAGGCCGGCGACGTTGACGCACGTGGCCGCCGCGAGCATCCAAAGCAGCGTCCAGCGCCGAGGCGCGCCGGTGAAGACGAAGGACTTGAGAAGCAGATACCCCACGGCGCTCGGGATGAAGTAGCTGGGGAGCGACAGGCGCGGGAGCGGGAGCATCATCAGCGGGGGCAGCAGGGGGATACCGAGCAGCAGGGATGCCTGCCATGCCTGTAGCCTCTCGCGCTGGCTCGGCATCCGCCGCAGCGCCAGCAGTGCGCCGGTGACTGCCGTGCCGAAGACCAGCGTGTAGGGGAGGACGACTTGCCAGTGCCAGGGGAGGATCGTCGGCCCGATCTCGGCATCGAACAGCAGCATCGCCGCTTTCACCAGCCCGCCGCCAAAGACTGGGGCGCGATCGAAGCCGCCTGTCCCGGAAAGAAGGCTGGATCGGTTCGCCGCCACCCAGGGCACGAACGCGACGAGGGCCACGGCTTGCGTGATATACCATCGCCCTGCCCAGCGCCGCCCTGAGACCGCGAAGCCGATCCACTGGACCAAGAACACGGGGATGAACGTGAGGTCGTAGTACAACCCTGCGATACACGCAAGACCGTGGGCCGCCCACCAGCCCCAGCCCGCATCGCCGCGCATCAGGCGGGCGAACAGCCACAGGGAGAGCAGTGAGATCGCCGCGAGGGGCATGTACCAGCGCACTGTGCGGCTGAACAGCACGAGAAGCGGGGATGTGGCACAAAGATAGGCGACGGCCAGCCCCGCGCGCCTCCCGCATACCTCGCGTCCGACGAGCCATGCCAGGAGGATGACCGCCGCGCCAGCCGCTGTTCCCGGAATGCGCGCCGCAAACTCCGAGCACCCCGCAACATGCACCCACCCCCATATCAGCAGGCTGTGCAGGGGGGGGTGTACGTCCGTGGCGAGCGCCTTCCAGGCCTCGGCGAAGGGGAGACAGGCGATGCGCAGGGTGAAAACCTCGTCGCCGTAGAAGCTGAAACGACCGAGGTAGGCCGCGCGCAGAAGCGCGCCGATCACGACCAGCGCGCATACTGCGGCCCCGTCAGAGAGACGGCGCCGGCGGCGAGTATCCACGATTTGTGTGCTGATAGGCGAGGTCGAAGCCCCCATGATTTGGGTGATGGTCAGTATCTCGGAACTCGACTTGCGTTCATTGCGCAAAGGGTTGCGGGGCGGCCCCACGACTCCGCAGGAGCCGCGAGAGCGCGGAAACGGCGCGAACGGCCCTGCGTCTCGGCCATTCTCGTGCCTTTGAGTCTTTGCGCTCACGAGCGCCGTTATGCAGCTACTGCTCCGTCACGAAGATCGGAGCCGGGCCGGCCATGACCGACACGCCTGTCGGCAGCTTCTGCAGCGCAACTGACCGTCCGAACAGGCCGATCGCCGTGACCTTTGCCCCCGGCTTGCAGGGCACGGTGACTCGCTGCTCGCCCTTGAGGGTCCACACGGCCCAAGCGGTGCGGGCCGGTCCCGCGGTCCCCGGCTTCGCGGCAAACTGCAATAGTGTCGTGCCTGGAGCCGGGGTGTCGATGCTGGTGGGCTGCAGGCCCTCTATCTGCGCCTCAGTGACGGCGACGCTGACGGCGAGGGGGGTGAGCTGGTCGTTCATGTCGCTGAACATGCAAAGCTGTGCGACCTCGGTGAGGCGGTACGGGAACGCGGCGTAGAAGAACGTCTTCTGGACCCCTGCGATGCGTTCACATAATAGAGTGACGGCTGCCTGACGCGCGTCCTCAAGTGGATCGTCGGGACCCCGGTTCGGGAGCCAGAACTTGCGCGAGGAAGTCTGCGGGCTGAGGCCGACCTCGCTGTCCCAGACCGGCATCACGTGGCCGACCCGCCGGGTCATCTCATGCCCCATCCAGGTCATGAACTCGACCAGTGGCTGCGGCCCGCCGAGGACCTGCGTTGTGGCCCGCCCGTAGCCGTGGAAGCTGACGGCGTCGCAGTGGGACAGCAGTCCGGCGTCCATCGCATTCTGCCACCACAGGTCAAGGGCGGTCGGGCCTGCGGCGCCGCCTCCGCCGATCACGAACGCCCCCGGGTTGGCCTGCTGGGCGGCCCTGTGGGCGACCTCGAGCATCGCGACATACCACCGCTCGTTCGTCTCCCCGCCCGGGCCTTTGCCGGCGAACACCGGCTCGTTCATAACCTCCCATGTGTCGATCCGCCCCCTGAAGTGCGCCACAGTTTCGCGCGCGTATCGCTCCCAGTCCGCGAAGTCGCGGTCGGGATAGCGCATCGCTGACCAGTCGGCCTGATCCTTGCCCAGACGCCAGGCCGGCACACCGTCGAGCAGCCCCAGTACCCGGTAACCTGCGGCGATGTACTTATCGACCTCCGCGTCTGCCTCGGCCCATTTCCATTCGCCTTTCCTCGGCTCGAGAAACGGCCATTTCGTCGCCACGCACACGTCATGCAGTCGTGCCCAGCGCATCCCGCAGGCAGGCAGCGACAGATACAGCGGCGGCGTGCGGCTGTAGTCGAGGCCGGGGTGCACGCCGGCCTGCCAGTCGGCGGGCGTCTGGGCCGGGAGCTTGGGCACACAGGCGACGAGCGCCTCGCCTTCGCAGGCGGCATCGACGCCGGTACGAGTGCGGAAACGCCAGTAACCGGGCGGGAGAGAGGCGATCCGCAGAGCGCCTCGGTAGACATCCGGGTTGGTTACACCCGGCGTGGCCGTCAGAGGGACGCTCAGGGTGGCGGCGACGGCGCCAGTCTCATCGAGGCGCTCGACAGTCACTGAGGATGACGGTGGGGCGGTCAGCTCCCAAACGACACGCTGGACGCCCAGCACGATAGGCTGGCCGGTCACGACGAGGTTGTTGTGCCGGTCGGTTGTGATCGCGCACTCCTGCCGGGCCCTCGAGACGAATGGCGCGCCTCCCCCCGCATGCAGGTCAACGTCGTCAACCCAGATGTGCTTTCCGGGAGGGGTGCCGACAAACACCCACACTCCCGCGAAGGGCGTTCCGGCGGCCTGACCGCGCGGGGTGGTGAGCGTGGCGGTGAACTCGACACGCCCCCACTTGCCCTCGGGGACGGGCAGGCTCTGCTGCACGCCGCTTGGGCCGGAGATCATCAAGTTGACACGCGCATCGGGGTAATCGGCCCGGACCGCGGCGGAAAGCGTGTACTTCTGCCCGTAGGAGATCGGATAGCAGGGCCCGCTCAACGTGGCGTCGCCCTCCAGACGCATGGAGTAGCGCCCGGTCGCGGCGACGGTCGGGTCGGGCTCGCCGTGGCCGCGGATGTGCCTGGCCGACCAGGGCGACTCGTCGCGCGAAAGCCAGCCGTCCCAGCCCAGCTCGAAGGACGCGTTCTGGACCATGTTGCCGCGCAGCGGCGGCTCCTGCACCGGCGGCGGGCCCGCATACTCCTCGACGCGCAAGTCGCCGAGCCACAGCGCGCCCTGCCCTTGCGTCATCAGCATGACATCCGCGTCGTTCCCGCCCTCGCCAGCCGTGACGATGAAGTCGAACCGCTTCCAGGTCTCATTGGCCGAATCGGTGACGGAGATATACGCGGTATATGGCGCGGGCTCCTTGCGCAGCAGGATCGTGAAGTCCCGGCGCCCCTGTGAAGCCACTGTCCCGCTGATCCGATACGACTTGCCGGCCACCACCGTCAGCGGTCCGGCGAAGACCGCCTGCGCGAAGTTGCTGACCCCGATCTCGAGAGCCTTGCCACCCATCGCGTTCGTCTGGACGATGCGGTAGGTCGTCTTGTCGCCGGTCCAGGTATTGTCCTTCACCGCCGCGAGAGGAGCCGGCCCCTCAGGGAAGCCCTCGAAGTCCTGGGAGTATAAGACCGCGGGGGCGGCAGCCGCCGACATCTGTAGAGGGGCGGTCGCGAGGAGATAGACCGTGGCCAGCGCAACGGCCGTGACGGGCGATGGATGGACTGACCGCATGGACACTTGCCCTTTAAGCGAAGTAATGACCGCACCGGCGGCTTACATGCCAACTCGGTCGGTCCTGCGCGGAATATCGAGTGCGGAGACCCACCGCAGCCCGCTATCGTTGGCGTTGGCGACCTATATCTGCATCGCCACTGCCGGGTCTTCGGCCTTGCGCGGCGTGCGCATAAGGCGGTCGACAACCAACGCGTCGCTCTGTTTCAGCCAGCAGTACCGGGCGTCAGGCGAGAAGCTACCGCCGTAGGGGAGCAGTTCGCCGGGGATGGCCACCGACCTGCCGCCGTTGAGGGTGGTCAGGATGACGCTATCTGGGCCGGGACTTTAGGACAATCTGCGTGATCATGGTGTTGGCGTGCATCGGGCGGGACGAGATCTCCAGCTTGCCGTCCTTGCTGTCCTCGGCGGTAACCGGGAAGGCCAGCCATACGCCCGGGCCGTCGTAGTTTTCCAACTCTCCGAAACTGCGTCCTTGGAAAAAGACCTCCGCCACGCGTTGCAGGTGGTTCCAGTCGTGGAAATGCGCGTACAGGGTGCCGGTGAACCCCTTGGGGCATGTCACCGTAACTCGCAGGTCCGAACCGTCGTGCCAGGCCGCACCCGTCTCGTCGCGCCAGGTGCTGCCCTGCACGGAGTAATCGAACCCCGGCTCGCGTGCGAGGACCTCGTCCGCCTCGGGCGCCCAGGGCGCGGGGGTATTGGGCTGCGGCACTTTCACCGCGGCCTTCACGCGCAGGAGGGGTTTCTCGTCCAGGGCTGGCGCCCGGGTGATGGCGTCGAGGGGCGACCGCTCGCGGAAGAGGGTGGCGAGGTACGCGGGAGTCAGCTCTTGTGCCGGCTGGAAGGCGTCCGAGGCGGCGTAGGCGAGCAGACTGTGGAGCATCTGCCGGGCTGCGGGGCTGGTGTCGAGATTGCGCTTGAGGTTTAGAGAACACACGAGAAGCCGACCGGGGCCGACCTTCGCCTCGAAGATGTCCCCGAGCCGGTGGTTGCGGCTGAAGTTGTCGATCATTTGCACGGTCGGGCGGTACTCCGGCGGCGCATCGTCGAGGATGACGCTGCGCGAGCCCTGCAGCAGGTCATACCACTGCCAGTTCGTGTAGCCGTCGGTCGGGAACTGCGCCAGCGCCGGATGTTTCGGGTCGCAGAGGATACTCATCGTGCCCGGCTGGTTGGCGAACATGACCGGGCCCCAGAAGACGGGGGTGAAGCTGCCCTGCACCGCCTTGGCGATGATGCCCGGCGACGCGAGCAGCACGACCTTCTTCCCGGCGGAGAGGGCCGAGGTTGCGTTCGTGTCCCACGCGGTTGCGACGGTCACTCCGGCCGGCGCGGCGACGTCGACCTGCGACGGGTAAACCCAGATGTCCCAGTCGTTGGCGAATGGAGTGCCCTCGATCGCGACCGTGACCTTGAGCTTCGACGGGACCTGGGCCGATGACAGCCGCGCCTCGATCTTGCCGAGCGACGTGAGACTGCCGGTGGGGATGTTCAGGGCCGGGAGCGAGCCGGCGGCGACCTCGCGGCCGGCCGCATCGGTGATCGTCCAGGCCGGCGTCGCGGCCTTCAGGTCCGTCGGGCCGAAATGCGAGACCTCGGCCTCGGCGACGAACGGCTCGTCGGCGGTGAAGGTGCGTTTCTTCATCTGCAGCAGCGGCACCGTCGGCCCGCAGAAACGGCGCCATTCCTCGGGCTTGATGACCCCCTTGGAGTCCCAAAACGCATCGAGGATGCCCACGATTGAGGTGCCCTGGCCGGGAAAGTCGTGGAGGTCGAGAAGTTGGAACCCACCGTGGCCGGGGGTTCGGAACAGGACTTCCATCTCTTCCTTGTAGAGCAACGCCGAGAACCGCCCGGTGGCTTGCACGAACGCCGGCGACTGGCCGAGCATGTGTTTCGCGGTGAGGTCATCACGAACGATCTCGAAGTTGCGGGCGCGGGTGACGCCGGTGTATTTGGGGATCTCGGCGAGATTCGGGAACAGTGTCCACTGGCCGATCTCGTGCGAGATCACGGGCACTTTCTGCTGGGCGTCGGCGTCGCGGAAGTCCGCGTCGGTGCCGGGGCCGTGCAGGCCGCGGATGACGGCCACGCGGTAGTCGTCAGCATCGCCCTGCGACCAGGCGGTCGAGGGGGTGTAGAGATGACGGCGGTCGCGTTGCTGACCGAGCTTCACGAGCTTCTGGAGAAATCCCGGATCGCCAGTCAACTCATTGCCCATGCACATCATCCCGAAAGAGGGGTGGTTGCCGTAGGTATCGAGGATGCGCTTCAGTTCTTCCTCGATGAACGTGTCGCGCGCGGGGTCCTTGCCCACGTCGCCGACCCACTGCGGGGCCTCAACGTGGTAGATGAAGCCCATCCGGTCTGCTGCGATGAACGCGGCCTCGGGCGGGCACCACGAGTGGAAGCGCAGGGAGTTGAGGCCGTAGGACTTCGCGATCCGCAGGATGCGCAGCCAGGGCTCTACGGTCGTCGGGGGGTAGCCGGTCAGCGGGAAGATGCAGCATTCCAGGGTTGCGCGCACGAATACGCGCCGGCCATTGAGAGTGAGCTGCTTGCCGCCGCCGTTGTTGAAGTCCCGCATCCCGAACGTGACCAGGCGGATGTCGTTGTACGGGATGCCGGCGGTCCGGACGACGACGGCGGTCCTAAGGGTGTACAGGTTCGGTGCGAACTCGCCCCACAGCGCCGGAGCCAAGCCCATCGGGACCTCGGCCTCGATCACGGTGCCCCCCGCAGGCACGACAGCTCGTGCAGGCACGCGCCCCTGGCCCGAAACGGCCGACTGCACTGATAGCCCCAGGACGACGGGCATCGGTCTGCCGGTCACGTTGCCGACCGTGGCCCGCACCTTGGCCGACCTGGTGGCGATGTTCGGGTAGACCTGCACGTCGTCGATCCAGACGGGGTCGGTGGCGCGTAGCTCGATCCGCCCGACGATACCGTTCCAGTTCGTCTGCGTCTCCTCAGTGACCGAGTGCGCCCAGTTACCGACATTCACCTTGAACGTGTTATCGACGCGGATGGTGAGGCGGTGCTTCCCCGGAGAGATCGCAGCGGTGAGGTCGTGGATGTGGGGAACGCAGAGGCTGTCCTGCATCCCGCAAGGTCGATCGTCGAGCCAAACTCGTGTCTCCCAGTGACAGCGCTCGAGAAAGAGCGTGACCCGCTTGCCTTTCCAGGCGACGGGGATGTCGATGTCGCGCTGGTACCACGCCGGGCCGGTGTACTCATAGAGCCGAGCGAGGTGGCTGAAGTCCGGCTTGCGGGTGTTTCGGGTCCCGTAGTGGTTCTCATCGGTCGAGCCCGGCAGCTTCGTCCGGTCCGGCAGGTCGGTTGCGAACCAGCGGCGCTCGACCCCCGCAGCCTCGGCGTCGAGACGGAAGCGCCAGGTTCCGGCCAGAGACACGGGCGTTGCGGTTGCGTCGGCGTCGCCCGCCAGACAGCAGCGGCAGCCTGCAGTAAGGAAACCGAAAAGTGCGAGACACAAGATGCGGCGCATGGGGGAGAGCCTCCAACCGGGATTGCCCGAAGCAGGCGGGCGTCGTCCGTTCACGGCCCGAGCGGTCGCCCACCTGAGGCGGAGGTTCGCCGTTGGAGCCGCCAGCACATTCCTGGGCTCTTTCTCGATCTGTGTGGGTAGGTTGACACTGGCTGAGTAGACCGCCTCGGGCGCGTGGTCACTATCCGTGCCGTCGCGTCCGCAAGGACGCTTGGCCCCGCCGCAGGCGGGGACCCTCAGCCGGGCGCTTCAGCGTCCGGGATTCCCGCCGCACAAAGACCTCCCCGTCCGCAGGACGGGTGGCCGAAGGCCCTATGGCCCGCATCATCGACGACTTGGGCGGCTGCGCCGCCACCCGTCCTGCGGACGGAAACGGCCCTAACTGCCGGCCTTGAACCGGACGCTGAAGCATCCGGCTGAGGGGCGCTTCGCGCCGGGCGTCCTGCGGACGCAACGGCAACGGCTTACCAGGAGCAGTCGGCTACCGCCCTCGTCAAGACCGTTCGTGGCATCTACCCACACACATTGAGGAAGAGCCAGGACATGGAGGAAAGTAAGCTCGCTTCCGGGTGTGGTCACATTTCAGCAACGGGCACCACAGAAACACGGCGGGCGGCAAGCAGAATACCGGGGAAAACCAGTGATGCTCCAATACCTGGCAGGGTATAATGACAACGATACTGACACGGGGGCACGGAGGGTTCGGAGGCTGCGGGCACAGGGGTCAACATCAGTCCCGCTCGCGACACCGGAGCAGCGAACCGGGTCGAGTACCTCTGATGTAGAGCGCGGGTTTGTACCCCGCCAGTGGTGTTTTCTTCCGTACGCCCACTGAGGGGGGATGCGCTACAGCCGGAGGGCGGACCCGGAAGCCAGAGGAGGTGGAGAGAATGCGAAGGATTACTATCCTGTGGGCTGTCATCGTAGCCAGCCTGGCGGTCGTGCTATTGGTGGGCTACGGATGCCGCAAGAGCGCTGAGCAGAGCGCAGCGCCGATAGCCGTCGAGCAACCGACTGCGTCAACAGAGCAGACAACCACACCGGCGGCTGCGACGACGGATGCCGCATACGTGGAGCTGGCCCGCCCGCAATGCAATGACCAGGGCTATTATGTGCCCGTCACCAAGGAATTTGAGGAGCCGGTGATGGGGTATGCGGCTACAAGCCGACCGGTGAGGACCATCATGGTCAACAATGTCGAGGCCGAGACTTTCAATGCGCAGTACCAGCCGTTCAACGCGCCCGCCGGGCTTACGCCCATCGGTTTCAGAGCGCCGCTGACGCTCGAGCCTGACACCATCATTACCGTCGACATGACCGACGTGGACGGGTACACGATGGAGACGGTCTATTACCCCGGACGCGAGCAGACCTACGCCAGGGTCCACGAGCTTTGGGCGGCGGCGCCGAACGACGTGTACGCCAACTACCGGCTGGCGAACTGCTTCACCGTGATGGGCGACTACGGTGACGCATTTGTGCGTTACCATCGGTGCATCGACCTGGAGCCGGCCTTCGTCCTGGGAGCGTATTTCTTGGGATTGGCCTTCTGTGACGACGACCGTTGGGACGACGGGTTCGTCTGGTTCCGCCACTGCGGGGAGATCGACCCTGCGTTCTATGTCGCCCGTTACGACCTCGGCCGGTGCTATGAGCACCGGGGCGACTTCGCGGACGCCGCGCTTGAGTTCCAGGCGGTTCTGGGGTTCCAGCCGCGGTTCGCTGAAGCGCATTGGCGACTGGGGCAGACCTATGCCTGGCGGAACAACTGGGATGGCGCAGCCCGAGAGTATCAGGCGGCCTTGCAATACGATCCAAGGTTTGCGCCGGCCCATCGCGACCTGGGCTCGGCCTACGCCCATAGAGGCAATTGGGCGCAAGCCACAACTGAGTACCGGACAGCGACCGGATTCAGCCCGAGAAATGCGGGGTTCCGAACTGACCTCGGCGGCGCGCTGGCACATCAGCAGAAATGGAACGAGGCGACCGCCCAGTATCAGGCGGCTCTGAGGATCAACCCCCAGCACGCCGGGGCCCATCAGGGCCTGGCTCACGCCATGTATGCCACGGGCAACTACAAGGAGGCGTGGGCCCATGTCCATACTGCCCAGGGGCTTGGCGCGCGCCCGTCCGGGCAACTCGTGCAGCAGTTGCGCCAGCGGATGCCTGAGCCAACGTCCCGATCTCAAGTGCGCGTGGCAAGGTCGGCCCCGTCCGTGCAGCACGCCCGGTCATCAGGCCGGAGTGTAGCGCACTATACCGCGCCGTCTCGTGGTGGATCGCACGGTGGTGGTGGAGGGATGCACTATGCCGCGCCATCCGGCGGCGGTAGCCGGCACATGTCCTTGAGCAGTGGCGGCGGGAGGCACTACGCCGCGCCGTCCAGGGGCGGTGGATCGCACGGCGGTGGCCAGTCGGGCGACCACGGTAATGCGAGGAATAAGCGGTAGGGGGACTCGCAGAGACGGGGAGAGGATAGGGCGGGGGCCCCGTAGACCGAGGGCCCCCGCCCACGACTGGCAACCATCCGAACCCCCCTCACCGCTCCCAGATGCAACGGTAGTTGAACCGTCTGTTGGGGGCGGTAGCGCCGCTGGTGCACAGGGAGATCGGGTCAATCAGGTCAGTCGGATTGTCGGCCCATTTGAAATCGAACTTGAAGGCGTTGCCGTTCAAGCCCAGCAGCTTGCGCGGCACGGCCAACTCCAGTTCTTTGCCCGCGTAGCGGTAGTTGATCCGCGCCACCTCCACCCACGGACCGTCGGGGCTATCGGGGGAGTAACGCATGAGCGTCGTCTCCCTCGCGCTGATCACCCTCTTGTTGATGATGTAGTCATAGCCGTGCCAGCCGGTCTTGGAGTTGCAGTCCGCGTCGATCAGCAGGAGCATCCAGTTGTTGCCGGTGTGCGGGGTGAGCGGCTCGTTCGTCGCCGCGTAGAAATACACCATGTTGTCGTCGACGGCGACCTTGCTGGTGATGATGTCATTGCGGCCCGAATCGTCCTTGTATTGCAGGCCGCCGTAGCCCTTGTAGTCGCGGTGGAAGGTCTTGCCGACGGTATCCCGGTACTCGACCTTGGCCTGCGACCAGTCCTCGAAATGCCCGTCCATTTTGATCGGCAGTATCCCGCGCACTACCGGTATGGGACGAACGCCCTTGTAGCGGCGGATGTTCTCGGCCATCTGCATGTAGTAGTTGTCGGTGTAACCGCCTTTCATCGGCTCGATGGAGCGGTTGAACTCGGCGTTGTACTGGTCCACAAAGAAGTACGTGCTGTTCCGGCGCATGAACGGGGTGGCGCCCCCGCCGCCGGGCTGATACTTGCCGGCGGTCAATTCGTTCCAGTCGTTGATGTACAGGAATTGCGGGTTGGCCTTGATGGCTTCGTCCCATCGCTGCTGGAAGTAGATGCCGTAGCCCTCGGGGTGCTCGACCGTCTTGCCCAGCCACGGCACATACGTCGGCAGCGGCAGATCGTGCTCGTCCAGCGGCGGCTCGCCATGCTCACGGGTCCAGGATTTCCCGATCAGGCTCGAGGGATGCTGCGCGGGGGTGACGGCCGCTTCCTCCTTCTGGCCGTTGTGCCTCGAAAGCAGGTCATCCGGCTTCATCGCCGCGACCCGCGCGTCGCCCAGGTCCAGTCCGAAACTCCAGTTGTCCTCCGTGCCGACATAACGCTTCCCGGCCCACTCGTAGTATCCCCACCACATGGTGCGCAGAGTGAAAAAGCTCTTCACATCTTTGGTGTAGTCCTTGTAGAACGGCTCGGTGTACTCGGGGTCGCTGTGATGCGGGTTGGCGGCGTCGGTCTTGGCGGCTGCGTCGTAGTGCGGGTTGGGGTTCTGCACGCCCCCGCCGTTGGCGTCCGTGCTTGGCATGCCGTTATAGAGCAGCAGCGGCTTCCCATCCCACATAAACCATAGGTCCTTATACTTGCCCGCCTTGTAGACCTTGTCATATAGGTCCTGCACCACCGTAATCACGGGCCCATTGAATGCCCAGAAGCAGAACTGCGGCACTTTGTTGCCTTCGGCCTTCATCTTCTCCATGACCGGGAAGACGACGTTCCACTCGTCCCAGTACCGGACCGCGTTGGTGACGTCCATCACGAGGACATCCACTCCCGCATCGGACAGCATGGACATGTCCCGGCGGATGACGTACTCGTCCTTGCTGAGAAAGTAACCCATCTCCGGCTCGCCCCAATGATACGAGCCTTCCGTCCAAAGCGGATTGTTGGCGTCGAGGCGGGCCTTCGGATCGCGGGCCAGTATCTTGGACACGTCGGCGGCATAGGGGCTTCTCAGGGTGCTCAGCGGATCGCTATGCCACGTGATATAGAAGATGCCCACCACGCGGCGCTGATCCTTCTTGACCGGCCCTACCTCCGCATATCCCGGCATGGTTCGCCCGAGCGCGTCGGTCGCCACCCAGGTATCGGGGTAGATGTCGCGGTAGCCCGCGCTTTCCGGCTCGGCGACGGCCGCGATGCAACCTACGGCGAGCAGTACCGCGAACACGTATCGTCTCATGGATAGGCTCCGTTCTTGCGAGCAAAGGTGGCCGCGTCTGTGGACGCCTGCAGCGCATGGACGCCCTTCGGCTTCGACGCGAGGACCTGCAACGGCTTCCTTCCCTGGTGGGCCGGAACCCACCTTCCGCCGGCCATCGGGAGTATCGGGGCCGAGGGGCGCTTTCGGCGTCCAGGCTCATGGCCTTCGATACCTTTCAGGCATCCATGTACTGCTCTTCCGGTTCGTCGATGGCCGCTGCGAGGATTCTGTCGGCGACATATTCCGCTGTGTCCACGGGGGCGGCGGGATTGGTGCGTTGCCTCCGGCGTAGCTCCGGGTCTCCGAGCGAGTTCTTCGTGAAATCCGTGGCGGTCATGCGGGGGAGGATCGAGATGACGCGGATGTTCTCCCCGGCCAGTTCGACCCGGGCCGTGTCGGAGAGCATATTCAGCGCGGCTTTCGTCGCGGCATAGGCTGCCAGGCCTGGGAGACGCATCCTCGAAACCATCGAGCTGACGTTGATGATGAGCCCGTCCCCCTGTTCCCGCATGACCGGAATGGCCGACTGCATCGCAATCAGCGGGGCGAAGACATTGAGGGCGATGATCTGATGGAAGTCATCCGGGTTCAGGTCGGCGACTGTGCCGCTGGCAGCCTGGCCGGCGTTGTTGATCAGGATGTCTATCCGCCCATAATGCCGCACCGTCTCCGCGACGGCATGTTTCACCTGCGCCGGATCGCGGAGATCAGCCGGAAGGGCGACGGCCTCACACCCCTGCGCCCGTAGTTCGTCGGTCAGCCGCGCCAGGATGTCAGCCGACCGTGCCACCAGGGCCAGCTTCGCCCCCTCCCGCGCAAATCGCTGAGCCGTGGCCAGGCCGATGCCCGCCGACGCGCCGGTGATGAAGACGACTTTGCCATGAATGTCCATAAGCGCTCTCCTGAGGTGATTGCAAAAGTCGCTGCGTCGTCTGTAGGAGCGGTCTCCAGACCGCGATTGCCGTTAATACGCCGCGATAGAGACATGTTTTCGTCTCCATAGACGCTATTTTAGCACACTATGGGGTCCGGT
>Ga0181520_10007104_pt1 | contig 16687 bp, 11 predicted proteins | sample PEATcosm2014_Bin_29_FD_132451 | JGI IMG/M metagenome (GOLD analysis project Ga0181520, IMG submission 132451) | Peatland microbial communities from MTU Mesocosm Facility, Houghton, MI, USA - PEATcosm2014_Bin02_30_metaG | ecosystem: Environmental > Terrestrial > Soil > Wetlands > Peat | place... | reverse complement strand
TCTCGACGACCTCATCACCACCATCGGAACCCAGGGCATTGACCTGCTTGATGGCCCCAAGTTCGGCGACAAGGACTTCGAGCTAGATGAGGGAGACGATGTAGAGCTGGATCTCACGCCCGGCACCCTGGAAAAAACCAACGACCCGGTGCGCATGTATCTGCGCGAAATGGGCACAGTGCCTCTGCTCACGCGCGAGGGCGAGGTTGAAATTGCCAAGCGCATCGAGCGCGGCCAATTGCGCGTGATGAAGGCTATTTCGCGTTCGCCCATTGTGATTCGCGAGATCATGGCGCTCGGCGAAGACCTCAAGCGCGGCGTGCGCAACATCAAAGAGGTCGTCATCTTCGACGACGAGGAACTCACCGAAGAGGTGGTGCAGACGCGCGTCAAAGCAACCGTGGCCCGCATCGACGCGTTGCTGAAACACCAGAAGCGGATCGCGCAGCTCGAAGAGAAACTCTTGGGCCCGGCTCCAACCACCAAAGCCAAGATCCGCGAACATCGCCACAACCGCTGGCTCATCGCCCGCGAAAAGGTGCTCGTCTCGCGCATTGTTCGCGAATTCAAGTACACGGCTCTTGAGCGCAAGCGCCTGCTCGACAAGGTCAACAAGACCGTCGATACCATGCGCACCCTTGAGCGCCAGATCCGATCATTGGAGCAGAAGCACGAGGCCAGCCGCAGCGAGGAGCTCAAAAAGGAGTACCGCCGCCAGCAAAAGAACTGCAAGGCCGATCTCGAAAAGATCGAGGGCGAGGCCGGCGTTCTGATCACCGAGCTTAAGCGCACACAGCGCGAGATGATCCAGGGCGATATGGACGCCGAGCAGGCCAAGCGCGAGTTGATCGAGGCTAACCTGCGACTCGTCGTTTCCATCGCGAAGAAGTACACCAACCGCGGCCTCCAGTTCCTCGACCTCATTCAGGAGGGCAACATCGGCCTGATGAAGGCGGTCGACAAGTTCGAATACCGCCGCGGCTATAAGTTCTCGACCTATGCCACCTGGTGGATTCGCCAGGCCATCACCCGCGCCATCGCTGACCAGGCACGCACCATTCGCATTCCTGTTCACATGATCGAGACCATCAACAAGCTCATTCGCACCAGCCGCCAACTCGTGCAGGAGCTTGGTCGCGAGCCTAGCAGTGAAGAGATTGCCAAGCGCATGGACATTCCGGTTGCCAAGGTGCGCAAGGTGCTCAAGATCGCACAGGAGCCCATCTCTCTCGAAACGCCCATTGGCGAAGAGGAAGATTCGCATCTCGGCGACTTCATTGAAGACCGGCAAGCAGTATCGCCCTCTGAGGCTGTCATCAGCGTCAACCTCAAGGAGTACACCTCGCAGGTTCTCCGCACGCTTACCCCGCGCGAAGAGCGGGTAATCAAAATGCGCTTCGGCCTCGAAGATGGCTCCGAGCACACGCTGGAAGAGGTAGGCCAAAGCTTCCAGGTGACGCGCGAGCGCATCCGCCAGATCGAAGCCAAGGCGCTGCGCAAGCTCCGCCACCCAAGCCGCTCGCGCAAGTTAAAAGCATTTGTAGAAGGTGCCAAAGAGATGTAATTTTGGCAGCAACTCAGCCAACAGGAGCCGCAGCCTTGGTAGGGGCTGCGGCTCTTTCTATGTTCACGAATTCGTTCGGCGCAAAAGAGTGCTTCGCGCCTGAAGTCATCTCCATTTCGATTCGGATAGCCGTGAGGCGAACGGGCTTGCCGTCACACAGCAGTAATCCGCGTTGGAAAGAAAACTCGACATTCTGCCCGATAAGTCCAGAGCACGAGGGAATTCAAAAGGCGAGCTTCATGGAGACTTGCACCGATCTCGGACCGCCCACCTGATAAGACTGCTGCAAACCTCCCAGTTGAGTATTCAGCATTCTCGTGATGTAGCCGAAGGTGGGATTTCGCGCCAACGTCCCATCGCTGTACGTCCCCAGATTGACATCAGCGTCGCCAAAGTTGGGGTGATTGAAGGCATTGAAAAACTCCGCCCGTCCTTCAATTGCTGCCCTATTGCGCAGAGCGAAACTACGGTGAATGGAGAGGTCGGCCTGCCACGCCTCATGACCGCGCAATGAATTCCGGCCTAACTTTCCCTGCCGATCAGTAGTGGGAATCGCGAAAGCGTCGTAGTTAAGAATCTCACCCCATGGCTGATGCGCATGAGTTAGAGACATGCTGGAGCCCATGACTCGGTCTGGTCTTGTGGGTAAGAGTTGCGATCCGATCGGCCTCATATAGGTCACATCGAGCGGCATTCCGCCTCGGGCTGTTATCAATGCGCCCAAAGTCCAACGATCGAGGAACCACGCGGTCATACCCTCAAGTGCCGGCGCTTTGGTTTCGTAAGTCATCGCCAGCCCGGCACTGTGCCGCAAGTCAAAGTCCGAATTTCCTTTCTCTCCGGCGATCGAAATCAATTTTTGTCTCGGAAATCCATTGAGATCGCCGGATACGTCATCGATACTGTGCGCCCAGGTATACGAACCTAGAGCCTGAATGCCCGCAGTTACTCGCTGGCTGAACTGCATCTGTAACGAGTTATAGGATGAATTTCCTTCGCTGCGCACTTCGGTTACGGATGACTGATGAACGAAATTCTGATTGGGGTCCGTCAACTGTTGCAAGACCGGCAAGTGTCGTGATTGAGATCCGACATAGGCAATCGATAGCTTTCTGCTCTCTCCAAGATGCTGCTCGATTCCAGTACTGAACTGATAGACCACGGGGGTGGAATAGCCGTCTGAAAATGCATAAAAAGTCTGCCCCGAGTATGGTGGAAGCAGACTATTCGAGTTGAGTATAGGCAGCGTACTTGCTGGGGGATATGCTCTGTTATAGAGGGTAGCTTGCCTGATATGGGGAAACGCACTGGCAGAAGCCATCGAGTTTGAGTTTCCTAATGAGTAGAAAATTCCCGCACCGCTATGCAGAATTGTTTCCCATCCATGCGTATTCAAGACCAAAAAAGATTGGCCTAATCGAGGACAAAAGTCAGTGTAAATTGTTGGGTACAGCTGCGTTCCAGCGGAAGCCAGTGTCATGTTACCAATATCCTTAGACGATGTCACCGTATACAGACTCATTCCATTATCCGCTGTAGGCGGGGAGTTAATATCCCACCGCAAACCGTAATCGAGCGTCAAACGTTTGTTTGGTTTCCAGGTGTCCTGCGCATAAAAGGAGGAATTAATCTGCACAACCTTGACATCGTCCTGAGACTGAAGCGCAATGGAATCCGCCATACCCGAAATCAGGCTGCTCTGCGATAGGAAACTCACCGACATGTTGAAATCGCTCGGAACAGTTTCTCCTGTCAGTCTCAATAAGTCGAAACCTGCCCCAAAGGTATGTCTCCCGCGAGCGACTATGGTGTTATCCGTAAGATTGATCTGGTGAATCGGATTCTGCCCAGTACTCTTCGAGCTATAGGTCATGCCGAGAAAGTAATAATTCAAGCTCGGCAACTTCACCTTGGAGCTTATCCCCTGCAAGAGAACTTTATCCGCCGGTATTGTTGCACCATTCATACGGTGCAAGGTGTTACTCACACTGCCCGTGCTTTCACTGAAGTTGAATCGCAGATCGTTCACCATTTTGGAGCTGGGCTTCCATATCATCCCTGCGGTCAGCGACAGAGAGCTTTTATCGGCGCCTGAAAGGCACCATCCGCTGTCGGTGCTGACGCGCGACGATGTCGAGTGGTTGAATCGAGCGAAGAGCGATAGCCGGCGGTCAGGTTCAGCATCGAGTCTGAGACTGAAAGTATCTTCCGAGGAAGGGTTCGAAATCGCCAAATGATACACCGAGGTCCCGGTACCGGCAATCTCGGAGCTTGTCGAGGTAGGGAATATGTTAAGAAATGGCGAGAGATTGGCGGGGACCTGGCTTCGCAGGCTGCTGGACGGAACATAAGTATTCAGCGCCGTCGGCTGATAGAGCCGCAAACTCTCTTCTGAAAAGAAGAAGTAGTTGCGCTTGATCCACTTGCCATGGTCAGGAATTGGCCCCGAGAATGTGCCGCCGAAGTCATTCTGCCTGAGAGCTGTTCCTGTGGTCGTGCCCGTCCGCAGGAACCAGTCGGAGGCGTCGAGCGCAGAGTTTCGAAAGAAGTCGAAGGCCTCCCCGTGCAGCGCCTCTCCACCCGAGCGGCTATTCATTTGCACGTGGCCGCCAGACTGTCGCCCAATTTGGGGAGAGATGGTTGAACTTTGGATCACGAATTCATCGAGAGCATTGACGGAGATCAGGTTTGAGGTCGTCCCGAGAGCGCTGTAGCCGGCATCCTGAGCGAGATCGGGGCTTATTCCGCCGCCGCCCACTGCCAGATTAACGCTCATGCCGTCGACGGTGAAATAGTTCGTGCTTGTAGCCTGGCCATTGAAGCTGAACTCGTTATTCGCCATCATGATGACGCCGGGCGTCAACAGAAGAATGGGTTGCAGGCTGCGTCCATTGAGGGGAATGTCGTCCACCAGTTCATGACCAACCTTGGTAGTGATCACAGATGAATCTTCAAAATCTACCGCGTGAACCATCGCGGTCTCGTGCAGCCTGCCCATCTGGAAACGGATTTGGATGTTGCGTATGTCCCCTGCGTGCAGAACAATTGCGGGGATCTGGATCAAAGCGAAACCTGACTGAACAGCCTGCAGTGTGTAATTGCCCGGCTCCAGCCTGGAGAACAGGAAGTCGCCGTTCTGACCGGTCCAGGTTTGCCGCTTCGATTTTGTTGAATCCTCAATCAGGAAGACTCTCGCGTTCTGAACGGGCTTGTCTGCCGGATCCAAAACTATACCAGCAAGAGCAGCCGGTGCCGTCTGCGCCCAGCAAACCGGCGCGACAAAGAGCGGCGCCAAGAGCCCAAAAACAGCGAGGCTCACGCTGGATGCAATGGAACCCGATTTTGAGGACATGATCCACCATGCGCCCGACAGCCAATCCCCGGCTGTCGAGATCGCTAGGGGCGAGCCTTCTCCGCTATTTCCGCTGCCAGGAAGTCTTCTTCTTTCAGCATTAGCCAGAATTTCGCTTCCGTCAATCCCAGTCTGTCGGCAGAATCCGCATTTGTCGACAATGCCTGCCACAGAATCCGGTCACTGTCGGTGGTCATGTTCAAAAGGCGGTTGGCCTCCGGCCGCAAATCGCTCATTCCAGTGGTCCCGGCGATCGTGCCTCCTGCGGAAGACGAATGGGTAAAGACAGGAGAGAGTTGCTGTTCGAGCTGGTTAATCTCTTGCCGGCTTTCCTGCGCCTGCCGGGTGATCAGAGAGCACCACTTCTCGCGGGTCGCGGGGGTAATCACTCCGGCGTCAAGCAGGGGCGCGATTTCGAGGATATTTCTCAATGCCTGTGCGTGCAGTTGGGCTTCGGTCGAGTGCTCCACCGCGTCGGTAACGAAGTGATCCGCCGCTTGATCGAGATCGCGCTCAGGCACATGCCGGTGATTTGCCAGGTAGCTTCGCACTTCGGGAATACTGCCCGATTCATTCAGCAGAACCTCGACCGATTGCATCTGGACCGGATGAGCCAGAGGCGTGGTCGCGACAGTTTGTGCATCTGCAGCCGAAAGCAGGTTAAGCTTTACCGCGGGGCTGTCGGCGATCGGGCCGAGCGCTGATAGAATCTCTGCCTTGCGCGAGTCACTACGTACGATGCCGCCAATTTGCAGCGCCTCTGTGCCCGCGTGAGTTACGACAATCTGATCCTGAACCGAGGCGTTGACTCGGTCCAATCGGTCCAGTACATCAATGGCGAGATCGGCAAACGACGACTGCCCACCTCCCGGTGCCGCATCAGGGCCGCTATCCGAAATAGGCGCGCTGCCTTCCATGGCTGCAAAAACACTGCCAGAAAGCTGATTGAGGGGAATCAGCCGATACTCAAGCTCGGCAATCTCATAGGTATGAACGCCTGTCTGGTTTGCGATCGTCAAGCGCTCTGAAACAGCATGCCAGTCGGCAGTGCGCACCAGCAACTCCATCGCACGGATGGAAGGGGAGTTTGGAGCCGGACTCGAGTCGGCATCGACAACTTTGGCAGAAAGCCGGTAGGCGTCTTCCCCTCCGGAAAGCAGCTCCTGTTTCATCGACTCATCTTTGCGCCCCGAGGACTGTGTCCAGTCCTTGAAAACCTCAGCCGAAACCGGCGAGTTCCAGTGCAAATGGTTGGCCGCATACACCGCGTTCACGTCGCGCAGCAGGCGTGGCGGCTCAACCTGCCGAGCCTTTCCGGAGTCATTCGTAGTCCCGTACATGAGATCGGCAGGAGACCCGTTCACCGCCTCCTCACGAAACCGGCCGTGCTTTTTGTCGCTCCAGATTTCGACCGTCACTGGAGCCTGGGGCGCGGCGGAGTCTGTGATGCTGATCTTCTGATAGACCACCAGAGCATTTGAGCCGCCGAGGCTGGCTCTCTCATGCTGGGCGCGGCTCAGAACGTCGTCAACCGATAGTGGACGCTTTGCGTGAGAATGCAAGAGGAGAAAGACAAGCACCAGAGCCGCTGCGGCTCCGCTCAGTGTCCATGGCAGCAGCGCCCCGCTTTCGATCTTCTGTACAGAATCAGCGAACCTGCGCCACCATGGCCGACGCTCTGCCGCAGGCTTGGCCAGAGTCTCCTGCAGCCGCTGCTCAAAACCAATCCAGTTGCGCGGCGGGCTCGGCAAAGATTCACTGAATTGTCTCTGAAATCCAACGTAAACCTGGTTTGCCTCTTGAAGATCACGGTGCAATTGCCGGCAATCCGGGCACGTTAGCAGGTGCATCTTCAGCGTGGCAGCCTCTGAAGACGGCAACTCACCATCGATGTACATCATCAGATGCGCTTCATCGAAGTGAGTTCCCTGTGCCGTGTTGTCGATTTCCTTAGCCATTCAGATTTGCCTTGATCTTCGCAACGGCTCGACGAATATGGGCCGCAACTACAGGTACATTCGAGGAGAGGATCTCCGCGATCTCCGAATATCCGAGCCCCTCTTGCCTCAACCTCAACACCTCGCGTTGCTGCTCAGTCAATTCCCCAAACGCTTCCCTCAGAGCTTCGTACTTTTCCTTGGCCAGCAGTCGCTGCTCCTGGTCAGGAGCTGGGTCAGAATGCGTTGCGGCGACGATCTCCCAATCGGGAGGCAAAATCTCGTGCTGCGCGCGTCCACTCTTTCTTTTGTCCAGCAACAGATTGTGGGCCACGTGAAAGAGCCACAACCGCCCGTTCTTCACCTCGCCGCCTTGTTGCAGATGACGGCACAATCGCAAAAAACATTCCTGAGAAGCGTCCTCGGCTTCCTCTGCGCTGCCAAGCGCTACCACTAAATAACGAAAGAGAGGCATGCGCAGATAGTCGAATAGCTCAACGATCCGCGTAGCCAGATTTCCTGACGGGTTGTCTTTCAACTCATCGCTGGCAGACAGAATTATGCTCCTTGAGCATCACACGATGCGACAAGGATCATTTTCATGCATCTTCGAGCCAAGTTGCAACGAACACAACTCTGTTTCTTACCGTGGAGAGACCTCTTCTTGAAGCTGCCTCACACCTAAGAAAGACGAGACTTCCCGGCATTCAATACATAATCTTTAAGATTTCGCTGAAAAAGTTACTTATTGGAGATTTCTCTGTATCAAATCAAGACTTCGATCGTCGTTTGGATTAGAAACACTACGCATCGGCGAAGTCGTGGTTCCTCCTCCACAACCAGGCGTATTGTCCCAGATAAGCATGCTCATGAGAGGCAGACCGTTCGACCGGGCAGTGCCTGCGTCTGGTAGTCGTCTGTTTCTGTAATGACTGGACTCCTCGGGAAGGATTATTAAGAGATGTGCGGAATCGCGGGCTACTCCCATATTCGCAGGCCGCAGGAACACGCCGATCTCGAACGCTCTCTTGCCTCCATTGCGCATCGCGGCCCCGATCAGCAAGGTGTTTTCCATTCCGGTTCTCTCTCGATGGGGGCACGCCGGCTACGGGTCATCGATATCGAATGCGGCGACCAGCCTTTCTCCAGTTTTGATGGCGATCTTACTCTGGTCTTCAACGGCGAGATCTTCAACCATTGTGAACTACGCGCCGAGTTGGAGTCCGCCGGCTACACTTTCCGTTCCCATTGCGACACTGAGGTCGTGCTGCACGCATTCCGCCATTGGGGCAATGCGGCATTTAAACGTCTACGCGGCATGTTCGCCGCCGCATTGTGGATACGCTCCGAGCGCCGCCTCGTGCTCGCCCGCGACCGCATGGGCATCAAGCCTCTCTATTACTGTCAGCAGGACGGCGAGATCTACTTCGGCTCGGAGATGAAGTGCATTCTCGCCCATCCCGTTATCGATCGCCGCCTTTGCCTAGATGGACTGAACTGCTATCTCAGCCTTAACTATGTCCCCGGCCCTTTTACGATGATTGAAGGCATCTTCAAGCTCATGCCGGGACATCTGCTTGAGTGGCGGAGCGGCAACGCCGAGATCCAGTCTTATCTGCCGCCCCACATCACCGAAGCTCCGCCGAATTCGCTCGATGAGGCTGCTGAAGAACTGGACGGTCTGATGCGCCAGTCGGTCACCGAGCAGTTGGTTTCCGACGCGCCTCTCGGCCTCTGGCTCAGTGGTGGCCTGGACTCTTCGACCATCCTTCATTATGCAAGCCAGGTGAGCGCAAAGCCTCTTGAGACCTTCTCGATCACCTTTAACGGGCGGTCATTCAACGATGGGGATTACATCCACCAGGTAAGCCGGAACTACGGCAGTAAGCATACTGAACTGGACTTGAACGGCGACTGCGACCTGGTGGGCGCGATTCAGGACATCTCCTATCACGCCGATGAGCCGAATGCTGACGCTGGCGCCGTGCCGATCTGGTTTCTATCCAAGATGACACGGCAACATGTGACCGTGAGCCTGAGTGGCGAGGGCGCCGACGAACTCTTCGCAGGCTACCTGACTCACAAGGCAGATCGCTATGCCGCCGCTGCGCGCAGAGTTCCCGCCTGGATGCGCAAGGCTGCTCTGGCCTGTGCCATGCGCCTGCCCGTCTCCGATGACAAGATTGGCTTTGAATACAAGCTCAAACGTTTCCTTGAGGGCACGCTGCTCTCTCCCGAATACGCACACATCTTTTGGAACGGCACCTTTTCGGAGAGGGAGAAGGAGTCCCTCTATCACTACGCTTCACCGCAGCCTCTTGCGGGTATTGTTGCAGGCATGAACAGCGGCCGGGGGCTTGAGCGTTTTCTTCGCTTCGATCAGAGCTACTACCTTCCCGATGACATTCTCTCCAAAGTCGATCGCATGAGCATGGCTCACGCGGTCGAGGTGCGCCCCCCGTTCCTCGATCCGCGGATTGTCGATTTCGCAGCCCGCTTGCCGCAACGCTTTAAGCTGCGCGGTTCCACATCGAAGCTTGTCCTGCGTCATCTTATGCGCGACAAGCTTCCCAATTCCGTGCTCACGCGCCCTAAAATTGGACTCGACATCCCGATTCATGATTGGTTTCGCGGTCCTCTCTGTGGCTTTCTGCTGGATACACTCTCAGAGGATGCCGTCAATGAAACGGGCGTCTTTGCGTGGCCAGCAGTCGAGCAAATCATTGGCAAGCACCTTCGGCGTGAGGCAAACTATGGCTATCATCTTTGGGGGCTCGTTACGTTGCTTACATGGATGAAACGCTGGAATGTTCTGGCTCCCGACGCAGATCAACAGAGTGAGCAGTGCGAAGTCTTCCCGTATGAAATGGCATCGTCGCTGTGACTGGGAATAAACAGAAGTTTCCAGCACAGAAGTTACTTTGTAAGACTCGAAGTAGATGGGAAAATGTGTCAGGGCACGACTTTAGTCGTGCCGAAAGAGCGGCAAAATCATGTTGGGCTTTAGCCCCTGCGATTTATGTTTTTGAGTTATTTGCAATGCCGCAGTGGCCAAAGCCGGAATCTAAGTTGGCCATTTGCGGCACTCTTCGACTTCGCTCAGGGCAGGCTAAAAGTCGTGCCCTGACACAATCGATAGCCTGATGGCAATTTTGCAAGTGACTCATAGGTCGCGAATAACTCGAACGAATATAGGAGTATCTGTGGGGATAGTTGACCAGGACACTGCAAATGAAATGCAGGGGGGGGTAGACCCCAGCCAGACGGGTGTAGGCGGCGGTACATCCCGTAGAAGTCTCTGGGGAGGCGCGCTGGTCGCCGGGGCAGCCGTTCTCGTATTCTGCGCAAATATAGTCAGTCCTCCACGCTTGATGGACGATGTGGACGCCGTACAAGCCCAGATTGCCCGCAACATGCTCGAGAGCGGCGACTGGGTCACGGCGCGGCTGGATGGTGTAGCTTACCTTGAAAAATCCCCACTAATCTATTGGATGATGGCGGCCTCTTACCGTCTCTTAGGTGTCCACGATTGGGCTGCTCGTCTGCCACTGTCGCTGGCCGCAGTGCTGCTCTGCTGGGTTACCTATCGCTTTGCGCGCTGGGGATTGGGTGAGCGGGCCGGCGTCTTTGCAGGGGTCAGTCTGGCCACCGCTGCCGGGCTGTATCTTTTTACTCGCATCCTGATTCCCGACGCTACGCTCACCTTGACCATTACTGCGGCCATATGGGCGTGGATGCGGCTGTTGGAGCCAGACTCGGAGGACAATCGGCCGTGGCTGTGGGCTGGCATACTCGGCGGTTCCCTGGGATGTGGCTTGCTGCTCAAGGGACTGATCGCGGGCGTCTTTCCGGTGCTGGCAGCGTTGCTCTATATGGGCCTGACCGGGCATTTGTTTTCTCGCTCATCCTGGAAGCGCCTGCGTCCGGCTGCGGTCATCACTGCCGCTCTGCTGATTGCCGTGCCCTGGCATGTACTGGCCATGCTGCGCAATCCGCCTTACTTTGCTTTTTCCATGCACAGCGGGCCGGGTGAGTATCGCGGCTTTTTCTGGTTTTACTTCTTCAACGAACACTTGCTGCGCTTCTTGAACATGCGTTATCCGCGCGACTACAACACCGTGCCACGCGCGCTCTTTTGGCTGTTGAATCTGGTGTGGCTCTTTCCCTGGTCGGCATATCTGGCTGGAGCTGCTCGGCTTAGTTATGGGCGCACATCGCGCGCCAGCCGGGTACGGTTGATGGCCGTCTGCTGGATCGCGGTGGTGATGCTCTTTTTCACCCTCTCCACCACGCAGGAGTACTACTCCATGCCCATCTACCCGGCGCTGGCGATTTTGATCGGTTCGGCGTTGGCCGAGGGCAGGTGTTTCAAAGTCAGCTCGTGGGCGCTGATCGGGATCTTCGCGACGCTCTTCGTGGCGCTGGGAACCGTTCTGGCTCTGGTGGCGCGCACGCCCGCGAACGGCGAACTCTCTCAAGCGCTGAGTCAAAATCCCGACATGTACACCCTTTCCCTGGGGCACATGACCGATCTGACCCTCCCAGCTTTCGCTTATCTCAAATTGCCGCTCGCTTTGGCTGTGGCCGCCTTCGGCTTCTGCGCAGCCGGACTATGGTTCACCCGCCGCAGCACTGGCAAGACAGTGGCAGTGCTCGTTGTGAGCATGATCGTATTCTTCCAGGCTTCGCGCATAGCGCTGGTCCGCTTCGACTCCTATCTAGGCTCCTATCCTTTGGCGCAGAAGTTACAGGCCAGCCCGCCGGGCCAGTTGATAGAGGCTGGCTCCTATTATGTCTTTTCGTCGGTCTTCTTCTACACCAACCGCACGGCTCTGTTGGTGAACGGTCGCACCCTCAACCTGGAGTACGGCTCCTACGCGCCTAACGCCCCGCGCGTCTTCATTGATGACGCGGGATTCACAGAGCGCTGGCGCAGCGGCGATCGCTTTTATCTGCTGGTCGACGGCGATGATCTCCCGCATCTGGAATCACTGGCGGGAAAAGCGAATTTGCATAGATTGGCAGAGAACAGCGGAAGTTATCTGTTTTGCAACCGGAAGCGGTGATAAACACCGCACGTGCTTGTGAAAGATCGGCTTATACCTACAGATCCAATCGTCTGACGATATGGAAACTGCAGTCCTTGTTCTCGGTTTATGCGAATCCGCCATAAGCTGCCAATCGGTGCCCATTTTCATTCGGGTGATGCGGAGCTTTCTTATCTCGGCCAGGATCTTGAAGAGGCGCTTGGAGAGCCTGAGAAGAAGATTGCAGGCATGACCGTTTTAGAGGCTACAGCGGAACATCTCCATGACGTATTGAGCGGCTATTAAGCTGTCGATGAGACCATCAAGGCCTGCCCGTACGGTTGTGGCAGATGTTTTGAGTTGTGGAGCCAGATGCCGGGGTTTGGAGCGAGCCAGTAGGAACTCGCGCTTGAGATCGGTGAGGGCGACATCGACATAGCGCATAGTCATCGCCGGATCGACGTGGCCAAGTTACTTCACCAAGACTGGGAAGCTGACGCCGAAGCGAAGCATTTCGGTGGTGTAGGTGTGCCTGAACTGGTGGGGAACGATGCTCGTGGGGAGACCGAGGGAGTGGCAGACCAAGTGCAGGTAATCGCGGAGTTGACCCGGAAGCCACTTTGCTTCCGGGGCGCGCCATTATCCGTCCGCCTCAGGCAGTGGGTCGAGGGAACGAAAGAAACGCAGCCGACGTAATAAAGCTACTATGAAAGTGCCCGTAGCATCTTCCCCTTAGAGCATTTTCGGGAAATGTGTAGACCGGAATCTTGTAGGTTTCCCACCCATACCGCAGAAAAACACGGAATGGATGGGGCACGGAAGTCTACAGTAAATCCGAAAATGCGCTAGAGACGGAGCCAGCGAATCATGCAAAACCGCAGCCTCGCATCCAATCTCGGTATCTACGCCTACGCCGCAGGCGCCGTCTTCCTCGGACTTGTCGGCCTGGTTTCTGGCGATTTCGCCACCACATGGCAGCGCGTCGGACCAAACGTACCCTTCCGCGAGCCGCTCGCTTATCTCACAGGATTCATCGAACTGGCCGCCGGACTCGCGCTCGTTTGGCGCCGAACTGCCCGCGCCGGTGCCCTGACGCTCACCGTCGTTTATTCCGTTTTCTCACTCTTATGGGTGCCTAAAATTCTAGAAGGCCTGAGCGGCTTCGACCCCACCGGCAACTTCTTTGAGGAGTTTTCGCTCGTCGCCGCCGGAGCTGTCCTTTGCGCACGGTTCTCACCGGCCGGCTCGCCTATCTCGCGCAGTGAATCCCTCTTCGCCCGCCTCTCCGGCCTTTCCGCAATCTCATTCGGCATCGTCCACATTTACGATATGCCAGGCCTGTTAACCTGGATCCCCAAATGGATTCCGCCTTCGCAGATGTTCTGGGCCTACGCAACTACCATCGGCTTCTTCCTCGCCGCCGCCGCCATTCTTTCAGGCATCAAGGCTCCGCTCGCCTCGCGCCTGCTCACAGCTGAAGTCGCCGGCTTCGAAATACTGGTCTGGATTCCCAAGCTGATCGCCAGCCCTCATGAACATTTCAACTGGACGGGCAACGCCATCTGCTTTGCCATCGCCGGCGCAATATGGGCCGTCTCCGACTCTATCTGCCGGACCGTTAAACGGGCCCCCGCATCCTTCTCTACCAAGGCCACTGGACCAGCGCAATAAGAGGCGGTATTAGCGTTACAACTGAATAAGCCCGCTCGGCTCCAATGCCATTCGTGGCCTTCCAGAGGCACAGGCAGCCGCTTACCATGGTTGGGGAAGGCTAGCGACAAAACGAGAGTCAAGTGACGGGATGCACATTTGATTGGCATAGGGGCGGCGAACTGTCGCGTTACCTGGAACTTCCCTTCGCTCACCTGCGTTAGCACCTGCAACCCGGAGGTTCCGAATGCTCTGGTTCTACGAATCGTTCTTTCCCGTAGTCTGGATTTTCTTTCTTCTCTACTGGCAGATTAAGGCCGCCAATACCAAATCCACCCAGCGCCTCGAACGGGCTGCCTCGCGCATCCTGCGCGTCTTCATCTTCCTGATCGCGATCATCCTCCTCTCGACAACTCGCATCCCTCTGCGATGGCTTTACCTCCAGCTCTGGCCGGTTGGCCTTTGGCCCTTCTGGCTGGGAGCTGCCGTCACCATCGCCGGCCTTTTGTTTGCCGTCTGGGCGCGCGAACACCTCGGCAGCAACTGGAGCCGCTCCATCACGATCAAGCAGGACCACGAGCTGATCACCACCGGTCCCTATGCCTTGGTCCGTCACCCCATTTACACCGGCATTCTGACCGGTTTTCTTGGTACGGCGATTGCCATCTCCCAAGTGCGCGGGTTCATCGTTTTCGCTCTCATCTTCCTCGCGCTCTGGATCAAGCTCCGCATGGAGGAACAGTGGATGCGTTCCCAGTTCGGAGAGGCGTATGCCACTTATGCTCATCAGACTGCGTCCCTGGTGCCTTACCTCTTCTGATCGTTGTGTCACGATTCCTGCAGTGGACTTGCACCCGCGCCACGACTTCGCGAATCTTCGTTTTGCGGCCTCACTTTATTTGCTTAGGATCTTGTGGTCAACAAAGCGACCCTTGCGCTTCCGCTCTATAAATTTGTACCGATCATTTTGATTGCCTGTATTTATCTAATCTGTCAAAAAACCCACTGGCCGCACCGGTCCCTATTTGCTAATCTTGGCATAACATGATCAAAAAGTGTGGCGCAGTCAGCGTAGCTTTGCTTCTGTTTTGCTCTCTTCACTTGCTGGCGCAGAAAAAAGTTCTGCCCAAGACGATCCGCTTTCAAGGCGCACCACAATACACGCAACAGGAGCTGCTTGCGGCCGCCGGCTTGAAGCCGGACGCGCGTCTAAACCCCGGCGAGGTGAAAGCTCACGCCAAGCAACTCAATGATACGGGCCTCTTCGAAGCGATCAAGTTTACCTCCGACAGCAAAACGTTGCTCTTCACTCTAACGCCTTCCAGCAAGCTCTTCCCGATGCATTTGGAGAATGTGCCTCTTACGCCAAGCAAAGAACTCGATGCCAAGCTTCACGAGCGCTTCCCGCTTTATCACGGCTTGTTGCCGGCCAGTGGCTCCATTCTTGAAGGAATCTGCCAAACATTCGAAGAGATGTTGGCGGCCAAAAGCGTCAAGGCAACGGTCAAAGCCGCTCTCACCAGCGGCCTGGGCCCGCAAAAACTTACGGCTATGAACTTTGCGGTCGTTTCGCCGACAGTGAATATCGGCCGCATCCAGCTTGTCGGCGTCTCCTCCGCTATGCAAGCCAAGGCCAGCCTCCTGGCCAGCGGTCAAACCGGCAACAGCTTCGACACAGAGAACACAGCTATCGGTCTTCAACACGCATTCAACGACCTCTACCAAGACCAAGGTTATGCGGCAGTGCAGGTCGATGTCGCCGAGGTCGAACCTTACATCATCTCGTCTCAGTCCGTCGACATTCCCTACACGGTCACGATCAAGGAAGGTGGAATCTACAAGCTCGGGACCATTGACTTTTCGGCCAGCACTCTGGTCGCGCGCGCAGATGTTGAGAAAATCCTGTCCAAATACCCGACCGGTTCTGGGCGGCCGCTCGATTTATTTCTCCTTGCTGTCGGCGACGCATACCATGCTAAGGGCTATCTCGATTGCTCTATCGTTTCACACCCTTCCTTTAAAGAGGCTACTCATATAGTGAATTACAGCCTCGAAATCGCTCCGGGCTCGCAGTACCGGCTAGCCTTTGTCAGATTCGACGGAGCCCCCGACGCGATGGCCGCCAAACTTAAGCTCGCCTGGAAGATGGCACCCGGCGACGTATTCGACGAAAGCTATGTCTCGAACTTTGCGTCGCTGGCAATAAAGAGAGACAAGCCCCTGACAAAATGGATGCAAACAGTCATCACCACCTACGACGTCAAGGCCGACCCTGCCACGCACGAGGTGAACTGCATCTTCCATTTCGCCAAAGTGGCGCAGAGCCCGCGCTAGCTACCTTCCGCCGCAAGAGTTGATTGGCAGATAAATCGAGGGAGGCGTGTTGAATCGAGAGGATCTTGAAGGTATCGATTTGTCACGGCAGTTGCGGCGGCGCTTCACCTTGTTCGATGTCGAGCACCCGACGCAAGAGCACCAAATGAAGGCTATGCAGCGTTTGGCGGAATTCGTCAGCGCACAGAAGATTGCAGCGGCAGAGCGGAATCCCCGGACGGTTTCACTGGCGGTTCAGTGATGGTAAGCGAGGAATCTGTGACTACAGTGTGCGCACTGGCTTGGATGGGATTATTTGTAAGTGATTGAAAAATTGGAGGCGCGGGCCGGGATCGAACCGGCGCATAAAGGTTTTGCAGACCTTTATCGAAGTGGACAAAAACCGAGTGTTTATGCTGGTCCCGCTCGTCCAACGCCTCATTTTGGTCCGACTTTGGTCCGACCCCTGACTCGCGCCATCACGGCTTGGCGAGTAATCAAAGCGACTGAAGCAATGAGCCAAGTCTGCGGAGACCCTCTGTGCGAAGGCTTCAGCGACTTCGTCACCCGTGCAAATCAACAGGGCTTGACTTGAGCTCACTCATAGAGCTCAGTCTGCCAGCTGAGAGCCCTAAAGTTCATCGTTTTTCTCGAAAACGATCTTGCGTTCGCGGATAGTAGACACAGTCAGCCGGATCCCCCTGGGAGAAGATGACCTGTGTCCCTGTCAACTTGGTCTTCGTTCTCTCGTATCCGGTATTCGCAAGAAACGCGCCAAAGTTGACTTCATTTTGAATATCTTTGGTCATCGACAGTATCCATCCTCGCTCGCATATCGCATGGT
>Ga0181520_10007103_pt1 | contig 16690 bp, 10 predicted proteins | sample PEATcosm2014_Bin_29_FD_132451 | JGI IMG/M metagenome (GOLD analysis project Ga0181520, IMG submission 132451) | Peatland microbial communities from MTU Mesocosm Facility, Houghton, MI, USA - PEATcosm2014_Bin02_30_metaG | ecosystem: Environmental > Terrestrial > Soil > Wetlands > Peat | place... | reverse complement strand
GAATCGCCGTTTGCCTCTCCCCTCCCATACCCGCCTGCGGCGGGTCAACGGGAGGGGTGGCCCGCCGCAGGCGGGACGGGGTAGGGCCGTTTTCATCGTTCCGCCTCGAAAACCGCCGTTTGCCAGGCTAACGGCGACCTCACCCCCGGCCCCTCTCCACTCGTGGAGAGGGAGAACAGCAGCAGTTCCCTGCTGCGCGGGAATCGCCGTTTGCCTCTCCCCTCCCATACCCGCCTGCGGCGGGTCAACGGGAGGGGTGGCCCGCCGCAGGCGGGACGGGGTAGGGCCGTTTTCATCGTTCCAGAGTGCCGGAACCCGGCATGACGACTGTGGTCAATCGCCGTCCATTTCTGCGCCGGGTATCTCATTGCCGAGCAGGGCCGCGCAACCGGCGTAGTAGCGCTACTTGGGTGGCTGCTGGCGTAGGTCAACCATGTGCCGCATCAGGTCACCTGTCTTGGGGAAAGAGAACAGTTCATACATGGTGTCCCAGTCGTAGCGCCGGTTCCGGTTGGCCCGTTCCTCCGGGGGCTGTGCGATCCCGAGCGTGCGCAAGATGCGGGCCGCGAAAACCGGGGTTGCGGCATTCCACCTCTGTTCCGGAACCAGCTTGGCCTGATCTGTGATGTCGAACAAGTACTGGCGGAGCCCCGGCCAGTCGCGCGATCGCGGGTCGACATATCGGCGCAGGTAGGTCTCGATCTTGTCGGTACGGGTGGCGAGGTAGATGTCGATCGGCACGTAGCGCACGTCGTTGAGGAAGTCCTCCGCGACCATCATCGCCGCCGCTATGCGCTTGGCGTCGGCCGTCTCTATCGGGAGGGCCGGGGCCGTCTGCAACCGCAGCGGGATTTGCCAGTCGATGAGCGCATTCTGCGCAGGCGTCAGTGCCCGCTCGACAGCCGCCAGGTTGCCAAAGGTCATCGGCTCCAAGTCCTTGGCGCGAGACGACGCGTCTCCGGCCTGGAGGGTTTGCACAGCCGCGGCGGCCACCTCGTCAAGCTGGTTGCCCGCAATGAGTTCGCCTTGTGCAGTCTGCAATTGTGCCTGAAACTGGGCGCGGCGAGTCCGGTAGTTGGCGTCATAGGCCCGCACGAACCCTCGTTGGCGGTCGGCCAGGGTGGCGAGCATCGACAGTTGGTCGACCGTAGTCCGCAAATCATTCAGGATGGCGAGATGGCGTGCGACGGTCATCGCCGTCTCCATCTCATGCGGCTTGGGCGCCGGCTCGAGCGGCGGAGCCGTCGCTCCACCCGAGAGTTGGGTGAGGAGCTGAAGCGTCCTGGGACTGGCGACAAAGTCGATGAACTGGGCGCGCTTCACCGCGCCCGAGCTGGCTGGGGGCAGGTTCAGGGCTTTCGCGACGAGATCGGCAAGCCCTGGCTGTTTCGCCCGAAACTGGTCGTCGCTCCACGCCTGAGCCGCATCCAAAGCGTCGAGCACACGCCGGGTCATGGCGTCGAAGTCGCGGCTGCGCGCGCCTACGATCAGGGCCGCGATGTCCTGGGCTTCAACAACTCGGATTTGCCGGTACTCATCGGGCATCAAGCCCCGCAATACCGCCATTCTCCGTGCAATGTAGTCGGCCAGGCTGGGAGCGCCCCCTAAAGCCGCCTGGTCGTTCAGCCGTCGCGTCTCATCCTGTACCGTCTCGATCAGGGCGGACTGATCCCGGCTCAGCGATCCGCGTATTTGGTCCGCCGCCCGCTGAACTGCCGTGTCGAGATCCGCCTTCGCGGTGTCATACTGCTTGACCGCGCTGTCCGAGGCGGTCTTCTGTGCGTCGTCCGCGCGCGCCCCGGCAGCCCACGCCTCGCACACGGCCTTGATATTCGCCGACGACTGGGCCCACAGGGTGTCCTCCAGTTGCCGAAGTGCGAGAGCCTTGTCCTGAACCCCGCTGAGAAGGGGCACGGCGGCCTGCATCTGCGCCGTAGTCATGCCGGTGTCGCGGATGATCTGCAGAATCTGGACGTCCTGCCACAATGCGACCGCCTTGTTGCCCGGGGCGCCAGCCGGCTCCTCCGGTTCGGGCGTCAAGTCGATCGTAGTTCCACCCGGAGCCTGCGGGCCGGCCGGAAGGGTGATGTCGCCGCCGGCGGGCTGCGCCTGAATTCGTGCGGGCAAGAAGCAAAACGCAAGGGGGATAAGCAGTAGGAATGCCAGATGGGTCCGCATATCGCTCACCACGATTCAGCCCGGCTCGCCAACCATCGTCGGCGACCGAGCGTGAGAGGATTCCGGCAACCGTCGCCGAGTCTACCACGGCCCGAAAGGCGCGTCAAACAGGCCGGAAGTAAGGGGGTGTGTCTTTCAGTTGTAGGTAGTATTACTACGCCAGTTGCGCCGGCCCTGCTCGGTAATGAGATGCCATGCGGGGAAATGGACGGCGATGGACCACAGAGACACAGAGGACACAGAGAACGGCAACGTCTCTTAACGCCTATCGTGGGGCAGGCCGGCCGTTTCCCAGCCGTTCTCTGTGCCCTCGGTGTCTCCGTGGTTCAATGCCGTTCGCTCTTCGTCTTGCGATACGGTCAGCCTCTGACAAGATCTTGAGCGCTTCGTCTGCCGGTTATCAAAGCGGCATCGTAATGTGATGGTAGGTAATCGGCGGGAGTCGGGCCGTATTCAACGGCCAAACGACAGACCGTCGGGGCTATGCTGCTACGGGACTATCCGTCATGCTGTAATCCTCAAAATCCTATCAATCCTGTTCTCTCGCCGTTCCCCGCCGCCACGCTTGCGGCAGTTCAACCTACAATCGGCGGGCGGACCCTGAAGTAAGGGAGAGATTGACCACAAAGACACCAGAACACCAAACGGCCAGATCACGCCTGTTGGAGCTTGCCCTGTCGGTTTGTGTCTTCGAGTCTTTGTGGTCAAAGTCGTTGGTCCGTGCCATGATCCGATGCGTATCGAACGCAAGTCGAACTCCAATGCAATGGTCCTTCAAATCCTGCCCCTCTTGCTGATTCCGCCGTTCCTTGTCTCCACGCCCGCGCAGGTCCACCCGCCCCTCCCGCCGAATCAACCGCGCAACACCTGCTATCGCACCAACTACGCGCCGCCCCGGATCGGAGCTACCGCAATGCCGTCGCCCGGGATACTTCTACTTGCCGGCCTGTTCGCCATTCCCGCCAGTCCCCAGGGAGCCGCCATCGTGCGACCTACACCACAGCAAAGCGCCTGGCAGGACCTCGAATATGGGATGTTCTGCCATTTCGGCCCCAACACGTTCCATAATCTCGAGTGGGGCGACGGCGCCGCCGACCCGAAAACATTCTACCCGACCGATTTCGATGCTAACCAGTGGGTCGCGGCGGCGAAAGCGGCAGGGATGAAGTACCTTGTTGTGACTGCAAAACACCACGACGGGTTCTGTCTTTTCCAGACGAAATACACCGATTACAGCGTGAAAAGCAGCCCCTGGCGCGACGGTAAGGGCGATGTCGTCAAGGAAGTCGCCGAAGCCTGCCACAAACAAGGCCTCAAGTTCGGCTTCTACCTGTCCCCGTGGGACCGCCATGATCCCAGCTATGCGGACTCGAAGAAGTATGACGAGCACTTCATGGCCCAACTCACGGAACTTCTCACGAACTATGGCGAAGTAACCGAAGTCTGGTTCGACGGCGCGGGCGGCGCGGGGCATGTCTACAACTGGGACGCTTATTACAGCCTCGTCCGCAAGTTGCAGCCCCATGCGCTCATCGCCATCTGCGGGCCGGACATCCGCTGGGTCGGCAATGAGGACGGCCTCGCCCCGGCGACGCTCGACAACCTGGCCGACCGCGGTGAGAAGAAGGTCTGGTACCCGGCTGAGTGCGATGTGCCGATCCGCTCCGGGTGGTTTTGGCATACCGACAACGAAAGCAGCATCAAGTCGCTCGACCACATGCTCGACATCTACCATCGGTCGGTCGGACACGGGGCGAACCTGCTGCTGAATGTCGCTCCCGACCGCCGGGGGCTGATCCCCGATGCCGATATCGCCCGCCTGAAGGAGCTTCGAGCGGTCATCGAGGCCAATCAGGCGCACAATCTGGTCCTCAATCGGCCGATCCGGGCAACGAACACCGTTCGCAGCGATGCGTCTCATAGTGCAGCGAAGGCCGTGGATGGCGACAGCCGCACGTGGTGGGCCGCTGAGCCGGGCCGGACAAGGGCCAGGCTCGAAGTCGATCTCGGCGGTATGGTGACTTTCAATCAGGCCATCACTGCCGAGATGATCGAGTGCGGCCAGGCTGTGCGGTCATACACCATCGAGGCATGGGACGGCACGAAGTGGCGTGAGATTTGTCGCGGGACGACCATCGGCCACAAGAAGATCGACTTGTTCGATGACGTGACGGCGAGCAAAGTCCGCCTGTCGATCACTTCGGCGGGCGCGGCTACTCCGGCCGGGCCGGCGACTCCGGCTGGGCCGGAACTGACAATACGGGAATTCGGGGTATACTATCGCCCTACAAAGTAGGCCGTTTGTACGCCGGGAGGCGCTGCGACGTGCTTAAGGACGCCGACATAACCGCTCAGGTGGCGCTGTGGTGCCGCAAGCTTGCGGTGCTATTGCGCCTGAATGTGCCGATGCTCTTGGCGCTGGAGGTCGTGGCCGAGGAGTTCGCCGACCTTTGCGACGTGACCCTCCAGATTCGCGAGGAGGTCCACGGCGGGGCCAGCTTCTCCGACGCGATCAACCGGCACAAACTCGTGTTCAGCCGCTATGCGCGAGTGGCGATCGTCGCCGGGGAGCATTCGGGCGACATCGTGACCGCGCTCGCCCATGTCGCCGACGTGCTGACCGAACAGGCTCGACTGCGCGTGCGGAAAGCCGCCGACTTCGAGGACCGGCTGCGCGACACCCAGCGCGGAGTCGACCAGCCGGCCATCACAGCGGTCAACCAGGCGCTGATCGCCGCAATCGAGGCCGGCGCAACGGAGCTTCACTTCGCCCCTGCCGACGACGGCGGCAGCGCGCGCGCGCTGGCCAACGGGGCATGGCGGCGGCTGGCCGAGTTCGCGCCGGACCTGTATCCGGCGGTCGTGCGCCGCCTCAAGGCGATGGCCAATATCCCCTACTGGATCGGCGAACCCTCGATGGGCCAAATGGCTCTCAACCACAACGACTCTGTCTGGGACTTCGCGGTGCGCACGATCCCCGTGTCGGGCGCGGAGGAGGGCCGCGTGGAGATGACCCTCACCAAGCGGGGCAACAGCGACGAGACGGCGTAGAGGACGGCAAGGCAAAACGCAAAACGCTGAATGCTGAACGCAGAATCTTGACGGCAACGGCGAACGGCACCGTCCGTGGCCCCGGCAGCCTTCTCTCACTCCGTGGCCCCGGCAATCCTGCCCTCACTCAGTGGCCCCGACAATCTTGTCGGGGATGGAAAGCAGGAAGAGAACGGCGTTCCCCGACAGGATTGTCGGGGCCACTGCAATGCTGTCGCCACTGCAATGCTGTCGAGGCCCTGCAGTATCGTCCGAGCCACTGCAATATCGTCCGGCCATGCAATATCATCGGGGCCACTGGTGGAGTGGGTAAAGCCGTCCGCAATGATGAACGCTGAATGCTGAATGCAGAACGAAGAGCGACAAACGACGGTCACTCCCCAACAGATCACCTGTAAATCGGCCCTGACGGGATCGGAGGGGCACTATCGGCTGAACCCGTATGTGGGCTGCACACATGCCTGTGCCTACTGCTATGCCACTTATCTCGCCCATTGGCGCGGGCAGTCCGGCCCGTGGGGGAGCTGGGTTCAGGCGAAAACCAATATCCCCCGCGTCCTCGAGCGCGAGTTGCTGCGCAAACGGGGGATACAGGTCTTCCTCTCGACCGCCTGCGATGTCTACCAACCCGCTGAAGAGCAGCTTCGACTCACCCGCCATTGCCTTTCAATCTTGGCCATTGCGGCGCAGAAAGACGACGACCTCTCCGTCTTCCTGCTCACCAAGTCCGACCTCATCTTGCGTGACATCGACGTTCTGCAGGCATTCCCCGCGGGACGCATCGGCATGGGCTTCTCCCTCACCACACACCGCGATGACGTTGCCGCGATCCTCGAGCCGGGCGCATCAAGCCCCTCGCGCCGCATCGAGGCCGCTCGGAAGTTGCGCGAGGCAGGCCTGCGGGTCGAATTGTTCGCTAACCCGATCCTGCCCTACGTGACCGAACGTGATCTGCCGGGACTGGCCGATTGTGCCGCGAAGATCGGCGTGCGCCTCGGGGGTTTCGGCCTGGTGCACTATCTGGAGCGTCACGTCGGGGGAAAACTGCGCGCGGCGTACCGGCACTTCGGCCCGGAAGCGCTGGCGCGGCTGAAGGCAGCACAGCAAGACCCCGGCTACGAGGCCCAGGTGCGGAGGCTGGTCGCGGAAGTGACTGAGGCCGCGGGGTAGGTCTCCCCTCTGCCTCGGCAACTTTGCCGTCGTCCGGTGGCCCCGACAATCCTGCCCATATTCAGTGGGCCCGACAATCTTATCAGGGATGGAAAGCGGGAAGGGAACGGCGTTCCCCGACAAGATTGTCGGGGCCACTGGTAAGGCTGAGGCCACTGGAGGGGCCGGGGCCACTGATGGGGCGGAAGCAGTATCTGCTGCTTCCCCTTCTCACTTCTCCTCAAACACCGCAATCCGATCCACCATCAGGTCGGCCTTTGCGTGCCAGTACACGCGGGTCTCCATGCAGTCGGGCGCGCCCGCCCAATCGGCTTCCAGCATGAACCACTCCCACTGCCCCGGCGTCGCGAAGTCCCCGCGTTTCAACTCCCGCTCCGCGTGCGTCTTGGCGCTTCCCTTGTACCCGCCGGCGTATACGTCGATCCTCGCCACCGGAGTCGAGGCGTCGGCGCTTGCGGCCGATTCAGCCAGCTTCAGGCGGTAGGCCACGGCATAGCGCCCCTTCGCCACGGTCGCATACGGGCCGTAGACGATGCACGAGGGTTTCCCGCCTGGCGGCGAGGACCACGCCTGTCCGGCGGCCGCCTGGTCGTCCGGGGCCAACTGCCCGGACTCGTGCTGGAGCTGCCCGGCATTCCACAGCGCCTCCAGCCGCGCCGATTTCGCTTTTACTCCCGCCGAAGGCACGGCGATCACATCCGCCCCGTACTCCTGAGTCGCGCCGGGGCCCTGTACCTGCAGCTTCGCCTGCTGCACCCCCTCGTCGGTCGGGCAGACGGACAGATTCTGCAGTTCCTCCGTCGCCCACGGTTGCAGCTTCGTCGTCGCAGTCGAGGACTTGCCGCCGATGCTCGCGCGCACCGTCACCTCGACCTCGTGGCTGTATCCGCTGGTCAGGCGAACCGGCACCACCGTCGGCACTCCCGTCAATGCCGCCCAGTGGAGGGGCTCGTTGATGCTCCGCGACCCGACCATCACACGGTCCTTCGACCACACGCGGATCGCCGACATCGCCTCATCGAGGCGCACGGGCTTGAAACGGTTCGGATCGAGCGCCTCGGCCACCTCGCGGTACAAGCTCGCGTGCCGGTCATACGAGTGCAGATCGCCGTAGACGAGGATGACGAACGGCGGCGAGGTGCGCTGCGCGATGGCCTCGATGCGCCCGACCAGCCGCTTGACCGCCTCGGCCCGCTTCGCGTCGTCGGTGAAGACATTGCTCCAGCTTTGCCCGGAATCGAGGCCGTAGGTCTGCCAGTAGGCCAACTCGTGGAAGACGACCGGCGTGCCGCTGCCGATGAACCCCAGGCGCGCCGGGGCCGTGTTGCTGGTGAGCGCCAGCGGCTTGGTGATCGCCTCATACCGCCGCAAGGTATCCCACGAGGTCGCCCCCCAGATGTCGATGCAGGGCAGGTCCGCCTGCGCGCAAAGATCGCGCGTGTGCCGGCAGAACCCCTCCAGGTCCTTCATCACGTCCGGGTAGCAATATCCCGCTCCCGAGCATCCGGCGAAGAAGTAGTCGTTCGGGGAGGCTGTGTCGTAGAAGTATTCCAGCATCGCCGGGAAATGCCGCGCCATCAGCGGGTTGATGCCCCAGTTGACGGGCGTCTTGCCCCGGTTCGGGTCGAACCAGCTTCCGAAGAAGAACGGCAGCGGCCCTTTCATCGTGTCGCCCTCGCTGGTCATAAAGCAGACGTAATACTTGCCCGTGTCCGGCTTCGTGTTCTGCGGGGTGAACGCGATCTTCTGGCGAATCGGCTTGCCTGTGGCCGGGACTTTGCTGTGGAAGCTCCAGTTGTTGAAGGCGTGGAACGAGTAGTGCCCATACTCGCTCAGAAGCGAGCACCACACATCCTCCGGGTCGCCATAGCCGTTGATCATCGCCGGGGACTTGAGGGCCGCGAGAATCTTGCGGTACATCGCCGCATGTTTGGGGTTACCGCCCGCCTGCGTCCCGTAACTGACGAGCTTCTGCGGCGTGCAACCGAGGTTGAACACGAAGCCACGGTTCTGCACCTGCCAGTCGAAGCCGCTCATCGGCCCGCAGACTCCGGTCAGGATGCCGTCCACGGTCCCGCCATTCACAGTGTGCGCAAGCCACTTGCTGCATTTGGGCATGAGGTTGTCCAGCGCCCACTGGTACGCGGCCACGTTGCTGGTGAACCGCCCCCGGAGGTCCTCCTTGACCTTGATGCCCAGGTCTTCGAGCTTCATCTGCCGGAGCGGCGTGGCGACTGCGCCTTCGGGGGAGACGAACCGCGCTCGCTTCCATGTCGCGCCGGCCGCCCCGCCGGCCACATGAAGCTGCAGCGAGGCGAACGTGCGCTTGCCGGCGATGTTGCCCAACTGGGCGATGTTCCAGCGCTGAATCCCCGGAGTGTCCTTTACCGTGAGCACGAGGTCGTCATCCGGCCCGCTGACGACGCCGTCGCCGTTGCGGTCCCATGTCAGCTTCACCAGCCACTTCGCGCCATCCCCGTGCAGCTCGCCGACCTCCACCTCGAGAATCGGGTATTTGTCAATATCGACCATGATCGGCCCGTAGGAGGCGAAGCCCCAGCCGGGGGCCTTCTCATCTTCCTGCATCTTCATCCCTTCAGGCCCGGCCGACAGGGCCTGCAGGTTCGCCCGCCGCCACTCGATGAGCGCGCCGTCGCCGCCTTTCGTGAAGTCGATCCCCGGCCAGTCCGAACCGGCGCGCAAGGCTGGTGTATCGCCGGCCAGCATCCCCGGCGACACCGGCAGCAGCCCCTCGACCCCCGCCATCGTGAGCGCCACATACCGGCCGGCGTCGAGGTCGGTGTCGTACACGACCGCGCCCTTGACTTCCGGCGCAAATCGCCGCAGAAGGCTCGCGAAGTCGGGCGCCGTCTCGTACTCGAAGCCGCAGCGCTCGGCGTAGACCTCCAGCCAGCGCTTATCCCAGGGGCCGCCATCGTGGAGGAACAGGCGCGGGCCGCTACGGTTGACGAGACCTTGCAGCGCCTCGGCGGTGCAGCGCTCATCCCAGGTGAGCGCCTGGCGGTCGAAGACCAGCACCGGCTGCCCCTTGGCGAAACAGCCTGCGCAGCCGATGAGGCCGAGGGTCACAAACGCGAGAGGAAGGAGCTGTCGGGTCATGGGTCTCTCTCCGGGGAGTGAGTCGTGTGGGGCGGTGAGGTAGGAGGGAAGGCAAAACCACAGAGACGTCGTGCCGATCCCGCTTCGCGAGATCACCAACACAGAGAACGGCCACAGTAACGACAAGGACGAACGCCGTCACTGTGCGATTCCGTGCCGTTACCGTGTTCTCTGTGGTTAAGCCGTTCCGCCGTCAGCCGTCACGCCGTTCCCTCTTCAGCAATCGCACTCAGCAAAGCCGCCGAAGCCGGAAAATGAGCCTCCACCACCTGCATCACATCGACAGCGTGCCGCCGCAGAACCGCCAGAGCATCCTCGACATTGACCGACGCCGCCTGCAAGTCGAGAAGCTGCGGGTGCGTGAGGAGCAGCTCGATGTCGGTCTTCGTGAGGATCCCCGCCGCCTGGGTCAACACATCGACCAGATTCACGTAGGCATCGGTGCCCCGGTGCCGCTCCGGCTCGCCGAGGATGTCGATTTCGTAGGCCTCGTCGTGCAGACCTGCGGCGAGCATCGCGATTCGCCGGATGATGCACGGCACGCACCCGCCGCACTGCCGGTGCGTTCGCCCCGCCGCCCAGCACGAGACGGTCCGCTGAATGTCGCGCGGGGGCAGGGCGGGCCGGAGGATATCGCGGATGAGTTCCGTCTTCGTCTGATAGAGGAAGGGATTCTGTACTCGCCCCGCCAGCCCGAGCTTGCCGCAAAGCTCGCCGAAGAGATGCAGGGCCACCGGGTGGGTACTGCGGGTGGACAGGCTTCCCGCACGAGCCGCTGTGAGCGGCAGGCCGAAGCTGAAGAACCCGTTTTCGCACATGTAAATGTCGGAGACCCCGCTGGTGAGAGCGGTCACCGCCGCGAGGCTCATAAAAAGCAGCGATCTGGCCCGGCGAGAGGGCTCTCGGATGGCCGGCTCCGCCGGAAGCGAGTGCGGCATCACCCGCACCGCCGCGTGCGCCGGGGCCTCTCCGCACAGCCGCTGCACGATGCCCAACACATGCTTTTGCGCTGATTCCGCCACCGGATTGCCGCCGCGATGCAGGACGAAGCGGGGCGAGCGCCCCGTGTGCAGCAACATGACCGCGCCCGCCAACGAATCCAGCCCGCCGGACAAGAGGGAGATGCAGTCGGCGCCGAGGGCCGAAGGCGCCGGCGCGACCAGGCTCACCGGCGCATCGAGCGTCCGCAGCTCGCCGGTTTGGGCGGCGCGGTCGTCTCGCGAGGGGAAGTGGACGGCGAAGTTGTCGCGGGTGAGGACGTGCAGCAAGCGACACAGGTCCGGTGCGAGCGGCTCCCAGGTACCCGGCTCGCGCACCGGCACCTCAAGTGCGATGTCGCGCACCCAAGCCTCGTTGCGACCCCGCGGGGCGGCGACATCGGCGAGGTAGATGGCCGCCGCGATGTCGAGCAGGTCGCGGGCGGCGTCGGGGACATCGGCCCCGCCGAGAATGGGCGACAGGTCGCACAGCGCGTTGCGCGCCTTGCCCTGCCAGCACAGCCTCAGCGCCTCGGTCGAGCCGGACGCCTGGGGATTGCAGTCATTCACCACGGTGATGCGAAGTGACAGGGGTCGCTCAGCCTCCCCCCGCCAGAAGCTGCAGGCCCTGCGAGACGCCGGCATCCACCAGCGCTGCTACGTCTGCGGCGGCTAGGACTGTGGGCGTCGCGGGACTCTGGGCGTCGAGGCGCTTTGCCACCGCTTCGGCGAAATCCCCCAGCTTTATGCCTCGCGCGCGGTCGCGGCAGTAATGACCGACGCGTTCCACCAGTTGCGTGCCGACCAGGACGGTGGGGATTGCCTCGGTGCCGATGAACTCGCTGAGGTCGCGGGAAACGAGATAACGCATGACGTGGTTGAGGTCGTGGGCCATGAAGCGCGAGGCGAGAGCATCATAGCGCCTATCCCCGGCGTACTGCGCCCACTTGGCCTCAACGACCGGGAACGGTAACTGGAAAACCCCCGGGCCTGCGCCGTTCCCCGAGGGGATTTCGAGCGAAAGCGTGCCGATGGCGTCCACCGCGAGGTCGCCGAAACGCGAGGCCGCGCCGGCGGCCACGGTGCGGCGCTCGGCGTCCGCGCGCAGGCCGGAGGCCACCTGGATGGCCGGCGGTCCGGGTGTGGCTCCGAGTAACTCCAGCACTCGCGCCAGGCCCTGAACGTGGATGCGCCACGAGGCCTCCAGCACGGAACCCAGGCAGGCGCAGACGCTCGCTCCGGCCATGCCGCGGATCGTCTCAGGCTCCAATGCGGAGACGACGCCGGCGGCGATCTGGCCCGGATCGGGATTCGGGTGTCGGTACAGGTCTCTTACGCGCTCCCACTTGACGGTCGAGGGAGATCGCTGCGATGCGGATGTGCCCATAGTTCTTTCCGGCTATGCACTTGACCGAGTGGCGCAAGAGCCCAAACGAACCATGTAGGGGCGCGGCTATGCTCTTTGACAAGTTGAATCGGTAATCACGCCGCCCCAATAGATCAAGGTGGCCGCGCGATTTATCGCGCCCAGCCCGTTCGTAGCTGCACTGATCCCGGACACGGCAACCGAATCGAGCGCGATAAATCGCGCGGCCACCTTGATTCTGAGGAATTGGCCTCAGCCGCGTTCCGCTACCAATTCAGCTTGGCAAAGAACACAATCGCGCCCCTACATGGTCGGCAGAGACGTCATTAGGAACCTGCGATACTTCGGCATCCGAGAGACGATCAACTTCGGTGTTATCTGGGCCGGAAGGACGGAGATGTGACCACAAAAACACGAAATCACGAAGAACGGCGAAGACCATCGTGAGCCGTAGCCATTTCGTGTCTTCGGGTCTTCGTGGTCGAAGCCGTCCGTCTATCCCCCATCATGCGGGTACGGAACGCAAATCGAAGTCCTATGATATTACCGCCCAGCCGTCCACGGATAATCCTTTACTTTTTCCCCGCACAGCGGTAATGTCCTGCAAGCGAAGGACGTGCAAACTGAAGTTGTTCCGCCGACGCGGCGCCGCCGATCAGTCTTTGGCGGCGTTGCTTGCTATCAGGCCATGAATCAGGAGAACCAGGCCCCCAACCCGCCGGATTCGCCCTCGCCGGCCGACCGGTACGAGGATGAGCGCAACCGCTACTACTGGCGGAACCTCATCTCGTGCGTGCTCGTGGAGTCCCTGTGGGGCTTCGCCTGCGCGATGGTCGCCACGACGACGATCATGGCCGTCTTCCTGGAGAAGCTGGGGGCGACGAAGACGATCATCGGGGGATACCCCGGAGCCGTCCTCCTGGCTTTCGCGGTGCTGCAGATTCCCGCCGCGCGCTGGACGGCCCGGATGCCCCGCCGCCTGGGCCTCTATATCGCCCTGCATCTCCTGCCATGCTTTTCGTGGCTGGCAATCGCCTGGTTCGCCTACGCGTGGGGGCTCTCTCGCCCGCAGGCTCTGGTGTGGATGGTCATCGGGCTGAATACGCTGTATGCCCTGGCGGTTGGGGCGGTCATCCCGATGTGGCTTGAGCTATCAAACCGCTTCTTCCCCGACCGCCGCCGGGGTCAGGCATACGGCCTGATGACGATGGGTATCGGCCTGTGCGGCAGCCTCGGCGCGTGGTACGCCCAGCACGAGCTGGACCGCCTCCCCTTCCCCGTCGGCTTCGCCCGCATCTTCCTGATCGCGGGCCTCGTGATGATCGCCGGCATCCTGCTGTATCTGCCGTGCAAGGAGGCCGTGCCGCCTGAGACCCCTCTTCCGCCCGAGCGCAAGAGCTACCTCGCATGGCTCTGGACGCGCTACGGCTCCGACCGCCGCCTGATGCACTTCATCGTCTCGCGGTATCTGTTCGAGACCGGAGCGTCGGCGGGGGTCTTCTACGCGGTCTACGCCATCGACCGCTTCCACATGAGCGTCGGCGCGGCGGGGACGTTCACGCTTCTCACCAACCTCGCGCGCGCCGTCTTCTCGCCAACCCTCGGCCACATGGGTGATCGGCGCGGATACCGGCGAGTCACCGCCTGGGGCATGATCTTCGCCTCCTGCAGCACCCTCGCGGCGATCCTGGCCGGGAGCGGCGAGTGGTTCTATCTGGTATTCATCTTCCAGGCCATATTGTTCAATGGGGATGTCATCGGCGTCCAGAACCTACTCATCGAGATGTGCCCGGGGGAGGACAAAACGCCGTACTCGGCGATATTCAACACGGTGATGATGCCCGCGCGCTTCGCCGCGCCGGTCCTCGCCGGGGTGATCGCGGATCGCTGGTCGATCCCGCTGGTGTTCTGGATCGGGCTGGCGCTGCAGACGCTGGGCTGGGTATACATGCTGGCCTTCGTGGACGACCCTCGCCGCCCCGGCCGGCGCGTCCTGGCAACGGCGCTCGCCCGCGTGAACGATCTCAAACCGTGGTGAGGGACGGACCAACGTCTTGAACCACGAAGACGCGAAGACATGAAACGACGGGGGCAGGCGTCGGTGGGGGTTGATTTAGCCGTTTCGTGTTTTGGTGTCTTCGTGGTCAATCGCACTTTCTTGTTCCGGCTACGGTAGGCTGCAGGAGGTTCCCGTATGTCACAATTGCACAATATTGATGCCGATGTCGTCGTCATCGGCGGCGGGCTGTCGGGGGTCTGTGCGGCCATCGCGGCGGCGCGACACGGCGCGAAGACGATCCTCGTTCAGGACCGCCCGGTGCTGGGCGGGAACGCGTCTTCGGAGGTGCGCGTCCACGTCTGCGGCGCGGACTGCTCGGGCGGCAGGCCCCACGCCCGCGAATCAGGCCTCCTCGAGGAGTTCCGCCTGGAGGAGGCCGTGCGCAATCCCCAGCGCTCGGCGACCATGCACGATCTTGTCCTGTGGGAGTTCGCCACCCGCGAGCCAAATATCACCCTGTACCTGAACACGATCTGCCACGGAGTGGAAATCAATGACTCCCCCCTCCCTATAGCCGGCCAAAGGCCGGCAAGGGAGGGGGGTTGGGGGGGTAGGGCCGTTGCCGCCGCCCTCTGTTCCCGCGAATCGACCGAGGACCGATTCCGCTTCGGCGCGAAGGTGTTCATCGACTGCACGGGCGACGGGCGGCTGGGGGCCGAAGCCGGGGCGGACTTCGCCTACGGGCGCGAGGGGAAGGACGAGTACGGCGAGCCGCACGCCCAGGGGCCGGACCGCAAGACGATGGGGTCAAGCCTCATGTGGTGCGCGCGGGACACCGGCGTGCCCGTCAAGTTCACCCCGCCGCCGTGGGCCCACGTCTTCGTCACCGATGAGGACCTCCCGCACCGGGGGCACCTGGAGCTTGCCCACGGCCACTGGTGGGTCGAGTACGGCGGCGAGTTGGACATCGTCAAAGATGCCGAGGCGATCCGCGACCATCTGCTGGCTTGCATGATGGGCGTGTGGGATCACATCAAGAACCGGGGCGAGCACGGGGCGGCGAACTGGGTGCTGGACTGGTTCGGTTTCGTGCCGGGGAAACGCGAATCGCGCCGTCTTCTAGGGGACATTGTCCTAACTGAGAACGACCTTATTATGAACGCGCAGTTCCCCGACAGTGTCTGCCACGGGGGATGGGGCATCGACACTCATCCGCCGGGTGGCATCCACTCGCCCGAGCCGCCCTGCACCTTCATCCACCCGACCGAGGTGTACGGCATCCCGCTACGGGCGCTGTACTCCCGCAACATCGCGAACCTGTTCATGGCCGGGCGGGACGCCAGTTGCACCCACATGGCGATGGCCTCGACCCGCGTCGCGGCGACCGGCGCGGTGATGGGCCAAGCCGTTGGGACCGCAGCGGCGATGTGCGCGGCGAAGGGCTGTCTCCCGCGGGAGGTCGCGAGCGGGCACATCGTCGAGTTGCAGCAGCAACTGCTCAAGGACGATCTGTTCATCCCCGGCGTCGCCGCCGCCGACCCGGCAAACCTGGCGCGGGGCGCGAAGGTGATCGCCTCCAGCGCACTGCCCGGGTGTTCGCCGGAGAACGTCACCAACGGCGTCACCCGCCAGCGCGGCGAGCAGACCAATCAGTGGACCTCCGACCCTGCCGACCCGCAGCCGTGGATCATGCTGGAGTTCGACGGCCCGAAGCCGATCCGCGAGGTGCAACTAATCTTCGACACCGGCTTTGCGCGCCCGCTGACCTTCACGCACAGCGACCCCTTCAATGCCCGCATCATCCGCGGCCCGCAGCCGGAGACCGTGCGCGCCTACCGGGTCGAGGGGCGCGTGGACGGCCAGTGGCAGACGGTGGCCGAGGTGAGGGACAACTACCAGAGGGTGCGAATGCACGAGGCGAATGTGGAAGCGGACGCGGTGAGACTGACCGTCTGGGCGACGAACGGGGAGGCGTCGGCGAGGGTGTATGAGGTCAGGTTGGGGTGATCCCTCTTACGGCCGTGGCGCAACCTACAGCTTCTACCAGTCAGCGACAGGGGACGAAATGGACATCATCATCGAGGAGTTGAATGACTGCATCTCACGTTGCGAGGCGGCCGCCGAGTGGTTAAAGACGGAAGCGCTTCAGCAGAAAGCTGAGAGGCTGTTCGAGGCCATCCGTGTGGTGGGCCGCGCTTGGTCTGGTTCCTTCTGCGGATACCACGCCAGAGTCTTCCTGGACGGATTTCGACCCCCCAGCAAGATCGAGTACTTCAGCCCAGAATGGGGCCTGATGAGGAGCGGCTTCACGGGGGAAAGCCGTGGCGCATGGCGGGAGTGTAACGACGATGAGGTGAGACAGCACGTCCTCGAGTTAGCTGGGGTCGATGACCTGGAGGACATTGAGCGGTCGGCCAGGCAAGTGGGCACCATATTCGACAAGAGTAAGACCCTTGTGGTGGCGTCAATGAATGCACTGCTTGCGCGGAAACACGATGACGCCATCAGCTCGGCACGCGACAGCGTGGCTGCGCTGCAGAATCATGTCGGGCGTGAAGAGATCGCTAGGGCCGCGGTACCGCGGACGAGCCTCATCACACGAGACACGCGAGCCCTTGCGGGTGGTACTCTGGTCCCTTCGCACCTGTCCCTGGAGGCGTGGCTGCATGAGCAGCTATCATACGGATTCCAAGCACAGAGGTTGGCCGAACTAACGCCCCTGCGGGGCGACCTTGGCGTCAGCGCCCTCGCGGTGTCCTTCCTCAAACCACCACGTCGGGTACATGATGCCGGGACATCTTTGGCAAGCGAAGGTTGCCGGCTGGCCCG
>Ga0181520_10007102_pt1 | contig 16694 bp, 15 predicted proteins | sample PEATcosm2014_Bin_29_FD_132451 | JGI IMG/M metagenome (GOLD analysis project Ga0181520, IMG submission 132451) | Peatland microbial communities from MTU Mesocosm Facility, Houghton, MI, USA - PEATcosm2014_Bin02_30_metaG | ecosystem: Environmental > Terrestrial > Soil > Wetlands > Peat | place... | reverse complement strand
GTGCGCCGCGCGCCGGATAAGACCCGGCCGAAGATCCAGCTTTCCCGCGCCGTGCCGGCCGCCGAAGCCTTGGAGTTGCTCACCCAGGCGGCCATTCAGGCGCCTTACGATCCGGCGGTGGCCGCCGAAACCGGGCGCGTTTTCCTGGAGGAGCGCCTGCCGGATGCCGCCCTGCGGGAGTTCGGCCGCGCCCTGGCGCTCGATCCGCGCAACGCGCAGAACTACAACAATCGCGGCGTGGCGCTCGATGAGCTGGGACAGGTCGCGGCGGCGCGCGAAGATTTCGAGCGCGCGCTGGCGCTCGATCCCGGCCTTGCCGAAGCCCGCGAAAACCTCGAAAAGCTTACTGCTGCGGCGCCGTAATCTGTACGTCCGCATGGACAAACTGCCAATCCGGCAGCTCGTAGATTTTGAGCGCGGTGTTGAGCGGCTCGGTCATTTCCTTGGATTGGAACGGCCCCAGGTTGGTGCTGAAGGTGAACGAGCCGGCGGTTACCTGCGATTTATCGGTGCGCGCGGCGACCGTCACGGTGCCGGCCAAGCCGGAGACATCGGCCTCCGAATGGTTGACCACGATGAACCTGGCCATGGCCTTGGTCTTGTCCTTGGGGTCTTCCACGAACCGGACGCCCACAACCTCGATGTACTTTTGCATGGGGCTGGCCTTGCCGCCGTTCGCGGGCGCGGCGTTGGCCGCGGCATTGGGAGCGGCACTCGAGCCGGAGTCGTGCGAGGACCCCACCAGCCAGTAAATGCCCGCGACCACGGCCACAAAGACAACCGTAAAGATGACCGCCATCAGCCATGTCGGCAGCTTGGCGTGCAACGGCACCTCGGGCGCCGGGTAGAAAGACGGCGCGGCTGGCGGAGTTGCGGCTTGCTGTGACGGGGGCGGCGGAGGCGGCGGCGGGGCGTACTGCGGCTGCTGTGGGGGATACTGCGGCTGCGGTGGAGCGTACTGTTGCTGTGGAGCGTATTGGGGTTGCGGCGGTGTGTATTGGGGTTGCGGTGGTGCGTACTGCGGCTGCTGTGGAGCGTATTGCGGCGGTGCATACCCCTGTTGCGGCGGCGGCGCATATTGCGGCTGCTGCTGCGGATACCCCTGAGGCGGAGGGGCATATTGCGGCGGCGCGGGCTGCGGCGGTGCCGCGTATACCGGCTGCTGCGGTGGCTCGGGTGCCCCGCCCGGAGCGGGTTTGGTGCAATCCGGGCAATCCGTGAAAGACGGAGGAACTTCTCGCCCGCATTGCGGGCAGATCCACGTGAACATGTGCTCGCCTTAATTCTACTTTAGCGCTTGCATTCAAACGACGACAAACGGCTCCCGTACGTTTCACCCGCGTGCGAGCGGCCAATTTGGGCGCTCTACTCTGTATGGCGGGCGCGAGCGGCGGTGGCGGCGCGGGTATCTGCTCGCCAGCCCGCTGCGCCGGGCTGTCGGCGGTGGATCATCCCACGATTCCCCGCAGCCACGCGGCGATCCTGCGCGAGTAGCTCGCAAATCCAGCCGCGCGTGCCGGTTACCGCTCGAGTTTAAAGCCGATTTTGACGGTGACCTGAAACTCTGCCACCTTGCCGTCGTCGATGCGGCCGCGCTCGTCCACCACTTCGAACCAGGTCATGTGGCGGACGGTGTGCGAAGCCTCCTCGACGGCCGCCTTGACGGCCTCGGCAAAGCTGATGGGCGAAGTCCCTACGATCTCGGTAGTTTTGTAGATTCCCGGCATGTCGATTCTCGCCTCCATTCTCAGTCATTGTGCCTGCCGAAAGCCAGCTTTTCAACTCCCAATCGACCGCAAAGGTGCGGGGGGAAACCTGCGATTATGGAGATTCACGTGAAAAATACCGCTGTTTTGCTGATTACCTGCCCGGACCGCAAGGGTCTCGTGGCGGCCATCGCCGATTTCCTGTATGCTCATCAGGCCAATATCCTGCACGCGGACCAGCACCAGGATGCCGGCGAGGGCCTCTTCCTGATGCGCGTGGAATGGGAGCTGGAGGGCTTCGACCTGGATCTGGCCGAATTCCCGCGCCAGTTCGCCCCCGTCGCCGAACGAAACCACATGCGCTGGCGGCTGGAGCTGAGCGCCCGCCCTCGGCGCGTGGCGATCTTCGTTTCGCGCTACGATCACTGCCTGGTGGATCTGCTCTACCGCCATCGCAGCGGAGAACTGAACTGCGAGATCCCGCTGGTGATCGGCAACCATCCCGATGCCGCCCGCGTGGTGGGCTTCTACGGCATTCCTTTCCATCACATAGCCGTGACAAAAGAGAATAAGGATGAAGCCGAAAAGCGGCAACTGGAACTGCTCGAAACGCACGGCATCGACCTGGTGGTGCTGGCGCGCTATATGCAAGTGCTCTCGGCCGGATTCGTGGAGCGCTACCCCGAGCGCATCGTCAACGTGCACCATTCGTTTCTGCCCGCGTTCAGCGGGGCGCGGCCGTATCAGCGGGCCTACGAGCGCGGGGTGAAGCTGATCGGCGCCACCAGCCACTTCGTCACCGCCATCCTGGATGACGGCCCCATCATCGAGCAGGACGTGATCCGCATCTCGCACCGCGACCAGTTGGACGACCTGCTGCAAAAGGGCCGCGAACTGGAGAAGTTGGTGCTCTCGCGGGCCGTCCGCTGGTCGACCGATCACCGCGTGCTGACGTATGGGAATAAGACAGTGGTGTTCGACTGAGCGTGTTGTGGGGCTGACCCGGTGGTCTGCAGCGACTCCCCGGTTCGGATCGGGGTGGGCTAGGCCCAGGGGCACTCGCAGGGATCTGCCGCGCACGTTGATTAACTTGGGAGAAGTACTGCCGGTGCATCAACCATCGTCGGCCGATGGACAGAACCGTCCGATCGAGCCCGCTGGTCGTTTGGCCAACTAGTCTCGTTTAGCCTAATATCTTTCTTGAGCGAAATTTCGCCTGCGGAGACTGGCCTGGTACGGCTATCGGGGGACCCCTCGGCTCTCATGCCGCCCCTCCCCATCGCCGTGCCCATCGCACCGCTGTCTGGAGCTGCTGTGCCGTTCGGCTTGACGGCCGCTTCCAATGCGGTGAACATTAGATTGAGCTTACTTTGTTTACGCCGCTCAATCCGAAGTTGTATACCGCTGTGTGTGAGGCCCGTGCGTACGCGCTGGGGCGGTTCATCGCTCAGAACACAGATCTCAATTCGGTAGAGTTCGTCTCCAGCTTCCCAATTTTCATCCTTGAGCGGTTTGATATTGAAAATGAAAATGAAGATCCTGACCTGGCTTCCCTGCGGGAGCGTCTCGCGGAAGCGGCACTTTCTGAAGGCTTCCGCCCACGAACCGAACAGGCCATCGCAATGTTTGCGGACCACACCGGTGAAGCGCTTGATGTGCTCTTCCTAAGAATGGTCGACGACTTCGTAAACTACGCCCTCCCTCGAACGGCAGGTCTTCCCGACGAATCCGATCAGTTCGACGCGCTGTATAGGGATTTCGAGCAGGATCTTCTCAGTGATGTGTTTACGATGAGGGTGATCGCGCCCTTGGGAAATTTCTCTGATCACTCTGGCCACTTTCAGGGTCCCGTAGCTGGCCTACGATTTGCCTGGGCCGATGTGTTCCTCAAGGCAATTCTGAATTCCGCGCGCCTTCGTGCTCGGGCGTTGGCCTATCTTGAGCTTAAGAGCACCACTGTCTGGGGCGGCGGCAGGGTTAAGGATAGTCACAGCTATTTCTTAGCGCATTTCCAGGAGGTCCGCACTAAGGAAACGGGTGCGCTATCAGCGGCATTCGAGCGCGCTGAGGAGGTGGTCCGAAAAATCGTATTGACAGCACGGTTGGTTGCTTTTGAGCCTGTATACGCGCAATGTGTGGGGGTCAGGATTCTCGGGCACTATTCCGGCGGCCACGGAATGGTCTTGTGGAATCCTCGCGACGAGTGGATTGATGACTCCTCGGGGGCAGACATGGGACGGTGCGTGACCGCGTTCCGAAAGCTCTTCCCATACGCGCTAGCCGCTCCCGCGTCCAGCATCGAAATGCTCTTTCTCAAACTCGACGACGCCCTGCGACGGGGCCGAAAGACTTCCCGACCATGGCAGGGCGCAGACGGCAGAGCAGACATCGACCGGCTTTTGGATTACTGTCAAGCTCTCGAAGCGCTTCTTCCATTCAGAGGCAAGCAAATTCCGGTATTCGCGGCACGCCTCATTCAGTACAACACGCCAAATGCGCGCGACGACGTGGCCGGCCTGTTAAACGATATGTATGACCTGCGCAACATGGTCATGCATGGCCGATACGATCGGGTCTTGCATGACAGAGCTGGCACTCGGTACAAGCTGGCTGAAATGGGGAATTTTCGGCGCCATCTCCATTCGCTTGCGGTACTCTATCTACTCAACCCTGATCAAGATGGCTGTCCCAATCTGCGTCGGTTCATAAAGCAACTACGGAAAGACGAGAATATTCAGCTGAACACTCTGTGAAATCAAGGCTGCCACGTCCACCGAAACGGCCTTCGAGAAAGTTGTAATGCCGGATTACTCCTGTCCGCCGATTCTCCCCGTATGACGCGCCGACCGGGGATTTATCCTTCAAGTTCGAGGCTTGAGGCGCCGTCCCACAAATGACGGCTCGCGCCTAGCCCTACGCCATGGAGCCCGCCCCCACCGCGGCCAGGCGCTCGAAGCGCTGGCGTGGGTCGGCAATCGTGGGTTGGCCCTTTTCGTCGACGAAGCCAGCCTCCTCGCGGCAGACCAGTGCCTGATGCGCCAGGAGCAGCGCGGTGCTTTGCCGGAACCACGGCTCGAATTCGGGGTCCAGCGCGAAGGGATCGAGCAGGGGCCGGGCTTCCGGCGTGTTGTGTTCGGTGCCGTTGAAGACCGGCCACCAGCGGCGGCGGGCGGCGGTGACGATCTCCGCCAGACGCTCGCGCGTGTTGCGATGCGGGATCACCTCTACCGCGTGGAAACCGCCGGCCTCCAGGCGGTCGAGCAGCGCGTTTACATCGCGCTCGCCGGGGGTGACCGGGTTGCCGAGGATGGGGTAAGTCGGGATGGCGCCGAAGCCCAGGAAAATCGCGCGCAGTTCTTCGGACCCAACGAAAGCGTCGGGACTCTCCGGCACGTAGCATGGCGTCCCGGCCTTGAGCAGCTTGCCGCGCAGGAAGATCTGCAGCGCGGCTTCGTCGGCACCCGGCTTGGGAGCCGCGCCGCAGCAGCGTTCGATCAGGGCCGCCAGGGGCTGATTGCGCTCGGCGGCCAGCGACCGCAGGCGCGTCAGGGTGGCCCAGGCCACGTGCCGCTCGGTGGTGTTGCCGCGCGGGGTGAGAGCTACGACATCCTCCCACGCGGGACCCTCGGCATCCAGGCGCTCGCGGAATAGCTTGCCCACCAGCGCGGTCATCGCGATGTTGCGGCGGGTCAGCGCGGCGCGCATCCCGGCCAGGCCCTGCATAGCCGGAGCGGATTCGGCCGGGATGCGGGTGACGCCCTTGCCGCACAGGTAGACGCGGCCGGGGTTATCGGGGTCGTTGAGCAGCAGACGGGCGGCCTCGGCGGCGCGATCCATGGCCACGGCTTCGAGCGAGAAAGCCGCGGCGATGCCCGCCACCGCGCAGGCCTGGCGGAATTCGGCGTGCCCGGCCACGGTGTAGTGGTCGTTGATGCCCAGTACCGCCAGTTTCTCCTGGGCCGCCTGCCAGACGGCCTCGGAGGGCGACCGGAACACACTGAACGATTCGTTGGTATGGATATGGCAGTTGGTGCCGCGCAGGCTCCGCGGCCCCAGGCCGGCGCACAGGCCGCGCAGGGCACCGAGGCGATCTTCGAGCGTGCCGCCGTAGAGATTCGTAGTCATCGAAGCACCTCTATCGAACCATCACCTGGCCCGCATCCACCACCAGCGTCTGGCCGGTGATGCAGCGCGCCGCGCCGGAGCAGAGGAACACCACGGCGTTGGCCACGTCCGCGCGCTTGATCTCGCGGTTGAGGGCCGTCAGTGAGTTGTAGTACGGGATCACTTCTTCGGGCTGGATGCCCTTCTTGCGCGCGGCCACCTTCATGTACTCGGGGTTCCAGATCTTGGAGCCTTCGAAGACATTGCCCGGCGCCACGGCGTTGACGCGGATGCCGTCGCGGCCGAGTTCGAGGGCCCAGCCGCGCATCAGGTGCAGCTCGCCGGATTTCGTGGCGTTGTAGGCGGAATTGGCCTTGGAGGCGTCCAGGCCGCTCTTGGAGGAAATCATGACCATGGATCCCCCGCTTCCTTGAGCGCGCATGACGCGGGCGGCCTCGCGGGCTACCAGGAAATATCCGGTCAGGTTGATTTCGAGGGCCAGGCGCCATTGCGCCAGCGGAAGATCCACCAGCTCATACGGCGGCGCGATGCCGGCGGCGCAGACGGCGATATCCAGGCCGCCCCAGTGGGCCACCACACGGTCGAGAGCCTCGGCCACGGATTCTTCCTTGGTGACATCCATGCGCAGCGCCAGCGCGCGGCGCGGTTCGGCGGAAGCAGCGGCGGCCGCCTCGGCTCCGGCGCAATCGATATCGCAGAAGGCCACCGCGGCGCCGGCTTCCACCAGCCCTTGCGCGATGCCGCATCCCAATCCAGAGGCCGCGCCGGTGACCAGCGCCACCTGGCCCGCCAGCGGCGCGCGCGTGCCGCCGAGGGCTTTGGCGCGGTAGTGCTCGGCTTCCCAATTCACGATGAAATCGGCGGACGCCGAGCTCAGGTTGTGAGCCCCGCCGCGAGCGTTGGCCAGCCGGATGATCTTGGCTCCGGCCAGCGCCAGGGCTTCGGCGGCATCCAGCTTGAGCGGATCGCCGGCAATCAGAAAGGTTCCCACGCCCTTGACGATGGCGACGCGGGGCGGGGCCTTCTCGGCCAGCGCCGGCCTCAGCTTGCCGGGCAGATCTTCGAGCGAATCGGCCAGCACGGCGTGCGCGCCGGTGTAGACAATATGATCGGGCGAAAGCGAGCCGGCGGCCATCACCTCGGCGGCCGGACTCTGGGCCAGGGCCGCGATCTCCGGTTCGTCCGGGTAACGCGCGAAGCAGGGGCCTTCGGACACCTCGCTCCAGGCGCGCCGCAGTCCCGCCATAGTCTTGCGGAGCGTGGCGGATCCCAGTTTGGGCGCAGCCTCGGCGGAGGGCTGGGCTCCCGCGAAATAGCGCTCGCAGCGCGACACCCAATCGTCGTGCAGCGCCAGACATTCGCCCGCGCTCTGGGCGGCCACTAGAATCCCGTGGTTCTCCATGAAGATCACGGCCGGTGAGCAGCCGTGCTTCTTGCAATAGGCCTGAGCCGCGGCTTTCACTTCGCCGGCCAGGCGCCAGCCCGGATCGGTATAGGGCACCCACAGAGGCGGCGCCTCGCCGGGCTTGGTGAGATCCGCGAGGGCCGCCTCACCGGGGCCGCAGTTGAGGGCGTTGGACGCCACGGCATGAGTGTGGATCACCACGCGATCCAGCATGGCATGCAGCGCGGTCTCGACCGATGGGCGGCCGTAGCCGCCGATGGCGGCCGCGTGCAGGTGCTCGACCACGCGCGCCTCGCGCTCGGCCGAGGGCAGCGCGGCCAGATCCTTGCGCTCCAGAATGCTCAGCACGGCGGCGATATCCAGCTCCACCCATCCGCCCGTTTCGCTCATCAACGGCAGCGCGGTGCCGCTGGCTTTGATCGCCATGGTGCGGCCGTCGGGCGATTTCACGGAGGTGTTGCCGCCGGCCGCCTGCACCAACTCCGCGTTCGCTCCCACCACGTGGGAGATCTCGATTAACTGGGCCAGAGATTCTTTATCCATGGCCCCTCACTCGCAGTTGATGACGGTCTTGATGCCCTGGCCCGCTTCCATGACGGCGAAAGCCTTGACCATGTCATCCAATTTGAACTGGTGGCTGACAAAACGGTCCCAGGGAATGTCGTCGCGCTGGATCATCTCGAGCGCCTGGTGATAGTGCTGCAGGTTCGAGGCGAAGCAACCGTAGACCGAGATCTCGTTGTAGTGGATATTGTTGGTGTCGATGGGCAGTACCGGGTCGTCCTTGGGAATTCCGGCGAAGAAGCAGACGCGCGCTTTCTTGCGGGCCAGTTTCAGGGCGTCGGCCTGCGTGGATTTCACCGAGTTGGCGGTCAGGATCACGTCGAACTTCTCGCCGCCCGCGGCTTCCAGGATCTTCTCGATGGAGTTGGCGCCGGCGGTGTTGACGGATTTGCCCAGGCCGAACTCTTCGACATACGAAAGGCGCTCATCGGAAATATCGGTCACGATAACGGGCTTCGCGCCGCGTGCTTTCAGGGCGGCGGCGTGCATGAGGCCGATGGGGCCGGCGCCGAAGACCAGCGCGCGGTCGCCCGGCTGCGCGTTCAGATACTCCTGGCCGTTCAGCACGCAGGAGAGCGGCTCGACCAGCGCGGCGCGCTCCAGTTTCATGCCGGCCGGAACCTGAATAATGTTGCCCTGTGCCACCGCCGCTTTGGGAATCTTGACGTACTCGGCGAAGCCGCCCGCGTAGTCGTATCCCAGGGCCGTGAAGGAATCGCACAGGTTGAACTGGCGCCGCTGGCAGTAGATGCAATGTCCGCAGCCCACCACCGTGGCCACCACCACGGTCTGTCCGGTGGCGATGCTCTGGTCCACTCCGGGGCCGACTTCGGAAACCACCCCAACGATTTCGTGACCCGTGGTGGTCGGTGGAACCACGTTTTTCTGTCCGTGGGTGAAGATGCGCTTATCCGTGCCGCAGACCGAACAGCGCCGGACGCGAAGCACGACTTCGCCCGGTCCGGCGGTGGGCATCGGTACACTCTCAATTCGGATGTCGCGAGGGCCGTAGTAGATTGCCGCTTTCATCGGTGTATATTCTCCTTTTGGGTGTCCAGAAAGTTTAGTCTATATCATGTCAGTGCATCCGGGGCGGCCAGCCGCCGCAGCGCCCTTCGCGCGGTCCGTACAGGCCGCGCAAAGGCTTGGCGATGAAGTGCGCCCTCGCAGCCAAAAATATCGTAAACTCTTCTTGGTAGAGCAGACCTCGAGAACGCCGTGCGCGTCCAACAGGTTTCCTGGTGCGGGAGTACCGCGGCCCGGCTGCTGAAATGCCAGTAGGCCGTGATGGGTTGTGGGGCGGACCCCTCGGTCTGCCCGGGAACGCTACAAAACGAGGTATGAGCATGGCGCAACGCGCAACGACGGTGCTCGCGTTCGATCTGGGGGCCACCAGCGGGCGAGCGATTTTAGGAAGCCTCGAGGACGGCAAGCTGGAATTCCGCGAGATCCATCGCTTTCCCAACGAACCGGTCCGCTACAACGGGGAACTTCATTGGGATATTCCCCGGCTCTGGTTTGAAATGCATGCGGGCCTGCGCCTGGCGGCGCAAAACAACCGGCCGATCGACAGCATCGGCCTGGACACCTGGGGCGTGGATTACGCGCTGCTGGGCGAGGGCGGCACGCTGCTCGAGAATCCCTATCATTATCGTGACCAGCGCACGCAGGGCATGGTGGAAGAGGCCGCGCGGATGGTGGGAGCGGAACGCATCTACCAGGCCACCGGGATCCAGTTCATGCCCATCAACACGCTCTTCCAGCTCCTGGCGGCCGTACGCAGAACGCCCCGCCTGCTGGCTACCGCGCAGAGTCTGGTCACGATTCCCGATCTGCTCAATTATTGGCTCACCGGCACGGTGGCGTGCGAATACACCAACGCCACCACCACCCAATTCCTCGATTGGCGGAACGGCCAATGGGCCGCCGGCCTGCTGCACGACCTGGGCATCCCTACGCATTTTCTGGGACGCATCATTCAGCCCGGCACCGTGCTGGGAGGGCTGCGTCCCGAACTGGCGGGCGGCGATCTGAAGGGCGTGCGCGTCACCGTGCCGGCCTGCCACGATACCGGCTCTGCGGTCGCCGCGGTGAGAACCGGCGGAACCACGGCCTTCCTGAGCTCCGGAACCTGGTCTCTGCTGGGGACCGAAGTCGCCCAGGCGGTGGTCAACGAGGAGAGCCGGCGATTGAACTTCACCAATGAAGGCGGCGTGGGCGGGACCATCCGCCTGCTGAAGAACATCACCGGAATGTGGCTGCTGGAAGGCTGCAAGAAGGTGTGGGACGGCGCGGGGCGGAAGTTCACTTACGGGGAGCTGCTCGAACAGGCCGCGGCGGCCCAGCCGCTGCGCTCGCTTGTGGATCCCGACGATCCGGCGCTCGCCGCGCCCGACGACATGACGGCCGCCATCGATACCTGCTGCCGGCGCAACGGGCAGCCCGTGCCGGATTCGCCGGGCGCTTACACCCGCGCCATCCTGGAGAGTCTGGCCTTGAAGTACCGCGTGGTCCTCGAGCAGCTCGGCACTGTCTGCGGCCGGCCTTTCACCGAACTGCGCATTTTCGGCGGAGGGTGCCGAAACGCCCTGCTGAATCAGTTCACCGCCGACGCCAGTGGCTGCCGCGTGCTGGCCGGGCCGGCCGAAGCCACCGCCATCGGCAACATCGCCATGCAACTGGTGGGCATCGGCGCGATCGGCTCGATCGGCGAAGCGCGCACGCTGATCGAACAATCTTTCCCCGCCGAGGTCTATGAACCTTCGGGGAAGGGATCGTGGGAGCGGGCGTACGTCGGTTTCCGGCAGCTTGCGCGCGCGGCAAGTAAATGAAGCGGCAACCGCTCCCTTACGGTCGCGGCTCGGTCTCGGTTCCGACCGCTACTAAGGGAGCGGTTACCGAAAGACACGGCGTAATTGTAAATCTGTACTAAGTTAAGCAAGGGAGAGTGTCATGAAGGAACGAGAACTTACTCAGGCTTATCGGATCGCCAAAGAGCGATACGCGGAATTCGGCGTGGATGTGGACGCCGCCATGGAGAAACTGGAGCGCATTCCGATTTCGCTGCACTGCTGGCAGGGCGACGACGTCGGCGGCTATGAGACCGTCGGCGCGCAACTCTCGGGCGGCGGCATCCAGGCCACGGGCAACTATCCCGGGAAAGCTCGCACGGTAAAAGAGCTGCGCGGCGATATCGAAAAAACCCTTAGTGTGATCCCGGGAAAGCACCGGCTGAGCCTGCACGCGTCCTACCTGGAGAACGGCGGCAAATTCGTGGAGCGCGACCAGATCGAGCCGCGCCACTTCCAGGGATGGATCGATTGGGCGAAAGCCAATCACCTGGGCTTGGACTTCAACGAAACTTACTTCTCGCATCCCAAGGCGGCCGATGGCTTCACGCTGAGCCATGCCGACAAGGCCATCCGCGATTTCTGGATCGAGCACACCATTCGCTGCCGCCAGATCGGCGCCGAGATGGGACGCCAATTGGGTACCCCGACCGTCACCAATCTCTGGATTCCGGACGGCTATAAGGATGTTACGGCGGACCGCATCGCCCCCCGCGAGCGCCTGATCGATTCCCTCGATAAGTGTTTCGCCGAGCCGATCGATCCCAAGCTTCACCTGGATGCCGTGGAAGCGAAACTGTTCGGCATCGGAGCCGAGAGTTACACTACCGGCTCGGCCGAATTCTACATGGGCTACGCGGTCTCGCGCCAGAAGCTGCTCACGCTCGATGCCGGCCACTATCACCCGACCGAGATGATCTCGGAGAAGATCTCTTCCGTGCTGCTGTTCTGCCCGGGGCTTGTGCTGCACGTCAGCCGCCCGGTCCGCTGGGACAGCGACCACGTGGTTCTGCTCGACGACGAGCTGCTCGCGATAGCCAAGGAGCTGGTGCGCAGCGGCCAGCTCGACAGCAAGATCCACATCGGCCTGGACTACTTCGATGCCAGCATCAACCGCGTGGCCGCCTGGGTCATCGGGATGCGCAACATGCTGAAGGCGCTGCTGGTGGCGCTCCTGGAGCCGACCGGCACGCTGCGCGACGCCGAGCGCAAACAGGACTACACCAGCCGGCTGGTGATGTTCGAAGAGCTGAAGAGCCTCCCCTGGGCGGCGGTCTGGGATAGCTACTGCGAGCGCCAGGGAGTCCCGGTGGGAATGGATTGGTACGGGGACGTGCGGCGCTACGAAAAGGATGTCTTGTCGCTGCGCCAGGGCGCCGGCTCGGCGGTTGCCGTATAAGGTGGGGCATGCTTTAGCTTGCCCGGAAATATCGCGGTTTCTACCAACAAGGCGAGGAAAAGGAGACAGTTACCGTGCAACGAGTATGTTTCATTCTACAGGTACGTCCGGAGCGGCTGGCGGAGTACAAGGAGCGGCACAAGAAAGTATGGCCGGATATGCTGGCGGCTCTGTCCAAAACCGGCTGGCATAACTACTCGCTCTTCCTGAAAGACGACGGGATGCTGATCGGGTATCTGGAGACGCCGGATTTCCAAAGGGCCGTGAAAGGCATGGAGTCCGAGGAAGTGAATGAGCGGTGGCAGAAGGAGATGAAGGAGTTCTTCACAGCTCCCAAAGGCCGCCCGGACGAGAACATGGTGCCCATCGAGGAAGTTTTCCACCTCGCGTGATCGGGAACGGGCGCCGGCCCTGCCTGTCAAGGGCATGGCGCCTGACCGCTCAGTAGTTCATCCACAGCGCTTCGCTGCGCACTTTCTTGACGGAGTGGCAATGCTTCGGCTGGGCGTCCGCGCGCGCCCAGCCGCGATAGAGCTCGTCCATCAGGTCGCAGCGGTATCCCGAGACCGCTACCTTGCCCGCGCAGCGCGCCAGCGCGGCGGCCAGCTCGCGATGCTCCGCGTCGTCCATTTCGAAGCCGTAAGCCTTGGCGTCGCCTCGCGAGGCGTGCACGTAGGGGGCGTCGCAATAGAACAGCGTGCGCGCGTCGTCGTAGATTCGGATCACCTCGAGCGCCGGACGGTTCTCGATTTGCACGCGCAGCAGTCGCTCGGCGATTTCCGGTAAGCCCTGCACGCTTCCCAGCCATCGCGACACCACGCCCGACATTCCGGCGCGGCTGGTGCGCTTGCAGTTGGCCCACCGGCCCAGCGAGGCCGTCTGCGCCAGGCCCGTGCGAGCCTGCCGGGCCCGCACGAAGAAGAGGCGCGCGCGCTCCACGCCATCGAAGGCCTGGCTGCCGTTCGAGGCCACGGCGCGGTGGAATTCCTCGCGTGAAAAAGGCGTCAGCCCGATGGCCTCCACGAGATCCTCTTTGCGATCGCGCAAAATGCGGAAGAAGTGCGCCACCTCGCCATCCAGGTCGTTATATGTTTCCACAGGCGCGGGCGCGCGGTTCAGCAGCACGGCGGCCGATCCGCCGAACGGCTCGCAATAGTGATGGCACTCCGGCAGCAGCGGCAGAAGCCAGTTCAGGTGGCTGAACTTGCCTCCATACCATCCGAACGCGATCCGCTTGTTCGGTCCGTGCTTCACGATCGGCGATGGCGCGCGCATAGTGGTCGTAGCGGGCGGCGCGGCGGCTCCATCCCCGCCCTCGCTACAATAGTAGCTTCTAAGCGAAGTTCTAGCATGAAACGCGCCTACACCGACGAACACGCGGCCAGCGGCATCGAGGACCCCCTGCCGGAAATCGAAACCTGGCCCAATCAATACCCGGATTACGAGATCGAAATCGTCATGCCGGAGTTCACCGCCGTCTGCCCCAAGACCGGCCTTCCCGATTTCGGCAAACTGGTGCTGCGCTACGTCCCCGACAAGCGCTGCGTGGAGCTGAAATCTTACAAGCTCTATCTGTTGGCTTATCGCGGCATCGGCATCTTCCAGGAGAACGTGGTCAATCGCGTTCTTCACGACGTGGTCAAGGCGGCCAATCCCGTGCGCGCCAGCGTGCTCGGAGATTTCTCGCCGCGCGGCGGGTTGAGCACGGTCATCAGCGCCGAATGGAGCCGCAAACGTGGAAAGCGCTGAGATCGTCGCCATGCTGCGGGAGGTGCGCGAGCGCGTGCGGGCCCGCAATCCGCAGACGTCCGCCGGCCGCACGGAGGTGGCGCTCCCGGATCTGATGCCGCTGGTGCACGCGCGCGACACCGCCATGGGCAAAGTGGCGGCCATCGGCAGTGTCAACCCCCGCCGCGGAGGTCCGCTCAACGCGCTGGTGCAAGGCTGGAAGCGCACGGTGGCCCGCGTCCTCGATTGGCACGTGCGCGAGCAGGTGGAGTTCAATCGCCGCGTGATTGGCGCGCTGGACGCGGCCGTGGAGGCCTTCAACGATACCAACCGCGCTCTGGTCGAGTTGGGCAACCGGCTGGCCGAGACGGACGAGCGCCTGACGGCCATCGACGAGCGCCTGACGGCCCGCATTCTTTCCGTCGAGGAGACCGCCCGGGAGCTGACGGATATACGCGCCCACTGGACCGAATGGCGCAAGGAGTGGGAGCGCAAGCTGAGCGTCAACGAGATCCAGTTTTTGCGCAGCGTGGCCGATTTGCAAGGCGCTTTCCAGCACCGCGCCACCCTGATGGACGCTAACTACCGCGATGCCATCCGCGCGCAGCACGCCGAGTTCGCTGCCGCGCTGGAGCGCAGCGGCGGCGAAATCCAGCACCGCCTGTGGGCCGATCTGGAGCGTATCCGTTTGGAATACGAGCGCCTGATTTATTCCGAGCTGCGCCTGGTGCGCCAGCGCGCCGCGCTCCAGACTCCGCGGGGCGGGCGATCCGGGGACGGGACCTACGCCGCCGCGACCGCTCAGTCGCCCATCGTGTCGCCGGACGCGCTGCCCTTCGATTACGCGCGTTTCGCTGCGCGTTTTCGCGGGCCCGAGGAGTATGTTAGCGGCGGTCAGCGGATCTACCTGGAATATTTCCGGGGATGCCGCGAAGTGCTCGATATCGGGTGCGGCCGGGGCGAATTTCTGGAGCTCATGCGCGAAGCCGGGGTGGCCGCGCGCGGCATCGATCTTAGCGACGAATCCGTCGCCGTGTGCCGCCAGAAGGGTCTGGAAGCCGACACCACCGACCTGTTCGCCTACCTGGAAGCCTTGCCGGAGGCTGCCCTGGACGGCATTTTCTGCGCCCAGGTGGTGGAACATCTGGCGCCCGAGCGGCTGCCCGTGGCGCTCAAGCTCTGTGCCAGCCGCCTGAGCCGTGGCGGAGTGATGGCCATCGAGACCCCCAACCCCGAATGCCTGGCGATCTTCGCCACGCATTTCTATCTCGATCCGACGCACGTTCGGCCGGTCCCCCACGCTCTGCTGGCGTTCTATCTGGAGGAATTCGGCATGGGCGGGATCGAGGTCAAGAAGTTGGCCCCCGCGCGGGATTCCATGCCTTCTTTGAATTCGCTTCCCGAGGATTTCCGGGAAGCCTTCTTCGGGGCGCTGGACTACGCTATCGTCGCCAGAAAACTCTGACGCGTGACGGAAAAACTCCGGCGCGCGTGGGCTGCGGCGCTATGAGGACGTGCGGCCGCGATACTGCCGTTTTGGCAGCGTTGGTGGGTGCTAAGGGTGAATAGACCAAAGTCTCTTTTCGAGGTGAGCACATTCACCCACCTTGGCCCTTTGGCTGTAGAGTTTCTCCTCTTATTTTCTTGAATTTAGGAATCCGCTCGGCTGGCATGGGAATTGCACCCCCTCAGGCATGGCATACGTTATCACGGACAGTTGTACAAAAGACGAATTGTGCGTCCAGGCCTGCCCGGTGGACTGCATTCATCCCAAACAAGATGAGACCGCTTTCGCGGATGTGGCGCAGCTCTTCGTAAACCCGAATGACTGCATCGATTGTGGCGCCTGCGTGCCTGTGTGTCCGACCAATTCGATGTTCGCGCTGGATGACCTCCCGGCCGAACAGGCGCGTTTCGCCGAGCTCAACGCCGCGCACTACAACTAGTCCGCACAGACCCGGGGGTAATCGACGTTTCCAGCCCTGGGCGAAGGAAGCGTCTTCCGGTGCTTATTGCCCGGAGGGTATTCCTTTGCCCCGGGCTTTTGTTTGTTCCTTCTACCGCGGCCGCAATGCCCGTCCCACCAGAAACCCGGCCATCGCCGCCAGGGTGATTGACCAGACCGGGCTCCGGCGGACCAGACGGTTCATTGCGCCGACGGTGTCTTTCACGGGGTAGTCGTACATGTAGCGGGCCGCGCGTTCGATGCCGCCCGCGGCGCCGCGCATAGCCTTCACCGCGCCGATTTTCCTGGCGAGGTTCTCCATCAGGCGAGCGGCCGATTCCCGCGATTTCTCGAATTCCACCTGCACATCCCGCGGATCGCTTGTCGGCGTGGTTCTGTTAGCGGTCACCGCATCCCTCCATTCACGCCATCATAGCGCCGGATTCGCGGTGCGCCGCGGTCGATTTCGCACCCTGGCGACGATTCCCGGTCAGCAGAGTGCGGCCATCAACGCACCGCGGGCGGTGGAGTTTAGCGGGTCCGGCGACAGACGTACCTCCGACAGCCGCACGGGGAACTCGGCCGATTGCATGGCCCGGACGAAGCGTTCCAGGAAGCCCTTCGGCATGACCGATCCGCCGCTGAGCACCAGCGGAACGGCCTGCTCCAGCTTGGGCAGCCGGTGCGCGGCCGAGAAATTGGCTCGCAGCTCCTCGGCGAGGGTATTGATCATCTCGTCGTAGTAGACCGAAAGAGCGTTTTGGAAGCGGTTGCCCGAGAGGCCGTTGATGCGGAAGGAATGCTCCTTGAGCACCCGCATCCGGGTGGTCACCTCGCCAGTCACCTCGGCCGCGTGCATGTCGATGAAATCTCCCGCCCGGGGCACGCTGAAACTGAGAACCGGGACCGACAGCACCGCGAAACAGATGTTGCACATCCCGCTGCCGCAGGAGATTCCCACGCCGGTGTAGTT
>Ga0181520_10007101_pt1 | contig 16696 bp, 17 predicted proteins | sample PEATcosm2014_Bin_29_FD_132451 | JGI IMG/M metagenome (GOLD analysis project Ga0181520, IMG submission 132451) | Peatland microbial communities from MTU Mesocosm Facility, Houghton, MI, USA - PEATcosm2014_Bin02_30_metaG | ecosystem: Environmental > Terrestrial > Soil > Wetlands > Peat | place... | reverse complement strand
GCCGCCCACCTTTTGTAGCAGGAATCCGCTGCCGCCGAAGATGCCCGCCCCGAGCGACTGCTGGAAACCGACCGAGATCGTCACCTGCGGCGTGGCGCAGAGAAATCCGTGCCGGTGCACCATGTACTCCGGCCCCTGCCCAAGCTGCACAGGCACGATGTGCCCCGGCACTCTGGTGGCAAACGAGACGGAGCCCTGGTACTGGATGGCGCGGTACTCGGTCATGAAGATGCTGCCGCCGCCGGCCACGCGTTTAACTACGCCGAAAAATCCCCCACCCCCGCCCGCCTGCGTGTGCGTCGTCATCTGGACCGACGCGGTCATCCACGAGAGCTCTCCGCTCTCTGAAAACACGCTCTCGTTGGGATCGAGCAGCACTTCGAGCACCGGCATAGTGGTGCCCAGAATCCGGGTTTGCATAAGGAGTCCCTCCTGTGACAGCGGTTCCACAATTGCTGTACCCAGGCCCGCAACTGCCGAGTGGCTTTTCACCAAGAAAAAGCCACCCTGGAAGACGTTGGAAAGGGCAAGTGAATTGTGGAACCGCTCTAGGGACCAGTGTAATGGCCGCAACGCAGGCACGAAGAGAATGTTTGTGGATTTGGAAAAAGCGGGTCTCAGCTGTGAAATAAAAGGCGGATTTGACCAACTGGTCGAAAGCTATCGCTCATCTCGATGAGCAATGATGTACTCCTTGATGCGGTCGTAGACATCGCTCGGAAGCACGCCGTGATCCAGCAGGTCCTGCTTGTTTCGGTAAGGCCTGAAGCGGACAATGCGTCCGGCCCAGCTCGGCGTCAAACCGGGAACCTTGGCGAGTTCCGCGGCGCTGGCGTGGTTAATGTCGACGCGAGCCTCGGGCGGCGGGATGGATCTTGTCTTCTGTGACATTGGCGGAGCAGCCGACTGCGCGTAGCTGAACGTTCCACTCGCCGCCTCAGCGATGAAAACGGCCAAAATCGCGACTGCAGCAAATGGCTTTCCAGCTCGCACAGATTCAGTCTCCGATCAGGCTGCGCCCGCCATGCATTTGTCCATGTGCGCCAGCACGTGCGGCCACGCATCCTCGTGCCGTTTCTTCGACTCCTCGTCGGGAAACCCCGCATGCTTGAGGCGGAGCAGAGTTCCGCCGTCTTTCGCAATCAGCTCCACCGTTACCTGAGTCTCCGCGCCCTTGGTTGCTGCGGTAAGCCAGGTGAGTTCAACAAGCCGGGGGCGCTCCAGGCGCAGGAACCGTCCGTAATGCGGATGCCGCTGGCCTTCGAACTCGGTTTCAAAGAAGAAGGCCGCTTCGACTTCGGGCCGCATAGAGACCGAGCCGGGCGCGGCAAACCAGCGATCGAACTGCTCTGTCCAGGCGCTGAAAAGCACATCCGGAGTGGCCTTCATCACGCGCTCGAAGGTAAAGGAAAGCGGCCTCTGGGATAGATCGGGCGTACGCATCGGCGACGATTCTCCTTTCCATGATTCCCGCAAGAGAGCCAACAAACCATTTGACACCAAAAGGGCTTTGCCCGTACCTTGAAAACAGATGCAGAGCCTCCGCCATCACGGCCATCACTACCATGGGACATCCATGCCGGCGGACTGCCATGGCCTGAACTAATCGGCCAGAGAGATCGAAAAGAAGCACTCAAGCCCGCCGGCGAATGACGCTGGTGGGTTTTTTCGCGTTTGGAGAGAAACTTCAACCCCAACCGGGGACAAAGACAGGATGAGAGATGAGTGAGAAAGCAGCGGCAATTGATTTCGACAAGATGGATGGCCTCGTGCCTGGAATCGTGCAGGATGCGCGCACGGGCGAGGTGCTCATGTTGGGCTTCTTGAATGCCATGAGCTACGCAAAGACCCAGGAAACAGGCTTTGTGACCTTTTGGAGCCGCACTCGCCAGAAGTTGTGGATGAAGGGCGAGACCAGCGGCAATCGGCTGCGCATCATTTCCGCGGCGACCGACTGCGACAACGACACGCTGCTATTCCGCGTGGAAGTAGAAGGCGACGGCCTGGTTTGCCACGAGGGCACGGTAAGCTGCTTTACGCGACCGATCGCAATGACTGCGGAGGTGAGCCGTGGGTAGCAAACTTCGACTCGGAATTCCTAAAGGTAGCCTGCAGGATGCGACCATCGCCCTATTCAAGCGCGCGGGATGGAACATCTACGCCGACGGCCGCTCCTACTTTCCTTCGATCGACGACGTCGACATCGAGTGCATGCTCATTCGCGCGCAGGAAATGGCTCGCTACGTCGATCACGGCGTGCTCGATGCGGGTCTCACCGGCATCGACTGGGTGGTCGAGAGCGGCCTCGACGTCGCCAGCGTGACCACGCTGACTTATGCCAAGCAAAGCAGGCGCAAGGTTCGCTGGGTGCTCGCCGTGCCCGAGGCCAGCGGCTTCGAGAAGGCCGAAGACCTCGAAGGCAAGATCATCGCAACGGAACTCGTCGAAGTGACCAAGCGCTACTTTGCTTCGAAAGGCGTCAAGGTAAAGGTCGAGTTCAGTTGGGGCGCAACCGAAGTCAAGCCGCCCATGCTCGCCGATGCCATTGTCGAAGTCACGGAAACAGGTAGCTCGCTCAAGGCCAATCACCTCAAGATTATCGACACGGTGATGGAAAGCGAGACGCATCTGATCGCAAGCAAGGCCGCTCTGGCCGATCCGGGCAAGCGGCAGAAAATCGATCAGATCGCGCTCATGCTACGCGGCGCAATCGACGCACAGGCGCAGATTGGCCTGATGCTCAACGTGAAGCGCGGCGACCTCGATGCCGTGCTGGCCGTGTTGCCTTCTCTCAATTCGCCGACCATCTCGCAGTTGAGCGATTCGGAGTGGGTCGCGGTAAATACGATTCTGGAAGAGCGCGTAGCACGCGACGTGATCCCTCGGTTGAAGGCTGCCCGCGCAACGGGAATTGTCGAATATCCGCTGAACAAAGTGGTGTTGTGAGCTGAAAACAGCCGGATCTCAGTCCGGCCACGATGAGGAAACGGACGACGTATGCCGACCAGCGAATCACGGAAAGAGGTCATACGGCGATTCAAAGAGCAGAAGCCCGACGTGGGAATCTACGCTCTTCGCTGCACGGCAACGGGACATGTTTGGGTGGGCGCGACCAAAAATCTTGAGGCCACACGGAACCGCTGCTGGTTCTCTTTGCGCAATGGTCTCGATCTTGATCGGTCGTTGCAGGACGAGTGGACCGCACATGGAGAACCGGCGTTTCAATACGAGATTCTGGACCGCCTCGAGAAGGACCTGCATCCCCTCGAAGTCGATGATTTGCCAAGAAGAAAGTGATCGATTGGGCCGCCAAATTCGGCGCGCAGAAGCTCAGATGAGGCACGTTCGTCGAGTGAGGCAAGGCCGTCGGGCTGCCTGATGAGTTCCGACATTGGCGAGAAGAAGTGGGAGCAAGGATACGGGAACGATGAAGCTGATCAGGACCACAGCACGAAACGCGCGCGAGGCGGCGAAGACACTCGCTGCCCTTGAACAACGTGGCGGCGCGGCCCTTGACGCTGTGTTGCCCGCGGTCGAGCGCATCGTCGCCGACGTGCGAAAGCGCGGCGATCGCGCGCTGCTCGGCTACGCGGCAAAATTCGACGGGCTTGCCGGCCCGAAGGCTCTCTGCGTCAATCAGGAAGAAATGTCCTTGGCACGGAAGGCGCTCGACCCCGCGCTCCGCAATGCGCTCACCACAGCGGCAAAGCAAATTCGCAACTTTGCTCAGCGGCAAATGCCGAAATCCTGGACCGAATCGAGTCTTGCCGGCCTGACGACGGGCCAGCTTGTGCGCCCGCTCAGTTCTGTCGGATGTTATGTTCCGAGTGGCCGCCATCCTCTACCTTCCACGCTCCTGATGACGGTGATTCCCGCGCAGGTCGCGGGCGTAAAGCGCATCGTTGTTGTCTCGCCCAGGCCCGCGCCCGAAACGCTGGCCGCGGCGCACTTGCTCGGGGTCAGCGAGTTCTATCGCCTCGGCGGCGCGCACGCTATCGCGGCGCTGGCCTACGGAACCAAGACGCTACCGCGCGTCGACAAGATCGTCGGTCCGGGAAACCTCTTTGTAACCGCAGCCAAGCGCCTCGTTGCGTTTGACTGCGCCATCGACATGCTCGCTGGGCCGACGGAGATTGTTGTCGCGAGCGAGCTCGGAAACTCCGCCGACATTGCAAGCGATCTTGTCGCCCAGGCGGAGCACGATCCTGAAGCTTTTGCCATCTTCGTCACCACCCGCGAAGATCTTGCCAAATCCGTCATCGCCGAAACAAAGCTGCGCAGCCGTAACAATCCAATCGCGCGCGAGGCCCTCCAGCGCAATGGCCTGGTGATTGTTGCCAGCTCTCTCGTCGAGGCGCGCGCAATCACGAATCGTCTTGCGCCAGAGCACCTGACCGTCGATGCGGGGAGCGATCTCAAGTGGGTCGAAAATGCAGGCTCCGTCTTCGTCGGCCGCTGGTCTGCGCAGCCCATGGGTGACTACATCTCCGGTCCGAATCACACACTGCCCACGGGCGGTATGGCTCGCGTGCGGGGAGGATTGAGCGTGAATGACTTCGTCAAGCTCATCACCGTGCAGCAATATGCGGCGAAGGGCGTCGCCAAGTTGGGTCCGAAAGCTGCGCTGCTGGCCGAAGCAGAAGGACTCCTGGGCCATGCAGAAGCGATTCGCGTGCGGCTCGGCCCAATCGCCGGCAGAAGGAGGAAGATACGTGGCTGACTCCACTGCAACAATCGCACCAGCCCCGCGCACACGCGTGCGGCAGATGAAGGAGTATCACCCTCCTCTGGGCAGCCGCGAATCCATGCGGCTCGACTTCAACGAGAACACTCTTGAATGTTCGCCGCGTGTGCGCGAAACGCTGGCGCAAATCTCCACGGGAGCGCTCACCCGTTATCCCGAGCGTGAGCCGGTCGAGGCGATTGTGGCTGCGCATCTCGGATTGCGCGCGGAACAAGTCGCGCTGACCAACGGCGTCGACGAAGCGATTCACGTGCTCTTCGAGACCTTCCTCGAGGCAGGCGACGAGCTACTGCTGCCCGTCCCCTCGTACACCATGTATGAGGTCTACGCTTCTGCAACAGACGCGCGCGTCGTCGCCGTGCAGGCCGCTGACGATCTTCAATTCCCGTTCGACCGGCTGATCGCGGCGATCACTCCAAATACAAAGGTGATTGCGATTGCCAATCCCAACAGCCCATCAGGGTCGGTGGCAACCCGCGAGCAACTTCTGGAACTTGCTCGCCGCGCGCCGCAGGCAGTATTGCTTGTCGACGAAGCCTACTTTCATTTCTTCGGCGAGACGGTGATGGACCTCGTCGGGGCGTTGCCCAATCTGGTTGTAGCGCGGACCTTTTCCAAGGCCTATGGGCTGGCCGGCCTCCGTCTCGGTTTGCTTGCAGGGCCTGTCGACCTTATGCGCTGGGTGCGCCGCGTCCTTTCGCCCTATAGCGTGAATTCGCTGGCGCTTGCCTGCCTGCCGCCTGCGCTCGAAGACACAGCGTATCTCGACTGGTATGCGGGCGAGGTGCTTGCCGCGCGCACCGAATTTGAAGCAGCGCTCGACGCAGCCAAAGTGCGTCGCTGGCCGAGCCGAACGAATTTTGTGCTGGTCGAGATCGGCGCGCAGCATGCTGAGTTTGTGCGCTTCATGCGCGACGCAGGCGTTCTGGTCCGCGACCGGTCAAGCGATCCCGGCTGCGACGGCCGCGTGCGCATCACCATCGGGACGCGCGCACAGATGAAGCAAGCCGTTATGGCGCTCAACAACGCGTTGGCCATGCTGCGGGCGGAAGGCGGAATACGATGACTTCAAAGAAGAAGAAAGTAACAAGCAGGCGCGCGGGTTCGCCGGGTGCCCCCGGTCCCTCGCACTTGGGGACCGGGGAAGGCACCAAAACAAAAAAACGCTCGGCAACCGTTGTGCGCAACACCAACGAGACACGCATTGAGATCGACCTGACCATCGAGGGCCAGGGACGCTACAGCATCTCGACCGGGATTCGTTTCTTCGATCACATGCTGGAGCTGTTCACGCGCCACGGCGCATTCGACCTCGACCTCGTCTGCAAGGGCGACCTGGATGTCGATCAGCACCACACCGTTGAAGACGTGGGCATCGCGCTCGGCGAGGCGTTCGACCGCGCCCTCGGCGATAAGCGCGGCATTCTGCGCGCCGGCTACTTCGTCATGCCGATGGATGAGACGCTGGCCATCGCTGCTGTCGACTTGAGCGGGCGCGCGGCTTTCGCCGTGGACACAAAGGTCCGCACGCGGCTGGTCGGCGATCTGCAAACCGAGCTGGTGACGGACTTCTTTGAAGGCTTTGCGCGTGGGGCGCGAGCCAACGTTCACGTCAAGACGATGTACGGCCGTTCGAACCACCACAAAATCGAGGCCATCTTCAAGGCATTCGCCCGCGCGCTGCGCGTGGCATGCTTCCGCGACAAGCAACTGGGCACAATGCTGCCGTCAACGAAGGGTCTGCTGTAACCGATGCTTTAAGAGATGTTTTGTATCAGGGCACGACTTCAGTCGTGCCGAATGAAGACCAGAAATAACTTTGGGCTTTAGCCCGTGAGACCGAAAACATGCGTGTCACCGTCATCGACTACAAAGCCGGCAACCTGACCTCGGTGCTGAAGACACTGCGGCATCTCGGCGCCGAGACGGTGGTGACAGACGGTGATTTGTCGTTGGTGGGGTCGGCCGAGCGCATCGTGCTTCCCGGCGTGGGCCACTTCGCAGCGACGGAACGGCTGGACGCAACGGGGCTCACAGGCGCGATCCGCTCCGCAATCGCGCGCGGCGTCCCTTTTCTCGGAATCTGCGTCGGCATGCAGTGGCTTTATTCCGGATCGACCGAAGCGCCGCAACAGCCGGGGCTCGGCCATTTCTCGGAATCGTGTACACGGTTTGCAGAAAGCCAGGAGAAAGTTCCGCACGTGGGTTGGAATTCGCTGGAAGTGCGAAAAGGCTCGCGACTGCTCGCAGGCGTTGAGCCCGGCGAGTTTGTCTACTTCACCCATTCGTACAAAGGTCCAGTCGCAACCGATACTGCCGCCGTGACCCACTACATCGAGCCGTTCGCGGCCGCCGTCGAGCGCGACAACGTAATGGGTGTACAGTTTCACCCGGAGAAATCCGGCGACACCGGCCTGAAAATCCTGCGCAATTTTCTCGCGTGGCAGGCGAAAGGAGCTGGATGCTGACCAAGCGCATCATCGCCTGCCTCGACGTGCACGCGGGCCGCGTGGTCAAAGGGGTGCAGTTCGTCGACCTCGTTGACGCGGGCGATCCGGCGACGCAGGCCGCGCGTCATGCGCGCGAGGGCGCAGACGAGATCGTCCTGCTTGACATAACAGCGACACACGAAGGCCGCCAGACGCTGCTCGAAACGGTCCGCCGCACGGCACGTGAGCTGTTTGTCCCGTTCTGCGTGGGCGGAGGCATCAAGTCGGCGCGCGACGCGGAGCAGGTGTTTGAGGCCGGCGCGGATAAGGTGAGCATCAATTCCGCTGCCCTCGCCGACCCCACGCTCATCAGCGCCATCGGCGCGAGCTTTGGCGCGCTAGCTGTTGTGGTCGCCATCGACGCGCGACGCGATCCTAACGCTGCCGATCCGGTGCGCGACGCGCAAGTCTACGTGCAAGGAGGCCGGCGTCCCATTGGCCGCACAGTTGTCGAGTGGGCACGCGAAGCTGAGCAGCGTGGCGCAGGCGAAATTCTGCTCACGTCGATGGACTCCGACGGAACACGCGCGGGCTTTGACTGTGAATTAACCGCAGCTGTAAGCGAGGCCGTCGGAATTCCAGTAATCGCCTCCGGCGGCGCGGGAACCGTGGCGCACTTTGCCGATGTGTTTGCGCGCGGCAAGGCCGATGCAGCGCTCGCGGCCAGCATCTTTCACTTTGGCGTATCGACCTCGCGTTCGCTCAAGGAAGAACTCGCGCAAGTGGGCGTACCGGTAAGGCTGCCATGCTGATTCCTTCGATTGACTTGATGGGCGGGCGCATTGTGCAGCTTGTGCAGGGAGAGAAGCTCCGCCTTGCATTCGACGATTTTGAATATTGGATCGAAAAGTTTTCCAAATTTCCGTTAGTCCAGTTGATCGATCTGGACGCTGCGATGCGGCAGGGCGACAACTCCGCGTTGGTGGAGCAGATCGCGAAGCGCCTGCCGTGCCAGGCCGGTGGCGGCATTCAATCCGTTGAGCGCGCACAACGCGTGCTGAAAGCTGGGGCGAAGCGCGTCATCGTCGGCTCGGCGCTTTTTTCGGCGGAAGGCGCGGTGAATGTCGCGTTCGCTGCGGAACTGGCCGAGAGTGTGGGCACGGAGCGCGTTGTGGCTGGAATCGACACGAAGAATGGCCGCATTGCCGTGAAGGGATGGAAGGCACAGGTGGAGCTGACGCCGGACGAAGCGATCCCGCAGCTTGAGCCATACGCCGCGGCATTTCTCTATACGCATGTTGACGGCGAAGGAATGATGCAGGGTTTTCCCATCGAGACGGCTGCGCGTTTGCGGAAACTGACACAGCGGCAACTCGTCGTGGCCGGCGGCATCCGCAGCCAGCAAGAAGTGGATGCGTTGCACGCGATCGGAGCCGACGCCGTAGTGGGGATGGCGGTATACACGGAGATGCTAGCTGTGTGACGCGGCCGCCCACGCGCACGCGAAATGGTTCGCCATGAGCAATAGGGACGGAACAGGTTCGGCTTACACGGAATCGGCCACTTTTTCAGAATCTCCGACCGCGCTACTGGTTTCAATGCGCGTGGCGCGGAGCAAGCGCGCAATTTGCTTGAGATGGAGCTGGACGGCATAGGCGCGCAAGAGCTCGGCCTGCGAAAATCCGATGCCGGTGTGGCGAACCTCGTCCATGCGCGCTTCGAGGTCGGCAATGTCCTGCTCCAGGTTGATTCCCTCGGCCGGCTCGCGGAAGCGCCACTTGTGAGTGCAGCTGGCCACATAATTGAAGCCGGTGCGAATGTTGGCCGCAAGACGCGAGAGCGCGGGCTCTAGTTGCTGCGCGAAGCGGTCTGCGTGGCTGTCTTTTACCGCAAGCTCGAGCGCAACAAGCGCGTCATAAAGAGAGCGGCCAAACTGCGAGAGCATGCTGAGGCCCTCTCGCCAACCGGGGCCGCTCGGCTCGTTGCGCGCGGCTTCGAGCAGTTGGCTGTTGCCGCGGAGCAGAGCCAGCGCATCCTCGCGCAAGGCAGGTAGATTCTGCGACGGTGCGCCGCGAAAGCCCTCGAGAATCGCCTCGAAGAAGCTGCCAAGCAGGAGAAACTCCTGTGCCAGGCCGTCGCGGAGCCACAAGCGTGCGCGGTCGGGAAAAACGAGCGTGGTGACCGCGAGCGCCACGACGATGCCGAGCAGCACTTCACCAACGCGATCGAGCGCCAATTCCCATCGTGGGCCGGATTTGGGGACGAGCATGATGATGGTGATGGTGACGGCGGCAAGACGCGAGCTGTTGCGAAGACTGAGCAGGCCGCAGACGACAATCGCGAGCACGACAGCGAGTACGTAATTCCATGGCGGCGTGCCGAAGACTGAACATGCAAAGCCGAACGCCGCGCCCATGAATGTTCCCAACAGGCGGTCGCGTGAAGCCGTTACCGTGGCCCCGACGTTCGATTGCAAAACGATGATGGCGCTGATGGAGCCCCAATAGCCGTCGTGCAGGCCGAATCGCAAAGCCAGCCACCAGCAGAGAGCCGCGGCCAGCGCGGTCTTGGCCGCGTCGATCAGCAGGCGGCGCCGCTCGAAGGTGAGCACTCCTTCCTTGCCGCCGCCCTCCACGCGCAGTTTCGCGGAGAGCTGATGCTGGGACCACGTCTTTTTGGCCTTCAGGCGCATGAATGCGATCCAAGGTCGAACTTTGTCGCGCTTTAAGGATAGTTTGCGGCGCGCCGATGTGAACAGTTTGCGTCTGGGGTCGCGAGCGCCAATGAAGGATGACGCCATGGGTCAGGCAGGGCAAGGGCTGGGATAGGATGGAATCGAGGAGCGCACCCCGTCGTGCGCAAAGAACCGCATGCTGCGAGTCGGATACCCAGCCACTTTACCCGCTGAGCTGTTCCGCGATTTCCCCAATGGAATCGAGCTGATCCCAGTGTCGGACAAGATGGATCACGACGCGGAGATCGAAGTCTGGATTCCCGATCCCTATTCCACCAAGGCGATACGCGCATGGCCGCGGCTGAACGGCGTCAAGCTGGTGCTTGCCATGATGGCGGGAACGGAGTGGATCCCTGGGACGGTGGGGCCGCACGTGACAATTTGCAATGCGCGCGGCGCGCATAACATTGCGACCGCCGAATGGACATTGTCGGCCATCCTGACCATGCTGAAGTACTTTCCACTGTATCTCGACATTCAGCGGTCGGGCGTGTGGAGGCGGCGTATAGAGGCCAGTGCACATTATGCGGCGATCACCGGCAACATGAGCGCAATGTACCCGCCGGTGTTGCAGGAGGAGCTGACGGGCAAGACTGTATTGCTCGCGGGGTACGGAGCGATCGGCAAAGAAATCGAGCGCATGCTGCAGCCGTTCGATGTGAATATGTTGCGCGTGGCACGAAGCGCCCGCAGCGAGCCCGAAGTTCACGCCGTGAGCGAATTGGACACCCTGCTGCCGCGCGCGGATGTAGTGATACTGATTTTGCCGTCGACGCCGGAATCGCGCGGGCTTATCGGCAAGCGGCAACTCGGGCTGCTACGGCAGGGAGCGCTGCTGGTGAATGCCGCTCGGGGGCCGATTGTGGATACGGATGCGCTGGTGGAAGTGCTCAATTCCGGGCGAATTCGCGCGGCGCTCGACGTGACCGATCCTGAGCCCTTGCCGGAAGGGCATCCGCTGTGGAAATGCGCGAACCTGCTTCTGACGCCGCATATCGGCGGATCGACACCACAGTTTGCACCACGAGCACTGCGCACCGTGGCCGACGAGTTGCGGCGGTATATGAAGGGCGAGCCGCTGCAGAATGTGGTGCAGGCGGCGAGTTAAGCGTCGGCTGCCGCGCGGCGCCAGTTGCGCAGGCCAAGCACGGCGAGAGGCACAAAAGCTGCATAGAGCATTGCCGTTGGCCACAGGTCCTTGTAGATGTATTCGCCGACGTAGATTGCATCGACGAGGATCCAGAGCCACCAATTTGCGATGTGCTTGCGGGCCTGCCACCATGTGGCGACTAAGCTGTAGCTCATCAGCATGGCGTCGAGATAGGGCAGCGCGGCGTGAAGGCGTTTGGCCAGCGTTCCTAACACAAAACTTCCAGCCATGCCGAGGACGAGAGCAATGACCAGGCTTGGCAATGGCAACGGAACAACGCGTACTTCGCCTTCATCGCGCACGCCACGCCACCAGTGCCACCAGCCATAGAACGTGAATACGACGAAGAAAACCTGCAGCAATGCGTCGGAGAAAAGCCCCGCGCGGAAGAAAACCACCATGTAAAGGAAGATAGAAACGAGAGTGATGGGCCAGCAGATGAGCAGACGCCGCGTGGTTAGCCAGATTCCGAAGGCGGCCGTGACGGATCCCGTGAGCTCCAGGCCATGAGTGGTGAGGTAAGTGGCGATTTCGGTCCAGATCATGGCTGAGCCGCTCCTTGTGTGCGGCGTGCCGTGGCGCGGCGGCGTAGAGCGTCGAGCAGCTTTCGTCCCGCCTGGCCGTGGAACCAGCGGGCGTGGCCGACAAGCCAGCCGTCGTAGGCCATGGCAGCTTTTTCTTCCGAACACAAAACGCCCAGAAAGTAATCAGCCTCAGAAAGCGCGAATTCGGCGTGGCAGAGCGCGGTCATGGGCGCGAGGGCCGTAGATTCTTCACACGAGAGCGGGCGAATGGATTCGTAGCCGTCGAGAAGTGCATCGAGATGATCGAGGTGAATGGGCACATCGTCCGGGTGGGCAGGATCGTTGACGAGAGCGAGCCACTCGACGATGTTGCGCTCGATGGCATGGGCGATGTCGTGCACGGCGTTGGTGCGGTCAGCGAGGCCGAAGTCGATGACGGCAGTGACGTGGGCGGTGAAATCGGCGCGTGGCCCCGCATCGCTCCAGAAGAGGTTGGAAGCATGGAGGTCGTTGTGTGTCCAAAGCGGGGTGAGAGCGGGTAGGAGCGGCGCGAGCTCGGCGTGAAAGGGCGCCAGGAATTCGAGCGCTCGTTTCGCACTTGCGTGGACGGATTCATTCGCGGAGAGCGAAGGACGCGCGGCGAGGTAGTGTTCCATCGCGGCGGCTGGATCGATGGCGGCGAAGATCGTGAAGCTGGCGACAAGCGGGCGCGGCTGGCGGGGCGGGGCGTTGAAGGTCTGCGCGGCTACATGGAGACGCGCAAGCGAAGCGCCTGCAGAATGCGCATGGCCAGCGCTGCGGAATGGCGTCCAGGAGATGGCGTCTTCATAGAGATCGACGCCGGGCGGAATCTCGTGCACTTCGTAGGTCCAGTCGCCGGCTTCGATAGCCGTTTCGCCAGTCTCGGAGGCAAAGACGCGCGGAACAGCCGCGCCATGCGCGAGCAGATGCGAAAGAAACCGGTGTTCCTCGAGCAGACCCTCGCGATCGCGCACGGCGCGGTGATGGCGTTTGATGAAGACGCGGCCGTTTTGTGTAGCGACTATTCCAGCCGCGGAAAATGGGCGCGGGCTGAAGGAGATGATGTGCGTGGGTTCACCCAGCTCCGGAAATTGGGCGAGAAGCGGGCGCAGCTCGGCGAGAGTGAGCGGAGGCCAGTCGGGATCGACCAGCGAGCCGTCCATGCCGTGGGCTTTGATTGTTAAACTCATCGATCCATGTGAAGCTTTAAGCCTTCAACTCTTAGCGATTGGCCTTTAGCGTTCCAACTCATTCTGTTTGCATCTCCCGCATTCTCTCAATCTGTCGCGGATCATGCTAAGAGCTAAAGGCTAGCAGCTTAAAACGTGTAGTGGGCGTCCAGACGCACAGTCGGCGGCGCACCGAGCCAAACAAATGTGTCGCCGTAACTGGCGCCGGTATCGGACCAGTAGCGCTTGTTGGCGATGTTGTCGGCGTAGATGTGGAACGTGACGCGGCCCTGCTCGCCGCCGGGCGTGTAGCGGACGCCGAGGTTGAAGAGGTTGTAGCTCGGCACGCTCACTGCATCGTCGCGCGTGGCTTCTTTGCGCGAGGTGTAGCTCCAGCCGGGCATTAGGTGAAGGCCGCGGATGCGAGACAAGGTGAAATCGGCAAACACATTTGAGTGCAGGTGCGGCACGTTGATCACTTGTTTGTTGTCGAAGGAAGGCGTGCCGGTTTTGCTGGAGATTGCGTTCATGGCCGCGGCGGAGCCGTTAAGACGGAGCCAGTTGGCGGCTTTGCCTTCAGCATTGAGCTCGATGCCGTCGTGCGTTTCGCGGCCCTCCTGCTCGAAGCAGAGTTCGCCCGCGGCGCCGCTGGGGCAGAAACTGTCAGGTCCCGCAATAATTTTCGGGTAGAAGAATGGCGCGTGCATGCGGAAGAGCGCGGTCGTAAGCAGAATACGCTGGCCGGGCTCGTACTTCGCACCGATCTCGGCCTGGCGCGTGAAGAACGAAGCGAGAAACTGGCTGCCGTTGTCGGTCCAGAACGGTCCCTGCGGACCGAGTGACAGCATCACGCCGTAATTCGAATAGAGCGTGAGGTTCTCGACGGGGCTGTACGTGACTGCGAGTTGAGGCAGCCAGACAGGCTTGTCGGTGATGGTCGGCGGCTTGGTGGGATCGGTAGCCCAAAGCGAGTAGTTGTGATCGCGCAGCGAATCGTAGCGGCTGCCAGCGATGAATTGAATGCGGCCGGGAAGATGAACGCGATCCTGAATGACGCCGGAGGATTGCCGGCTGTCTTCCCAAAGTCGGCGCGGGCCGGCAGTCTCGAATGGATATTCAAGGGAATTCGGATCCCCTGGCGGCGGAAGACCCGCAATCGGCTGGTAGATGTTTTCCGAACCGACATAGGTGTAAACCGCGCCGTCCTGAACAACGCCGTCGGGGGAATAGGGGTTCTCTGGTGTGTAATAACCCGGCTCATGCACGCTGCACAGGAAGAGTACGCCGCCGGCAGTAATGTCTTGCGCGATCGCTCCCGTCTTGATGTGGCCGGTCAGCATCGCTTCGCCCTCGGCATCGATGCGCAACTCACCGGGATTACGGTAGTCGTAGATGTCGTAGGTTCCGTCGGGAGCGAAGAAATAATCGGGTGCGGTCCCACCATTGCCCTGGCACTCAGCTTCGTAATAGCAGCCGTACGCATAGATCACGTTGTCCTGGATGAGCGAGTGGCTCAAGCCGGCGGCCGCGTGGCCGAGCCATGAGGGCGAGAAGGTGTGGTCGAGGCGAGTGTTGGTATTGAACGTGTCGTATGTGTCCGGAGAGCCCCATGGCTGATCGCCAACCATGGTTGAACGGTAGATGCGGTTGATATCAGGCAGCATAGTGCCGCCGAGAAGTTGATAGCCGCTGCCATCGCGCTCTATCTTGTGCTGATATTCGAAGTCACCCTTAAGGATAGTGGCCGGGTTCAGCTTCCAATCGGCGGCGCCTGCGGCCACGGCGCGCCAGCCGTTGGTGTCGTTCATGTAAGGAACGATTCTTTCGCCGGCTAGATTGACGCGCGCTCCCACCTGTTTACGGCCGCCAAAAAGATGGCCAAGGTCGACGGCACCATAGGCCGAGCCGCGATGATCGGTGGCGAAATCGAGGGCCTGGATGTTTGCCGGGCGCTTGGTCACGTAATCGATGAGGCCGCCCGCGGAGGCCACGCCGGTCTCCACGGCGGCGATTCCCTTGAGGAATTCGACAGCCTCTTTGTTTTCGAGCGGCACGTCTTGCTCGCCGGCGATGGTCATGCCGTTGACTTCGAGCCCCGTAGCGAGATCGATGGGAAAGCCGCGAATCTGGTAGTCGCCGTAATAACCCACAGGCACGTAGTTGTCACCGACGGAAGCGTCGTTCTGGATCACGTCAGAAAGCAGATGCGAGACTTGGTCGTTAAGCAGGTCGCGCGTGACGACTGACGCCGAGAGCGGAGTGTTTCTGAGTTCGGCGCCGTCGAGCGTGCCCACGGTGATGGACTCGCGAAGATAGTTATCTTCCACTTCGCCGTGAACGATGACCGTTGTGGTGACGGGAGCGGGCTTTTGCTGTGCGGGGCTGGGGTTCTGTGCGGTCGCTTGCGTCGCCGAAGAGGAACCGGTCGACGGAGGCGGCGCGGCTTGTGCGGACAATTGTGCGGGAAAGAGCAATGCGAGGCAGACGGCTAGAAAGAAGGCTTTCGCCAAGACACAGCGGGAGGGGCGCGAGAACAGAAATGTTTTGCCATGGTTGACTTCGGCTGTGTGCATGGAGACCCTTCGTTTCAGTGCTCGATTGAAACAAAGGAGCTTGCGCCGCGAAGAGAGGTAAAGAAGAAGGCCGCTCGGTTGGAGAAAACTTCCCACGCCGGTATTATCCGGATCGGGTTCGAGGGTATCTCTCAGCCCCACAACTCGTGGAGCACCCCTGTTTCAATAATCCGATTGAAACACCCCGAGCGCGCGCTTGGCAAATTGGACGAGCGATTGGCAAATTGGAGTCGCGGCCCGCAAAAACGGTCAGCGACGCACCGCTCTCGCCGGCATGTGGAAAGCATGACTGCCATTGGCCGAATGGCCTGGCGATGCCTGCGCCGCCAAGGCGGCGATCGAAGCATTGGAAAGAACCTGCAACATCGCCTGCTGGGCCCTGACCCAGACCGGATGCGCGGGGCAGCGCGCTTTTCTCGCGCAGGATCGGCCGTGCATGAGACAGACGTTGAGGCAAATCGCGCCATCGATGGCTTCAATCGCTTCGCGCATCGAGGCTTGGCGGCCGCGGGGCGTGATGCGGAAGCCTCCCGATTGGCCTCGCTGCGACGAGATAAGTCCGGCGCGCGCTAGAGTCTGCAACACCTTGGACAGGAAGCTTTCGGGAGCGCCCGTAACCCGGGCGAGCGACGGAAGCGAGACGCGCCCGTCGTTCGGCTGCACGGCCAATTGAATCATGACGCGGACGGCATAATCGGCAGCGCGCGTGAGTTGCATGGATGAGTTGGGTCGCTTCACTGCATTGTCCGCCGCAGCAACGTTTCCCTGATCGGAGCGCCGGTGAAAAGCGGCTTCCGGGGCGGAAACGACGATTGCGGTCAAGTCGGCAGCGTAATTCAATGCGTCACAAGCCGATGTGCCTTTCATCACAGACCCGTGGTCGCGGCGGATTATAGATTCACCTTTTCCGAGTCAAATTGGAGAAAAACAGTCCAAAATGTACCGCGCCAGCCCCCACCCCCTTTTCCCGTCCACTCGACCCGGCGTGAAAGCGCGGCGCGGGCTGTGCGCATTTGCACTCGGAGGCTTGCATAAAGCATCCGGCGAGAGTTGGAGAGTGAAAGGAACGATCAAGACCTTATGAATGCCTATCCTGCAGTGGATCCGATTCCTTTGCCGGCGCCAGTGTGGCTGCTGAAGCTGCTGCACATCGTAACCCTGTCGCTGCATTTCGTGGCCGTCGAGATGCTTCTGGGCGGGTTGCTGTTGGCGATTTTGCTCAGCCTGTTCAGCAAATCGGCAAACTCGCTGGTGACGGCGCGAGCGCTGGCGCGGCGGCTGACGGTGGTGATGACGTTTGTGATCAATCTGGCCGTGCCGCCTCTCTTGTTCGCGCAGGTGCTCTACGGGCG
>Ga0181520_10007100_pt1 | contig 16697 bp, 15 predicted proteins | sample PEATcosm2014_Bin_29_FD_132451 | JGI IMG/M metagenome (GOLD analysis project Ga0181520, IMG submission 132451) | Peatland microbial communities from MTU Mesocosm Facility, Houghton, MI, USA - PEATcosm2014_Bin02_30_metaG | ecosystem: Environmental > Terrestrial > Soil > Wetlands > Peat | place... | reverse complement strand
GTCTTCGGGTTCACGCCGGCTTTCTTCATGGCTCGCTTGGCGGCGATCTCGTGCATCTCCCTGCCCAGCTTCGACTCGTTGATGGCCACCTGTATGCCCAGGTTGATAATGTTGCTCGTGCCCCAGTAGAGCGCCAGTCCCGACGCGTATTGCCACAGCATGAAGCCGAAAAAGATCGGCATCATGAAGGCCATCATGCGCCGCTGCGCTGCGTCCATGCCCGGCGAAGGCGTGATGTACTGCGTCAGAAACATGGTCAGAATAATCAGGATGGGCAGAATGTGCAGCGGGTCCGGCGCCGACAAGTCGGTTAGCCAGTACCAATGCGCCTGGCGCAGTTCCACCGCGTTCTGCAGCACACGAAAGTAAGCGAAGAACAGCGGCATCTGCAAGATCAACGGCAGGCACCCGCCGTACATGTTCACGCCCTCGTCTTTGTAGAGCGCCATCATCTCCGTGTTCATCTCCGACCGCTTGGGGTCGTTGACTTTGAGATGCGCGTAGCGCCTCTTGATGGCATCCACTTTGGGCTGGATGCGCATCATCTTCAGCGAGGACTTCATCATCATGAAGCGCGTGGGCAGCATCACCAGGCTGAAGATCACGGTGAAGACAATGATGGCCCAGCCCCAGTTCCCAATGCCGTGCTCCACCATGAAGCGCAGCACAATGTAGAGAGGCTTGGCGATGACCGTCATCCAGCCGAACTGGATCAGCGGCTCCAGCGATTGGCCGGTCGGCTTGCCGTCCGGGCCGATGGCGTGGATCGAAGCCAGAATGTCGGTCGCCTTGGGTCCGGCGAAAAGGTGCATGCGCGTTGTGCCGCTGGTGTCGCCCACGGCCAGTCCGATTACGTCCGCGGGTTTCTTTTGGCTGGTCGCATCGCTCAGGTTGCTGGGCAGATCGATCGCATTGTGCAGCGTAACCACGGTGGTCCGCTCCGGATTGTCAGGCAAAAAGGCGGCAGCAAAGTAAAGATCCATGACCGCCGCGTAGCTGTAAGGCTGGTCGAGAGTTGCGTTGTTGCTCACCTTCTTGGCGGCAATCGAATCCTGCTTGCCGTCGATCGACCACGCGAATTGCGACGCGGCAGAGGTGCGCACCGCCGAGCGCGTGGACGAAGAGGGCAGGAACTCCTCCATGTCGCCGAGGCCCGCCGGCCACTCCACCAGCGCGCGCACCGGGGTGCCGTTGCGCTTCACCGCTGTTTCCACGCTGACCACGTAGCTGGAATCGAACTTGAACGTCTTCACCACGTCGAGCCCATTCACGGCGTAGTGATATGTGAGCGTCGTGGGGGCAACAACAAGGCCCGTCGAGGAAGGCTGCGCGCCCTCCACCGTTGTCTGGTACAGCGCGCTGTTCAACTGCGTGCTGAGCTGCGGATCATAGGTGAACAGCGACAGCGGATAGCCGAAGTACTCCGAGGCCTGCGGCTGCACCATATCCAGCGGCTTGCCTGCGGTGTCTATGTACTTCTTAAGGATCCATTGCTTCACCCGCGCCCCGCGATTGGTGAAAACAATTTTGAAAACCTCGTTCTCGACCGTGATATCGGATTCGCTCGTAGCCCCGATTGAAGGAGTCATTGCCGGCGCGCTGGCAGAGGACTGTACCCCTGCCGCCGTCGATTGCGCTTGTCCCGGCGCAGCTTGCGGTGCAGCTAGCTGGCCCGCCTGCTGCGCTCCTTGCGACTGCGTCTGCGGCGTTGCCGGAGGCGCAGGCTTGAAAAAGTACTGATAGCCCAGCAAAGCCACCAGGATTACCAGCGTGAAGGCGATGGTCGAACGCATATCGCCGCCGCCAGTGCCGCCGCCGGCACCTTGCGTCTGAAGATTTGGATTACGAATTTCGGGCAAAGGATACGTCCTGTCAGTGGGTCTGCCAATGGATTTGGCAGAGTCATCTTTGATGATAAATGGCGGGGATGCTGACGAAGGTCACAAGCCGCATGCTTACAGCCCTGCGGCTTCGTTAAATGCGGCGATTTCTATTCTGGAAGGCCAAGTCGGATCGACATTGCCTGTTGTGATACTTCAAATCGTCTGGCTAACTCGGGAACCGTGCGAATTCCAGCATTCATCTCTCTCCTCAAAAGATGAAAGGGCATGAGGATCTTTGCTGCAAGCTTGTTCGCCTGTACTTCTTCCATAGTGCTCAAGCCGCTTCTTAGAAGCGCATCGTCTTCCAGTCCATCGCCGATCCTATCTCTGTGTAGCAGGAAGTGGGCGATCTCATGTGCTACCGTAAACCTTTGCCGCACACGAGGTTGCGCTTTGTTAACGACGATGCTATAGCCCGCAGGCCCACCATGCTTATTGTCTTTCTTGATCATGCCAGCGACGTTTTCGGGCATTTCTTTGATCCACACCTTAAGGCCGAAGGCCTCGGCCATTCTAACCACGTCTACCGGAACTTGAGTTTGGAGCGCGCGAAGATCGCTGTCCCACACCTTTTCAGCGTCGTATGCTGCAGTTGTACTCATGGCTCTTCGCCCTCCTTTCCCTGAGGATATTCTCCCGCAATTGGCTGCTCTGCGCTAGTATCTGATACGCTTTCACGTTTAGATGAGTTCCCCTTGGGCAGGATTCCCAACTCTGTGATCCCCATAGCGGGAGCGGTCTGTATGGTCGAACCAGCCTCAGCCTTGCCCTTTTCAACGCTTTCCGGTGGTTCCGGGGCTTGTCCCTCTCCTGCATCCTTAGACGTCTCTGATCCAAATTGCGATTGGGTCGGTTCGACTCTTTCAGCCAAGTCGGCGACTTTCTCGTCCTCGTCCTTATCGTTCAGCAGCATTTTCTTGCGGGAAAGCGCGAGCACTTCATTTCTCAACTTCTTCTCGCTCTTCTCGAATTCCTGTCTGATGCGACGCTCAACCATTTCACGAAGTTCAGAAAAGCCAAGAATGGCAACAACCGCAATGCCCACTGCTGCGACAGCGATAAAAAGGCCAAGTCCGGTGACCATGACTCCGAGGCTGGCTATCATTTGGTCCGTCGAATACGATGGACCATCCAGTCGAGCGAGCAATACGTGATTGATCTCCCAAAGAAGCCCGAGGCAGCAAGCTCCAAATATCGATGCAACAACTAGCCCAACCCATTTTGGAGTTGACAAGATCATTCTTGAGAGGTTGATTCCTTGGACGGAAGTATACAGGAATTACCGGAAATTGGCGGAACAGGATCAAGACCCCCGCGGGTAAACGGATGGCAGCGCAGCACCCTCCAGATCGCCATGCCCGTGCCGCGTACTGGCCCATGCGTGGAGATGGCAATCACCGCATATTCCGAGCATGTGGGCAGGTAGCGGCATCCGCCCGTGCCCAGCGAATGCACCAGGGGCGAGAGCCAGCGGCGATAGAAGGCGAGCAGCGCGAGCAGGATGCGCGTCATAGGTCGGATTTCGCAGCAGTCGTCGCCGTGGCGGCGTGCATGGCTGGTTTTTGCGCACTGCGCAACGCCTCAGCTTTTGCCTGTTGAAGAATACGCACAATCTCCGCCTCAAGTTTCGCAAACTCCATGGCAAGCACCGTACGGCGCGGATGGAGGATCAGGTCGAAACCCGTGGGGAAGATCTCTCGATGGCGGCGCAGCGCCTCGCGCATGCGGCGCTTGATGCGGTTCCGCTCATGCGCCTTGCCCAGCACCTTGCCCACAGTGAGCCCGATGCGCGCACCTGCCGCGCAAGTTCCGTCAGGTGACTGCGATGCAAGAAACCAGCTCATCGACGCGGATTGCCTCTTGCGGCTGGCTGCGTAGGCACGCTGATAGTCGGCGTGCTTGCGCAGGCGTGCGCCCGCCATCGATTGGCGCTCTTCAGGCTCGTGACGCTTTTCAGGCTCGGCAGGCGTGGCTGGGGACTTCATGGCTTGGCTTGCGAGTGCTCGATCTGGAGTCGCCGCACCTGTCTGCGCATTCCGGATCGGCAGCGAGGGTAAATGGAAGCGCGGACTGAACGGCAGGGAAGCTCTAGTCGCGGAAGCCGGCGCTCACTGCAACGCGCTTGCGGCCGATGGCGCGGCGGCGGCTCAACACGGCAGCGCCGGCCTTGGTCTTCATGCGCGCCCGGAACCCGTGTGTCTTCACACGGTGGCGGCGGTTGGGTTGAAATGTGCGCTTGGGCATCGAAAGGCGCTCCTGTTTCTTCTAAAGAATCTGCGCTTTGACAGCATCTCTGAGTATATCGCAGGACGCGTCAGGAATCCAGCGCCAATGATTTGAGCGCGGGGAATCGGAACATGCGCTGCTTCCAGTTGTACGCAAATTGAATGTGCCACATCGAACCGGACAACGAGACTCGATAGGAGTCTTGACACTCTTCAAGTGCGACTCCGCTGTTTTTTTGCGAAGTTTCACCAGCAATGGTGCAACTCATTCGCGCTCGCGAAAAGTTATGTGAAAGAGTGATTGCAATGAACGCTAAATGTGCTACTATCGGGACCGTTCAGGAAAGTTTACAGCGTCCCACAGAACGTTTTTTTATTCACCGCCCGAATGCAGTTTTTCTCGGGCAGACCAGCAACAGACAGGCAATAGGTTATCGTGTGCAAGACGGAAATCAACATTTCCCGTCGTCAGAGAATCATTGCCAGAATTCAACAAGAAAAAACCAACGTAATTTTCCGCAGTCCGCGCAGGCAAGGATTTGTACGATGTCATTTGCAACCTCTCCCAGTACAGCACTTAATCCCTGGCTCCAGATTCTCGCAGCTCTTGAGAAAAAGGTGATCCGCCAATCCTTCGAGACCTGGCTCAAGCCCACGCGCTTCAGCCATGCAACAGGAAGGACGCTCTACGTGCGCGTGCCTTCGCCCGAGTTTCAGCATATTGGCGACAAGTACGGCGATCTCATTCAGGAAGCGATCGATCTGCAGGCGCTCGAGTTCGACGATGTGAGCTTTGTCACCGCCGAAGAAGATCCTTCCATTCCGCCCCAGCGCAGGGACGGCGGTTTTGCTCCGGTCCCGGCGCACGCGCCCACGGCGCCTCCGCAGGCGCCGGTACGCACCCCCGAGCAGAGCCGCTTCGACTGGTCCACCGCCGCCCAACTCAACTCCCGCTACACCTTTGACAATTTCGTCATCGGCAACGGCAACCAGTTTGCCCGCGCCGCTTCGCTCGCCGTTGCCGAGCGCCCTTCCCGCGCCTACAATCCGCTCTTCCTCTATGGCGGCGTCGGCATGGGCAAGACCCACCTGATGCACGCCATCGGTCACGAGGTAAAGCGCCGCCAGCCCTCGATGAACATCTGCTACGTCTCGGCGGAAAAGTTCACCAACGAGATGATTACCTCGCTGCGCAACGACCGCATGACCAGCTTCCGCGATCGTTTCCGCTCTGTCGATGTGCTGCTTATCGACGATATCCAGTTCATCGCCCAGAAGGAGCGCACCCAGGAGGAGTTCTTCCATACCTTCAACGCCCTCCACGAAAGCATGAAGCAGATCGTCATCGCCTCCGACCGTCCGCCCAAGGAGCTGGCCGAGATTGAAGACCGCCTGCGCTCGCGTTTCGAGTGGGGCCTGATCGCCGACATTCAGCCGCCCGATCTTGAAACCAAGGTCGCCATCCTGCTCAAGAAGGCCGAGAGCGAGCAGGTGCAGTTGCCTACCGACGTGGCGCTGTTCGTCGCTTCCAACGTACGCACCAATGTGCGCGAACTGGAAGGCGCCCTGGTGCGCTTGATCGCCTGGTGCCATCACAACCACATGGAGATCACGCTGGCCTCCACGCAGCAGTGCCTCAAGCAGTTCATTGACATGCAGGTACGCAAGATCACCATCGAGGCCATCCAGCGCGCCGTGTCGGAAAACTTCGGCATGAGGGTCAGCGACCTCAAGCAGAAGAACAACTCCCGCAACGTCGTTGTGCCGCGCCAGATTGCCATGTACCTGGCCAAGCAGATGACCGAAGCCAGCCTGCCGGAGATCGGCCGCCAGTTCGGCAACAAGCATCACACCACGGTGATGCACTCCATCGCCAAAATCGACGAGCAGCGCCGCACCGACAAGGATCTGCACCGCACCCTCAACAAGCTCCAGGATTTGTTGAACGGATAGCCATCGTACTGAAAGTTATTTCAGCGGAAAGCCCACGCGTCGACCTTCGATGCGTGGGCTTGGTTTTTCTCGACGTAATTCCCGCGAACCATCTCCGCATGTGATGCAACTAACCACTAACGACTGCCTCACCGCGGTTCCATGTTGTAAAGGAAGTAGGCCCGCAGCTCGAGGTAGGGCCCCTGGAACTCCCTGGGCAGCGGCGGATAGTTGGAGCCCGTCAACGCCCCCCACGCGGCTCGATCCAGAGCCACATCCCCGGAGCGGCCTTCCAGCACCAGGCTCCCATCCATCAGTCGCCCATTCGGCAGCACCTTGAAGCGGATGGCGACCATGCCGGACTTGTAGATAGGCGGATTCACCTCATCGGGAATCAAGGGGTCCCAGGTGTGCTCTGTCTCCCAATGCCAGCGTTGCAGCCAGTTGCCGAAGTCCACGCCCTGCGTGTCGGAGAGCACCTGCACGCCGCCAGAACCGGCCCCAGGGTGCATGGCAAGTCCGCGGGAGTTCGAACTACCTGTTTCGCCTGCGCCGTGGCTGTGCGCGGCGTTTCTCATTGCCTCGCGAAGCTGGTCCGCCGGATTCACGGAGTTCATGGCAAAGTTTGGCCGCGCGGGTACGGCCGTCGGGCGCGGAGTCTCAACCTGCGACTGCTGGCTCTGCGGTATCGGCTGCGGTTGAACCGGCGCCGGCTCCGGTGGCTTGGTTTCAGGCGGAGGCGGCGGAGCAGGCGGAGATGCCTTCCGCATCTCATCCAGCGTCTGCTTGTCGATCACCGGCGGCTTGATCGCGGGCTTGGCCTCTACCTTCGGGCGAAACCGCGGCGTGTCCATATACGTGAACTCGTCCTTGTCCAGCTTCGCCGTCTTGTCCACCACCGGCGGAACGAAGATGTACTTCGGCAACAGGAAAAGCCCCAGCAGGATGGCCAGGTGCACCAGCAGCGCCCATAAGGCTCCTTCGCGCAGCCGTGCCCAGCGCCGCTCGTCTTCGAGCTCGCCGATCATCTCCAGCAGTTCGTGGGTGTCGTAATCCACCCAGCGCGAGCCGCGCGCCGCCAGCGGCAAAGGCTCGCGAGCTTCCTCTACCAGGACAGAGCTCTCCTCCTCATGCCCCTCCGCAGGACTCTCCTGGGGTGGCTTGTTGGGCTCGTTCACGTCGGCTGGCGCTTCGCTTGTGGGCATTCGTTCCTGATGGGCCTCGCGGAGGGCTTTCCGTCTCGCCGGCTCCGCTTCGAGTCCTTCCTATCTATTCTCTCATCCCGCTTGAACCCTCATCCAGTGCTCTCCCCGGCTTCCGTCGCTGGCGCCGGGCACAACGCTGCCGGATTCAGCAGTGGTTAGTCTGAAGGGTACGGGCTTTAGCCCGTACATAAACCACCCCAAATGAGCTTGGGCTTTAGCCCCTGAGGGAACGTTCCTTCAATCTGACCCACCACCCCAACTCCTGCCCTGACGGTCAGCCTCGTACAATGGTCTTTCTGAATGGACGTGCCGGAAGCCGGAAAGGGAACTTGTTTGAAGCAGTTTTTTGTAGGAATTATGGGCTGGTGGAAGTTCGTCGCACTGCCCGCGATGGCCAAACTGGGTTTCTGGGGCATAGGCGCCATTGCGCTGCTTGATTCCTCCACCATCCCTGTCCCCATGGACGCGATTCTCGCCGTCTATGTCTGGAACAACAAGTCTCACTTCTGGCTCTATTGCCTCATGGCCTCCATCGGCTCGGCCATCGGCGGCCTGCTTCCTTACGGCCTGGGCCGCGCCGGCGGCGAGCTGTTCCTGCTCAAGCGTGTCGATCGCGAGCGCTTCGACCGCATACGCCTGCGCTTCGAGCGTCAGGAATTTCTGGCCGTCATGATTCCATCCATGCTGCCGCCGCCCGCGCCGTGGAAGATGTTCATCTTCGCCGCCGGCGTCTTCGAGATGCGGATTCTTCCCTTCATGTTCGCCGTCTTCACGGGAAGAATGGTGCGCTGGCTGATCCTGTCCATGCTGGTGCTCAAACTGGGCCCCGGCGCGGCCGATCTTGTCGCGCACCACGCCATCATCCTGGTCGCCGTAGTTGGCCTGCTGGCGGTGCTTGGATTTGCCTGGTGGTGGATGAAGAAGAAACGCTCCGGCAAACTGCTTGAAGACTAGCGCCCAGCGAGGAATTGTTCCACCAATTCTGGGTGCCCCATCCTTGCCGCGTCTTTGTTTTTGCGGCTAGGGTGGGATACGACCTACTTCCCCGCCAGCGCCGTCTGCGCAGGGGCCGCATTCAAGCGCCTTAGCAACGCGGGAACCCCAAACGCCACGCCCAGAACGATCGCCGTCGACGCCAGATCGTTCCGGTAGAATGGAATCGCCGCCACAAAGCAGGCTTCGAGCCCCGCCAGCGTGTGCGGATACATAAAGCCCGCCGCCCACACCGCATAATTCGAAACTACAAAGAATGAAGTCGGTCCCAGCAGGGCTGCCGCCGCCACGCGCACAAACCCGCTCCGCGCGCTTAGCAGAATCTGTCCCAGCGCCATCGCCATCACGTACCACGCCCACGTCGGCAGGTACGCCGTCCATTGGAAGGCGTAGTGGTAGGTGTAAACGGTGAGGAAATAATCGGTGGCCGCGAGCACGGCCAGCGGAGCCAGCATTTCCCGCCACGGACGCCGCGCGCCAAAGTAGAGCAGCGCTCCGCCCACCGCGGTAAAGTTGAGCCACCCCGCATGGGGCAGAAGACGAGTCAGGACAGCGACCAGTAACAACACATATGCGACCATGAAAACCTCATTCTCTAGATTTCCGGGACGGTCTCCCGGAGTAGGGCCGGAGCAGGGCCCGAGCAGGGATGGACTTGTCCGGCGGCTTTACTCTTCCTATTCATTCTGCGGTGCGCGGGGCGCGTGGTCAACCTTAACCGTTCCACTCAGCCAACAAATTTTTCCATCCCAAGCAAAAGGGCCTACTTTTGCTGGCGATTTCCCATCCCCTCGCCTGCATCTTCGTGGCCGTCCACGATATAGACCCATCCGCCCAGCGGCGCTCGGCCGGCTGCGGGGCGAGAGGACAAAAAGGAATAGGCAAACCGCAGATCGGAGAATTCCACCGTGGTCCAGATGCGATTCGGAGCCAGATCGGGCGGTCGCAGTCCGTCCTCGGGTTCCTGACCCAGATCGCGCACCAAAGCCCAGCGCCCCCAGTCCAGGTAAACCTTGCCCAAAAAGGTCTGTTTGGCCGCTTCCACGGCAGGAGTATCGGCAGGCTTGAAGATTGTGTCGTGCCGCGGATCGCTGTCGATCTCGCCGGTCCATGTATTGATCTCCGCGGTCTGATAAAAATCCGCAGTCTCCAGAATCGCGTGCCAGCGGTACATGTTCACCGGATAAGGCTCAAGATCCATCCGCGTCACCGGCGCCGAAGTCACCTGGACATTCTCGAGCAGGCTCCGCGCCTGCGCCTGCTCTCCCCAGCGCCAGCACCACAGCACCACCATCCCGGCAAGCGCGAAGATCGCCCAGCCGCGTCCGCGAAACGGCTTGCGGCGGGCGCCAATCTCACTGTCGGCGAGGCCGAAGATCCAGGGCATCGCCATGGCCAGCAAAAGCAGCGCCCACAGCAAAGGTTCGGCAATAAACACAAAACTTCCCGCATACCAGCGCGGGTTGAAGGGAAAGAAGGGCCGCAATCCGTAGTTGTTAGTCCAGTCCAGCAGCAGATGGCTCAGCGCGGCAATCAGCGCCGTCAAATAAAGCCAGCCCCAATGCAGCGCCTGGGGCGCTTTTGCGTTTTGGTTGGGTGCATCGATTTTCCGAGCACGCAGCCGTTCGCGCCAGCGATGGCCCAGCCAGACTACGCCCACCACCGCTCCAGCCACAAACGGCGCGGCGAGAAATGTGTGCGTAATGCCGCGATGGTGCTTCAGCTCCTCCACCGGCCCGGCGAATGACCAGAGAATGTCGAGGTCGGCGGCCTCCGCGGCCAGCACCGCGGTCAGCGTAGCGTAGGCCGTCTTGCGATTCAGACCCGCGCGGCCAATGCATGCCCCGGTAAGAAAATGTGTAATTGGCTCCATGTTCTCTGCCAACCATCCTAACCTGCCAGCGCGCAATCCCCGCAAATCTGAGTTAGCCGGCCAACTCGTCATCCTACATAAACACAACGCCAACGAGCCAACTCGCCATCTCCGCGCAGCGGAGGCTAACTTGCTGCCTCTATCTAAAAACCTCGTCTGCCTCTGCAAACAGCTTTAGACCCACCCAACAACCTGCCCCAGCGAAACTCCCCCGCCGCCTCCTATAATTCACCCCATGGCCGAACCCAAAAGCCCGGACTCCGCAGCCGCCCGCGCAGAAGACCTTCGCACCCAGCTCCGCCGCCACGAGCACCTCTACTACGTCCTCGACGCTCCCGAAATCTCCGACGCCGAGTACGACGCGCTCATCAATGAGCTCAAGCGCATCGAGGCCGCGCATCCCGAGCTGCTCACTCCCGACTCGCCCACCCAGCGCGTAGGCGGCAAGCCGGCCGAAGGCTTCAAGAAGGTCCGCCACTCGCGTCCCATGCTCTCGCTCGACAACGCCTACTCCGCCGAAGAGCTTGCCGACTGGGACCGCCGCGTGCGCGAGCTCGCCGGCAATCTCCCCGTCGAGTACATCGCCGAACTCAAGCTCGACGGCCTCAGCGTTGCCTTGCAGTATGAAGCGAGCGGCGCAGGCGGAGCACGCCTGTCGAGCGGCATCACCCGCGGCGACGGCCAAACCGGCGAAGACGTTACCTCCAACATCCGCACCATCCGCAGTGTGCCTCTCAGTATTCCCTCTCGGCTCCTCGAAAAGGGAAAGATGCCGGAGGCATTCGAAGTCCGCGGCGAAGTCGTCATGCCCGCGGCCGCCTTCCTGCGCCTCAATGAAGAGCGCGAGCGCGAGGGCTTGCCGCCGGCCGTCAATCCCCGCAACGCCGCCGCCGGCACTCTGCGCACACTCGAGCCCAGCATCGTCGCCAACCGGCGTCTGGTGTTCTTCGCCTATTTTCTTCTCGTCGAAGGCGAGTACTTTGCCGCTGGCCAAACCGCCACGCTCGATGCGCTGTCTGCACTCGGTTTCCGCGTCAACACGCATCGCGCCCGCGTCGACTCCGTCGAAGCCATGATGAAGTTCATCGACAAGGCCGAGTCCGATCGCGAAACCCTCGGCTATGAAATCGACGGCGTGGTCCTGAAAGTGGATTCGCACGCCACCCAGCAGCGCCTTGGTTACACCGGTCGCGCCCCGCGCTGGGCCATAGCCTACAAGTTCACAGCCAAGTCAGGCATCACCCAGGTGACAGCGATTACCGTGCAGGTAGGCCGCACCGGCAAGCTCACGCCGGTGGCCGAACTCGCGCCGGTCTTCATCGGTGGCACTACGGTAAGCCGCGCCACGCTCCACAACGCGGACTTCATCGAACGCCTCGGCCTCAAGATCGGCGACACCGTCAAGGTCGAGCGCGGCGGCGACGTCATCCCCAAGGTGGTTGAAGTCATTGAAGACGCCCAGCACCCGCGCGGGAAACACCGTTTCGTTTTCCCATCGAAATGTCCGGAGTGTGGGAGCGAAGTAGTCCGCGCCGAAGGCGAAGTGGACTATCGCTGCGTCAACGCCGATTGCCCGGCCAAGCTGCGCGAAAGTCTTCTCCACTTTGGCCGCCGCGAAGTAATGAACATCGAAGGCCTGGGCGAAGCCGTGGTGCAGCAACTGCTCGATCGCAAAATGGTTACAAGCGTCGCCGATCTTTACGCGCTCACTGAAGAGCAATTGGCCGGCCTCGATCGCTTTGCTGAAAAATCCGCGCGCGCCCTCATCGCCGAAATTGATGGATCCAGGAAAGCCGGTCTCGCCCGTGTGCTCATGGGACTCGGCATCCGCTTTGTCGGCGAACGCACCGCGGAGCTGCTCGCCGAGGAATTCGGCTCCATTGAAGCGATTGAGAAGGCCAGCGCCGAAGAGCTCGAGCGCGTGGAAGAAGTGGGCCCGCGCATCTCCCAGGCCATTCTGGAATTCTTTGCCCAGCCGGCAAACATTGCGCTCATCGAAAGTCTCAAGAAGGCCGGCGTCGATATGACCGCGGAGAAAAAGCAGCGCTCCACAGAACTCGCGGACTTGACGTTTGTGCTCACCGGCACGCTCTCCACCCTCACGCGCGATGAAGCGAAAAAAAGAATCGAGGACGCCGGCGGAAAGACTGCCGGTTCAGTCAGCAAGAAGACCAGCTATGTCGTGGCAGGTGAGGACGCCGGCTCAAAGCTCGACAAGGCACTCGAACTCAAGGTTCCAGTGATCGACGAAGCTGGCTTGCTGGCGATGCTTCAATCTGGATCGTTGAAAGAATAGGACGCTGCTCGGGCGCTCCAAATGCGGTTGCACCGGCACGTAGCGCATCGGGCCTATTTTCAGCTATCAGCGGCAACACCGCAATCAGAAGCAACAACACATCCATCCACATAGCCAACTCCCGTTCATGCGTCTGAGCTTATGCACGCGCCCGCCGCCGGGCAGCTGTGTCAGGCTGCTGGTCGATAGCGTTCAATTCGCGTTTCCGCTCCCGCTCCCAGGCTTCCGCGCGCCAGTTGCGCGAGGCATAGCGCGGCGGCTCGTCCACCGCCGCCGCTAACGCTTCTGCGTGCGGCCTTCCCGGCATCGTAACCAGTTCAGCCTGAGCCTTGAACGTGGGTGCGGGCGCCGCCGGCGTCTTCGGCGTAACCACCCGCGCAGACGATTCCAACTCCGTATAGGCCGCGCTCGACGTAAGGCTGGTGTCCACGCTCAAAGCACGTTCCTGCACTTCCGCTACGTCTGCCGCGTCCACCGATGTAACCTGCCCCCGCACCGCGATGGCTTTTGCCATGAAGTCGTCCACCAGCTTGTGCAGGCAGGTTTGCCCGCACAGGTGTTTCGACCCCGGACGCAGCCGATTGCGCGATTGCCATCCGCTCACCCGCAGCTCGCCACTCTGCTCATAGGCCACGAACCAGTGGTTCGTCTGTCTCTTCTCAGTTGCGCAGATGTCGCACGATATTGCCTGCCTAATCACAGCATTGCCCCCAGTCCGCAAAGCATTTCCGCGGCTTCGCCGTTTCCGGGCCTTGCTCCAGCCGCTTTATGGCGGGCCAACCGGACTTTCAGCAGGCCGCGCAGATACCCTGGATGGAACAGTCTCGGAAGCGTCTTCCCTTACTTCATCGGGCGGATGGGAAAATAGGTGAGGCGGACGGCGTGGGAATGTTGTCAAGAGCCGAAATTAGATATAAAGGTCGCAACTGTCCTGTAACGGGACATATGGTGAGCGGGGATGGAGAACAGTTGCAGTAAGCCCAATCTTTTCAGAAGCGAGGCCATGCCCCGCTCCTGAAAGGATGAGAATGCGCTGAGCAATCTGGATATTTCCTGGGGATCTTTCAGATTATTCCCGTGGTGCAAAGTAGCCCTTTTTGGCCCGCACCTGGTAGCGCCGATCGTTGCAATAAAGATAAATGGTACGGAAGGCGCCGTTGTTCTTGAAGTCGGCCGGAGCATAGGTCAGCGCGTACTGGCTGCGCAACTCCTCCTCGATGTCGTGGAAACTTGTGGAAACTTCTTCTACGGAAGGCGGAAAGAAGACCTGGCCTCCGGTGTCGCCCGCCAACTGCGCCATCACTTTGTCGCCCTCGCCGCGGCTGGGCGTCCAATTGGTGCTGATGGAGTAGATGATGGTCTCTGCTCGCTGGCATTCCTTGATGGCTTCGTCCAGGTGAACGCGGCTCTGGTTGTCGTCGCCGTCTGAGAGCAGGATGATCGCTTTGCGCACCGGTTCCTGGCCGCGCGATACATCCAGAAGCTTGTCGCGGCAGGCGGTATACACGGCGTCGTACAGCGCCGTGCCGCCGCCGGGGCTCAAGCGGTCGACGCCCGATTCGAGCTTGTCGAGATCGTTGGTCCAGTCTGCCGTTACCGTGGGCGTTACGTCGAATCCCATCACAAAGGCCCGGTCGCTGTGGGCTTTCAGAACTTGGAGCAGGAACTCTTGAGCCGCCTGCTGCTCGAACTTGAAGCGCGAGTGAATCGAGGTGCTGGTGTCGATCACAATCCCCACCCGCAGCGGCAGGTTGATCTGCTGGTGGAACGAGGTCACCTTTGACGGCGCCTTCTGGTCGTCGAGCAGCGCAAAGTCGTGCAGTTGCAGGTTGGGAATGTAGTGGCCGTGCTTGTCGGTGACCGTAAAAATGAGGTTGACCTCATTCACGTTTGTCTTCAGCGTCGTCACGCCCACATCGGTTCCCGATGTTCCGGGCTGGCCCGCAGCCTGCGCTGCGGCCTGTTGTGCGGGGTTGGCCGGCGCGGCCTGTGGGGCATGCGCGGCAGGAGCTGCGGGTTGTTGCGCGGGCAGTGAGCCGGTCTGGAGCCCGGTCGCGAGCGCGATGCCTAAAACCCCAAGCCCCCAACGGCGAGCAACGGTCACTGGGGTAGCAAAAATCAGTCTTGTCATAGCTTCTCTATCTTAACAATTGCGTCCTTCAAAAGGCATTCAACTCCAACCACCGGAACCTGGGCTATTACTTAAGTCATTGGCAGGTCTCGCTAGGCACTTCTGGAATTGCCCGACTCGCTTTCCAATCTTTTTAGAAACCCCTCTAACTCCTCCGGCAGCGGGGCATCCAATTGCAACGCCTTTCCGGTCACCGGGTGGGCAAATTCGAGCTTGGCCGCGTGCAGAAAATTCCGCCCCAGCCGCAGCACCTCCGGGTCGGCCTTGCGCCGCGCGGCCTTTGATTGCGCCGCCTGTGCCGCCACCTGGTCTGTTAGTTGCCCGGCGCCGCCGTAAAGCGTGTCGCCCACCACCGGATGGCCAATGGACGCCATATGCACCCGAATCTGATGCGTCCGGCCGGTTTCAATGCGCACCTTCACCAGGGTGAATTTCCCGAAGCGCGTCGCCAGCCGCCGTACCACCTCGTAGTGCGAGACCGCCGAGCGCGCGTTTTCGTTCGGTTGCACCGTCATCCGCGTTCGCCGCATCGGATCGCGGCTCACGCCCGCCGTGATAGTGCCCTTCTCCCGCTCCACCGCTCCCGACACCAGCGCAATGTAGGTCTTCTTCATCTGCCGGTTCGCAAACATCTCGCCCAGCGCCGCGTGTGTGCGGTCGTTCTTGGCCACCACGATCAGCCCGCTGGTGTCCTTGTCCAGGCGGTGCACAATGCCGGGCCGCAGATCGCCTCCGCTCGATGAAAGCTTCTTGAAGCGATAGAGCAGCGCGTTCACCAGCGTTCCCCGGCTGCGCTCATCGTCGTTCTGCCCGGCCCCGGCGTGAACCATCATGCCGGCCGGCTTGTTCACCACCGCCAGGTTGGCGTCCTCAAACACCACGTCCAGCGGAATATCTTCAGCCGTGGCCTTCAGCGGCGCCGGATGCGGCTCGCCTGTCAGCACAATCCGCTCGCCGCCCCGCAGCTTCTGCGAAGCCTTCTCATGCTCCCCATTCACCAGCACATCGCCCTGGTCGATGAGCAGTTGCACGCGCGACCGGCTCACCCCCTCCAGTTGCGCGGCAATGAATTGATCGAGCCGCTGCCCGGCAGCTTCGGCTGGAACGTTGATCGTCTGTTCTTGAAAATCGCCGGCCTCAACCATGCGTAGCCTCGTTATCGGGTCGCCTGTCTTTCCGCTCCAGCAGCAACAGCGCCCCAGCCACCACCAGCACGATCGCCCCAAGTTGCGGCCCGTCAAGCGCGCCGCTCAACATCGCGCCGCGCCCTTCGGTATCGCGCCATAGCTCGGTGATGTAGACAGCCACTCCGCCGCCCATCAACCCCATTCCCGCCAGATCGCCCGCCTGCCGGATCGCCGGCTGCCACACCAGCAGAAAAATGGAAAGCGTCAGAAACGCCAGCCCCGCGTAGGCCTGCACCGGATGCAACGGAATCCCCAGCGGCGTTCCGCTCCAAATCGCAGCCATCGGGTGGTCATAGGTCACGGCCCACCGAACGGCTGTCTCGGTTCCATAGCCTGAACCAGCCAGCAGCGCGCCCAGTTGCTCGAACGCCAGCCCCAGGGCCAACGGAGCAGCCAGCATATCTGCTGTTTGACGGAAGGGCATCTTCAGCCGCCATGCGCAGACCGCCGCGCACCCGCCGCCCCCGAGCGCGCCCACCGCACTCAGCAGCGGATGATGCACCATGGCCAGCGAGAGCGCCCATGCGGGATGATGGCGCAGATTGCCTACGTTCATCGCCACCAGCAACAGGCGCTGCGCCACCAGCGCCGCAAACAGCGACACCACGCAGAGATTCCACACGTGGCCGCAGTTCAGCCCGGCAACCCGCGCCGTGTGCTGCGCCAGGAAGAGAGCCAGCAAAACGCCAATGGCCGCCGCCGCGCCATATGCCGGAATGAGAAATGCGCCGATGTGGAACAGAACTGGATGCACCAGTCAAAGGATACGGCATTAGCCTGAGGATTCGGCATTCGCCTGATCAGGCGCAGAAGCGATGGGAGTCTTAAAGGGAAGTAGAATCCGACCCACGGGGCCGTGGTTGATGCGCTGGTGAACCCGTCCTAAGACGGTGGAGCTCTCCGCGGTTCATTAGGCATTCCGGACTGGCGGACACGGCACACAGAACCGATTGTCGAGTTGAGCCCCTGTTC
>Ga0181520_10007099_pt1 | contig 16698 bp, 14 predicted proteins | sample PEATcosm2014_Bin_29_FD_132451 | JGI IMG/M metagenome (GOLD analysis project Ga0181520, IMG submission 132451) | Peatland microbial communities from MTU Mesocosm Facility, Houghton, MI, USA - PEATcosm2014_Bin02_30_metaG | ecosystem: Environmental > Terrestrial > Soil > Wetlands > Peat | place... | reverse complement strand
GGCCGATCCCAAACTGCAGCGCCTCGAATCGGAAATGAACGACATTGAAGATGCGCGGCAGATCATGATGTACCTGCGCCACGAGGCCGGTCACGCTTTCAATTACGCCTACGCGCTTTACAAAACGAAGGAATGGCGCAGCCTGTTCGGGCCGTTCCGGCGGCCTTACCGGGACAACTACAAACCGGTTGCGTTCTCGCGCCAGTTCGTGCGGCACATGGAAGGCTGGTACGCGCAAAAGCATCCCGACGAAGACTTTGCCGAGACTTTCGCGGTCTGGCTGACGCCTCGCTCCAACTGGCGCAAGCGGTACCAGGGGTGGAGCGCGATGAAAAAGCTGCTCTACATGGATCGTATCGGGCGCAAGCTCGGCGATGCCGACCCTGTGGTGACGCGCGGCGATACCGATATTACCGTCGAGGAAATGGAAGTGACGGTGGGCGAATTTTATCAGCGTGCGCTCGAGCAACAGCTCGCCCCCGGCGAACTTCCCCTCGACGCGGATCTGCGCGACATCTTCAACGTATCCAGGCGCCGCAGGAAGAATGTTCGCCCGGCGGTCGAGCTTCTTCGGGAGAACCGCAAGGTTCTCATCGACAAGGTCAATTATTGGACCGGCGTGCGGCGTCCGCTGGTCAAAGTGTTGGTGGAAACCATCGAAGCAAAAGTCAGCGACCTGGGCCTGCGCGCCGACATAAAATGTGAACGGGAGTATCTAACCGAAGTCACTGTGTACGCGACCGCGCTGGCGATGAACTACATGACCCGGGGCAAGTTCACATTGCCCTGAGTCGTGTTTCGACGGGTTCTACGCATCCGGGTCCTTGGCGGCAGATGCGGGTAATTCCGAAAGAGCGCAGAGGCATCATGGCAAACCTCAAAGTAACGATTTTGCACGACGTCTGGGAAGAGGGCCCGCCTGAGCCTGAACCGGAGCCGGCCAAGACGCCGCGCGGCAAGAAAGGCAAACGCCGGATAAAGAAAAAGGATCCGTTGCACGACCGCGAAGAGATCTTCGAGGCGTTGACAAAGCTCGGTCACGAACCTTCGTACCACGTTCTCGATGGCAAGAACCAATCGCTGCTTGCGCTGGCAAGGTGCGGCGCCGACCTGATCTTCAACCTTACTGAGTCCTACGCCGGCGACGACACGATGGACAAGAACATCGCCGCCTATCTGGATCTGCTGCACATTCCGTATACCGGCGGCGGCCCGCAGGCCCTCTACCTGGCCCAGGACAAGTCGATCGCAAAAAAGATTTTCGACTTTCACAAGATCAAGACCCCGGACTTCGCAATCTCCTACAAGGGCCGCACCGAGCACGCGCACGATATCGAGTTTCCGCTGATCGTCAAGCCTGTCTCCGAAGACGGATCCATCGGCATCGACAGCGGCTCCGTCGTCGACAGCGTGAAAGAGCTGATGGAGCGCATCCACTACCTCCACGAGGAATTCGACAGCCCGGCGCTCATTGAGGAATATATTGAAGGCCGGGAAATTTACGCCGCCATTCTCGGCAACGATAATGCGGAGGTGCTGCCGCTGATCGAACTCGACCTCTCCCGGCTTCCCAAGGGAGCGCCACGGATCGCCGGTCAGGACGTGAAGTTCGATCAAGAGACCGAGGCTTTCAAGGTGACAAAATCCGCGCCGGCCGAAGACCTCGATGAGGAGACCACGAAAAAGCTTCAGGACACCGCGCTCGCCGCCTATCGCGCACTCAAGCTGCGCGACTACGGCCGCATCGATATGCGGTTGAATAAAAAAGGGCAGGTGTACGTTATCGAAGCCAACCCAAACCCATGGCTGGCCAGCGCCGCCGAATTCACCATGGCAGCCAGGAAAGCCGGCAACTCTTACGTCGGCATGATCGAAAAGATCGTGGAATTGGCCCGCGCCCGCTCCAATTCGTGACGCCCTCAGGTTCGGAAGGCGGTGCAAGCATCTCCATCCGGAGCCCTGATGGAACCTCCTATGCTCCGGACGCGGGATTCACTTACTAATGATCCTTGCTTAAGCCAGGGAGAAGCGCAACGGTCTGGAACCCGGGCCGATTGCGGCATGCTGCAATCAAGCGGCCGTCACAATCGACTGGGCCCATTCCATCGCCGTCCAGTGCGACTGTGCCAGGAACTCCTGGTCAATATTGAGCTGGGACGACAAGGCGGTAATCCTGGGCCAGACGCCTGCTTCAACGGCAAGCATGAGATCGTAAACCGGAGAAAGCGGGCCCGCATCTTCGAGAAGAACGGTCCGGGTGCCTTCATCGATGGGCAGCCCCTCCAGCACCTCGCGCATGGGAATTTCCAGGATCGCATCCATCAACGACAACAGCCCAACCTGAAACAGGTTCGAACCTCCGCAGCCTATCCTGGCGCCGATCAATTCAGCGAAACGCGCGCGCACCAGAGCCGCGAGCGCCAGATCGGATGGCTTGTTCCTCGACAGCTCGAGCATGCCGCTGAGCTGGCACCAGCGGCGTATTTCCTTTTCGCCCAGGAATGTGAGGGCCTGACCTATGGTCCTGACCTCGCCCTGCAAGCCGAAGATGGCCGAGTTCAGGTAGCGCAGCAGGCGATAGTAGAGCATGGGATCGGATTTGACGATCTCCTCAATCTCTTTCCAGTCGAGATCCGGTTTTGAGATTGCCCCCAGCAATCGCAGGTAGACGATGCGATTCGATTGCGCGCCGCGCGCGCGCATTATTTCCGGTTTGCGGAAAAAATATCCCTCGAAGTAGCTGAATCCCTCGGCCTTGCAGAACTCGAAATCTTCCCGCGTCTCAACTTTCTCAGCGATGAGACGCGGGCCGCGGCCGCGATAGCAGCTGCTGAGCGCTGCGACATCGGCCAGCGAAGACATTTTGATGTCGACTTTGAGAAAATCCGCGATTTCCTCGAGTTCCCTCCGGGGATCTTTGGCCCGGAAATTGCTGAGCGCAATCTTGCAGCCGGTCTCTTTCAACTGCTTGCACGCGTGCACCACCTCGGCGTCGGTGGGAACGGAATCGGGAATTTCCGCAATCACTTTCTCTGCTGGAAGCAAGGACAGATATTGCCGGATGAGAATGTCGCGCGTGGTCACGATGAATGCCGGCAGGTTGTTGGAGAGAGTATTGAGGCCGATCAGGCTTGACATATCAATCACGCCCCGGCTGGCAACATCGCCTTCAACGGAGGGGAAATAGTTGTTGACATTGGAGCGAAACAGCAGCTTATAGCCGAACACCTTCTCGCCCGTAGAAAGGATGGGCATACGCGCGGCAAAGCGGGCGGGCCTTGAATCCTGTGCATCGAAATCGAACAACGCCATAGAAACCCCTATGCGTCGTATCGGATCAAATAGCGAGTATCATTAACTTCGCTGCCGGGGCGCCGCAAACGCTGCAAAATCGATCTGTGCAGCGGGGCTGGCGCCGCACACTTTTTGCCGCCGGTCATGATTTGGCAACATTCAGCGTGCATTCTGGCACCTACCCCCCTCTCCCCCCACTATTTCTGTAAGCAAATACTCTGTTTTCATGGCTTTGCGCGATGCGTAGCTGCGTAAATATCTGAAAAGACATATAGTTGCCTGCAGAAATTAGACAACAAAGGGGTTAGAGGCGGGCGACCGGTCTCGGGGATCAGGGTCTGTCGAAGCGCGCTCCCTGCCTCATTGAAGCGTTATGGGAACAGTGTGCGCCGGGAGGGGGAAATTATATGCAAAACGGCGGCGGGAAATTTTGGGGGCGAGTTCGGGGTGGATTCGGCGTTTTCGGGGAATCATGCGAAAAGTGGGGTAACTTCCGGATAGACGGTAATCCAACCGCAACCGTGCCGAGTCGGCAAAAAGGGTACGTAAGCCGACATTCGAGGAGTAATTTGTGATCCAGTCAGACCTGCAACTCTCAAATGCTTCTGATTCAGTTGTTTCGCTGTTCATCCACAATCCAGATGGAGTTCAGCACGAGTCCATCCGCCGTGCATGGCGGTTTCTTCGCCTCTCCACCAGAGTTGAAATCACCGCGCAACCCGCGGAGGAGAAAAACGATGAACCGGACAGCGATGTTTGTGATGCGGATGGCAGGTTTGGGGGTAGTTGCAGCAACCATTGCAGGATCCCCGGCCTGGGCGATCAACAACCGTGACGCGGAGACGAGCCCCGCCACCATTACGTTGCGCGTTTATGACTACGCGCAGGTGAACCATCCAGCCCTGGTAGCGGCGGAGCGGGAAGCGTCGCGGATTCTGGCGCAGGCCGGCGTGACGACGCAATGGCAGGACTGCTCGACCTCACACGACGCCAAAAAGGACTTCCGCGTCTGCGCAGCGGCGCAACCTGACGACTATATTGTGTCGATTCTTCCGAACTCGATGGCAGATAAGCTGGGGAAATCAGGCGACACGTTCGGGGCGGCGGACGGCGGCGAATCGCGCCGCGCGGCCATCTTCTACGAGCGCATCAGCGAACGGGCGGGCGGCGATACGACGGCTGTAGACGTGCTGGCTGGCCGTGTGATGGCGCGCGAGATCGGCAGCCTGCTGCTGGGCGCGAATGCCAGCTCCCGGACCGGCATCATGAAGGCGCGTTGGACGAGCAGTGATTTGAACGTGCTGGCCGGCAACGAGATGTACTTCACGGCGGAGCAGGCTCGCCAGATGGACACGCGGCTGGTTCAGGAAGCCCGCACGCGGCAGGCGGAGACCCAGAACAAGGTTGCAACGAATGATCGGTAATGAAGCGGCGTGGGGCGACGTGAGCCGGCAAGCGGCCGTACCGGAGCGCGGTGGAGGCGGCATGTTCGACGCGAACATGCCGCGTTTCCGCTGCCGCACCCGGTGCAGCAGTTGCGGAACGGCGAACGCGCTGGCGGGGAAAAGCTCTTATCTGACGCGCATGGTCCAGATGTTGCCGGTGGTCTCGGAGTACTCGTAGACGATCTGATCGCCACGTGGAGACCAGCCGGGATAGAGCAATTCGATGTTGTCGCGCGTGTAATGCGTCACCTGATGCTCCTGTCTCGTGCTTCGCGAGACCCACCAGACGTTCCACACGCCATTGCGCAGGCCGGCGAAAACGATCTTGTCGCCGTCAGGCGCCCAGTCGTTGGGTAAGCTGGGGTGACGGCCAGCCGTGAGCACGGTTACAGGTCCTCCGGCGGAGGGAACTACGAGGATCCTAGACTCGTCTTCAAATGCAATGGTCTTGCCATCGGGCGACCAGCACCCATACGACATTAATCCGTTGCCGAAGGTCAACTGCTTTGCCGGCCCGTCTTCCTTTTTGATCGGCGCCACCCACACATTCACTGCGCCTCCCTGGCGCTCTCCGTACGCTACCTGTTTGCCGTTGGGCGAGAGACGCAGGGGCGCATCGTTCTCGCCAAACTCTCGCAGCACTGATGTCGTCCCCGTGCTCAGGTCGATGGCCTCGATCACCTTCTGCCTGTTCTGCTCGCCTTGGAAGGTGAGCATCCCGCCCGGCGGAAGCCATCCAGGCAGCACACTGTTGGTCGCCACTGCTCCCACGGGATGGGCATTCTTGCCATCCGCATCGACCATCCAGACGGCGATATCCTCGCCGGACTGAACCACCGAGTAGGCGATCTGGCTACCGTCGGGAGAGAAGCGCGGCGAAGTCTTGCGCATCGCGGTGTCGCGGGTGAGCGGGATGGGGTCGCCGACGGCTTCTCCGGTGACCGGAGACACGCGAATCGATTGCAAGTTGTTGTTGTCCGCGATTGCGGAGAAGGCCAGCAATCGCCCATTGGCTGAGAAGCGCAGGCCCTTATAGGTCACCGTGCCGGACTCTTTCACCAGTTCCGGGTTTCCGGCCGTAGCGCCCTCGGGCGTGAGTGCCAGGCGCATGAGCGCGAACGTCGGCGCAGTCCCCTCCGGTTGATTTGATTCCAAGTGGGTCTGTGAGAAATACAGATACCGTCCGCCCGGTCCATAGACGGGGTCGCACACTACACCCGCTACCAGCCGCTGCGGCGTGCCGCCGTTTGCCGGTACCGTCCAGATTTCGGCCAGACCCGTGCTGGTGCTGCTGAAGGCAATATGCTTTCCGTCAGGCGACCACGAGGGCGCGCCATGGCCGCCGCCGGGTTTGCCGGGTTGAGTCAGTTGCGTGGGCGCGCCGCCCTGCGCCTGGACCACCCAGAGCGTCGACGGAGGCATGGCCGCAAAGGCGGTCTGGCTATAGCCGGTGATGCCCTGCGACTGAAAGACGATCCGCGAACTGTCGGGCGACCAGGACGGCCAGGAGCCGAAATCGGTGAGGCGGCGAGCGGTACCGCCGAGAGCAGGAATCAGCCAGATGCCGCCTTTCTTGCGCGAGTGGTACGCGATCTGAGTTCCATCCGGAGACCATGCCGGTTCGAAGTTCTCATTTCCATCCATCGTGAGCTGGATTTCGCGGCCGCCTGGCGCAGGCGTCTTCACATAGATCTCGAAGCTGCCGTTCTTGTCGGAGCTGTAGGCCACGGCGCTGCCGTCGGGCGACAGGGAGGGCATGAAGTCAGCGCCGATCGAGGTGGTCACCTGGGTCAGGCTGGATTCTTCGAGGGTTTCGCTGTGATGGTGCGGCCACCACCAGCGAGTGCTGAGAACTACGGCCACGAGAAGGACAGCCGCAGCAAGAAGCACGGGCAGAAGCCACCGCGTTCGGGAGGGTACTGCGGGCGGGGCGGGCGCTGGCTGCGGAACCGGCTCAACGGCAGCAGACTCGCCGTCAGCTTTTTCCGAGGGCAGCTCGGCGTCGAGCACCGCGACACCGGGAAAAACAAACCGGAACCCGCGCCGGGGCATGGTCTCGACATAGCGCGGGCTTTCGGCATCGTCGTCCAGCGCCTGCCGCAGCTGCTTGATCGCGGTGCCGATGCTGTGGTCGAATTCAACGATCGTGCCATTGGGCCAAAGCCGATTGCAGATCTCCTCCCGCGTCACCACTTCGCCAGGATGTTCGAGCAGCATCACGAGAATCTGGAACGGTTGTTCCTGCAGACGAATGCGCCGCCCGCCCTTGCGCAGTTCGCCCGCGCGGACGTTCAGCTCGTACTCACCGAAGCTGATGTTCTGTGTGGAGATGTTGACCCCGCCTAACGCGAATGCAAACAATCTATCATGTCCACACGTCTTCGCTGCATTAAGACATATACCGGTTCATTTTCAGATGAGAGGATTGGAGCAATAGACAGCAACCGGCCATCGGGAAGCTCCTACCCATACAGGAATAACGACTGGGAAACGCCGCAGGGTCCGGGAATTGGGTTGTGTCCGGTTTGTCGCCAATCCGGAAGTTACCCCAAATTTGGATCAGTCCTGCAAGGTCGGCTTATGTTCAGTGAATCGTTCCGAGGGAATCGCCAGCGATGCGGGCGCAGAGGCAGGGACTCAGGCAGTATGGAGTAGAAACGCCGGACCTCGCTCGACTCGGATTGTGCGAAAAGCAAAGGCAAGGACAAAAGCAACCGCAGATCCTTCGACTCCGCGGGTGCAAAAAGCCGCACCTGCTTCGCTCAGGATGACATTTCCTTTATTTGCCAGGACTGTATCGGCCCGCGACCCACGCACTGCGTGGGTTCCCCGAGCCGTGCCCTTGTTACAAGGCGAATTGGGTTAAGTTTTTCCCCAGCCTGTAAAGCCGCGCCCATTCAATGCAGACGAAGCCTGCCTGAACAGGTTTTTGTACGGGTTATCACACCCGCCAGTAGTCGCCGCGCCAATCCTTGATGCGTTCCTTGATCTGCTTGCGGGTGAGGTTGTGTTCGAGAGCCTGCTTGGCGAGCTCGACCACTTCGTCGTCGGCTGCGAAACGCAAACCGATAAGCTGATCTTCGCTGAGGCGGTAGATCTGGGTGTGCCACTCAGAGGGAGCCAGCGCCTGCAGGCGCATCCGCTCTTCAAGCCGGATGACGCGGTCCTGCACCTTGAGCGGATACAGACGCATCTTGAGCAGCGCGAGAATCGCGGCCACCGACAGCACCACAAACCATGCGGAGTAGAAGCAGGGGTGCTTGACCACGTAGACGATGGAAATGACCAGGTTGGCGAGGAAAACGATAAGCAGCACGAAATGGAACGGCGGATCGAATCGTGCATGGTTCTTGAGATTTTGAGGCTGAGACTTACTCATTGGATGCTCCGATTCCTTGCAGGCTGGGATTGGATTCTCCGGCCGACTGCGTTACCGCAGGAGCGCCGGCATCAGCGCTGGGGACCTGCACGCCTGCATGCAATCCCACGGATAAGGGGTAATCTGTGGGGACCCCGGTACTTGCGGAATTGTCCTTGGGCGCAGTGGGAGCTGTCAACGATGAAAAACTGCCGGGGTCCAGGACCTCAGGATGCCTCGGAATGAAATGATGGCGGCCGCGCACCAGATAGTCCACAAAAAGGCCGCCGGCGAGATAGGTATTCAAGACGGCAATGGGGATGGCATAGAAGGTGGTGACCAAGGATTCGTCGATGCCCTTCGCGGAGTGGCTTTCGCGCCGGTAGCCGGGAATCTGCGGAATCTCGAAGACCGTCAACTGGGTTTCAGGATGCTTGCGCGCGTACCGCACCAGCCTGTACGTGGTCTGCTTGGGCGTGGTCATGCCGGCATCGGGAAAGATGCTGCGCTGGAAGGTATGAGGAAAGTAGTAATTGAGGAGCACGCGCGAGAGGTCCGCGCAATTGCTGAAGAGCAGGTTGAAGCTGGTGCGGTTGGGGCCCGCGTTCATCTGCCGGATGAGGGCGTCGTCCTGCGCGGCGGTGGTCTGGAAGAGGAAGGCATAGATGCGCCGATCGTAGGCCGCGCCCACCAACTGGGTCCAGCCGCCGCGCCCAAAGTTGCCCGGGGACAAATTGTTTCCCAGGCTTTCAAGGCGGGCTTCGCGATATTGATTGCGCAGCCGCATCACGGTGTCGCGATCCACCTGCGTGGGCACGTCGGCAGGATTCTCAACCGCATAAAGATAAGGAAGGAGCGGAATCGCCACCCAGTCGTATCCGTCAATTCCCCGGTTGCGGGCGATGACGACGCCCATCTCGCCGGGCTGGCAACGGCGCAGCTTGACGGGGCTTTCGGCGCAGATGCGCTCAAAGTAGATGGCGCTATGCCCGGTGGGGTTCAGGATGCCGAAGAAGCCATACGGCTCCTCCATCAACAAGGCCGCCTGCGCACGGCCGCGCGAACAACAAAAGGCTCCTATGGTGATGAAAACGAAAGTATAGATGCGAACCTGACGCATCGAGAGCATCTGTCTCCCTCCGGGGTTAAGGTGGCCTTTACTCTCCCCTTCAGTATGCGCCACACTCGATAAAGGAGCGATGAAAAGTCGAATCCGCGTCCCACGAGGCGCAATTCCATGGGATGCGTGGCGAGCAACGACGCGTGAGGCGCCAAAATCACGCGGCTTACTGCTCCTCCCTGTTAATTCAGACACTTATTAGGGGCAGAAGGTTGCGTCTTTTGCCAGGCGCGGCGGCCTGAAAACGAGCGGGGTTAGGGCTTGGCGGGAACAACCATCGTGGTTTCCTGGATTTCGATAGGGCCGGAACCTGTCCGCTTCTCGAGTTCCGGCAGAATCTGGTCCACCTTTTCGCGCGACTCAATGAACTCGATTTTGATGGGGAGATGATCGGAGATCTCGAGAATGTGCGCGGAATGGAGGCGGTGCCTGGCGCCGAATGCGGAGGATGGAGCCGGCCGCGCCGCCCGCGGCAATGAACAGATATTTCTGCAACGCATGACCCCCTTTTGATTCAGCTTATCGTCTTTCCCTGATCGGATTCGAGACCGGGATCCAGGCTATCCTTCTTCTTCCAGGGCAACGCGTCCAGGCACAGAAGTTTGTTTCTTAGGATGGGCTGCTTTGGAGGGAAGAAGGTGCTTTGGCAGGAAAAAAGTGTTGGCGATGAGGGTGGGCAGCACCGCGCTTGCAATGATCGCGGCCACGAGAAACGAGTACTGCGACTGCGTGATGATCTGATGATTCAACCCGAAAAGCGCCGATATGGTACCAAAAGTGAGGCCGGTGGACATCATGAGCGTGTAATAGGTTCCGGCCGCTCCCTGGTGCTTATGGGCGCGTACCGTGGGATAGACGAAGGCAGTTTTTGTTGCCATTTTGGCCAGGAAAAGCACGACCAGGGTGGCAGGTGCGGCGATCAGTGCGGGCACAGAGACAAACGAGCCGGCACGAATGAAGTAGAACGGGGTGAGCAAGCCAAAGGTAAGAGTGCGCAAGCGGCGAACCAGCATGTGATCCTTGCCTACCGTTCCCGCCAGGACCGCACCGATCATGTATGCGGGCAGGACTGCTTCGCTTCCGGCCCACATGGCCAGGCCGCCGAGCGCGAAGAGAAGAAAAAGAATGTACTTGGTTTCGAGTTCGGAGACGCGGCCACCGTATTTGGCGAAAAAGTGTTTGGTGAGGAACGGCAAAACCGCAAATGATGCCGCGCAGACCACGATGAAGATGAGAGTCTTCATGGTGAATGGCGAGAAGATGAGGCCCAGCGCGATGACGGTTCCGAGATCGTTGACGAAACATGCGGCGAGAATGGCTTTGCCGAATTCGGTGACGTTGAGGCCGAGTTCGAGCATGACCGCATAGACCACGGCGACCGAAGTGGTAGACAGCGCGACACCGCAGAGCCAACTTGAGCGGATAGTCCAGCCAAGAATGTAATGGCCGACGAGCGTGCAGCCGAGGAAGGGACCGAAGAATCCGGCGAGTCCCACAAGCACCGCTTCGCGCCACTTGGTTTTAAAGATCGTAGGTTCAAGCTCGGCGCCGGCCAGGAAGGTGAGGACGATGGCGCCGGTTCCGGCGAGGAAGGTGATCCACTGCGTGCCGGCCAGCAGGCCGCCGGCCCCAAGAAACGCTCCGATCACGAGCTGGGCAATGGTACCGACGATGATCTCAGAAAGTGCTGTGGCTACCTTGAACCAGATAGCAAGCAAGGTTGCGATGAGCGCCAGCCCCACCCAGAGAGCAGACAAAGCCCAAGCGTTGGCCATGGACACATGCTCCAAATTGAGTACTCGGGGATCGCGCCGCGACATGACTCCGCAACAGGAACCCCTGTCAGGAGTCATCATCTGTCCGGGTTATCTAACGGACAGCGGTTGACCAGCGCTTTCAGAAGATGCGTGAAAGCAAAAGCGCAGTTGGGTGAACTCCTTCACCACTGCCCTTATTACAGCGCGAATACGTTTGAGTGTCAACGGAACGATTTTACGCACCGCTGCGAAGGCTGAAGGACACATTCATGCAGGAGGTGAAAGCAGTGTCAGGGCTTTCCCGATTCTCGGTCATTGCCTGAGCGGGACTCAGTAAGCGCGACACGCGATGAGTGCGCAGCGCCGGCCACGGCCAACAGCAAGCTCTGCATTTGCGGGGTGAACGCGCGGCGCTCGGCTTCTTTCTGCGATAAGCTTACGAGCCAATAGACGAGAGAAACGAGGAAACTTACCACGACGAATTGTTCCAAGCGAACATACTGCGGACCGGTGCTCTGGTGAGTCTGCACGATCGAGATTGCCACGCTGGCCAGGGAATAAAACCCAAGCCCTGTTGCAACCTGCAATTCGCGATCGCGCCAGCCAATGGAAAGGAGCTGGCTGCCGCCGGCGAGCAGCAGGAAGAACAGGATGCGGAGGATGGAAATCGTGTGCTGCAACTGCGTGAGCGTGAGCCACACTTTGGAGGTGTAATGCGCGAGGCCGGAAAAACTCGCGAATGGCCAAATCACTGCTCCTGCCAGCAAGAGCAAAACGCCGATCACCACAATTGCGGAGCGCGGGAGCGAGGATCGAATGGGACGCAGTACGGACCAGGCCAACTCGACCAAAACACAGAACTGTAGGGCCGAATCTACTAATGTTTCTACGAAGTACGCATGAAAATAGCTGGCTGGGCGGTAAGTGCTGATTAAATATGCTCCTGCATTGCTGAGAATGTCCCAGATTAAGTACGAGCAGAAGACGGGAAAGGTGCGCCAGATGCGCCTGTAGAAGAGAAGCCCAATGACGGCTGCTTCGGTCAAAATACCGGCGAGCCATATCGCATTGTCAAGACTCATGGACATCCTGCGCGACCTGCCAATAGGACTATATTGAGCATAGCAGCATCATCAATGAGGCGACAGCGCAGGACAGATTCAAAGAGTGCAACTACAGACCGGGGGAAAGCAAAAGGCCCACCCGGTCAGTGGACAAGGTGAGCCTCAGAAAGCTGTTAGAACAAATTAAACTGCCTCACGCCGCCGCTGGTGGCAACGGCATCGGGCCCATCGGGATAAAGGCAGGCGGCAGCGGCATCGGTCCCATCGGGATAAAGGCTGGCGGTAGCGGCATCGGTCCCATCGGGATAAAGGCTGGCGGCAGAGGCATGGGTCCCATCGGAATTGCGTTGGCTGAGCAAGCCGTAACCACAAGCAGCGCGAGAACGACGACTTTTATGATATTCAACGTACCCGGACGCATGGAAGACTCTCCTGGCGGAGACAATCCGCCCTAAAACTTTGCAAGAAAAGAGTACCCCAATCGGGTTATGGAATCTACCACAAAAGTGTTATTAAGAATAATTTTCCACCTAAGTAATCAATTGCATCTCACGGTAGTAATCAAAATGCCAGTTACTTGACGAGATTTCGCACTTTATTCGTCTGACAAGGAAGGTTCGCGGAGGAGAATCGGGTCGATTTTCGCGGTGAAGGGCGTCATTTAGAGGCAAAGGTGGGATTTACAGACCAAGCGGTTCTGACAATCCGGCTCGAAGGCACGGGTTTTCCATCTGCCCTTCGCGGGTTTCAATGGCAGCCCAGATCCGCAAGCCGTCATCGGGGCCGAAACGCACAACATCGTGTGCAGTCGAAGAGTGGTTGCGCGGTCAGCTCAGATCCGCAAGCCGCCATCGGAACCGAAACGCACAAGATCATGTGCAGTCGAGGAATTGGGGCGAAATATACGGGAGCCCGGCCGGTTACCAGTCCGGAAACTTTAGTGCCCTGTGCCAAATGGACAAAAACCGCTACAGTGGCAACTAAGCTCATATGAATGGGGCTTTGACTATGACTATTCAAAAAGCAGAAGCGCGGCTTCCGCTCGGTGCGCAAGCCACAGCGGGTGGCCGGCAAGAGGTGCGTTGTGCGGTGCGATTTCCCCTTGCCCTGCCGGTGGTGCTGTCCACGGGAAATGGCGACATTCCGGCTCTGACGCGGAACATCTCCGCCAGCGGCGTGCTTTTCTCGCTGGACAGAGCACTAGCTGCCGGGCAAGACATCCGATTTTCGATGCGTATGCCCCATTCGATACTGGGCACTCCCCATGACGTTCTGGTCCACTGCACGGGGCGTGTGGTACGCTGCTCCTCAAGCCACAACGAGCATCTTGCCGCGGCGACAATCGACGAATATCGATTTGCGGAGCAGTGAGAGCCGGTTGGCAGGGCAGTGGCCGACTATGGAAATTCTGAACGATCATAACGAGGGCGAGAGCACCGATACTCCTGTAAAGCCCGGCACGATTCGCATGATTCTCGCGGATTCACAAGCGATTTACCGCGTGGGTATACGCAAGGTATTCGCTCTTGAAGACGATATCCGCGTGGTGGCGCAGGCCGATTCGCTGGAGAACCTGCGTGCGGCCATCGAGCGCTATCCTACCGACATCGTTCTACTGGAGGGAAGCATGCTGGCCGGCACGGCCAATGCCATTCCCGAGTTGTTGCGGCTGGCTCCGGATATGAAGCTGATCGTGCAGGCCGTAGCCACCGACGAAAACCACACCGTGGAGCTATACCGGAGAGGCGTGCGCGGCATCGTTTCCCGCTCCATCTCCCCGGATCTGCTGGTGCGTTGCGTGCGCCGCATTGCCGCAGGCGAAACGTGGATCGACAACCAGTCGGTGAACTGGGTGATCGATGCCTATCGCGCGCAGGCCGCCGCCCTGGTAAGCCCGCGCAGCCAGCCTCGCCTTTCGCCCAAAGAGATGTCGATTATTACCTGCATCACCCAGGGCAAGCGCAACAAGGAGATCGCGTTCCAACTGGGAACGACGGAGCAGGTGATCAAGAATTACCTGCGCAAGATCTACGACAAGCTCGGCGTTTCAGACCGGCTGGAACTGGCGCTCTATTGCCTGCACAACAAGATCATCCAGACGGACCTGGACGAAGTGTCGGTGGCGCAAAAGATCGTCGGGGCCTAACGGCTGCATCCGGCGCCGTCCGCCGGGAACCCATCAATCCACACATTTACTCTTTCGCCGGTTCGCCGGCGCAGGCTTGGCGCGCGAGTTCGAGCAGCCGGATCATCTCTGCCAAATCGGCACGGCGCATAGGCCCGAGAAGTTCGATGGGGCCGCGGCGGACAACCGGGTCCATGGTGCGGAGAAGCTCCAGCCCGGATTCGGTAATCTGCGTCAACACAACACGGCGGTCGTGGCGGTCGCGGTGCTGCCGCACGAGCTTGAGACGCTTGAGCCGCGCCAGAAGGCGCGTGATATCGGGCTCCGCGGCGATCATGCGATCACCAATGGCCGCACAGGGAAGTCCGTTGGGTTCGGCGCCGCGCAAGATCCGCAGAACGTTGTACTGGGTCGAGGTGAGGCCCCAGCCGCGGATTTTCTGCTGGAGGGCGCGGTTCAGGCGATCCGAGGTGCGAAGCAGGTTGAGAAGCGCCTCTTCTTCCACACTGGAGAAGGGAGAGGCCTGCTGAATTTCGAGCTTCAGGTTTGCCATCGGCGAGGGCTCCAGAGGCCGGTAGCCGACAGCCAGTAGCCTTTGGACCAAAAGCTACCGGCTGCAACCTGCCGGCCGCACTTGCGGATAATTCCTAAAGTTGCCGCGTTTCTTCACAAGGCCGCCAGTGAGATTGGCCCTACTGTTTAATCGCTTCGAGCTCGATATCGAGCGATACATCGTTACCAACCATTGCGGCAGGGAACTTGGAGCCGATGCCGAACGCGGTGCGGTCAAGGGTTGTGGTGGCGGAAAAGCCTGTATGCACTTTGCCCTTGGGATCGGTCATCGAGCCGTTGGGGCCAACCACGTCGAGCACGACGGGCTTGGTGACGCCATGCAGCGTGAGGTTTCCGGTCACGGTAAGGTGATTGCCGTTCTTGACCACGCTGGTGCTGGTGAATGTAGCCGTGGGCATGGTCGCGATGTCGAAAAAGTCAGGGCTCTTGAGGTGCGTGTTGCGCGCGTCCACGCCCGTGTCCACGGTGTCAACGCCGATGGTGGCCGTGACGGTGGACTTGGTGACGTCGGCTTCGTTGTAGACGATGGAGGCATTCACATTCCCAAAGCGGCCATGAATCTTGGACACGCTCATGTGGATGATGCTGAAGTCGACTTCGCTGTGGTTGGGGTCGGAGACCCAGGTGGCGGTTTGCGCGAGGGCAAGGGGCGCCGCGAGGGCCAGAATGCCAGTGAGACTTACTAGCCGTTTCATTTTGGGAATGCTCCTTTTTTGAGTGCAGGGTCTGCGACCGCCATGCGAAGTTGGGAGAGCGCCGGACCGTGAGATTTGCGTCTACGCAGGGCAAAGGCCCTGGAGTCATGCTCCCAATAAGATGCACGAGACGAGATGTTCGTTGCAACAATTATTTTGCGAGCTTTCAGCCTTGAGCTTTCAGCTCCCACCCACTTCCGTCCCGTATGCAATGACTCATGCTCCCGGAAGAATTGGGCTGACAGATGAAAGCCGAAAGCTGACGCCTGACACCTGAAACCTGAAACCTGTTCTGCTATTCTCGCGCCTATGTCGATTCTCGACCACCTGCAAAAGCTCACCCGCCCGCAGCGCCATGCTTTTGTGGCCGCGTTTCTGGGCTGGACGCCCGACAGCCTCGACTTTTTTCTGCTGGTCTTTTGCGTGAATGCGATTGCCGGCGAGTTCCGCACTCAGCCCTCGGCGGTTTTGGGAGCGGTCTTTCTGACCCAAGCCTTCCGGCCCGTGGGCGCTCTGCTTTTTGGCATGCTGGCCGACCGCTACGGCCGCCGCCCGGTGCTGATGTTCAACATCCTCAGCTTCTCAGTCATTGAGCTGGCATGCTCCTTTGCGCCTTCGCTGAACGTGCTTCTCGTCCTGCGCGCACTTTTCGGGATTGCGATGGGCGGTGAGTGGGGCGTGGGAGCGGCGCTGGTGTTTGAGACGTTGCCCAAAGAGGGGCGCGGGACGTTCTCCGGCATCTTGCAGGAGGGGTACGCCCTGGGTTCCATTCTGGCCTCGGCAGCTTTCGGGCTGTTTTTCGCAGGCATTCACTGGCATGGGCTGGTGTTGCCTGCGATCGGCTGGCGGGGGTTGTTCATCATGGGCGCGACGCCCGCACTGCTTGCGTTTTATGTGCAGGCGCGCGTTCCGGAGTCGCCTGTGTGGCTGGCGGGCGCAAAAAAGCGCAGGTCGCGCGTCGCTCTGCACGAAGGGCCGGCTTGGCCGCAGCAACTGACGCATTTTTTGCCCACGTTTCTGTTTCTGGTGGTTCTGATGACGGCCTTCATGAGTTTTTCGCACGGCACACAGGATGTGTATCCAACCTTCCTCGCCGTCGCGATCAAGCTCTCGCCGGAGACGATCGGCCTGATTGGCGTGCTGTACGGTCTGGGTTCGATTGCCGGCGGCGTCGTTTTCGGTGCGCTGTCGGAAACCTGGGGCCGTAAGCGCGCCATTATCACTGCGGCGTTGCTGGCGCTTCCGGTGATTCCTCTTTACGCCTACG
>Ga0181520_10007098_pt1 | contig 16698 bp, 11 predicted proteins | sample PEATcosm2014_Bin_29_FD_132451 | JGI IMG/M metagenome (GOLD analysis project Ga0181520, IMG submission 132451) | Peatland microbial communities from MTU Mesocosm Facility, Houghton, MI, USA - PEATcosm2014_Bin02_30_metaG | ecosystem: Environmental > Terrestrial > Soil > Wetlands > Peat | place... | reverse complement strand
GCCGGACTACGAGAGCGCCAGTCGTATCGGCGGTCGAAGTATCCGGCCCCAGCCGTCCCGCAGGGTGAACGGCAGGGCCGGATACTTCGCTTCGCTCGTAGTCCGGCCCCTCCTCAAACGGCCATGCCTCGACCCTTTGAAGGCCCCTGACTAAAAACGATGCTCCTGTCCTGGTACCTATCAAGCCCCGTAAGGGGCGGCCGCACCGCGTCGCGCGGCCTTTCGCCCCTTGCGGGGCTCCTCTGGCCTCTTCGAGGCGGAATCCACCAGCTTCCGCTGGTGGCAAGGTGCAGACGCCCCCTGCCGGGGGCTAAAGGCAATGACTCTCCCCGTCCGCGGTATCCTGTCGCCTCGCGAGCCCGAGGCAGACGAGCACCGCCGCTCTCACCAACGCAATGCTCTGAACATGATGAGCACCACCTCGCCACGCGGGCACGGCAAACTGCCATCACTTCCTACGTGTAGTTCGGATCAGTCTCGATTTGCTCGCAAATTGCGGCTTTCTCTTTCGATGAGGCTTTCAGGCACTCGATCAGCCGGTCGTACTTCACCCGGTCGACGGGCAGCTCTACGGTCTCTTGCGTTTTGCCCGAGAAGATGAACCCGTTGATGAGTTCGAGGGCATTGAGGCCTTCCTCGCCCGGCGCGATCAGCGGCTCGCCGTGCAGGATCGCCCGCACGAAGTTGCCCGTGACCGCCTTGTGCTGGGTCTCGCACTCGGGAAGCTCGACGGCGATCTCGACGACCTCCGGCGAGGCCCACATCGACTCGTTCTCGAAGGTGAACTGCTTCAGCGGCGTCTTGATCTCCCACGCCTGCAGCTTCCCGTTGTCGATCTGGATTTTGCCCTTCTCGCCGCAGATTTCCAGCCGATTCGTGTTCGGCATCTCGATGGTGCTGGCGTAGATGTACCCGTGCGCGCCGTTGGCGTACTCGAGGACCGCGAAGGCCTCGTCCTCGACTTCGATGTTGTGCAGGCGGGTGCGGGTCTGCGCGGTCATCGCCACAGGGAGGCCCGCCAGCCAGGCGAACTGATCGAGCAGGTGCGGGGCCTGGTTGATGAGCACGCCGCCGCCCTCGCCGGCCCACGTCGCCCGCCAGCCGCCGCTGTCGTAGTACGCCTGCGCGCGATACCACCCCATCGTCAGGTTCGTGCGGTAGATCTCGCCGATGACGCCGTCGTCGATGAGCTTCTTCGCGGCGATGTTTTGCGGCTCGGTGCGCATCTGGAACATGACGCCGAACTTGCACCCGGACGCTTTCGCCGCCGCGATCATCTCGTCCGCCGCGCCGACGGTGACGCCGATCGGCTTTTCGGACAGCACGTGGATGCCCCGCTTGAAAGCGTCGATGGCGATTGGCGGGTGGAAGTAGTGCGGAGTGGCGATGAGGATCGCGTCCACGAGGCCGCTGTCCAGCAGCTCCCTATGGGTCGCGAATCCCGGTACCTCATACTTCTCCGCGACGGCCTGCAGCGTCGCCGGGTTGGTGTCGCAAACGCAGGTGAACTCGGCTTCTTCGACACTTGCCATGTAACTCGCGTGCCCCTGCCCCATTCCCCCGACCCCGACGATACCGATCCTGACCTTATCCATGACTGAGGACCTCTCTGAAGCTGGTGTGCGCTTCGAGCTTTGCCGCGCCCGCAGGGCGGCTGTACGGCACACTTCGCCAGGCGGCAGGTCAAACCCTCCCGCCGTGGAATGAGATACGGGAAGGCGGAGGGGGGAGATGCCGTTGACGTTGCCGTTCCCTCCTCTCCACGCGTGGCTATGCTTTACCCACATTCTCGTGGGGAAGGAGTCGAAACGGTCTGACCGTCCTGCTTTTGCACCCCGAAGGGGTGCCGGACATTAGCCGGGGGCGCAAGCCCCCGGCTTCCAGGCCCAGAATAACCTATCAGCCCCGAATGGGCGACACAGAACCGACAACATTGCGCCATCTGTGCCGCCCCTTTCGGGGGCTGTTCCTATCTAGTAAGGGGCCGTGTTCCAGGTTCTTGCGAGCCTGGCTAGATGCTTTCGGCCCTTCGGGCCTTTTGCAACGGCCTGCGGCCCGCCCACAAAATGTGGGTAAAGCATAGCCACGCGTGGAGAGGGGTCTACCCGCCGTAGGCGGTCAGGGGTGAGGTGCCGTTACCCAATACGCAATCTGAGGAGAAGCCCAACATGGCCAGCAAGAAACTGAAAGTCGGCATCATCGGTACCGGACAGATCGGCAAGCACCATATTGCAGGGTACAAGAACATCCCCGATGCGGAGATGGTCGCTGTCGCCGACCTCAACGAGGCGGAAGCGAAGCGCGTCGCGGCGGAGTACGGCATCCCGCACGTGTTCACCGACTACCACGACCTCCTCGCGATGGACGAGATCGACAGCGTGGATGTATGCCTGCATAACTTCCTGCACTGCCCGGTGACTTGCGATGCCCTCGAGGCGGGCAAGCACGTGTACTGCGAGAAACCCTTCGCCACCTCCGCCGCCGAGGCCCGCAAGATGGTCGATACCGCGGATAAGGTCGGCAAGCGCGTCTCGATGCAGCTTGGGACGCTGTTCAGCCCCGAGGCCCAGTGCGCGAAGGAACTCATCAACAAGGGCGTGCTCGGCAACATCTATTACGCGAAGACCAGCAACTATCGCCGCCGTGGCCGGCCCTTCGTCGACGGCTACGGCACCGCGAATTTCGTGCAGAAGGATAAGGCCGGCGGCGGCACGATCAATGACATGGGCGTGTATCACCTCGGCCTGATGATGTGGCTTCTCGACACCCCCAAACTCAAGTCCGTCTCCGGCGCGACTTTTCAGGAGCTGGACATGGATAAGAAGCGCCGCAAGATCAGCGGCTACAATGTCGAGGAGACCGCGGTCGGGCTGGTCCACTTCGAGGGCGGGCTGACGCTGTTCTTCGAGGAAAGCTGGGCGATCCACGCCGAAGGCGGCGACGGCGACCGCATCTACGGCTCGAAGGCGGGCATGAAGCTCAGCCCGCTCACCGTCTGCACCAACATCGGCGGAGTCGAGTCGAACGCGGCGATCCAGGTCGGGGTCTGGGACGGGCGGATGGGCCTCATGGACGAGAATCACCAGGCCTATCGCAACCAGCAGACCCACCTCGTCTGGGGCCTTCTGGGCCGCATCCCGATGATCGACACCGGCCAGATCGGCTTGCGAGTGGCGGAAATCACCGAGGCGCTATACAAGGATGCGGAGATGCGGTGAAGACGGTCCCGCCCCAGTAGTGGCCGCGACAATCCTGTCGCGGATCGCCGTACCGCCGTTCGCCCGCTTCGCGGGCACCCCTCCCGTACCGGGAGGGGGACGGCTAACGGCCACTCTCGGGGCAGCTTCTGTGCCGGGGTCCGGCACTCTGAGACAATGGAAACGGCGGCGTCCCTCGCCTTCGATCTCACCACCCTCTAGCCTCATGTGGTCGCGCCATTCATGGCGCGAAACGCGCGGTGAACCGCGCGTCCACAGGAGAAGCAAGAGGGGAGTCCGCCCCACGCGGAATCTGCAGAGTAGGCGCAGTCACTCGCCCGAACGGAGGTCCCCATGCGCAACACTGCTTGCTGGTCGCTGACGGTCGCCCTATCGCTGGCGCTGGTCGCCGCGCTCACTTCGGGCGGATGCGCCCAGGCCGAAACGGTCTGGCTGTCATCCCTCGACCTCAGCCGCGCCACCCAGGACTGGGGCGAGCCCCAGCGCGACCTCTCGGTCGAGAAGCACCCGCTTTCCATCGCCGGGCGGAAGTTCGAGAAGGGCTTCGGCACCCATGCCGTCAGCGAGTTCGCCATCGACCTTAGCGGCGGTTCCGACAGGTTCACGGCCTGGGTCGGCGTCGATGACGAGCCGTCGGGGGGCGTCGGAAGCGTCCAGTTCTTCGTCTTCGGGGATGGCAAGAAGCTGTGGGAGAGCCCGATCGTGCACGGCGGCGAGGCGGCGAGACAGGTGGACGTGGATGTGAAGGGCATCAAGCTGCTCGTGCTGCAGGTGGGCGCCGGCGGCGAGGGGATCAGCTACGATCACGCCGACTGGGCGGATGCGAAGTTCGAGGTATCGGGCGCGAAGCCCGCTGCCGCCACGGCCCCGAAGGAAGAGCCGGTGGTCCTCACGCCGAAAGCCTCGCCCAAACCGCGCATCAACGGCGCGAAGGTCTTCGGTGTCCGGCCCAACCGCCCGTTCTTCTTCAAGGTGGCCGCGACCGGGACGAAGCCGCTGCAGTATGCCGCCGAAGGCCTGCCCCGCAGGCTGACCATCGACCCGCAGACCGGCCTCATCACCGGGCACATCGGGCGCGTCGGCACTTACATCGTGCGCCTGAGAGTCAGCAACAAGCTCGGCAGCGCAAGCCGCGATCTGCGCATCGAAGTTGGCGAGAAGATCAGCCTCACTCCCCCGATGGGCTGGAACAGTTGGAACTGCTGGGCCGGGGCGGTCGATGCCGACAAGGTGCGCCGCGCCGCGAAGGCGATGGTGGCCTCGGGCCTCATCGACCACGGTTGGACGTATGTGAACATCGACGATACCTGGCAGGACAAACGCGGCGGACCGTTCACCGCCATCCAGGGCAATGGCAAGTTCCCGGACATGAAAGGCCTGTGCGACGAGATCCACGCGATGGGCCTCAAGCCGGGCATCTACTCGACCCCGTGGATGACTTCGTATGGCGGCTGCGTCGGCGGGTCGAGCAATTCCCCCAGCGGCGAGTGGCGACACGAGGGCGGCCACGGCAAGTACGGCTTCGAGCCGAACGACGCCCGCCAGTGGGCGGAGTGGGGCTTCGATTACCTCAAGTACGACTGGAACCCCAACGACGTGCCCCATGTCCAGGCAATGGCCGAGGCGCTGCGGCACAGCGGGCGCGACATCGTCTACAGCCTGTCGAACAGCGCCCCTTTCGAGAACGCCTCGGACTGGGTGCAGCTTGCGAACTGCTGGCGCACCACCGGCGACATCGGCGATTCGTGGGGCAGCATGTCCGGCATCGGGTTCTCGCAGGACCGCTGGGTGCCCTTCGGCGGGCCGGGCCACTGGAACGACCCCGACATGCTCGTGGTCGGCTACGTCGGCTGGGGACCGAATCTCCATCCGACGCGCCTGACGCCGAACGAGCAGTACACCCACATCAGCCTGTGGTGCCTGCTGTCCGCGCCGCTTCTCATGGGGTGCGATCTGGAGCGCCTCGACCCGTTCACTCTCGGCCTGCTCACCAATGACTAGGTCCTCGAAGTCAGCCAGGACCCCCTCGGGAAGGAAGCCTGGCGCGTCGCCAGGCAGGCGAATACCGAGGTCTGGGCCAAGACGCTCGAGGATGGCTCGCGGGCCGTCGGGCTGTTCAACCGCGGGCAGATGGCGACAACGGTGAGCGTGAAGTGGTCCGACATGGGCCTGCACGGCAAGCATCACGTGCGCGACCTGTGGCGGCAGAAGGACCTCGGCCTCGCCGACGGGGAGTTCAAAGCCGAAGTCCCGCGCCACGGCGTGGTCCTGGTGAAGATCAGCGAATGAGAAGGGAATACTGCTTGCATTGGCTGGAAGGTGAATTAGCCACCAAGTCACCAGGGCAATAGACGGCCCAATCAGTCCAGGCGAGATCGTATGCCGTTTCGTGCCCTGAGGTCTTCGTGGTTCAAAACAAATGAGGTGTCTTCTATCATGTCGCAAGGTTTCAACGAAATCAGTCTCTTCAGTCTATTGGCGATTGTTGCAGCCTTGAGCCTTGCCTGGCTGACGCCCGATCCGGCGGAAGCCGCCGGCGGGGATGACGTATCATGGACCGATTGTCAGCAGCTTACCGTCGAGGGGAAGGGCTGGGATGCCACCGAGTCGTTCTACGACCGTCTGCCTGCCAAGGCTAAAGGCGTCGTCCGCCCGGATGTGTGGGGCCTCAGTCACGACAGCGCCGGCTACTGCGTGCGGTTCCGCACCGACGCGCCGTCGATCCGGGTGAAGTGGGAACTGCTGAGCGCCGGGCTGGCGATGCCCCACATGCCGGCGACCGGGATGAGCGGCGTAGACCTCTACGCGCGGGATGCCAAAGGCGGCTGGCGCTTCGTGGGCGCCGGCATGCCGACGGCGCAGGCCAACGAGGCCACCTTCTACCCCCCTGCCAACATGGAACTGACCCTGTACCTGCCGCTCTATAATGGCGTGAAGTCGGTCGCGATCGGGGTTCCGGCGGGCAAGACGGTGACGAAACTCGATACTGCCCGGCGCAAGCCCATCGTCTTCTACGGCACCTCCATCACCCAGGGCGGATGCGCCTCGCGGCCCGGCATGTGTTACACGGCCCTCGTCGGGCGCAAGCTGGATGTCCCGATCATCAACCTCGGCTTCTCGGGCAACGGCCTGATGGAGCCGGAGTTGTCCGACCTGCTGGCCGATCTGGATGTCTCGGTGTACGTCCTCGATGCACTGTGGAACATGACGCCGCAAATGGTCACCGAGCGCGTCGCTCCCTTCGTGCGCAAGCTGCGGGCCGCCCACCCGACTACGCCGATTCTCCTCGCCGAGGACTGCACTATCCACAACGTCATCCCGACGCAGAAAGGCAAGATCCTGCGCGGCATCTTCGAGCAGCTCAAGCGAGAGGGCGTCACCGGCCTGTACTTCGTCTCCGCCGACGGCATGATGGGCCCGGACGACCAGGGCACGGTAGATGGCTGCCACCCGACCGACCTGGGCTTCATGTACCAGGCCGAGGTCTTCGCGCGGGCGTTGAAGCCGATTCTGGAGAAATAGCGTCGCGTGGCGCGGGCGTCCCGCCCGCGAGCCGTTAGCCGTCCCCCTCCCGGCACGGGAGGGGTGCCCGCGTAGCGGGCGGGGTAGGGCCGTCCCCGCCCTCAAGGAGGTCCGCATCAGCCATGAGAACCCGCATCCTCGCATCCCTTCTCGTCGCCTTCGCCGTGCTTGCGCTCTCCTGCGCCGCACAGGCGCGGGACGCCTCGCCTCGGCAGCGCCTCCTGATGGACGCCGGCTGGCGCTTCCATCTGGGCGATCTGCCCTACAGCACCAGCGGAACGCCGATCACCGATTGGGTCTGGAAGGCCGACGACCGGGCCGAGGCCTCCGCCGCCGAGATGGCCGCGCCCGACCTCGACACCTCGACCGGAGGCTGGCAAGCCGCCAAGACCGGCGATGACGTCTTCCGTGGCCGGGTCGGGTTCGTCTGGTATCGCACGACGCTGCCCGCCGTCAAAGGTGTGTCTCACAGCATCCACTTCGAGTGCGTGGATGACAACGGCACCGTGTACCTCAACGGCAAGCGGCTCATGTACCACGAGGTCTGGAACGACCCCTTCGATTGTCCGCTCGATGCCGCCTGGCGCAATGACGGCCCGAACCTGCTCGCCGTCCTCGTCGAGAATACCAACGGCCCCGGCGGGATCACCGGAGCGACGACACTGCAGACCGAGGCGTCGGACGCCTCCGAGGGCGCGCCGAACCCGGCCTTCGATGACAAGGCCTGGAGCGGCGTCGATCTCCCGCACGACTACGTCGTCGGGGGCAACTTCAGCCCGACCGAGGACCGCAGCCACGGGTATCTCCCTAAGGGCATCGGCTGGTATCGGAAGGAGTTCACGCTCTCGCCCGAGGATCGCGGCAAGACGCTGTGGCTGGAGTTCGACGGCATCTACCGCAACAGCACCGTTTGGCTGAACGGTAGGCAGCTCGGCAGGCACGCGAGCGGCTACACGAGCTTCTATTATGACATCGGCAAGTTCGCCAACTACGGCGGCCGCAACGTCATCGCGGTGCGCGTGGACTGCACGCAAAACGAGGGCTGGTGGTACGAGGGCGGCGGCATCTACCGGCATGTCTGGCTGACGAAAGCCGCGCCGATACACGTCGCTCACTGGGGCGCCTTCGTGACCGCTGAGGTCGAAGACGGCGACAGGGGCGGCAGGGACGGCGCCGAGATCACCATCAAGACCCGCGTCGCCAACGACGGCGCTCAGGCCGCCGACTGCCGCCTCGTCTCGCGCATCATCGACCCGAGCGGCAATGCCGTGGCCTCGCTGTCCACCGACCAATCCATCGCCGCCGGCGACAGCCCGGAGCTTGTCCACAAGATCCATCTCTCCCGGCCCCGTCTGTGGTCTCTCGAAACGCCGAACCTGTATCGGCTGCAGACCTCGATCCTCCAGGGCCGCCGCACACTGGATGAGACCGAGACCCCCTTCGGCATCCGCACGATCCGCTTCGACGCCAACAAGGGCTTCCTCCTCAACGGCAAGCCAGTCAAGATCAAAGGCACCTGCAACCACGTCGACTTCGCGGGCGTCGGCATCGCGATGCCCGACCGCATCCAAGTCTACCGCGTCGAGAAGCTGCTGCAGATGGGCTCGAACGCCTGGCGCTGCTCGCACAATCCGCCCGCCGAAGAGATGCTCGACGCCTGCGACCGCCTGGGGATGCTGGTCATGGACGAGAACCGGCACCTCGGCTCCTCCCCGGACATCCTCGGCCAGGTCGAGAGCATGGTCACCCGCGACCGCAATCACCCGAGCATCATTATATGGTCGATGTGCAATGAGGAGGGCCTGCAGGGGACCGAAAAAGGCAAGCAGATGTTCTCGGCGATGATGGATGTGGCGCACAAGTACGACACCACGCGCCCGATCAGTTGCGCCATGAACGGCGGCTGGGGCAGCGGCATCACGAGCGTCGAGGACCTGCAGGGGTTCAATTACAACCCACAGCAGTATGATCCCTTCCACAAGGCCTTCCCGAACATGCCGGTCTTTGGCAGCGAGACCGCCAGCCATGTGTCGAGCCGGGGCGAGTACGCCGACGACCGCGCGGCGGGGTATGTGAGCGAATACAGCGGCAACCCGGAGTGGTCGTGGAAGCCCGTGGCCGAGCGCGATTTCGTGGCCGGGTCGTTCGTCTGGACCGGCTTCGATTACCGCGGCGAGCCCTCGCCCTACGATTGGCCGTGCATCAACTCGCACTTCGGCATCATGGACACCTGCGGCTTCCCGAAGGATGCCTGGTGGTACTATAAGGCCTGGTGGGGCGACAAGCCGCTGGTGCACATCCTCCCGCACTGGAACTGGGCGGGCAGAGAGGGCCAGGAGATCGACGTGTGGGCCTATAGCAACGCCGACAAGGTGGAGATTCTTCTAAATGGCAAGAGCCTGGGCGTAAAGGACATGCCGCGCTGGAGCCATGCCTCGTGGAAGGTGAAGTACGAGCCGGGCCGACTCGAGGCGCGCGCCATCACGAACGGCAAGGTCGTAGCCACCGACACCGTAGAGACCACCGGCGCGCCCGCCGCCGTGCGATTATCGCCCGACCGCTCCCAGATCGCCGCCGACGGCCGCGACGTGTCGCTGATCGCGGTCGCCATCACCGACGATAAGGGGCGCGTCGTCCCGACGGCCTCGAACCTGGTGCGCTTCTCACTGAGCGGACCGGGCAAGATCATCGGCGTCGGCAACGGCGACCCAAGCTGCCACGAGTCGGACAAGGCTCGCAAGCGCAGCGCCTTCAACGGTTACTGCATGGTGATCGTGCAATCGACCGCAAAGGCCGGCGACATCCGCCTGACGGCGAGCGCGGACGGGCTGAAGGCGGGGACGGCCGTCATAGAGACAGGGGCGCGGTAGAGGCCCGGAACGGACACGATGGACATGACTGACTGGTTCCCAACCGACCGCCAACAGCGCATCGACCTCCCCCTCTACGAGCGGGAACTGCGCGATTTCCTGCCTGACCGCGTCTACGACATTCACACTCATATCGGCTTGCCGGAGCACATGGGGCCGATCTCAGCCGAGCGCATCGCCGAAAGCTGGGCGCTGGAGGTTTCGCCGCCGCTGCCTATCGAAGGCCTCGCCGAGGCCCAGGCAGGGCTTTTCCCCGGCAAGCGGGTGCGCTCGCTGGCCTTTGCAATGCCGGTTCGCGAGTGCAACTTGCCCGATGGGAACGCTTATGTTGCCAAGGGCATTGCAGACAACCGCATTGACGGCCTCCTCGTATCCGATCCGACGTGGAGCGCCGAGGTCCTCGCGAACTACCTCGATGACGGCGGGTATCTGGGCCTCAAGCCCTACCCGGACCTGTGCCGCGACAAGCCGGCGGGCGAGGTCGGCATCCCCGACTACTTCCCAGAGGCGCACCAGAAGCTCGCCGACGAGCGCGGCCTGATCGTGATGCTGCACATCCCGCGCAAGGAGCGCCTCCGCGACCCGCGTAATCAGCAGGAGCTTCGCGAGATCGCGAACCGCTACTCGAACATCAAGCTCATCGTCGCCCACATTGGCCGGGCCTACACGATGAGCTATGTCGAAAACGCCCTGCCTGCGCTCGATGACTGCCCCTCGCTTGTGTACGACTTCGCGGCGAACCTCAATGAAGACGTGCTGGCATTCACCTTGCGCGAGGTCGGCCCGCAGCGGCTTCTATATGGCAGTGATCTGCCTGTAACCCTCATGCGCGGTGTGCGCGAATACGACGGCGACAAGTACATCAACTACACGGACGGCGATTACTCCTGGAACGTGAACCGCAAGCCGCCCGAGATCGAGGCCGAGTACACGTTCTATCTATACCAGCAGCTTCTCGCCTTCAAGCGAGCGGCGGAGCGCATCGGCTTGTCTTCGGCGGACGTGGCCGATGTAATGTGCGGGAACGCGGAGCGGCTTGTGGCCGGGGTCACCACCGCGTCGTGACGCGATGCCGTGGCCGTTTGCCGTTGCCGTTTGTCGTTCCCCCTTCCCTACGCCGACCGCAGGTCGGCAGAGGGAAGGGGGGCAGGGGGGATAGGAGGCCGTTGCCGTCCGTCTCTTCAGGAGGCCCACTTATGCGTCCGCACGCCACCGTCGTCCTCATCGCCCTCACTTCCGTCTCCATCGCCTTCTCCCAACCGGCGAATGTGTCGCTATATGCGCCGTTCGACGGCTCCGCATCGGCCGCTGTGGCGCTGGGGAATGCGAGCAACCTCAGCGAGTCTGTCTTCTCGTTCGCGCCGGGGCTTCGCGGGGAGGCCGTCGAGTTGGGCGCGCCGTGCCGCTTCGAGACCTTCCGCAATTTCTCGCCGGGCCAGGGCACGCTCGCGATGTGGCTGCGGCCTCACTGGGCCGGCAACGACCCCGGCACGCATTACCTGTTCTGCATCTACGGCGCGCCCGATCTCCCCCAAGGATGGCTGACGAACCGCTTCAGTCTCCAGTGCGGCGGCGGCCGGCTCGCCCTCGACATCTGGGGTCGGGACCAACGGACAGTGCACCTCGAGACGCTGATCACCGCCTGGGCGGCCGATGAGTGGCACCATGTCGCGGTGACATGGGAGGGCATCAACCCTGATGTCGCCGGAGCCAAGGCAACGCTGGCCCTGTATGTCGACGGCAAGCCGGTGGCGCGCGACGACGCGCATGAGATCGCCATCGGCCCGCAGAACAGCTTCTTCGACATCGGCAACGACCAGGACAACAACCCCAAGCCCGGCAACGCCCTCGCCGATGATCTGTTCATCTATGACCGCGCGCTTACGGCAGAGGAGATCGCCGCCGGGGTCGCCGCGACGCAGCCGGGCGGCACGGCGACGGTGTCTGCAACCATCCCTGCACAGTCCCCGACAGGATTGTCGGGGCCACGGAAAGGCTGGTGGGACAGCCGCTATCCCTTCCGCAGTGAGGTTGTCCTCCCTCCCGCCGCCGAGGCCCGGCGCGACGTGTTCGTCCAAAGTCGCCTGCACCTCGGCGAGGATGTCAATGCCCTCGGCCTGAACGCCTCGGTGGAGGAGGCCTCAGTGCGGGTCGTCGAGGTCAATCCGGCTACCGGGGCGGAGACCGGGCCGCTGCCGCTTCGGGTGTCAGACGGCATCGCTGAGTGGTCGGCTGCGGGAGTGACGCCCGCGAAGGCCGAGCGCCGCTTCCGGCTGTATTTCCGCACGAACGAGTATGTCTTCCCGAAGCCCCTCGTCTCGCAACGCCGGACTGCGCCTGCTGAGGCGCTCGCCGAGCCGCCGCAGGTCCCGGACTACGCGACCGAGGCCTACGGCAAGCCGTGGGATTTCGCCGATGACCTCGCCGGGATCGACCAATGGGGCAACAAGCCTGAGTACATTCAGAATCGCAAGGTTGAGGATCACGTCCTGAGCATGGATGTGCAGCAAGACCCGTGGTTCATCTGGGGCAACATGTGGGGGCAGGTGGGAAACACCAAGCGCAAGGTCGCCATCGACCTCGACCGCTACCCCGTCCTGGAGATGAAGATTCGCCAGAGCGTGCCCTCGGCGAAGTGGCAGCTTTACGGTCGTGTAGGGCAGAATGAGAGCCTGCTGACCTACGACTGGACCGTCACCGGCACCGGCTGGCAGCGCGTCCGCATCGACCTGCGCAAGGATGCCCGGTGGAAGGGCGTCCTGTCCGCGTTCCGCATCGACCCGACCGACGGCGTGACGGCGCACGTGGACATCGCCTGGGTGCGGCTCGCCGCGGTCACGACAGTGGAGCACGGGCACGTCGAGACCCTTGGCAATCCGAGCGCCGCTCCCGCCTGGATCGCTGTAACCGCCCCCGACAAGCCCCTGGCGACGGGCGCGGCCGATAGCCTCAGTTGCCTCATCAAAGATGCCGCGGGGAAGCCGGTATCCGGCCAGCCCATCACGATCTCTCTGAAGCCCGGCTCAGGCGGGGAGTTGCAGCAGTCGCCCGGTCAGCGGTCGCTGGCGCTGTCCGCGCAGTCGCGTTCGGGCCTCACCGATGCCGACGGGCGCTTCATCGTGAAGTACATCGCAAGCCAGCGGCCCGGCGATCCGGCGGATACTGTGATAGTGGCCGCGCCGTTCTCTGCCTTGACGATGCAGACGGCGGCGGTGAAGGTCGTCATCGGCCCGCCACACCACTTCGTCGTCACTCCCGCACAAACCGTCGCCGTCGCCCTCGACCGCCTGCCGATCGCCATCACCGCGCAGGTGGCCGACGCGTTCGACAACCCGATCTCGGAGGCGGGCGTGCAAGTTGCTTGGCACGCCAGCGACGCGAAGTTCATCGACGCGCAGACAGCCACCGACGCGACCGGCAAGGCCACAGTGAAGCTGCAGCCCGACTACGCGAAACGCTGGGTCTACACGGTCAGCATAGCGGGCGGGGGCCTCAGCGGGCGGTCGGGGCCGATTTGCCTCATCTCGGATACCCCGCGGCCGAACGCGGTGAAGCTCGGCAAGAACTTCATGTACCAAACCGCCGACGGCAAGCCTTGGCTGGCGCTGGGCGGGTTCTACGCAAACTGGGTGGGACTGCCCCAGCGTGGCGCAGACGTCTCGCCTGCGAATGCCTTGGCGGGCGAGACGCCCGCCCCACGCGCCCTCGAAGAGGGCCGGCAGTTGATCTCCTTTACCGACGCCACCGAGGAACAGATGGTCCACTGGCTCGACTTCCTGCATCGCCAGGGCGTCACCGCGATGCGCTTCATGTTGCGCACCCACCGCCCGAACGGCATGGAGCCAATGGACATCGGCGGGCGCGTGAACATGGACCTGTTCGCAAAGGCCCTGCGCTACATGGACCTTGCGCGACCGTTCGGCATCCGCTTCATGCTCACGATCCACGAGGACTATACCAAGCCGGTCTATTATGACACCGACGCCTTCACCAAGTACGCCCTGCCCAAATATGCAGGAGAAAACCTGGATGCCCTGCCGCCGTTCCAGCGTCGCTTCATCCGTGACCGGCGATTCCTCGACAACATCGCCGACAAGTACACCGACCCGGACGTCATCGCCTGCCAGGATCAGTACGCCCGCCAGCTCATCGCCATGCTAAAGGGCAATCCGCAGGTGTTCGCGTACGAGCTTGAAAACGAGATGGTCGACTGCCCGGCGAGCTGGGCCAATCATGCGATGGCGACGATCCGCTCCGTCGATCCGAACACGCTCATCTGCGTCAGCCACGGCGGCGGGGGCCTCGAAACCGCCGACCCGCTGTGGTGGCGGAGGAACACCACCATCGACTTCTACACCTACCACCTGTACGCATACCCCGGCTCGGTCACTCCGACCATCGACTACGGTTGCGCGGTGGACATGCTCACCCGCTACGGGCGGATGGCCGCGCCGTGCCAGATGGGCGAATCATCGGGCGACGAGTTCGAATATCATCCCGACCCGACCGTTCGCCGGTATGTGATGCGCGACATTATCTGGTTCAGCCTGGTGAACGGCAATCCGGGCTGCTTCTTCTGGAACGCGCGGGGCTTCGAGGTGGAGCAGTTCCGGCTGGCCGGACAGGCGCTGTCGGGCTTCGATTTCACCACCTGGAAGCGCGCGAAACCCGAGATCACTATTATGACGAATCATCCCCTGACAGACGACAAGTACTACCGCACTTTGCAGGGGCATGAGAACCACGCCATGATGGGGCGGTACATCAACCACTATCTGAGTGAAGGTGTGGACTTCGACTTCACGTTCCTACCCCCTCGGTCGCCTGTGGCGACCACGTCCCCCTCCCTCGGAGGGAGGGGGGAGCAGGGCGCTGCCTACGCCAAGACTGCCGACCTCGCAGTTTTCGCCCCGCCCGAGCCGGCGCGCCGCCTGTTCGCGATCCCCCAAGGCTGGCAACTGGCGTACAACGCTCGTGAGGGCTACTCCGAGGGCTTCGCGTACATCCGCAACATTGCCGACATCGCGCTTTGGGAGGTGCCGGGGAAGGCGAAGATGTGGCTGCGCACCCGCAAAGCCGCTCCGCTGACGGTGACGCTCAACCTGCCGGCGCAGAGGATGAAACTGACCGCCATCGACCTTGACACCGGGGAGACGCGGGATACACAATTGAGCGGCAAGGGCCAAGTGGACCTGGGCACGACCGACCATGATTGGGCGCTCGTGTGGCGGAAGGGATAGGGGCCGTGCCTTCCAAGACCGGGCACTTCAGTGCCCGGTGCTTAACCTGGTTGGCGGTCCGCAGGAGCGCCAAGGCCAGCGCCGAGTTCACTCGGCGACCGCTGTTCGCGAGGGGGGAACCATGCGAAACACCGGCGCACGCAGGCAATTCGCGCCCGATTGCGAGCCGTATGTCGCAAAGACCAAGGGGGCTTCGGCGGCCTTTGCTCTCTTCTATCACGTGGTCTTCGGCACCAAGTGGCGTAAGCCGGTCCTCTCGGAGGCCGTCGCGCGCCGTGTGATCGACCTATTGCAGGCCGTCGCCGACGAGCAGGCGTACACGCTGCTTGGAGTCTTCGTCTGCCAAGAGCACGTCCATCTGTTGCTCTCGCTGAAGCCTACGCAGGCCGTGGCCGAGGTGGTGCAACGCCTGAAAGGCGTCAGCGCACGGCGCATCATGGAGGAGTATACGGAGATTGCCGAGGGACATCTGTGGTCGTCCGGTTATTCAGCCTACACATTGGGCGATAGGACGGTTGCCCAGATCAAGGCATACCTTGGGGGGCAAGCCGAGCATCATGCCATCGCGCCGGAGGTCGCCGAGTGAACTCGGCGCTGGCCTTGGCGCTCCGTTGGAGCGCCACAGGTTAAGCACCGGGCACTGAAGTGCCCGGTCTTGGACGGCTAACGTCTGGCCGGGGAAGGGGAACACCATGATGACCGCCGCCACGCTTGATAGCGATGCGATCCAGGTTGACGAAGCGAAGCTGCGAGAGATGGTGCGCCGCATCGTCGATGCCGTCCACCCTGACCGGATCATCCTGTTCGGCAGCCGGGCACGTGGCGACGCGAGGCCTGACAGTGACTATGACCTGCTGATTGTTGCGCCGTCGGACCGCCCCGCGTGGGACCGCACAGGCGACCTCTACAACGTCTTGCGGGGATTGGGCGCATCCAAGGATATCATTTGGTATACACCAGAGGAAGCCGACGAATGGCGGAACGTACCATCCGAGCTCGCGACGCGGGCGCAGCAAGAGGGGCGGGTGGTGTATGAACGACCGGCTTAGGCACGCTCGAGGGCTGCTGATGCGGGCCTCTCGCATGACCTCGAGGACGCCGACATTGTGATCGCGGTCAGGCGCATCTATGATACCGTGTGCTCCATGCCCAGCAGGCCGTAGAGAAAAGTCTGAAGGCCCTACTGGCCGTCGAAGGGGTGGAGTACCCGTGGACACACGACCTGGGAGCGCTGATGGATGCAGTTGGCGACGCGTTCCCGTCTCTGAGTGAGATCGAGCAGGACATAGTTAAGCTAACCCGCTTCGCCGTGGAAGTCAGGTATCGCGCTAACATCGCCGAGCCCGACTATGCCACGGCCCGCCATGCGCTTGACATCGCACACCGAGTGTACGACTTCGTGGAGCAGACTGTGACTCGGCTGGAGGCGGGGGGCGGCGCGACGACGCCGGAAGCCGCCGAGTGAACTCGGCGCTGGCGCTGGCGGTCTTGGCGACCGCCATAGGTTAAGCACCGGGCACTGAAGTGCCCGGTCTTGGACGACACGGAGACGCTGATGAACATCCCCCTCCTCAACGAAATGGGCGAGTATTTCGCCGCCGGGTTCCTGGAAGACGATTCTCTGCCGCAGGCCGTCAAGATGGCCAGGGCCTTCGACAACTGCTACCGGCGCATGGAGATCCCCGCGCCTGAGGATCGGCTTATGCTGCCGGCGGTCAGTCTCGAGCAGGCCACTCTCACGATGCCTGACGGTGAGGCTTTGCCGATGATCGTCTCTTACCAGTACTCCGGCGGGCCGTACTTCCGCTGGGAGGCGCTGGAGGCTAAGCGGCGGGCATTCCCCGGGGC
>Ga0181520_10007097_pt1 | contig 16698 bp, 15 predicted proteins | sample PEATcosm2014_Bin_29_FD_132451 | JGI IMG/M metagenome (GOLD analysis project Ga0181520, IMG submission 132451) | Peatland microbial communities from MTU Mesocosm Facility, Houghton, MI, USA - PEATcosm2014_Bin02_30_metaG | ecosystem: Environmental > Terrestrial > Soil > Wetlands > Peat | place... | reverse complement strand
TCAAGCAAGCGTTCCATCCATCAATGGTTGTTGGTAGCATCATCCTGTGCTGGAACTCTCCACGCCCGTCAAATTTGTGAAGCGTGTGGGCGAGCGCATTGCCGCCGGCCTTGCCACGCGCGGAGTGGAGACGGTGGAGGACCTGCTCTACCACCTGCCCTTCCGCTACGAAGACCGCCTCAATCCGCAGCCCATGGCCGAGCTGGTGCCCGGAACTACGGCCTCAATCATTGGCGAAGTGCGCGGAACCGTCCTGCTTCGTACTCGCTCCGGTCCCATCTTCGAGATGACGCTAGGCCAGGGCCTCGGCACGGTGAAGTGCATGTGGTTCCACGGCGCGTATTTAAAGGACCGGTTCAAGCTTGGCCAGATGGTCGCGGTCTATGGCAAGCTGGAACCATCGCGCTCGGCCATGGCCGCCGCAGCAGCCGGAACCCTTGGCGCCTCAGCCGGCCGCTTCAAGATGATCCAACCGCAGTTTGAAATCATCCCCGACGGAGCCGATCCGGACGACTCGCTCGAAGTCGGACGCATCGTCCCCGTCTACGAGTCGCTTGGTGGAACCACGCCCTGGGGCGCAAAGCTCACCTCCAAATGGATGCGCCGCGTTGTGTGGTCCATCTTCGAGGAACTTAGCAGCGACCAATTCGAAACTCTCCCGTCGCCGATGCTCGTCCGACTTCATCTGCCTTCGCGCCTTGAAGCCCTCCGCGCCGTGCATTTTCCCGAAGCTGGAACACCGATGGTCGAATTGTTGTCCTCAACCACACCCGCACACAAGCGTCTCATCTTCGAAGAGCTTTTCTATCTGGAACTCGGCCTCGAACTCAAACGCCGCCGCATGAGGGAGCGCGTTGGCACCGCCTTCTCCACCGGCCCCACCGTGCGCGAGGCAATCAAGCAGGTGCTTCCCTTCCATCCCACCGCCGCGCAGAAGCGCGTGCTCGCCGAGATTGTTGCCGACATGAGCCGCCGGCAGCCAATGCGCCGTCTGCTGCAGGGCGATGTCGGCTCCGGCAAGACTATCGTCGCCATGCAGGCCGCCATCGTCGCCATGGAGAACGGATGCCAGGTCGCACTCATGGCCCCCACCGAGATCCTCGCCACACAGCACTACCTCTCCGCGCGCAGGCTACTCGGCGCTGTCCTCTCACCCAGTACGGGCAAGCCCTACAAAGTCGCGCTTCTCACCGGTTCGCTCGACCCCGCCGCCAAACGCCAGACCCAGGGCCGCATCATGCGTGGCGAGGCGCAGTTCATTATCGGCACCCACGCCCTGCAGGAGGACAAGGCCGACTTCAGCAACCTCGGCCTCGTCATCGTCGACGAGCAGCACCGCTTCGGCGTGCAGCAGCGCTTCAAGCTGATGAGGAAGCCCACCGCCGACGGAGTCGCCAGCGATCCCGACGTCCTCGCCATGACGGCCACGCCGATCCCGCGCACCCTCGCCCTCACCCTCTACGGCGACCTCGATGTCAGCGTGATCGACGAGATGCCCCCCGGCCGTACACCCATCGTCACCCGCCGCACCACCGAGGAACACGCCGTCGAGGTCTGGGAGTTCGTGCGCAAACAGGTGGCGCAGGGCCGCCAGGCCTACCTCGTCTATCCTGTCATCGAAGGCAGCAAAGACGACCAACCCGAGCTCGGCTTCCCGCACGACGAAGAACCACAACCCGAATCATCCGGCAAGCGTAAGATCGCCAAAACAGACAATCTCTTCGTAACCAAATCCAAACTCCGCTCCGCCACCGAAATGTTCGACGACCTGCGCACCGGAGCGCTCGCCGGCCTGCGCCTCGGCCTCCTCCATGGCCGCCTCAGCGCCGACGAGAAAGAAGTCACCATGGCGCGCTTCCATCGCGGAGAGATCGACGTCCTGGTCTCCACCACCGTCATCGAGGTTGGCGTCGATGTTGCCAACGCCTCTGTCATGGTCATCGACCACGCCGAGCGATTCGGCCTGGCCCAGATGCACCAGCTCCGCGGGCGCGTCGGTCGCGGCGCGGCAAAGAGCTTCTGCATTTTAATGACCGGCGACAAAGTAACCGAACAGGCCGACGTCCGGCTCAACGCCATGGTCGCCACCCAGAACGGCTTCGAACTGGCCGAGCTCGACCTCCAGCAGCGTGGCCCCGGCGAGTTCTTCGGAACACGCCAGACCGGCCTGCCGGAGTTCCGTGTAGCCAACCTGCTGCGCGACCGCGCTACGCTGGAGCTGGCCAAGGTTGAAGCCGAACGCTTCGCCGCCGCGCCCGATCCCGCCGTCCCCTCAACAGAGCGCAACGCCGTCTGGGCCCGCCTCAAACAGCAGTGGCAGCGCCGCTACGGCCTCGTCGAGGCGTAACCTTCCGTCGTCAATTCACCATAGAGGAGCCACAGCCGCTTCCTTGAACACCGGTGCAGGCCCACTGGGATTGGAGGGGTGGATCGCCGACAGATACGGTTTGACCTGCGGATCGTAGATCACAGTAATGCTTCCGCCGCGTCCGTCAGAGCCAGTCCTCCCATCGCTCCCGTCGCTTCCATTGCTGCCATCCGAACCATTGGGAATACCGATCCCTCCCGAGCCACCTCGTCCGCCGCGCCCTCCCTTGCCCCCAGTCCCTCCTGAACCGCCTGTAGAGGTAACCGTCAGCGAACCTCCCTGGGGATCGACCAGATAAAACCGCTCCTTGTGGCTTGCAACAGTAACTCCAATTTGGAGTAGCGGGTGGCTCCCGGATTGGAGCGCAACCTGAATTTGCACGGAGGGACCATCTTCACCATCTCCTCCATTACCGCCATCCGAGCCATTAGTTCCATTTCCGCCGTTTCCACCGGCAGAGGGATGGTCCGGATCCATGGAGCCCATCATGCCACTCGAGCCGTCCAAACCATCGGTCCCGTTTAGACCGTTGAAGCCGCTGTTGCCTGCATAGTTTGATACGTAGTTGTAGTTATAACGCAAGGGAATATCTAGCTCTGCGCTAAGACCCGGATGGCTGGGCACAGTGATTGCAACATGCCCTGTCTTCCCATCGCTGACTCTGGGGTCGCGGGGAAGTGTCATTACGCCGTTTTTGACCGAGACAACCGTTGCCGTAACCGTCAAGTCCTTCCACAGGACCTTCCCCTTTCCCTTACCCTCTGTCACCAACACGCTACCGTCCGGTTGTGTGAATGTCACCACCAGCGATGACTTCTCACCCGGCCCAATCCCAGGATGTTTATATTGGCTGACCTCCATGGACGTAACTGGAAGCTTGGCAAGCGAGACTCGCCATCCCAGCTTGATCTGAATGTGAGAACATCCACTCAGTGCAACAAGAGAAGCCAGACCCAGACAAACCGCTATCGCCGAGAGATAGGAACTAACAAACGACCTGACCTTGCCCATGGCCTTTTCACGATCTTTCCACAACATTGCAATTCATCATACTAATCATTCGTCCGTTGCGAAGTCTTACATCGCGCCCTAGCTGAAGCCTGGCCGGTACTCCCCGCTCTTTCCTCCGCTCTTGCTTACCAGCACGACCTCGCGTATGCGAATCCCTTTGTCCAGCGCCTTAGTCATATCGTAGACCGTTAATGCCGCGATGGACGCCGCCACCATCGCCTCCATCTCCACGCCAGTTACCGCTGTTGTCGCCGCCGTCGCACGAATCCGTACTCCACCCGCAACCACCTTCGCCTCCACATCCACATAGCTCAACGCCAGTGGATGGCACATCGGAATCAACGCTGCCGTCTGCTTGGCCGCCTGAATCCCCGCAATCCGCGCCACCTCCAGCGGATTGCCCTTGGGGTTCTTCGGCAACGCCTTCAGCACCGCCTTCGACAATTCGACGAAAGCCTCTGCCACAGCCTCGCGCCGGGTCTCCGCCTTCGCGCTCACATCCACCATCCGCGCCCGCCCACCCTCATCGTAATGGCTTAGCTTTTTACTCATTATGGAAGCCTATCGCAGCAGCACCGAAATCACATCTCCTGCCTTGCAGTCGCGTCCCTCCGACAGCACCGCGTAGCAGTTCGCCCGCGCATTCGCGGCCAGGTCGCCCGACCCATGCGATTCCACCAGCTTCACCTCAGGTCGTTGCAGATCATGCCGCAGAATCGCAGGAAGAAACCGCGTCAACCCATCCTTGCCCTTTACCTTCTCCGCCAGCATGGCCTGCACAAACCTCGGTCCCGTCACACCCGCCCCGCAGATCGCTCGCAGCAGCGGCTCGACAAAGCAATGAAACGTCACCTGCGTCGAGACGGGATTCCCCGGCAGACCAAAAAAATACGTCCATCCCTTCAAATCGGGTGCCCCACGTCTCACTTCTGAGATGTGGGATGAGTCGCCGCTATGGTCTCCTTTAGGCAGACTCCCGTACACCACCGGCCTGCCCGGCTGTATCCTGACGCCGGTAAAGAAGAACTCCGCGCCAAACTCCGCCAACACCTCCTCCACCAAGTCGTACTTCCCCACCGAAACTCCACCCGAGAGCAGTAGCAGATCGCTCCCACGCCCCACAGCTATCAGCTGCCGCAGACTCTCTAGCGAATCGCGTGCAATCGCCAACTGCTTCGCCTGCCCACCTGCTGCTTCCACCATTGCAGCCAGCGCATATCCGTTTGAGTTGCGTATCTGATGGCCTTCCGGCGTCTGGTCCACCTCCACCAACTCATCTCCAGTCGTCACAATCGCCACCACGGGCCGCTTGCGCATAGCAATCTCCGCGCACCCACATGCTGCCGCAAGCGCAATCTCCGCCGCGCCCATCACCGTCCCCGCAGCCAGTAGGACTTGGCCCTTCCTCGCCTCGCTGCCGCGCCGCACAATGTTCTCTTCCGTGTGCAACTCCCGCCCCACCGCAGCCCAAACCTCGCCCTCAGCCTGCTCCACATGCTCTACCATCGACACTGCGTTCACACCGCTCGGCAGCGCCGCGCCCGTCATAATTTCCAGTGCTTCACCGGTTTTAATCGAGCCACCCTGCCAAACCTCTCCCGCACGGACCTGCCCCACCACGCGCAATCGCTTTCCAGCAGACCACTCCGCCGCCCTCACCGCGAAGCCATCCCGCGTCGCGCGATCGAACGGAGGCTGATCGCGGTCGGCCCTTACATCTTCGGCCAGCACTCGCCCCGCGGACGCCAACAGCGCAACCGGCTCCCCCTCCGGCACGCTCACCCTTGATGCATGATGCAGCACGCACTGCAGCGCCTCCGCAAACCCAAGTCCTCGCGTCTCCCCTGCTGCTCCGCCCATCGGCACTCCTGCCGTGTCTCTTCTGCCGCTACCATCTCTTACTGCCAAGAAAAGACCCCGGGCTCGATTCGCCCAGGGCCGTTTCCACGCTTCCAAACAATCTACTTTTTCTTGGCAGGTGTTGTCGCAGGTGCCTTGTAGTTCGTCTGCACCTGCTCTTGCAGTCCGGCAAGGATACCCTTCATATCCCCTGCATGAACTCCCGCCGGGGCCAGCTTTAGATACATGTTGCAGGCGTCAACCAGGCCCGGAGGGGCAACTAACGTCTTCCCATCGGACCCCATGGTAATCAGCGGGGCCAGCCCTTCGGCCTTGAAGAAGTAAGCGTCGGCTCTGGTTGGATCGGCTGCAATCGCCTTGTTTGCCGCCTCCACAAGACCATCTGCCTTGCCCGTCGTCACGCTCACGTTATACAGCGTCACAGACTCGTTGATGTAGTACTTCACGGCGCCCTGCGGATCTGCAGCTGCCGCCGCGTCATAGGCGGCGGCAGCATCCTGCGTTTTACCCAGTCTGCCCAGCGCAGTTCCAAGCTGGTTGTTAGCTGCCGCGGCGGTCACCGCGTTCGGCTTGTCCGCCGCCGAATTCAAACTGATCGCCTTCTGATACGATGTCACCGCCGCCGCCAACTTGTCTTTCACCGCCGGGTCGACTGTTTTGGCCGCCTTCGCCGCATTGTCTGCCGCAACCGCATCACCCAACTGCGCGTCTCCCAGTTTATCCCAAAGCAGTGCCTCGTCCGACTTGGCGATGTTTGCCTGTGCTACGGCTGTGGTTGCATCGGTCATGGCTTTGATGGCAGCCGCGTAGTTGCCCGCAGCCGTATCCGCTTGTGCCTGCTTCAGCGACGCATTCAAATTCTCAATCTTGGTGTTCTTCGCCATGATCTCCGCGTTCGCCTTCTTTGTTTGCTCCATCGCGTCCCGTTCGGCCGGAGGCATCGCGTCGATGTACGCCTTGCGCGTCATGTCGAAGTCAACAGCTTTGTCGTCTCCGCCGACAAGCGGAGAAGTCTGATAGTCTACGTCCACACCTTTATCGTTGAACGCAACCATCAGGTAGGTGCCCGGTTTGATCCCCGTACCCTTGTAATCGCCGGACTTGTCGATTGGGAATTGGTACTGGAAATTCCTGTTCACAGTGTTCCTGCCGCGGTCCGTGCTCAACTTCACTACACCGCCGGCAAGCGCTACCCCCAGGGGATCCTGCACATGCCCGTGAATGCTCGCCGTTGGCCCCGCCGGCTCCACTGCCTGCGCCATCATCCGCCCTGGCAGCATGAGCCACACCAAACTCAGAAGACAAGCCGTCAACACGCCTGCAATTCTCATCCCACAAATCTTCATCGCTCTCTCCCAACCTTCTCTCATCTCAGTTGGTCCGCAACCCGTCATTCACTGCGAACCTGTCTGCTCAAACCATCTCTTGCGGTACTCTCACATCCATGACTGGACAAACCTTTAATCTCACTCCATTTCATGCGATCTGCCAACCTATCTTCAGTATCGGCGGTCACATTCTGCGCTCTTCGCCCCGCCAAACACCGGCAACCGCGAAGCTTGCTATCGCGGTCGTTACCGGGGCCTACCGACACAACCAGCATTGACCAACTTACATGCATCCACATACCCAATTCAACTCCCATCCGCGCCATCCCTACTTCTGCCGCCAGGCTTAGTGACCTCACCACCCCAAATCGCAATACGGCTCAACCTTCCCCAATGCCTTCCCCAGGCAAATCCCCTGCACTCTGTGCCATGATCTCGCGCGCCGCGGCCTCATCCTCCCTCTTTACCTGTAGCCGCACCCGGAACGCCGCCGGAAGCAGATTGTTGGTGTTCTCACCCACCAGAAAGCATTCCACTCCAGCGGATTCGAGCGCCCCCTTGGCCATCTGCGCCTCCACGGGGCTCTCATACCTTCCCACGATCACTAGTCCCTCAGGAGATGTCGGCTCCGGATCACCCTCGAATAGCATCGTCCCGCTCCAATCTCAACACAAACACTACACCCATCCCCTTGCGAGCATCGGGAGCACCCCGCGAAGCCCAATACACGCCGCGAAGTGGCTCACTTCTCTTCCACGCTCTGCAGGTGAAAGGTGATCGTACCCCAGAACAGTCTCGCCCGGATCTGCACCGGCATGTGGCGTGCGTCGTCGGTGTACCAGATCCAGATGTTGCCGCGGTTCTTCACCACGCCCTCCTCAGCCGTGGGTTGCACACGAACGGTCTGAAAGGTGCCCGCCGGCGTCTTGATCTCTTCGCGCGCTTCCACCTTCATCGTCACCGTCACAGTACGCATCGCATCGGCCAGCGGAAATCCGAAGTCCTGCCCCACGGTGAGCCGCTGCGACGCCGCATAAAAAATCCCCGATAGCGAGTCTGTAACACACGCCGGAATCGAAGTCGTCTGCTGCTTCTGCGTGCCTTTGACCAGGTTTCGCTCCACCTGTGTCTGCTTACCCGCGTTATAGTCGAACGTCAGGTCGCTGGAGACCTTGCGCCTTCCCTCCTGCACCTGCTTCCAGAAGCCACCCGAGCAGCCTGTCTTTGTGTCCATCGCCGACTGGAAGCGGTCTACCACGGGAAACAGCATATTCACTGCTCCCACTGTGTCCGCCGTCGCCGCAATCTTCAGTTGATCGCCCTGCTGTTCCAGATGGAAAACCGCTGTCCCCCCTGTAAACACACGCCAGTCTACGGTAAAGGTCAGCGTCTGCCGCGTCGGAAACACATAGCCTGCTACCGGCGGCTGCAACGCAGGAATGGGACGCTGCACCGTTTGCGCCTGTGCCGTCGGTTCTATACGGGTCGTCTGTGCCGAGGCCAACTTTGTCCAGTCGCGCGGTCCTGCCGCCATCGCCAGCAGCAGCGCGCAAGTGACCTCCAGCCGCACTAAGTTAATGCCGGTGTGGAGAGCCGCATGAAAATTCAGACCATTCAAGGATTCGCAGCTCACAGAGGGAAGATGTTGGAACTCTCAGCGTGAATAAAACAGCAACTTCAGCACCAGCGCCAGATAGAGTGCCCCTGCACCCATAGCCGAATTGTACTCGCGGTGACGCAAGTATAGCTCCGCCGAAAAACCGCCCTCCGCCGGACCTCCTCCGTCCATGGCCATCTCCTTGGCGGCGCCTGCCCCTCGCGGCAGCAGCCTTGGAACCGCGCGAGCGTACGCCTCGTAACCCGCGAAGTGTTCGCGAAGATACGCTTCCTCGCCCAAAATCGTGGGGATATAGATCGCCGCAAATAGCCCTGCCAGAAGCACCAGAATCATCCAGCTCGCCGCCGCCGCCGCAAACCCGAATGCAATCAGCATCGACCCCAGATACAAAGGGTTTCGCGTGTAGGCATACGGACCGGTCGTGGCCAGTCGCGCATCCTTGCGCACATAGCCGGACGCGTATCCCCGTAGCCATAGCCCCGGCAGCACCAGCGCCAGGCTCAGCGTCACCGTCCGCCAGCTTGGATCTGCCACACAAAGAAATAGTGCCGCAAACACAAAGCCCATCGGCACCCGGATTCGTCGCGCAATCTTCTGCCAACTCGTTCGTCCGCTCACGTCCACCCGCAAACCTTTCGTATACTCAAACCTCGAACCTACCCTAGCAACTCCTTCGCCGCCGTCACCACTTCTTCAACCTCGATACGCAACATCCCCGCCTCCACCTCGCGCACCCGCTTGTGGCTGGTCACGCTGCCTGCATCGCGTAGCACCCGAGAGCGAGTTCCGTACGGTCCATTGCGCGCCGGGTCGGTCGGCCCATAGATTCCCACCACCGGCCGCTGCAGTGCGGCCGCGAGATGCAGTGGCCCGGTATCGCCCGCCACCACTACCGCCGCCCGCCGCGTCAGCGCAATCAATTGTCCCACAGAGCATTGCACCACGCGCGCGGCTCCCTCACTTGTCTGCACCACCCGCTCCGCCACGTCCGAGCCATGCTGCGAAGTGTTCACCACGGACTGCACACCGGCCCGTGCCAACTCTGCCGCCACCCGCCCAAACCGCTCCGCAGGCCATATCTTCGCCCCCCATCCGCCGCCCGGCGAGATCAGGCAAAACCTCTCCGATCCAACCTCCTCTGCAGCCCATCGCTCATCCATCTCGTCCATCGGCAGAGTCACCCGCGCCGGATGCAGATCCTCGCTCACCGCCGCGCCCAATAGCTCGCAGCCCTGCTCCACCACATGCGCCCCGCTCATATCCACCTGTTGCTTGTATAACCAACGCGCCAAACGCTCCCGCGGAGCTGCCGGCCCAGCAAACACCGTCGCCCACGCCATCCGCCCCACCATCGCCGACTTCAGTGCCCCCTGCATGTCCACGCACACATCGAACCGGTCGTCCTGCAATACATCGCGCAGCGCATGGATCTCCGAGCGGGTCTTCAGCGAGATCAACCTGCGCTTCCATGCTTGCGCCGGCACGCTGTACCAGCGGTCCACCAGTGCATGACCGTCGTTGCGTCCTTCAATCTGCTGCAGATCATTGGGGTCGCCTGCAATCTGTAACAGATCGCTCCACTGCGGCTCTATCGCCCACCCGATAAACCAATCTGGGTGCCGCTCACGCAGCGCCGCCACAGCCGGCATCGCGTGCAGCACATCGCCCATCGCTCCGATCCGTACGATCAACACTCTCAACGGCAGCGCGCCTCCAGTTCGCGCAGCACAACCGCTTCGTCCTCAAATTTCGCCTCAAGCCCTGCCACACAGACTGGCCCCACTTCGCCCAGCCGTTCCAGCATAGCCCTATCAAGTTTTACTGCGTCTTTCTCTGTGGTTAAAAAGCCCGTCACTCCATGTTTTATTGCCGTTGCAACCATCCGTACCATATCCGCCATCGAGTATGCATGATGATCGCTAAACGCGATCCTCTCCACCAGCCGGAAACCCGCCTCCTCCAGCATCGACCAGAACTCCTCCGGCCGCGCAATCGCACAGAACGCCATCGGTCTATCCCCAGCGTCTCCTGCCACCGCCAAATCTGAAAATCGCAGCTCTCGCCGCAAGCTCCACAGCAGCGCGTCTCTACGCATCAGCCCTCGCACCTGGGGCTCCACGCGCTCCCGCTCCTGCTCGCGCAGCACCACCACATCCGCCCGGCGCAGCGCCGCCAGAGGCTCCCGCCGGTTCCCCGCCGGCAGCAGCGCCTCGTCTAAATCCTCCTCCGTCACCAGCACCACATCCACCGTTCGCGCCAGCCCGTGATGTTGAAACCCATCGTCCAGCAGATGCACACACCGCATCAATTCCTGCACCACGCTTGCTTCCGCCGCCGCGCCGGCCGCGAACCGCTCCGCCCCCACCCACACCGGAACCCCTGTCCTCTGCGCAATCATCACCGGCTCGTCGCCATAGCGCGACGCCGCATCCGCAGCACCCAGATCGACCTGCTCCACGCCTCGCCCTGTCCGCCCATACCCGCGCGACAACACATCCACCGTCCAACCACTTCCCTTCAGCAGCGACGCCAGCGCAATCACCACTGGAGTCTTCCCCGCTCCACCGGCCGAGAGACTCCCTACACTGATCACCGGCCACGCTAGCCGTCGCGTCCGCAGCAAACCTATCCTCCGCAGCCCATCCCGCAACGCCAGCCCCACCACATAGAGCGGTACCAACGGCCACGCCCACCACCTACGCACCCTCACTGCTGAGCCTCCACTGACACGAGCCCCACCAGCGCCGCAACCGCTCGCCCCGTTGCGCCTTGCTGCTCCTCAAAGACCCGCCGCCCGCGCTCCCCCATCGCCCGAGCCTTCTCCCTGTCCGTCAACAACTCGACCAGCGCCGTCTCCAACTCACCCTTGTCCTGAACAATGCAAATCCCATCCGCCGCGATCATCTTCCCCACCACGTCGCGGAAGTTCTCATACGACGGCCCCATCACCACTGGCACGCCAAACTGCGCCGGTTCCAGCGGATTGTGCCCTCCGCGCTGCACCAAGCTCCCACCAATAAACGCCACGTCCGCTACCCCATACACAGCCGCCAGATCGCCGATGGTATCCAGCAGGACAATCTCAAGCTCGTCGTATTGATCGCGCCACTTAGCATCTCCCTCAATAGGAAACGATCTTCCTTCAGAGTTATTCCAGTCGCTTGCGCGCACATACCTGTAGGCCATCGCGAGTGCCTCTGTGCGTTTGAATTTCTCAGGATGCCGAGGAGCAATAACCAAAAGAGCACGATGGTCCAGCGCAATCTTAGCAACCCATGCATGTATCGTTAGGTCGTCTTCCCATTGATTGTCCGCAGCATTATCCACTGTACTTCCCGCCACCACAATCGGCCGTCCCGCCGCCGCCTCTTTGATCAGCTCCGCCACACGGCTCGCATTCGGAGCCCGCACGTCATACTTCAAATTCCCACTCGACAGCACCGCTTCAGCTCGCGCACCCATTGCCACCAGCCGCCGCGTGTCTTCCTCACTCTGTGCCATATACAGGTCCACACACCGCAGCACTCGCCCCCACACCGTCCGAGCCTTCATCCCCCGCGTATAGCTGCGGTCACTCACCCGGGCATTCACCACGGCCACCGAAACCCCAGCCCTACCGCACTCCACCAGCATCCGCGGCCACAGTTCGCTCTCCATCAGCACCAGCAGTTTTGGCTGTAAAGCCCGCAGATAGGCCCTCACCGCCCAGGCAAAATCCAACGGATAGAAGAATACCCTCTCCGTGCCAAACCGCTCTTTCGCCAGTGCCTGCCCGGTCGCCGTTGTGGTCGACACCACAACCACCCATCCTGCTCCCAGCGCCTCCTCCAACTCAGCCACCAGCCTCGTCGCCGCCAGTACCTCGCCCACGCTCACCGCATGGATCCACACCACCTGCCGCCCTGTAGCTATAGCTCGCAGCTCCGCCGGAACCTGCCCCAGACGCTGACTCATCCCGTCCCGGTAGCGCACTATTCGCGCCAGCCACCACGGCGAGCACACCGCCAGCCCCACCGCCAGCAGCAAGCTATACAGCGCCATTCCCATCGTTCGCCACTCTCTCGTTGCAAGGAACCACAATCGCCCAGCTTTACCACGGCATCCGTGATGATGATAATCAACCCAGCATGTGTACGCACTATAACGGTCCGAATCCGCGCATATCGCACGCGCTCCGCGAACTCTCCACCACTGCCATCCTCGCTGCGTTCCTGCTCTGCGAGCCAGCCCGCGCCGCAGCGAACAAATCCATCCCGCCGTCCAATCCCGCCTCATCCTATCCCGCTAACGAAGCCCATCCCAACGAGCACCTTACCGTGGCCGCTGACCCATGCGACGACCCCAAACAGTGCAGCTTCTTCCGCCTGCCTTACATTCAGCACGGCCTGCTGCCTGTCCGCGTCATCTTCACCAACGACGGCGACCTCGCTCTGCAACTCAGCGACGCCCGTATGCAATTCATCTCCGCCGCCAACGACAAAATTCCGGCCGCCACCGAGGACGAGATTAATCGCCGCCTCTTCACCTATAAAAGCACCAAGCCCATCCACATCCCGCTGGACCCCTTCCCCGTCCAGCGCACCCCTGTCGATAAAAAAATCACCCAGGACGACAACGACTTCGGCTTCCAGAGCACCATCGTCAAGCCCCACTCCACCCTGGCCGGCTATCTCTTTTACGACATCACCGGCCTCGACGATCCGGCCCTCAAAGGTGCCGTCCTCTACATCAAGATGATCTACACCCAGGACGGCAAACAGGAGCTCTTCGATTTCAACATCCCTTTCGACAAGTGGCTTGCCGCCAATCCCAACGCCCCCTCCAATCATCCACGGAAATAGCATTTATTGGTTTGATTTACAGTATATATATTAACCATATTCTTATGATTAATATCCGCCCTGCTGTCCCCACCGACATCCCCGAAATCCTCGCCTTCATCCGCGAGCTGGCCGAGTACGAGCGCGAACCCGCCTCCGCCATCGCCACCCACGCAGACCTTCTGCGCGACGGCTTCGGCCCCACCCCGCGCTTCCACTGCCTCATCGCCGAATTGTCTTCCACTGACAATCTGCAACCTTCAACTGGCAACTACGTCTACGCCGGCTTCGCGCTGTACTTCTACAACTACTCCACCTGGCGCGGTCACGCGGGCATCTATCTGGAAGACCTCTTCGTCCGTCCGCCCTTCCGCGGCAAGGGCATCGGCAAGGCCCTTTTTGCAGCCGTCGCAACTATCGCCGTCGAAGAGGGCTGCCCGCGCCTGGAGTGGGCCGTCCTGGACTGGAACACCCCCGCCATCGACTTCTACAATTCCCTCGGCGCCACTCCCCTCACCGAGTGGACCACCATGCGCCTCTCCGGCCCACCACTCGCCGCGCTGGCCAGGAACGCCCGTTAGCCCCGTAATCCCCTATGCTGGAAGTATGAAGAGAATCAAGGTGATCGGCGGAGGTTTGGCAGGCCCGGAGGCCGCGCTGCAGGCCGCCGCCCTCGGCTGCCGGGTCGAACTCTACGAGATGCGCCCCACCCGCTCCACCGAGGCCCACCAGACCGCCGACTTCGCCGAGCTGGTCTGCTCCAACTCCCTCAAGTCAGAGTCCGAGAACACAGCGCCCTGGCTCCTGAAGCAGGAGATGCGCCGCGCCGGTTCCGTCCTGCTGGCCGAAGCCGATGCTTCCGCTGTCCCTGCCGGTCATGCCCTGGCCGTAGATCGTGTCGAGTTCTCCCGCCGCGTCGCCGCACGCATTGCAGCCGAACAGCGCATCGCTATCCATCGCGAAGAGATCACAGCGCTCGATCCCGACGATCCCGGCACGCTGACAATCCTCGCCACCGGCCCACTCACCTCGCCCGCACTCGCCGCCGAGCTGCAACGCCTCACCGGCTCCAACCACCTCGCGTTTTACGACTCCATCTCGCCCATCGTCGACGCCTCCAGCATCGATATGGAGAAAGTCTACTTCGCCGCACGCTACGACAAGGGCACCGCCGACTACATCAACTGCCCCTTCACCAAAGAGGAGTACGACCGCTTCCTCGACGCCCTCACCACCGCCGAATCCGTCCCTGTAAAATCCTGGGAACAGCTCCCCACACCCCTCGAACCTCGAACCCCAAACCTCGATCCTATTCACTTCTTCGAGGGTTGCCTCCCCATCGAAGAGACCGCCCGCCGGGGCCGCGACACCCTCCGCTTTGGCCCTATGAAGCCGGTTGGCCTCACCGACCCGAAGACTGGCCGCTTGCCCTACGCGGTCGTGCAGCTGCGACAGGAGAACCTTCGCGCCGACAGCTACAACCTGGTCGGTTTCCAGAACCACCTCAAATTCGGCGAACAAGCCCGCGTGCTCCGTTTGATCCCCGGCCTGGAGAACGCCTCCTTCCTGCGCTATGGTCAGATCCACCGCAACACCTATATCGACGCTCCGTCGCTGCTTACCGAGACGCTACAGCTCCGTGCCCACCCCTCGATCCTCATCGCCGGGCAGCTCAGTGGCGTCGAAGGCTACACCGAGTCCATCGCCAGCGGCCTGCTAGCCGGACGATTCGTCGCATCCCTGGCCCATAGCACCCAGCCCACCCCAGCACCACGCGCCTCGGCCAACGGTTCGCTCATACATTACATCACCCACGCGGAGGCGAAGCACTTCCAGCCCGCCAACATCACGTTCGACCTGTTGCCTCCCCTGGAAGACGACCTGCGTCGTCGTATCCGCGACAAAAAGGAGCGGCACCGAATCCAGTGTGACCGCGCCCTCACAGCCTGGCAGGCATGGTTGAATCCGCCGCAATAATTTTCCGCTTTAGCCACATATTTTTGTACAAATGTGGAAGCTTCTGCGGTACCCTCATCGCATTGATATGAGACCTCTTTCAGCCATCGATGCAATCGGCCCCGCATTCGGGCGCGCCAGGGACGTCCTCGCCCGCCCATTCCAGTTGCGCACTTTTCTCAAGATCGCAGCCGTTGCTTTCTTCGCGGAGATGGGTGGAGGCTTAAATCTAAACTTCGGCCGCGGCAACTCCAACGGCATACACCAGCTTCCTCCAGGCTTCCTGGCCTTCCACGTGGCATTGTTGGTGATGATTGCCTTCGTCTCCCTGGTAATCGGCCTCATTCTCTTCTATATCGGCTCCCGCCTGCAGCTCGTCCTGCTGGAATTGGTCGCAACACGATATACCCTGATCAGCCCGCTCTGGCGCAAGTACAGCAGTCGCACATGGCGTTGGATCGGACTCAAGCTTCTCTTCCTTCTCTGTGTTTTGATTGTGCTTCTACCCTTCGCCATAATGGGCGTCGTTTACTTCATGCACCATTTTCACGGTATCGATTCGCTCGACGGCCTCAATCCCTTCGCCGGCATGCAGTTCGTTCATATCCTTCTATTCGCCGCTGCCGCCTTCCTGGTTCTGCTGGTGATCTGCGTCATCTACATGCTGGTGCACGACTTTGCCCTGCCCTTTCTCGCGCTGGAAGACCTTGGCATCTCGCACTCGCTGGAACGCCTGCGCATTCTCCTCGTCGATGAACCCGGACAGGTCGTCCTCTACGTTATCCTGCGCTTCGTCCTCGGCATCGTCTTCAGCATCGCTACCTACATCGCGATCGCTATAGTCATGTTGCTCTCCCTAATCCCTCCGGGGATCATCGGAGTCATCCTCTGGCTCTCCCTGCACAAGGCTGGAACAGTAGGTATCGTATTGTTGGTCGCCTGCGCCATTGTTGGCGGTCTGGCTTATCTTTGCTGGGCGTTATGCGTCGTCTTCAGTTTCATGGGATCGCTGCTCACCTTCTTCCAGGCCTACGCCCTATACTTCCTGGGCGGACGCTATCCCCTGCTTGGCGACCTGCTCGATCGCTCCACGCCTCCACCCGCCTACGCATACCCACACCCGGCTCCTCCGCCCTACCAGCCACCGCAACCCGAACCGCCGCCATCGCAGCCATAGCGCTGCGCACACATGAAGAAGCTGCCATCCTGAGCGAGCGTAGCGAGTCGAAGGACCCCGTGGAATTCCGTCGAGCCACACCCGCTCGAACCTTTCTTCCGACATCTACAGTTCTTCGCTCGTACGACTCAGGCGACGTCATCCCCATCCGCATTCCACCGACAGCCGCACGCACCGCATCGCCACGACTCTCTACCAAGCGGCAGCGGCAGGCCCACCGCAAACGTAGAGACAAGCGCAGCGGATCGACTGTGTCCTTCAAAGGTGATGGCAATAGATCCGCAGCGGGGACAGTGAGGCTGATCAAACTTCACATCACTTTCAAACATAATCGACTCAGGAATCGGCTGACTGAGAAGCTCCAACGCCGCCTCCGAATCTTCAGGACGAACCTGAAGACTGAGACCGCCAATAAAATTCGATATCTGCCAATCCAATCGAACGAGGTTTTCGTCGCGAAGGAAGCAGAAGAGTCCCGCAGACTCAAGCACAGTCCGCGCCACGATCGCCTCGGAAGTGTCACGGTAACGCCGTACCGTTACGAGCCTCCGACTGCTCAC
>Ga0181520_10007096_pt1 | contig 16699 bp, 12 predicted proteins | sample PEATcosm2014_Bin_29_FD_132451 | JGI IMG/M metagenome (GOLD analysis project Ga0181520, IMG submission 132451) | Peatland microbial communities from MTU Mesocosm Facility, Houghton, MI, USA - PEATcosm2014_Bin02_30_metaG | ecosystem: Environmental > Terrestrial > Soil > Wetlands > Peat | place... | reverse complement strand
GGCGCCGCCGCCGGTGCTGATGTGGGTGATCTGGTCGGCGAGGCCGGTCTTGTTGATGGCCGAAACCGAGTCGCCGCCGCCGATGATCGAGATGGCCGCCTTGTTAGCCGCCACGGCGCGGGCAATGGCGTTGGTGCCCACTGCAAAGCGCGGGAACTCGAAGACGCCGGCCGGGCCGTTCCACACAATGGTGCGGGCGGTCGAAACCACATCTTCAATGGCCGCGATGGACTTGGGACCGATGTCCAGACCCTGCCAGTCGGCGGGGAAGTCTACGGAGCAATCCCAGGGCTGGGTGGCGGCGTCCTCGGCGAACTTGTCGGCCAGAATATTGTCCACGGGCAGCAGCAGGTTGACGCCCTTGGCCTTGGCCTTTTCGATTGCCGCCTTGGCCATGTCGATCTTGTCTTCTTCAACCAGGCTCTTTCCGGTGGCTACGCCCAGCGCGCGCTGGAAGGTGTACGCCATGCCGCCGACGATGACCAGGGTATCGACTTTATCGAGCAGGTTGTCGATGACATCGATCTTGCCGGAAATCTTCGAGCCGCCGATGATAGCGACGAACGGCTTTTCGGGCGCTTCGAGGGCTTTGCCGAGGTAGGTGATTTCCTTTTCCATCAGCAGGCCGGCGACGGCGGGGGAGAGGAAGTGGGTGATGCCTTCCGTGGAGGCGTGGGCGCGGTGCGCGGAGCCGAAGGCGTCGTTGACATAGACGTCGGCCAGCGAGGCCAAGGCCTTGGAGAAGGCCGGATCGTTGGCTTCTTCCTCGGCGTGGTAGCGGAGATTCTCAAGCAGCAGAACCTGGCCGGATTCGAGCTGGCGGGAGAGCTCGGCAGCCACCTCGCCGATGCAGTCGGGCGCGAAGGCCACGTTGACGGCTTCGCCGAGTTCCTTGTCGAGCAGAGCGCGCAGGCGGTCGACAACCGGGCGTAGCGAGTACTTCGGATTCGGCTTGCCCTTGGGACGGCCAAGGTGGGAGGCCAGGATGACCTTGGCCTTGTGCTGTAGGGCGTACTTGATGGTGGGCAGCGTAGCCACAATGCGGGTATCGTCGGTGATGGTCGAGCCGTCCTCGGTCAGAGGTACGTTGAAGTCGACGCGGATGAAGACCCGCTTGTTGGCCAGATCGATGTCGCGAATGGAGAGCTTGGACATGGGACTTTGCCTTCCTTGAGGTTTTGGGTTACTGGTCGGTAGTTTTGTCTTCTTCGCAGCCGCAGTCGCAGTCTTCACAGCCACATTCGCCATCCTCGCAGCAGTCGCAGTCCTCGTCGCAGCAGCAGTCGCCGGAGTAAGGAATTGCAGCTTCCATCTCGATTTCGAGGCGCCAGGCTGGGTTGAGCAGGGCAGCGACGACCACCATGGTGGCTGCAGGGCGAATTGTGCCGAAGAATTCGCCATGGACGCGGCCCACGGCTTCCCAGTCCTCGGCATGCGTGAGGTAGATGCGGGTGCGAACGACGTCTTCGAACGAAGCGCCAGCCTGGGCGAGGGAATCGCCGGCAATGGCAAAGATGCGGCGGGCTTGGCCGGCAGCGTCCTGGTCTTCGGCGCCGACGGGGCCGGTTCCGGAGAGGTAGACCAGGTCACCGATGCGGACAGCGCGGGAGAAGCCGATGATGGGCTCGTAGGGAGAAGTGCCGGGGATGTTTTTGCGCATGGGGTTTTCTAGGGACGCTGGGACTGAGGGACTAGGGACTCCGGACTAGATACGTGCCCGAAATGGCTAACGCACCTCAGTCCCTATACCCTTAGTCCCTAGTCCCTGCCTTTGTTACAGGCCGTTCTCGACCAGGAAGCCGATCAGGTCGACGACGCGGCTGGAGTAGCCCCACTCGTTGTCGTACCAGCTGAGGACCTTGACGCTGTTGCCGACCACCTTGGTCAGGGGAGCATCCACGATGGAAGAGAGCGGGTTGCCCTTGTAGTCGGAGCTGACCAGCAGGTTGGTGTCATAGCCGAGAATGCCCTTCAGCTCGCCCTCTGAGGCAGCCTTGAAGGCGGCGTTCAGAGCTTCGACGGTGGTCGGCTTCTCACTGATGAAGGTGAGGTCGACGATGGAGACGTTGGGCGTGGGGACGCGGATAGCGAAGCCGTCCAGCTTGCCGGAGGTCTCAGGGATGACCAGCTTGAGGGCCTTGGCGGCGCCGGTGGAGCTGGGGATCATGCTGAGGGCAGCGGCGCGGGCGCGGCGCAGGTCTTTGTGCGGGAAGTCCAGGATGACCTGATCGTTGGTGTAGCTGTGGATGGTGGTCATGATGCCGCTGACGATTCCGCAATTGGCCAGGATGACCTTGACCACCGGCGCCAGGCAGTTGGTGGTGCAGCTGGCGTTGGAGATGACGTTGTGCTTGGCCGGGTCGTACTTCTCCTGGTTGACGCCGAGGACCATGGTGAGGTCTTCGTTGGTGGCGGGAGCGGAGATGATGACCTTCTTCACGGTTGCGCCCAGGTGAGCCTTGGCCTTGGTGGCGTCAGTGAAATGGCCGGTGGACTCGACGACGATCTGCGCGCCGACAGAAGCCCAATCCAGCTTGGCGGGGTCGCGCTCGGCCCAGACCTTGATCTTCTTTCCATCGACGAGGATGAAGTCCTCGCCGGCGGAGATCTCGTTCTTCAGGTTGCCCAGAATCGAGTCGTACTTGAGCAGGTGGGCCAGAATCGCCGGGCTCGTCAAGTCGTTGACGGCGACGAATTCGATTTCCGGGTTGCCAAGAGCGGCACGCAAAACGTTGCGGCCAATGCGGCCGAAGCCATTGATACCAACCTTAACTGCCATGTGTGAATTCTCCTTGAGTCCTCGGTGAGGCTGTGGTGTGAGCTTGTTGGATTTCGCGGCTGAAATCGTCTCCAGCAGCCATTCCACCAAACTCATGATCGTAACACTTAATGCGATGGGGACGTGTTCAAAACCAGTCCGTACCCATTTTTTTACAGAGATGTTCTCAGCGATAGTGTGCCCCTCGCGATGCAGGTTCGTATGTGACGGCGTGCACAGCACAGTGTTCCCAAGGGCTTGGAGGAATCCAGGCAGGCGGGTTCCGGCGGCAGGGCCAGTCTGTGGAGATTGCCGTCAAGGGTGCACCTTGCCGAAAGTGCTGTATTTGCAGCACCCTGCGGTAGTATGGTATCCCCGTATCATCAGTACGAGTTGAAGGCGGCATGAGAAAACGCTCCAGACATACTCCCAACACTTCGGAATCCACAGGCAAGATCGGCCAGGAACTTCCATCGAATCAACCCGCACCGCTTGTGCCGCTGTATCCAGACGAGGCTCCGGCGCAGGCTCTACCGCCCCGAACTCCTCGTTACCAGGAACCTCCGCGTCAGCCGGCTGAGAGGCCAGCGCGCCCGGAACGCCGGCCGCGGCCAGAGTGGAATGAACCGGCCGACTCCAGCCGGTTCGAGCTGGAAACGCAGCCGGAGATGCCCATTGCAGCCCCCCCGGAGGCCGAGGAGGCAGAGCGTTCGCCCTCGGCTCCCAAGGGCCTGGTAGTGTTGGCCATCGGCCTGCCCGGTTCAGGGAAGACTACCTGGTTTCGCCGCCGCGGGGTGACGCCGCTCTCCAGCGACCTGCTGCGCAATATTCTCTTTGACGACGTGGAGGAGCAGCGCTACCAGGGGCTGGTTTTCTCCACCCTGCGCTCGCTGCTGCGGGCCAGGCTGATCGCCCGCATGCCGCTGAATTACGTGGATGCGACCAATCTGTCGATTCACGAGCGCCGCCAATGGATCAAGATGGCCAAGAGCTTCGGCTACGAGGTGCAGGCGGTCTTCTTCGATGTGCCGCTGGAAGTTTGCCTGGAGCGCAACCGGCAGCGCGACCGCTCGGTGAGCGAGGACGTGATGCGCAAAATGGCCGAGCGGCTGAAGCCGCCGGTGTTCGAAGAGGGATTTGCCAAGATCACCGTGGTGCGGGTCAAGAGCGCGGGATAGTGCTTCCAGCGCACGGAGGCAGCCATGTTAAGGTGGGGCCTTTCATTTCTTGGAATTGGACTGGCATTTTTGCTGCTCTTTGCCAGTCTTGACAAGATGGGAATTGTCTACTTGGGCTCCTGTGGCCCGAGTCCTGGCGCGCTCCCTCTTCTTCTGATCTTCATGATTGGTATTCCTGCAGGAGCCTTGCTAACATCGGCTGGCTTGGTTCGCCTAGGTATTCGTCGGTTCAGAGGCCGCGAGCGGGATCGAGCAATTCCACGTGCTGCACCGTTTTAGGAGCATGTTCCCGGCCTATTCATTGGGCCTCGGCAAACACAGTCTACGCCAACCGCAAATCTTCGGACTGATCGGTAATGTTCCCCATCTTCTCCTGATGGGTGCGTAAGTAATCCGCAGAGTTTCTCAGGGGCTCGTCCTCGTCGGAGAAGCGCTCAACGACTGCCACGTCCGTTGGCCAGCCGGAATGTGGCTGGCAGTTTGGGACGGAATTTCCACAGATTTGCGGCATTCTCCAAGCGAATACACGATTCTTTATCGTTCCTTAACCGGCCACGATTTAAGTTAGACGGGAGTACACTGCATAGGGATTACCAGTAATCTACAAAATCAACCACAGCGCCTACCTGGTTATTTTCGGCGGCCAAGACCGACGCCGGCGATGGAGCGGGGGCAAGAGAAACGAGAGCATTGGCCTTGCACATCGCTGTGCACCAGGGTGTCCCAGTATTTCACTATCAGATTTCCAGGAGATCCATGATGCTGCTACAAAAGCTGAATGTTCGAGCGCTCGTTGCCATGTTCGTGTTGGCAGCGGCGTTTTTTGCGGCCGTGGCCGGCGTGCCCGCCATGGCGCAAACGTCAGGCGCTGGCGCCATTGCCGGAACCATTACGGATACCAATCATGCTGTGATTCCCGGCGCTTCGGTGGGCGTGACGAACGTCGATACGGGCGCAGCGCGTACCTTCACGACCAATTCCGCCGGTCTTTATGCGGCGCCGTTTCTCGTGCCGGGGCACTATAAGGTCGATGCTTCCGCTGCCAACTTCGGCACGGTAGAAGCCAAGGATCTGACCCTCCAGGTTGGCGAGACACTGACCATCAACCTCTCACTTGCCGTCAAGTCAGCCACCACGACGGTGGAGGTGTCTGCGACAACGCAGATGCTGGACTTGGAGAAGACCGAGGTCTCCCAGGTTGTCGATCAGGAACTGATCGAGAGCTTGCCGGTCAACGCCCGCAACTGGAGCAGCTTTGTTCTGCTCACTCCGGCGGTCACCCAGGACGGCGGCAGCGGCCTGATCAGCTTCCACGGCATCAGCGGCCTCTACAACCAGAACTATGTGGATGGCGCGAACAATAACCAGATGCTGTTCGCCGAAGCGCGTGGACGCGCCAGCGGCGCACCGTACGTCTATTCGGTGGATTCGATCAAGGAGTTCCAGGCAGAAACTTCGAACTATTCGGTCGAGTTTGGACAAGCCGCCGGCGGCCAGGTGAACGCCATCACCAAGTCGGGCACCAACAGCTTGCGGGGCGACCTCTTCTGGTATTTGCGCTATCCCGATCTCAACGCGCTCGATCCGTACTCGAAGTACCAGGCGCTCTACAACAACGGCAACCCGTTCCTGCTGACCCAGCCGATTCACCAGCAGAATCAGTTCGGCGGCTCGATCGGCGGACCCTTTATCAAGGATCGCCTGTTCTACTTTTTGACCTATGACGGCTTCCGCAAGGTTGGCCGCGTGCTTTACTCGGATACCAACAACATCACGTTGACTCCCACGGCAAGCAACTCCGGCGGCACGGTGATCTCGCCCACGCAGTGCCCGGCAACCATCTCATCGACTTTGTGCAACGCGGGCATTACGTTCCTGCAAACGATGGCCAATATCGCCCCCGGCCAAGCGCCACCCTCTCGCTTCGCCAAGCAGGATCTATTCTTCCCGCGTCTCGACTATCACCTCAACAGCAAGAACGACGCGTTTGTCGACTTCAATTTTGCTGATTTCACGTCGACGAATGGCTATAGCCCCGCGCCTACCTTTTCGAACAGTTCATCGACGACGAACGGTCCGACCGCTTACCACGAGCGCTTCCTGGTTGGCGGCTTGACCACCGTCCTCACGGATCGTTCAGTCAACCAGGTTCATGCCCAATGGGGCCGCGATCTGGAGACCGCGGGCGCCAACGCCGCCGGTCCCAGCGTGGCGACGGGTGTGGTCACCTTTGGCATGCCCAACGCCTTGCCGCGAGTCGCAGAGCCGGATGAGCATCGCATTCAGGCCACCGACGTTTTCTCGCATAGCATGGGTCGCCACACGCTCAAGTTCGGCGGCGACTTCAACATCGTGCACGAGGTCATGATCAATCTCTATCAGGGCGGCGGCATCTACAGCTACAGCGAGTCGACTCCGGCCGCCAGCTTCCAGGACTGGATTCAGGACGCTTTCCAAGGCAGCTCCGGCGATACAGACCCCTATGCGGGCTACCGCTACTACACCTTTGTCCAGACTGTCGATCAGGTCAACAAGGCAGCCGGCACGCAGGGTAAGGACGACTTCTGGATGAAGATGCTCGACGGCTTCGCGGAAGATGCCTGGAAGGTGAACCAGAACTTGACTGTAACGGCGGGCGTTCGCTACGACGTGCAGTTGACTCCGGCGCCGGGCCTGGTCAACAACAACTACGCTCCACTGTCCACGTATTACACGCAAACCATCAAGAACGTGATGAATCGCGTACAGCCACGCATTGGATTCTCATGGGCTCCGCGCAACGGGACCGTGCTGCACGGCGGCTACGGTATCTTCTCCGCTCTCAACCAGGGCAGCACCTACTACGCCATGCGGGTTGAAAACGGCGTGGTACAGCTCAACTACAACTACAACGGCTGCACCCATTCGTCTTGCAGTTCGAGCTTTGTGCCCAGCGCCAACTTGCAGTATCCGAACGTTCCCTTCCTTCCCACTGGTCCCGCTTTGTCAAGCGCGCTCCATCCGACCGGCGGCGCGACTCCCACGGTGGCCGGACCGACGGTTCTTGGTCCGCAGAGCTTCCACGGACTGGACCCGAACTTCGTTCCGCCCTACACGCACGAGATGGATCTCTCTCTCGAGCAGGCTTTGCCGGGCAGGATGTCTCTGACGCTTGGCTACGTGGGCACGCGCGGCATGAGACTGCCGGTCTTTCTTGACTCCAATCTGGTTGGCCAGACCAAGCACGGCGTTCGCACCTACAACGTTCTGAGCGGCACCAACAACTCCGGCACGGTGACCCGGCAGCTGACAGTGCCCGTCTATCTGACGACCGATCGAGTCAACCCCGCGCTGAGTTCGTTCAACACCGGCTTCAGCGTGGCCAACACCTGGTACAACGCTCTTGTCGCAACCGTGCGCAGGCCGTTTTCCCACGGCTTGGAAGTGGTGGCCAACTATACCTGGGCGCATGCTTCGGACGATGGCCAAGTTGGCGGTAATAGCGGCACCTTCTACGGCGGCGACGTGCCGCTCGATCCGAACAACCTGCGGGCAGAAAACGGGCTGTCGGACACCGACATCCGCAATCGCTTTACCCTCAGCTTCAGCTACAAGCCGCAGTTCACCGTAGCCAACAAGATGCTAAATACGGTCGTCAACGGCTTCCAATTCTCCGGCAGCGAGATCGCCAGCGGCGGACAGCCGATCTATCTTGGCATGAGCGGCAGTATCTCCGGCCTGGCTGAAGGCGGCATCTACGGCGGCGCCATGAGTTCCGGCTCCGGCGCTGCTACTACCGGCCGCCCGCCAACGATCGGCCGCAACAGCATCGTCGGTCCGGGCTTCAACGACTTCGACCTGCGCGTTTCTCGCAGCTTCCCAATTCACGACCGGATTTCCATGCAGTTTGTGGCCGACGCGTTCAATGTGCTCAACCACGCCATCATCACGGGCGTGAACAGCACTTACTCCACCTACACTGCTTACAGCGCCAAGCCGAGCGGGGCTGCAGCAACCGCCTGCACGGCCTCTGCTGCTTTGTCTCCGGCACCCACCGGCTCAACCTTCCAGGGGTGCATTGCGCCTTATGCCGGCACGGGGTTGAGCGCCTTCGACACCATGAGCGGCACCAACAATGCCCTCTATGGCCCGCGGCAGTTGCAAGTCTCCGCGAAGCTGTTCTTCTAAGCGCAGACAAAGAAACCAAGAGGGCGGCGGCTTCGGCTGCCGCCCTCTTTCTTGGTGGGAGAGTGCTCACCAAACTCGGGCGGAGCCAAGCGACGGGATGGTCGAGAGAGCGGCCAGCGAAGTGTTTCTTCCTTTGTCCTCAGAGAAAGAATGCAAGCGCCAGGGCAGAGACGAATAGATCCCTCCACGTGGGCCTCTCCACCATCCCTCTGTAGCGCACGGGGACGATAAGTCCAACCGGGACCGGGGCGGTTCCATCCATGGTCGCCGGCTTGAAACGCAAGTGTTGGACCATCGCCGCAGTCTCCATGTCCACGCTTGAATCAAGACTCTTGATGACATGCACGTTCTGAGGCACACCGTTTGTGTCAATTACCAGCGAGACGATACAGCGGCCAGGGACGCGGCTCTGCGGCATGTAGACCGCAACCACTTCGTCGGCATTGACGGGCTCCATGTCGGGCCGTTTCGTCTTGCCGTGCGTCATCCAAGCCTGAACCTTCTCTGGCGTCTCAGGGATGAAGAAGGCAAACGCGACGGGTTCTTTATCGACATACTCGAAGGTTGCCGAAAACGTTCCTTCAACGGCGACCGGAGCGCCGCCGTCGCGGAGGGCTGGCTTGAAACGCCAGTGCTTCACCGCTTCGACTGCGTTGCTGTCGAGTTCCGGATCGAGGCTGCGGACGACACGAATATTTTGCGGAACTCCATTCGCATCGATTGTGACGCCGAGAAGACAGAATCCGCGTTTCGACATTTTCCCGGAAATTGGGATTTGCGGATCGGTGAGAACCATTGGGATGGGCGCGCCGATGTGACCTCCCACCTCTTCGGATGGAGCAGCCTTGGCGGGTGCGGCCGAAGCAACTCCCTGCGCCGCCTTGGGCGACACAACCGCCAGCGCGATCAGCGGGTGGGCTCGCAGCCTGAACGTATAGAAATTGTCATAGGTCGGGCTCTTTTCACGTTGTGCGCAGGTGTGCAAGCCGACTGTCAATTCGATGGCAACCGCCGTAGGAGAGCCATCCATGACGCCGGGCTTGAAACGCTGCGCCGCGACGAGTTCGGTTGCAAAGCCAATCAGTCGGCGATCGCTGGCCTCGAGCGTCTTCAACTCGCGGGGAAGGCCAGCGGTATCGATGGTGGCGGAGAATTTGACAACCCCGTCCAGCTCGTCGCAGTGCTTCGCAGTCGAGACGACGAGGGTAGGCGGTAGAAGAACGGGCGAGGCAAGTCCAGTCCCGGACGGGCCAACTGCCAGTGCATTTTGCTGGGCGGCGGCAGGCAGCCAAGCGAGCACAAAGAGGGGTGCAAGAGCGAACACGCAACGCATGATAGGTCTCCGAAGGGGTCGAAGCCAATGTACCACTTCGGCCTCTTCTTAGCCGCTCCAGCCAGTTCCCAAGGCAGGGCAATCGCATGAACCTCTTAAGTTGAGCAGGCCGGTTCCGATTGCTATCGCGCCGTAGGCGCAGAGGTTGTTAGCCCAGCGCTTCAGCGCTGGGAATGAACGCAGAGAATTTCGTCGGAGTCCTGTAGGGACGGCGCTAACAAAGAAATCGCTATTATCGATCCGGTCCTTAAGCATTGGAACGGAATAGAAATAATCAACCGCAGATCCTTCGACTCACCACCCCCAAACTGAAGTACGTTTGGGGCCCCGTTCGCTCAGGATGACGGCCTTAGAATGTTGCAACGATTCAGGGCCGGATCAATAATACCCGTTCATGCGATTCCCCTGGTTCCCAAGTGCATCGTAACTCCCCTTGCGCTGCTCATAGCTCCGATGCAAGGTCCACAATGTGGCCCATTTTTTCCTGCTTGGTGCGCACGTAATCGGCAAAGGTATCCAGGGGCACGACCTCGGCGGAGACACGCTCAACGACCGCGATGCCCGCGGACTCCAGGGCGGCTACCTTTTCAGGATTATTGGTCATCAGGCGCACCTGGGTGACGCCCAGCTTCTTGAGAACTTCACCGGGCAGTTCGTAGGCGCGGCAGTCGGCGGCAAAGCCCAGTTCTTCGTTGGCTTCGACGGTATCCAATCCCTGGTCTTGCAGCTCGTAGGCCCTGAGTTTGGCCATCAGGCCGATTCCCCGGCCCTCCTGCTGCTCATAGAGCAGAATGCCTGCGCCCTCCTGGGCGATGCGGCGCATGGCCAGCTCCAATTGCAGCCGGCAATCGCAGCGCAGCGAGCCGAAAACGTCGCCGGTGAGGCATTGCGAGTGGATGCGGACCACCGGGGGTGCGGCATGGATGTCGCCCATGACCAGGGCAACCAGGCCTTCCACGTCGCCATTGATCCCATTTTGAGCCGCGGATTCGTCGCAAGGTCGCGGCGCCGTCAGATATCCCTCGAAGCCGAAGATGCGGAAGGCTCCCCAGCGGGTGGGGAAATTCGCCTCGGCAACCTTCTTCACGCTGTCAAATCCCATGATTCCATTCTACAGAGGCGCTGGCTTGACGTCCTGAAGCGCAGGACGAGGCATCCAGCCGGGCGGTTGAATGGCAGGGAGTTCCGGCTTCGCCGCACAAAGAGTGGGCACCGGTGCTTTCAAGAGGATCACAAGGTGTTGACCCTATTTGATCTGCTCCAGAGGGACATGTCCCGCCAATTTGCAATCGCTATCGCAATCCCATTCGTTTCCGTTGCGCAGGTCGAGGATCAGGATGCCTCCGCGCGTGGAACGGGTCGCCTCAACCCACAGATCCCCTGGTTTGGCGCCGTTAACCTGGGCGGACACGGCGGTGGTGGTGAAGCTGGGACGAAGGGCGATCAAGCAGAGCGCCAAGGCGATGATGGCAAGAAGCGCGCGGGTGAGGCGGTCAGTTTTCAAAATTCCTCCAGATTCGGGCCAGCGCGCAAGAACGCCGACGCACGCCGGGGCCCATGGTTCAATTTGCGGGAGCATGGGGTAGAAAAGCAAGCCGGACCGCGGGCCAGATGGCAGAGAGGCATGCCGCGACGCGCGGGAAGCTCGATGCGATTGGGCGTGCGGCTCCCCGGCGCGTTACAGTGGAGGCGTGCCGGATAACGAACTGATTCTCATTACGCTGCTGGTGAAGCTGGGCGTGGCCGCGGCGGTTGCCAGCGCGCTGGCGCGGTCGCGGACCTTTCAGCGGCTGCTGTTTGCCGAGGAGCGGCGCCACCGGCAGACGGCGGCGATGCTGGCGTTTTTCCTGGTGCCGCTGACGCTTGGCGTATGGGTGCGGACCCGGGTGCCCAACTTTCTGGCAGCCGACATCTCCTTCGAGACGGTCATTCTGCTGGGCTTGCTGGTGGGACCGTTCTGGGCCATGGCGGGCGGGATCGTGCTGGCCGCACCGGCGGTCTGGCACCACGAGTATCTGGCGTTACCCTTCAATGCACTGCTTGGGCTTGGGGCGGGGATCCTGGGACGGTTTGTCGAGCCGGAGGAGATTTGGTCGTTTACGCCTTTCATCGATCTCAGCCTTTACCGCTGGGTGCGGCGCAACCTGAGAAAGCCACGCATCGACCGCCAAATCCTGATGCTGTTTCTCATCTCGGCCATGGAAATCTGCCGCGAATGGCTGGCGCGCCTCTACCCGAAACGGCTGTTTGCACTGACCACTGAAGCCCTGGGCCTTCAGTTGCTGGTATGGCTCTGCGCGCCCATGGTGGTGGGCATCGCGTTGAAGGTGTGGAACGCGCTGCGCATCGAGATCAAGCTGGAAGAACAGAAGCGGCTGCTGCTGGAAGCGCGGCTGGACGCGTTGCAGCGCCAGATCAATCCGCACTTTCTGTTCAATACGCTGAACTCGATTGCCTCGCTGGTGCGAATGAAGCCCGAGTTGGCCAGGGAAATGACGGTCAAGCTGGCCAACATTTTGCGGGCGCTGCTCAAGGACCACGACACCTATGTTCCGCTGCGCGAGGAACTGAGCTTTACCGACGATTACCTGGATATCGAGGTGGTGCGCTTTGGGGCAGAGAAGCTGAGGGTGAAAAAGGAGATCGATCCGCGGACGCTGGGGGTGCTGGTTCCCAGCATCCTTTTGCAGCCGCTGATTGAGAACAGCATCAAGCACGGGCTGGAGCCGCGCCTGAGCGGCGGTACGGTGACCTTGCGCAGCCGTCTCAACGGGGATCGGGTGCTGATCGAGGTGGCCGACGATGGCGTGGGAATGGGCAACAAGCCGGCCAAGGCCCTGCGCCGCGCGGGCAATGGGATCGGCATGAAGAACGTTCAGGAGCGGCTGGAAGTACTCTACGGCAACGAGATGCGGTTTGAGGTAGTCAGCCGTCCTGGGCGAGGAACGCAGGTGCTGATCGAGATTCCAGCCAATCTTCCGGGCACTGTGTAGCGCAGTCAGGTTTTCACACGGGCGCTGCGATGGAAAGGAGGAGTGATGGACGGAGCGAAGGATGCAGTTGGGCCAGTTGTTCGTTTTGACACCGTCGGGCAGATTGCCATCACCGTCGGTGATTTGGCGAAATGCAAGGATTTCTACCAAAACACTCTGGGGATGAAGCTTCTGTTTGACGCTGGGAGCATGGCCTTCTTTCAGTGTGGAGAGGTTCGCTTCATGATCGGGACCGCGGAGGAGCCAGCGCCGCGCGGAGGGACGATTGTGTACTTCAAGGTCCAGGACATTGTGGGGACACACGCCGTCTTGAAGGAACGCGGGGTTGAGGTTCATCAGGCTCCGCACCTGGTGGCCAAAATGCCCGGTCACGACCTGTGGATGGCTTTTCTGAAAGATCCGGACGGAAACATCCTGGGGATGATGAGCGAAGTTCCACGCGCTTGAGCTTGAGAAGGGCAGCCGCGCGCGCTATGCTCGCAGGATGGTGCGATTCACGGTGCTGGCGTCTGGGTCCAAGGGCAACGCGACGGTTCTCTGCGGAGGACGCACGCGGATCCTGGTGGATTGCGGGTTGAGCTGCCGGGAACTGTTCCAGCGCATGAAGCTGGCCGGCGAGGAACCGGAGACGCTGGACGCCATCGTCATTACCCACGAGCACTCGGATCACGTGAACGGTGTGGCCGTGACCGCGCGCAAGCTGGGGATTCCGGTGTACTTTACCGAAGGCACCCATCGCGCCTGGATGCGCTGGCTGACGCCACGGCGGCAAATGAGTTATGCGCAGTGGCTGCAGCAGGTCCGCAAACAGGCCGCGGAGCGCCAGGCTGAGGCCGATGCCGCGATTGACGAGGGAGAAGCGGACGAGGCCGATCTGGTCTCCGACGCAGACCCCGTCTCGCAGGGAATGGCGCAAATTATAGCCGCAGAGATTCAGGCATCTGCCGCCGAGGCTGAAACTGCCGGCGCAACCAATGCTCAGAAGAAGGACCCAACGTGGCTGCCGGCGGTCGAATATTTCCGGGCTGGCGAACCGTTCGAGATCGGCGAGATCGCCATCAGCCCGTTCACTATTCCGCATGACGCCACCGATCCGGTGGGATTCGTTTTCAAGGCGGAGGGAGTGCGGATGGCCTTTGCCACCGATCTGGGGTACATTTCGCCCAACGTGAAGGCGCAACTCAAGGGTGTGGACCTGCTTCTGCTCGAGTCGAACCACGATTTGGAGATGCTGCGCGACGGTCCCTACCCCTGGGCGGTGAAGCAGCGAGTGCTTTCGCGTGTAGGACATTTGTCCAACGAGGCCGCCGCGGAGTTCTTAGAGAACGATTACGACGGCCAGGCTGCCTATGTGATTTTGGCGCATCTGTCTGAAAGCAATAATCTTCCTGAACTGGCTAGGGTCACGGCAGAGCGCGCGCTGAACGGCCGGGCGAGCCTGCTGGCCAACCGGCTGCTGCTAGCCTGCCAGCACCAACCACTTTCTGCTATATACTTTTGAATCAACTACGGTAAAATGGGGGATACGGCATCACTCTGTACCAGGTAGATGGGCAAGGGAAGACGCCTAGGCACTTTCGCCAGGCGAGGCGGAACAGATCGGGGCGCGCTGAGGCAGGCAGGGCGGTTGGGGCGTGCTGGAGATACTAGTCCTTTCGTTGCCACGGTCGCCGCGCAATTCGATAGCGGTCAATCACATCCTTTGCAAAGTGAGTCTTTCGTTTATGGCAAGAACCCAGTGTACTGACAGAGTCGTAGGGTCCATACTGGCAAGCTGGCGGTATGACATCTCAGGGATCTACCCGGAGATGCGCAAGGACTACGAGAGTCATTTTGCCGAATGCGGCCACTGCCGCGCCCGGCAGAAGTTTCACCGCAGCCTGGATGGAACACTCGCTATCCTCACCTCGCTGGCGGTCTTCTTCTTCCTCTTCGCGTTGGCGGTTCTCAAGCACATCAGGCCGGTGGAGCACATGGCCTTCAACGTATTTGGCCTGGACGTGGCCGATACCTACCATATGCTGGTTTCGGCCGGCATCTCTGGACTTATCTTCTCGGTGATTGCCCTGGCGCTGGTGCTGACAGCGACGCCGGCGCCGTCGTATCTGGGCGGCATTGCCGCCGAGCGGGCCCGGCTGATCGAAGAGCGGCTTCCGGCGGCGATCAAGGCGCTGCGCCCACGATAATATCGCTCGGCGCTACAAACTTCAGGGCCTCCCCATGCGGGAGGCCCTTGCGCGTGTGGGGCACCCGGCATGGTGGCAGGGATGTGCCCGGGCTAAACCCGACAGGTGGCCTAAGCGTCGATTCTGCCTCCTTTGATCGTTAGCCAAGATGGAAGGCTGCGGCCCATTCATCGCGGCTTTATCGCGATGAGTGGGCCCCGCAGTCTCGCCGTCCATTCCGACTCAATTTCAACCGCTCCTCGAACACGGGTCGCGTAGTGGTTGAAGCTGCTCCACTGATAGTCGCCGGGAGATGCTACCAATCCGCGCTTCACCGGGTTGCGATGAATGTAGCGGATCACTTCGGAGCGATCCGCCTCGCCTCGGACACTGCTGTCAAAGTAGCGTTCCTGCCAGAACTTCTCGCGCTGGCCTCTCAGTTTGCGCGAAGCGATCTGCTTTACAGCCTTGAGAAACTGGGCCAATAGGATCGATGGCGGCTCGTTGATCAGCAAATGGACGTGCTCAGGCATGAGGACATAGGCATAGACTCTCGCCTGATGTCGTGCACGAGTCCGTTCCAGTATGGCTTCGAAGGTCTCCTTGCGCCGGGAAAGTCGAGAAGAGGGAGACGATGAAAGCAACTGAAGGTTACGAAGTGGAGAGCTTCCGCTTTCTGGAACCGTTTTAGACCGTACGGCATGGGTCTATCCTAGTCCGGCCAGAATACAGCCTCAAGCCGCCCCGCCCGCTCATCGCGATGAGCGGGCGATGAACGAGGCACAGTTCCTAAATGCTCAGGGTGGTCATTCGGGGCTGATGAGCGGGCCACCTGCCTTCGCGTTGTTGCTACTCCTTTCGCCGGAGCTACTTGGCCAGCGGGATGCGCATGTCGCGGCCGCTCATCTCTTTGGGCAGGCCCAGGTTGAGGTGGGCGAGGAGGGTGGGGGAGATGTCGCGCAGGGAGCCGTCGGTGCGGAGGCGGTAGTGCTTGGCTTCCTCGGCGACGTAGATCAGCGGCACCGGATTGGTGGTGTGCGCGGTGTGCGGCTCGCCGGTGATGGGGTCCACCATGGTCTCGCAGTTGCCGTGGTCGGCGGTGACGATCCACACGGCGTTGCGCTGCTTGACGGCCTCGTAGATGCGAGCAAGCTGGCGATCCACGGCCTCGACGGCCTGGATAGCCGCGGGCAGAACGCCAGTATGGCCCACCATGTCAGGATTGGCGAAGTTGGAGACGACCACATCGAACGAGGTGTCGAGGATGGCCTTTTCGATGCTGTCGCCGACCTTGACCGAACTCATCTCGGGCTGCAGGTCGTAGGTGGCCACCTTGGGGGAGGGAGTAAGGATGCGCTCTTCGCCGGCGAAGGGCTTTTCGCGCCCGCCATTGAAGAAGAAGGTGACGTGGGCGAACTTCTCGGTCTCCGCGGTGCGCAGGTTGCGCAGGTTGGCGTCGGCCAGCAGGTTGCCCAGCAGATGCTCCATGGACTGCGGCGGGCTGACGATGGGCAGCTCGAACTTCTCGTCGTACTGGGTCATGCAGGTATAGTGCAGGTTCTTGGGGCACTCGGAGCGGGGAATGATCTGGTCGAGCGCCTCCCAGCCGTCGAGGTTGCGGCCGCCCTCGGCGTTGATGCCGCTTTCGCGAGTGAGTACGCGGGTGACCTGGCGGGCGCGATCGGCGCGAAAGTTGAAGTTGAGCACGGCGTCTTCGTCGTGGATGGTGCCGACGGGCTTTTCGTGCTCGTCGACGATGACCATGGGGAGGACGAACTCGTCCTGCACGCCGGTGTTGTAGCTGGCGCGGATGCCGTCGACGGCGCTGGTGGCGGTGCCGCCCTCGGCCTTGCCGTGAACCATGGCGTCGAAGGCCTTGCGCTGGCGCTCCCAGCGCTTGTCGCGGTCCATGGCGTAGTAGCGGCCACTGACGGTAGCGATCTTGCCCACGCCGTATTCGCGCAGCTTCTGTTCCAGCTTGGCCACGTAGTCGATGCCCGAGGTGGGCGGCGTGTCGCGTCCGTCGAGATAGACGTGGATGAAGACGCGGGTCAGGCCGAATTCGCGTGCGGCGCGGACCAGGCAATAGAGATGTTCCTCGTGGG
>Ga0181520_10007095_pt1 | contig 16706 bp, 19 predicted proteins | sample PEATcosm2014_Bin_29_FD_132451 | JGI IMG/M metagenome (GOLD analysis project Ga0181520, IMG submission 132451) | Peatland microbial communities from MTU Mesocosm Facility, Houghton, MI, USA - PEATcosm2014_Bin02_30_metaG | ecosystem: Environmental > Terrestrial > Soil > Wetlands > Peat | place... | reverse complement strand
TCCGCGACTCCGTCCTCACCAGAAGCTGGAGCGACCAGGCCAGCGCCCTGGCCCAGTCCTTCGGTTCCGACGAGCTTGACGCCTCCGGCCTGACGCTGCCACTCGTGGGTTTCCTTCCCTTAGACGATCGCAGAGTCCCCGGCACCGAACAACGCCGCACGTTCCTTCTCTGCACCTTCTGGCTGGTTCAAGCCCTGGCCCAAGCCGGACGGTCGGCTCGGGCTCGCACCGTGTTCGAACGGGCTGCCGCCTTCGTTAACGACGTCGGCCTGCTCGCTGAGAAGGTCGATCCCAACGCGGGGAGTTCCTGGGCTGTTTCGGCCAAACATTCAGCCACATCAAGCGCATCAACGCGGCCTGGGCCATCTCCGAGAGCGAACTCCGACACACGCCCCCGATCGAAAATGCCCCTTCCACGTGGGTTCTGTCGGATCGGACTCCGGTGTGATAGCGGCGGCCACCCGGTTCTCGGTCGGTCCCCGACAACCGACTGCCCGGTTTGCGGCTCACCCCGCATCCGCGCATTGATGGCCGCTTATGGCCCGTACCCAACTCGGCGGCCCCGGCGCGAGAGCGGCAGTCGGACCGCCGATTTGGAGGACCCGTGACTACCGAAGGCCCGGCGCCTGACGCCCGCGAGTCGCACCCCGAGCGAGTCGAATCAACCGAACCCGCCGCCCAGCCCGTTGGGACGTTGTTGTCGGTCAACGTCGGCCTGCCGAAGGACGTGCCCTGGCAAGGGAGGACTGTCTTTACCGGGGTCTTCAAGGACCCCGTGCCCGGTTCACGCCGGGTCGGCAGGCTCAACGTTGACGGCGATGGCCAGGGCGACCTGGCCGGTCACGGCGGCGAGCAGCGTGCAGTGTTCGTGTACCAGATCGACTCGTATCGGTACTGGGAACGCGAGCTAGGACGACACGACTTCTCATACGGACAGTTCGGCGAGAACTTTACTGTGGCGGGATTAGGCGACGACGAGGTTTGCATCGGCGATCGCTATCAGATTGGCAGCGCTATTTTCGAAGTAACGCAACCTCGCGTCACCTGCTACCGCGTCGGGATCCGCATGAAAGATCCGCGGATTCCCGCGTTGCTCGTCTCCCACCACCGTCCAGGCTTCTACTTCCGGGTGCTCGAAGAGGGCGAGGTACAGGCGGGAGACAAAATCATCAAGATATCCTCGGGACCCGAGCAAATGACCGTCGCGGATGTCGACGCGCTGCTCTACCTTCCCGGGCACACCCGCCAACGGCTCCTGCGTGCGCTACGGGTCCCCGCCCTTAGTCCCGGCTGGCATGGCTCGTTTCGAGCTCTGCTAGACGAGGAACCCGGCAGCGGCAACGCCGGCTTGGCGGCAACGAGCCCGCCTCCCGCCTGGCCCGGCTTTCGTCGGGTCACCGTCACAGCCATCACGCCCGAAAGCGACTCGACGATCTCGATCCGCCTCGAGGACCCCGCCGGCGCGCCCCTACCGGCGGCCCGCCCAGGTCAGTACCTCACTCTGCGAGTCCAGCTCGACAAGCGCCAACGAGCGCTGTTGCGCAACTACTCGCTCTCCGGACCACCTGGAGCGGGCTACTACCGGGTCACCGTCAAGCGCGAACCTGGGGGCGCCGTCAGCGGCTATCTGCACACCCGCCTCGCCGTCGGCGAGCAGCTCGACATCGCTGCCCCACGGGGCACGTTCATCCTCGACCAGACCCACGACCCGGTGCTGCTGATCAGCGCCGGAATCGGTGCCACCCCCGTACTCGCCATGCTTCAGGCACTGGCGCAGGAGCGTTCCGACCGAGAGATCTGGTGGCTGCAAGGCGCCCGCAACGGTCGCGAGCACCCGTTCGCCGCCGAGGCCCGCGCCCTGCTCGCCTCCTTGCCGAACGCACGGGCCCACGTCTATTTCAGCCGCCCCGGGCCGAATGACATCGAGGGCCGCGACTTCGACACTGCGGGACGTCTCACCGCCTCAATGCTCGCCAACGTGAAGCCACCCTCCAACGCCGAGGCTTATCTGTGTGGACCTACCGCCTTCATGGACGAAATCAGCGGGGGTCTGGCCGCCTTAGGGTTCGATGTTTCCCGGATCCACGCCGAACCCTTCGGGCCGGCAGCGGGCCAGACGCCAGGGATCGCAGCCACGCAGGCGCGGGCACCTCACCCACCTGCCGGCCAGCGCGGAACCGGCCCGACGATCGCGTTCGCCCGCAGCGACCTCACGATCCCATGGAGCAGCGACTACAGAACCCTGCTCGAATTAGCCGAGTCCTGCGACGTACCCGTCCGCTGGTCATGCCGCACCGGCGTCTGCCAAACCTGCGAAACAACGCTCATCGCCGGCGACGTCGACTACAGCCCCACCCCACTTGAACCTCCCACCAAAGGAAGCGTGTTCATCTGCTGCTCACAACCCCGCGACGACATAGTCCTCGATCTATGACCCGCGACGCTGCCGGGGTCTGGGGCAACCGGCTGGTCGCGTTCGGCGAGTCTCCTCCCAAGCTGAGAACGCGAGTTCGATTGTCGTCGCCCACTCGATCGATCGCTCGACAACGGCCCTGTATGGGCACGGCGGGCTATCGGTCTGGATTGAACAGGCATGCATGTCGGACCGATCACGTACGACCCTGAAGCCGAGGCGAGGTGCCGAGAGGGAGAACGTCTCCGACTGGAAACTCGATGCTGCAGTGCCTGCGACCGGTTGAGGCAGTAATGACGACCTATTGTTGCCGCGCGACCCTCACCTCTCGTTGTCGGTCGACGATGTCCGCTCGGCACGCAGGCGCGTTGTTTTCGGAGGCTTCTCTCCTGGAGCGAAGGTACCCACTGTGAGCCCCGCTGCCTCGGTAAGCGCCGTGACGTGGGCATGAACCTCGTCAAGTTGCGCCACCACGTCGTGCACCTGTCTGGTCAAGTCGGTGTTCTCCTTGACCAGCGCGTCGATTTCGTCGGTTTCATCCTGGATTTTGGTAAGGAGCACTGTCAGTGCCAATTGAGCCCGGTTAGCTGCAGTGGCGACTAGAAAGCCGATAAATAGCTCAGCCACCGTGGTTATGAGGTTCAGCGGGAAGTTGAATCCCTGGCTTGTGAACCACGCTGGCAGCCATGTGCCACCGGCGAGGTGGGGACCTCCGAACGCGAAGATGCACGTCCAGATCGTGATGAGGACTGCCCAGAAGGCAATGTTGGTCGGGCGCCCCATGGCGTCGCTAACCCAATCGGCAAACCGCTGGAACGCCGACTCCCTCGTGGCCAGGGCCTTCTCGTGTGCTTTGGACTGCCTGGTCATTACGTGGGCTCCATCTGTCGAGTGACCCAGCGCTAACCGGGGGTTGAACTCCTATGTTTCGCTCACGGACGTTTCACCTGGCGTCCGCAACCATGGCGACCAGTCCCCCTCTGGATCGGTGGTTTGCCCGACCTCGATGATGTAACCGTCGGGATCTCGGATGTAGCAACGGATCTCGTACTGGTGCTGCATCCGCGGCGTAAGGAACTGAGCGCCCCGTGCGCTCCACTTGGCGTACACGGCGTGGATGTCTGCGACTCGGATATTGAGGAAGCTCCGACCCGGTCGGGGTCGCTTGGCGTCTCAAGGGTGATCGTGGGCTTGTCGTCGGTGGGGCCGCCGCCGCCGTTGATGATGATGAAGCTGTTGGCGAGCGCGACATTGGTCGGCTCTGGGCCGAAGACCACCGTGCCGCCAAGTACCTCGGTATAGAAGCGACGGGAGCGCTCGACGTCATCGGAGACGATGAAGTGGGTCACTACCATTCGCTCTGCGGGCTGCGTGGGCTCGGCCACTGCCACCTCCACTCGTTGCGGGCTCATGCCCCGCTTGCGACCGGGTCTGAAGCCAATGTTGCGACGATCGTGGGTCCGCACTGGCGCACCGTCGCCACAGCGTTGAATGAGCGACCTGGCGTCGGCTCCCACACTCCGTGTTCCCACTCCTTCCACTCGAGTTCCCTTACGCTCACGGTCGCACGACCAGAGGCCTTCTCGCACCCGTGAGACTCCCCGGTCGGCGTCCTAACAGCCGGTTGTGCGCGTCAGGCCTGCAGCTCATGTGGCGAAGCTCCGAACGCCTACACCACCCTTGGCATAGGAACCCGGGCCCCCCTCGTGGCCGCCGCCCTCGCCTGGCTTACATCCTGGTTGCGACGTCCAGGGACGTCTGTACCGATGTTCGCGCCACCGGACCAGTCGTATTGGCTCTGCACCACCCACGTCAGTGCACTCATGCGCGGGACAGACGCCATCTCTATCCCACCGCTGCCAGCTCCCTTTAGCGTGGTTCTGAGACCTTCGACCTCGGTAAGGTGCACAAGCAACGCACAGCACCAGAGCCACCCGTGAGCACCACGACTGCGCCAAGCAAGCGCGGATCCGTGCACTCGAGCGCACAATCTTGTGAAGGTCGCATCGATCGTCTGTCGACCGCGCTAGGCCACGGGGGTCGCCCGTATACTTGCTGTCGCCATGGGAGGGGCCTGGTCACATAGGGTGGCCGTCCTGTTCGACCCTTGAGTCAGATCGCCGTCGACGGACGTTGGCCGCTGGTTGGAAGACGGTCTGAACTGTCCGCCTTCTCGCGCGCCATCGAGGATCCAGCCTGCAACGCCTTTGTCCTCTTTGGTCCACCCGGAGTCGGAAAGACCCGTCTGGCCGAGGAGTGCGCTGACATGGCCAAGCGGGCCGGCCGTGCAGGCGGGCGGGCAATCGCCAGCGCTGAGACGGCGGCTGTGCCTTTGGCGGCGTTGGCTCATCTGCTGCCTGCTGATTTCGTGTCGCACAAGATGCGTCCAGGTGAGCGCGTCGATCAGGTGCCCATGCTCGCGCGGGCCAGGAGCGCGTTCGAAGTGGGCGGCGGGGCGCGTTTCGTGCTCATGGTGGACGACTTGAACCTGCTCGATCTTGTTTCGGTGCTTCTCCTGCGCCAGCTGCTCGCGAACGGTGTCGTCTTCCTGCTCGGAACGGTCCTTACCGAGTGGCATGCGCCCTCACCTGCGACCTCGCTCTGTCGCGACGATCTTTGTCAGCGCGTCGACCTTGGCCTTCTGTCACGTGACAGCGTGGAGACTCTCCTCTACCACGCGCTCGGGGCACCCGTCGACGGGGCGACCGCCCACGCGCTGTGGTCGACAAGTGGCGGGAACGTGCAAATTCTTCGCGAGCTGGTGCTTGGTGCCCACCGGTCCGGGGCGCTCGTCGATGAGGGTGGTGTCTGGCGGGTCACCGGTCCCCTCACCGGCACGCCACGATTGAACGAGCTGGTCGCCGTAAGGGTCGCGCGAGCAGGAGAAGACGGTCGTCGGGTGCTTGAGACACTGGCGTTGTGTGCGCCCATCGGCCCGGACGGCGACGAAGGCACTATCAGTGCCGGCGCAGTCGAAAGACTCGAGGAGGCGGGACTGGTAAAGGTGACGATCCACGGCCGCCGGCGGCAGGTGGACCTCACCCATCCGGTGCACCGGGTCGTCCTTCGCGACCGGTTGTCCGAGTTGCGTCGGCGTGCGATTTTGCTTGACCGGGTGGGCGTCACCGAGTCCTTGGGCGCTCGGCGCCGGGAGGATGTGCTCCGCATCGCCACGTGGCAACTCGAGGCGACTGGTGAGGCAGACCCCGCGCTGCTGGTTCAAGCAGCCCACCTCGCCCGCTTCGCGCACGACTATCCCCTTGTCGTGAAACTGGCCGGTGCCGCCCTCGCGCAGCGGTCGGACCCGGCCGCAGCACTACTGTTGGGCGAGGCTCTGTACCAGCTCGGCTCCTTCCACGAGGCAGAAGTCGCGCTTTCTAGTGCCGAGCAGCTGGCCGAAAGAGACGACGTCCGCGTCAACGTGGCCGCCGCGCGCTCGGCGAACCTACTCTGGGGCTTGCGCTGGTCAGACGACGCCATCGCCGTCAACCGGGCAGCGCGCGAGGCCGCCGTGGACCAGTCTGCCCGGGACGAGTTGATCGCGCAGGAAGCTTGGATCCAGGTCTATTCGGGCTCGCCGGCCAGGGCCCGCGAGGCGATCGAGCTGTTACCCGAAGCCATGACGCCGCGGGCGGAGGTGGTGCGTGCCCTCGCCGAATCCTCCATGATGTCGCTGTCAGGGCTTCCATCTGCCGGTCTGGAGATCGCCAGAAGGGGCTATGAAGACCATCTCCTTCTCGGCGACCAGCTCTGGATCGACCAGCCGGCGGGCCATGTCTTGGCACAGGTGCTCGCCCTCAGCAACGCCGGACATCTCGATGCCGCCGCCGAGATTGCGATCGGCGGTTACCGGGAGGCATCGGCTAAACAAGCTCCCTTTCTCCAAATCAGGTTCGCCTTCCACTGCGGGCGAGTCAGGCTGCTCTCTGGCAAGGTCCGCACAGCGGGTCGGTGGTTCCGAGAGGTCGTCGCGCGTGGCGAGGCGACCGGGTTCGAAGGTCCGAGGGCTTTCGCGCTCTCTGGGTTGGCCGTTTCCAGCGGCCTTCTCGGAGATGTCGCCTCCGCGGCACAGGCAGTGACGGCGATGGATACTGTCCGAGACTTCGGCTTTCTGAAGCCGGAGCGAGAGCTGGGGCGAGCCTGGTCTTTGGTCGCTGCGGGCGATCCATCCGCCGCTTGTAGCATACTTTTGACCGCGGCGCGAGATGCCGTTTCCTCCGGGCACCTCACGGCCGCTAGTTGGTTGCTCCACGACGTGGCCAGGCTGGGACAAGCTGAGCTCGTCGCCGAGCAGCTCGGCGAGCTCGCAGGCAAGTCCGACAGCGAGTTGGTGGCCGCTCGGGCGGCTCATGCCTTAGCGCTTGCCACCTCCGACTTCGAGGCGTTGGCACAATGTGCCGATCGCCTGGAGATCATGGGCGCCTTTCTTCTCGCCGCCGAGGCGATGGCCGCTGCGTCGCAGGCCGCCGGCCGGGCCGGGCTCGGACGTCGCTCCAGCAGTTTTGCCGCGCGAGCGGCGGCCCTGGCCGAACGTTGCGAAGGTGCTCGGACGCCCGGACTGATCGGAACAGGAGCGGTCGTAGCCCTCACGCCCCGCGAAAGAGAGGTGGCCGCGATGGCCGCCGCGGGCGTGGGTAGCCGGGAGATCGCGAGCCGCCTGTTTTTGTCGGTGCGAACTGTGAACAACCACCTGCAGCGTGTCTACGGCAAGCTGGGCATCGCCAGACGCCAGGAACTTGTCGCTAGCCTTGCCCTCAGCGACGTGACCGCTAGTGACACCTGAGCAGGTCGAGATCCTCCAGTTGTCCCTCGCACAGCTGGGCCAGCGCGCCCCGGAGCTTGCTCAGCGCTTCTACTCGCACCTCTTCGAGTCCGTGCCCTCGTGCCGATCGATGTTCTCCGAAGACCCGGCGGACCAGGAAGCGATCTTCATGTCCGAGCTTGCAATAATTGTCGCTTCCATCTCCGAGTTCGAAGCCTTCGTCTCCCGGACCGAGCGCCTCGGTGCCCGTCACGCCGGATACGGCGTCACCTGTGAGCACTACCAGGTGGCGGGTTCGGCGCTGCTTGAGGCACTGGCCGAGACGCTCGGTCCGGGCTGCACCGCTGAGCTGCAAGACGCATGGCGGCTGGCATTCGACCTTGTGGCGGAGACGATGATGCAGGGAGCAGCAGACCTGTCGCCAGATCGCCGAGGAGCCTGAGCAGCAAATTGAGCATCCATTGCTCATGCGACGAGCGTCGCGCAGCGCGAATTTGGGAGAACAGGTGAGGGTTCAGAACTCGAGTCCAGGTTCTGATTGGAACCCGGTACCCGGGGAAGGGGGGTGCTGTTGTGCCTCGTCACATCCGGTTTTTCTGTCGGGCCGCGGACACAACAGGGTCCTTCCGGCATGACCCGGCGGGGTTTGACCCGGCGACACGGGTTGGTCCTCGCGTGACCGTCTCGCTCCAACTCTCTACGCGAGCAACCAGGGAGCCTCTTGTACTTAGGGGCGGCACGGACATCGTCGATGTCGGCACGGGCACGACTCAGCTCGAAGCCTCCCGCACCGTGGCGGCGGCCGCCGAGGTCGAAGCACCAACTGTTGCGCTGCTCGGTCACCTGCGCGAAGACAGCTTGGGCGGTCTGAGGCAGGGGGTGATAGTTCACGTCTCCTGGGACTGGGCTCCTCGCGACATGGGTGCACTCCTGGCATCTTTGCAGGAGTCGCCGATCCGACAGAGCGGTCCTGATATCGAGAGCCAAGTCCAGAAGGTCCTTGCCTCGGGCGGCCCAAGGCTCACCTCCGAGGGGACGGTGCGACCGACCGGGTCGGACGTCGCGGCCCTGCTGGGCGCGGCAACGGTGGTGCCTGCACCTTCAAGCCGGCAGCGCGGCGGGTCGGCAATGGCGTCGGTCTTCCACTCCCTTCGCGATTACTCGGCGGCAGCGCAACTCAACGGTCTCGGCCGCTATCAGGATGCATTCGACGCGGCGCAGAGCGCTTGCGATCACGGCAATCAGGCACTGCTCACCTGGGCCCTGGTCGAGCTCATCGAGGCGGCCAGCCGGAGCGATCGGCCTGAATGCGCCCGGGCAGCCCTCGAGCACCTGGAGGAATGTGCGCCCGCCTGCGGAAATGACTGGGCAATCGGACTCGTGGCCCGCTCCAAGGCGCTCCTGGCCGAAGGTGAGGAGGCTGAGGCCCTTTTTCAGCAGGCCATTGAGCAGTTCGACCTAGCACGCATCGTGGTCCATCTAGGTCGTGCCCATCTCGTCTACGGGGAGTGGCTACGGCGAGCGAATCGGCGGATCGATGCACGTGAGCAGCTCCGCAAGGCCTACGAGATACTGAGCGACCTCGGGGCGACGGCGTTCGCGGCCCGGGCGCAGGGCGAGCTCCTTGCTACCTGCGAGACCGTTCGTAAGCGATCAGTCGAGACCTTCGGCCAGCTCACCGCGCAGGAGACACAGATCGCGTGCCTGGCCCGTGACGGCTATACGAATCCGGAGATCGGTGCCCGCCTCTTCATCAGCTCGCGCACGGTTGAGTGGCACCTTCGCAAGGTCTTCACCAAGCTCGGGATCAGCTCACGCCGGGCCCTCCGCGACGCACTGCCCTCTCGTGATCAGGACGTTGTTCTCACTGGAGGCAAGCTCATCTGATTATCGCCTTCCACGAGAGCGACGCCGCCTAGAAGGCATGGACGTGCACGGGGCCGCTGGCCGAAAAGGTGTAATAGGTCACCCGCTCGAAGCACCCAAGGTCTTCGCGAGTGCCACCGACCGCCGTTGTGCCGGAGTCACCCTGTGCGCGACTCGCCTCGTGTTAGAGAGTCGGCGAGATAGACGGCGCCTTCGACAGGGTCTCTCCCTTAGTTGTTTCGCGAGCACTCAACTAAATCTCAGGAAAGCCTGCCCATGCCTATCCACGTCTCGAATAGGTCAGTCCGATCGGTCGGCCATGGACCGTCGCAAGGCATCGAGCCCGCACGCAGCTGGCTGAGAATCGCGTTAGCGTGCTCGGTGACATCCCTGTAGGACCAAAGGTCGAAAATGGCGGCCATCGCCTCTCTGTCCTTAGTCCTGAACAGCGGCTTGATGTCCTTCTCGAATGTCAAAGGCCCGCCATCTTCTGGTGACATGACCCTCTCCTTCCTCTGGTTTCTGTCCCGGTTACTTCCGTTGACCTGTCCGGCTGCACCAGTCCTGTCCAGCTCACGACGGCAGTTCGTCGCCCGCTTGTTCGCGTACCATGTAGTCGGCATACCAGTCATGCCAGTTCGGATCCGCCTCTCCGACCCGCCTCTCGTGCTCGCCGTGGGCGACCGACGCCCGTCTGAGCGCGCCGGCCAGGTCACTTGAGGACGCGAAGGACGTGATCTTGTCGTCGACTCGTCCGGGCAGCCGAGTGGTGACTTCCTGGAGCAGCCAACCGTTGCCGTCCGGATCGTTGAACGCCGCGAACGAGCGGTAGCTACTGGGGTCCGTCGCTGGACCGTCGACACGGCCTGCGGCGTGGAATCGAGCGCCCGGTGAGCCCTCGTGGAACAACGCGCTCACCTCCGCACCGCACGCCACTAGCTCTTCACGTGCGGCCTCGACGTCTGAGACGATCAGGTAGATGCCCTGAGCCGAACCGGGCGCGGAAGCCGTGAGGTTCAAACCGAATTGGATCGCGCATCCAGAACCCGAAGGCGTGAATTGGATCAGGCGGAAGTCGTCCCCGCTGGCGACGTCGGCATCGAGCCTCCAGCCGAGGCGTCCGTAGAACTCCTTCGCGCGGTCGACATCCGAGACCGGTATCACGACCACCTCGAGGTTCGTGGCGACAGCAGTAGACCTGGACATCATTTTCGAGGTTTCGCGGCTCACGTCGGTGGTGCTCATGGTTTGCCTCCATAGGTCTCTTAATTGCTCCTATGGTCGTCGGGTGAAGCGCTCGTCGCGCCCGTGGCAGTCCCTGGTCCGGCACGGCCACGATCTCGCGACTTCTTCTTTGAGGTCCGAGCGACCCGCTGGGTCGCGGACCTCCTCGAGATCGCAAACAGTCGCTCGGGCACCGAGACACATCGACGGCAAAAAGCCGGAGCTTTCGGGGGACGTCATCGTGATTGTGTGGCTCGGCCATCAAGCCCCTGCGCTGCTGAAGCGGCGCGATCGCCGAGGGTCTGCCCCACCGCTTGGCCGTAGAGGAGCAGATGGTCGAGTCTTGGCCCATTTCAGCTACCGTTACCTTGCCTTTTGAAGCGAATCAGGCAATTCGGCTGTCGACGCCAAGCGAGTCGTCTGGGCCGGTACCTTTACGACCTCGCTGTCGAAGGGTCCGTCCCTGCTGGGGAGGCGAGCCGCACGCCATTAGCTCGCGCAAAGCGGTCCGAACAGGAGCGACTTCGATCCTTCGACGACATCCGCCGCGTGACGGTGGCGCCGCCAACCTGCGCATCTCGTCACCACGGAAACGCGCCAATGCAGCAGGGGAAGATCGACCAACGGTGGCATGACGTGCAACCGCAGACTGAGAAGCGAGCCGCACTTCCGACAGGTCGTCTCGGTGGCGATGACCTCGTAGACGCAGTGGATCAGCCAAAGGTCCAGCGCGGTGGGTTGCCCGTCTTCCCCGGTACCGGCATCCGAGACGCGGCCGCCGGCACCGCTACGCTCAGTCGGCTGCTCGAGTGAATATCTGTACCAGCAGCTTTCCCAGAGTGGATCTACCCATTCCATTCTCTTCCCGATTCTCAAGCGACGCCTCTGTCAGGCAGCCACCTCACCATCGCGCCTTTGGGCCTGCGTGGCGCCTGTCGAAGACACTGGTCGGTTCCATCTGGTGACGGCGCGTCCCGGTCACGGTGAGCTCACCTCGTGGCTCGCCTTGCCAGTCGAGTTCCGCCTCAGCAGACCAGCCCTCGCGATGGGCTAGGACACCGAACTGAGGACGTCCGGGACGTCGGAGGCTTCAGCCGGGCCCTGAGCGGAAGCGGCACCGAGCGGGGACTGACCAGGGATTCCCGCAAGCGCGACCGACCACCAGCCGCATCGCAATTGTTGGTGTCATCCACTGGAGAGGTTTCCTGCCCCTGCCATCCCCCACGCGGCCTCAGTGATGTCCAACCGCGCAGGCTTGGGTTGGCACCGACCGGAGGTCTTCGCCCTATCGCCCGGAGATCGCCAAGTCCCGGTAGTACGACTGGCGGACCGGGGCCTCCACGAACTCGTTCGCCTTCAGATCTCGAAATCAGCAAAGCGAAACTGCCGCGTCCTGTCGAACCTTGACGAAGTCCGAAGGAGGTTGAAGACCTCCGCGAAAGCCCCGACGGCGGCAGCCACCTCCAGCGGAGAAAGCACAGACTCGTCTCGGGCGCCGAAACGGATCAGAGCTCGATGTCGTCCGCTTGGGGCCCGTAGCCGGCGTTGCGCAACATGCGGCGCAAGTCGACAACCTGTTCTACCTCGATGTCCTTGCCCTTGGGCCGTTCGAATGTCTCGGACTCGGCTCCAAGCGTCACCAGGAGCCGACCGTCATGGAGCTCGTCAATCGATGCCACGGCACCGAGAAGCGACAGAACCGCGTGCCACTCGATGTTGTGGCCCGCGGGGTGCTGGAAGATTTGGCGAAGAGTTTCACGGTGATGGCCATCTAGGCGAACTGGCTCGGGCGTTGATTCCATTGGGCTCCTCTCACGGGCGACCAGACGGGCGGAGGCAGTTGAACATGGGTCCGCGACAGAGCCGTCGCCGGTCTACTACGGGTCAGGTTAGAGAACACTCCCCTCATTCGTGCCAGAAGTCGATGGGATTGCTATCGGCGAAGTTCGGGCTCCCGGGTGTCCGCCGAACAGGGCCCGAGGCCATCGATTTCACGAGATCGTCGACTCTTCTTGTCGAGACGCCTTCGACATAGGCCTGGCAGATGACCGAGACGAGGGCCCGCTCGGCGCGACGGCGCGGCTCCAAAAGGCTCGGCAGGTAGGAGCCTTGGCGCAGCTTTGGGATGTCGAGGCTGACGGTGCCTGCCCGTGTGTCCCAGCGCCGTGCCCGATGCCGTTGCGACTGTTCAGGCGATCCTCGGACCTCTCGTTGTAACCGGCGTTGCAAATGACATCGACGTCCGCGTCCATGAGCAGCTCAGCTGCCATCTTCACCATCTCTCCGAGCAGGTCTGATCCAGCTGGGCTCTCCAGGTACTTGCGTAGCAGCTCGGCTGCGCCCATGTTGTTGTTGACGGTCACCGCATCTTCTCCTTCGTGAACTTGGCGTTCTTGAAGGCTGGTGCGGTGGCTGTCGCGTCTGGGGGATGCTCGGCGCGAAGCAGTGATCAGCGCGAGTTGGTCACCTCGGGCTTGTACACCACTTTGGCGGACTCAACTACTCCACGCCGCGTGGCAAAGGTGGCTCTATGGCTCCCACCAGGTTAAACAGGCTGGCGCGGTCCCTGGAGGTTTCGCTTCGAATTACCGCCCATGCTCGGACCAAGATCTGGCGCGATCTCAGGAGCTCCCAGCTCGACTGCAACGGCCCGCCTCCAAACGGCCTCCATTTGACGCAACCGAGAGCGAGCCTGCCTGTTGAGCTCTGGCTCACCGGTTAGGAATACGAACGCATCGCGCACGAGTTTGTCGACCTGAGCCGGAGTACGAGCCGACGCCGCGGCAATGATCAAAGGAGTTCCAGAGGTCGACGGGTCCTCCAGTAACTTCAGAATCTCGAAGCGGTCCTTCCTTCCGGGCAGACTGTCAGGCCGATCAAGAAGTGCGGCGATCTTGGTGGCCGTGTGTGCCGCACTGGTCAGCACGCGATAACCGTTCGCCGTTTCGGCGTGGGACGTAAGGAGTTCGACGCGCAACTGCAAGTTCGCTCCGAGGCGGGATTGGAACGGCACATGCAAATCGAGGTGGATGGACCGCCACGTTGCCCGCCACTTCGTACCGGCCAGGTGGTGTGACTCGGAAAGATCACCAACGATCCGCTCGAGGGCTGCCAGCTCGTCGCGGGTAACGATCAGGTCGACGTCGTGACTAATCGGGCCACCGGTTCGGACCCAAGACCCCCAGCCACCGATCAAGATCGCGGCCGGTACCGCTGCGACCACCTCCCCGAGCACAGCCCGCGAGAGGTCGGTCTGTTCAGACGAGTAGAAGTGGTTCATCACTAGCGGCCACCTTCTGGATGTCGAGCTCGCCGACAAAGCGGGCGGCCTGCCACCCTGGCAGAGAGAACAAATCTGCGTAAGCCTGACAGAACGGTGTCACACGGCCGTACCTACTAAGAAGCCCGTCCGGCTCAGCGACGAGTATCTCGGTGCCCTCTCCGCTCGCCGCGCTCGGCAATTCGGGGAGGCGCGGGTCGCCGTAAAAGAGGACGGTGCTGTAGTCCGCGATGGGGTTGACACCGTGCAGGTGGGCCACCACAGCACCGAAGCCCCCTAGAACCGCCTCCGAGCCAGTGGCCAGACGCTCGACGTCAACGGCGGGTACGTCGACCCGAAATCGACCCACGATGTCGCGGCTCACCCGCCGGTGGGCGGCGAGAAGAACCAACAGTCTCGACGGATCAAGCACCTGCATCCCATCAAGAGTCCCTATGCCCACCGCACCAATCTCTGCGGGGTGCGCCAGCGAACGATGCGCTGTTGAGACTGGGATGTCCAGCTCGCCCGCGAGCGCCGTAACCGATTGCCACCGCCGATGACCCTCCAGGGCCCCCACAAGGAGATGGCGCCACACGACCTCGATCACGGGCATCATGCCTAGATGATACCCGATTTCCACTATTATAGGGAAAGTATGGTAGACATGGTGCCCACAGTGCGGGCCAACTCTGTGAGCGCAAAGCGTGGGGGGTCTCGAGTGAGAACGACCTGTTCAGGGCTCTCGCCTGACTGTCGGAGGGGGACTCGGTACAAAACTCCGCGCCCGGTGCCGGGCACCGACCTGTGGCTATGGGTACCTTGACCTGGACTCCTGCGAGCCTCGTCCCTCGAGAGCGGTACGTGCAAGACCATCTGCCCCTTGAGCGTCTTGTAGCAGATGTGCTACAACTGGAGCGTGGCTGAAGTTGCTTCTCGAGAACTGCGCAACGACACCAGAGGGCTGCTGCGTCGAGTTGAGGCCGGAGAAGACGTCGTGATCACCGTCGATGGCCGACGGGTCGCGGTGCTGCGGCCAATCGGCTCCCGGCCGAGGTGGGTGTCACGTGGTGAGTTCGTGCACCGTTTCTCAGGCCGCCAAGCCGACGCCGCCCTGGCCGATGACCTCCGTGAGCTGGCCCCCGACACGACCGACGACCTGCGTTGAGCCGCGGCATAGCTGACACCAGTGTGTTTATTGCCAGGGAGTCCGGGCGTCCCCTCGCCGAGACCAACCTACCCGACGAGTTGGCGATCTCGGTGATCACGGTCGGCGAGCTGCGCGCGGGGGTATTGGCCGCGGTCGATGTCGAGACCCGTGACAGGCGTCTGGCAACCTTGAGCGAAGCGCTGGCTCTCGAGCCGCTACCGGTCGACCAGGCGGTCGCCGAGGCTTGGGCACGGTTGCGCGTCCTGTTGCGCGACATGCAAAAGCGCATGCCTGTCAACGACTCCTGGATCGCCGCCACGGCCATGTCGCTAGCGGTTCCGGTCGTGACCCAAGACGAGGGTTACGTCGAAGTGCCGGGGCTCAAGATCGTCCGAGTGTGAACGACCAAGGGATGTCCCACGACACCACATTGGACGTGTCGGAGGACCGACGCGCGCCATCTGCTACCAAGCATTGGCGGCTCGGCTCCTAGCCGCGCGCACGGCATGTGGCATTCATTGCTGCGACGTAAGCAAGGCGCGGTTGCCTATGGCACTTCGCCGCGCTCCTCGCGTGCCTCCCAGGACCTTGGATCCGGAGCGTCGAGTTGCTGCTCGGATTGACGCTCACGCTCGCTCAGATACCACGCTTGGTCGACGCCACGTTCGGCCCTGGCATTGGCGCCGAAGCCTTGGCTAACTGCCGAGAACGGACGGCCAGGTCGGCGGCCGCTCGTGCCGAGCCCTTGAAGCCACTCCAACAGACGCCGAATCAATGAAGCCACCTCCACTTTGACCCAGCCGCGGTCAGCGCGAACGTTGACGCGGGACCACGCTACAAGCCGCCAAGATGACCGTCCGACAGTTTGTTCAGGACAAATGGCTTGACCAACTAATGTTAGGGGGTGACTTTTCCCTTCTGACCTGGGATTCTGTCGGTGTCGGAGGGGGGACTTTCCCACATACGACACCCGAGACGATCTGGGATCTGGCCGCGTGAACAGGACTTCTTCCCCAATTCGCTCTGCTTACGATGCCAAAACTCACGTCGGAGTTGGCCGCTACGAAGACCTCTCGAAGCCGAGGCCTTCGTCTGCAGTTGGGGAGAAGCCATCGCTCGCTCGAAACTTGGATGTACTACACTTGTAGGTACATGGAGGCAGGGTGACGATGGCAACCATTGGAATACGCGAGCTGGCGAACCACACAAGCGCGGTGGTCGACGAGGTGAACCGGACAGGTCGTCCGATGCTTGTTACCAAGAACGGCCGGCCCGTAGCGGTACTCGCAGCGATCGACGAAGAAGAGCTCCTGGATCACGTCCTCGCCAACACACCTGAGTACGTCCGCTCCATGCGGACGGCAGAGCGCGAAATCACCCGCGGAACGCGTGGCCGACCCCTTGAAGAGGTGCTGGCCGACATCGAAGCTCGAGCGTAACCCTGGCTCGTTCGGTCACCGTTTCGCGGCGAGGCGAACGGGATCTCCGAGGTGTTCCGATGAAGGATCGGGACGCTGTCGTTGGCGGACTACGCGCACTGGCACGTGAAGACGCCAACCTGGACGTCAAAGCGCTCACCGGCCATCCCGGGTGGTACAGACTGCGGGTCGGCAACTGGCGGGTGCTGTACTACAGCGATCCCCCGGGGATCGTGATCGAGCGAATCGTCAATCGGCGCGATCTTGAGCGCGCTGTCAACACGCTCTGATACGCCGCGAACATGACCGGGTGGGCCCCCGAAGCCGACGAAACGCCTCTGCCGCAGGACTGGTCGCGCCGAGAGTTAGAGAGATCCAGGCCGAGCGCTCGCGGCTTGAAGCTGCGGCCGGTGTCCACGACCAGTGGCGCCGGTTGTCACCCCGCGAGATCGCCGAGTGGGCTGATTCGCTCGGCGGCGTGGTTCAAGTGCTCAAGCAGGCAGATCCCGAGGACCGCGCAGCTCTGTACGCGGAGCTTGGTCTGACGCTGCGCTACGACCCGACGAGGCACCAGATCAAGGCCACGGCGGAACTCTCGCGTGTCGCCCGTGGTG
>Ga0181520_10007094_pt1 | contig 16708 bp, 15 predicted proteins | sample PEATcosm2014_Bin_29_FD_132451 | JGI IMG/M metagenome (GOLD analysis project Ga0181520, IMG submission 132451) | Peatland microbial communities from MTU Mesocosm Facility, Houghton, MI, USA - PEATcosm2014_Bin02_30_metaG | ecosystem: Environmental > Terrestrial > Soil > Wetlands > Peat | place... | reverse complement strand
GGCGCAGGATAAGATAAACAAGACGATGTCGAGCATCTCGGGCAACAAGAGCGCCTTCGATACCTTCGAGCGGATGTCCAAGAAGGTCGACGAGCTCGAAGCCAGGACCGAGGCGGCCAAGGAGCTCGAGGACGCGACCAGCGGCGCCAGCCTGGAGAAGCAGTTCGCGCAGCTCGAGTCCTCGGGGGGGGCCGGCGCCGATGCGATGCTCGAAGACTTGAAGCGCAAGATGCTCACCCAGGACGCGGGGGCCGGCTCCGCGGGCGGGGCTCCGGCGGCGGGCCAGGGTACGGCTCCGTAAGGCATCGAGCGGCGAGCGGGGCGTGACGATACGCATTCTGGCCGACCATGAGCCCTATTCTTCCTATGCCGACCGCCTTTGCTCCGATAAGGCGAAGGATGCCGCTGGGGCCAATGTCTATTTGAACGGTCCTCCCGGGCTGGATGACCCGAGTCCCGACTTCGTCATACTTCCCGCCGAGGATTTTCTCTCCCTCCCCCGCGAATCCCTCGCCCGATCGAGCGAGCGAACCGCCTTCATCGCCTATGGGTCGGCGGATCTCATGGAATCGGCCTTCGATCGCGGATGCGCCGATTATCTTCGCGAACCATGGGGGCCGCTCGAGCTCCGCGCGCGCGTCGGTCGATTGGCCAAAGGGAAATTCCTCGTAGAAGGAAAGCTCTTCGAACTGAAAGGGCCGCGCCTCGCCGGGAGTAGTTCCTCAATCGAGCTCGGCGAAAGCGAGGGAAGGCTTCTACGGCTTCTTCTCAGAAATGCCCCTCTTCCCGTACCGCGCGATTCGGCCGCAAGCGCCCTTTCGGGCTCCGCTCAGAAGAATAGACAGGCTCTGAGCCGCTGCGTAATCTCCCTCAGGCGAAAAATGGAGTATGTCGAAGCCGGGCTGGGTTCCAGGCTCCGGGCGATCAAAGGCTTCGGATATCGATTAGATGTTGAGATTTGTGGATAAATTGTGTGCTACATGAGGACTATTGCAGTTCGTGAGGGATACCGTATTAAAAAGTATACGACCTTTGGGAACCTTGATTTCATTACTAAGGTTTTCTTTGGTTGTATGGGTATAAAATGTTGTGTAATATATAATTAGTTGTCCAACAGCCACTTGACGACAATTTTGTTGAAATTGTCGGATATCTTAATTTCGTTTCCCATAAATGCTTCTGAAAATGGGTTCGAGAATATTCTTGTGGATAACTTGTGCAGGAAGCCCGAAAACCAAGCAAGCTTGCAGGCAAATGACCTCCATGCTACAGTGTTTCGATGAAAGTTTGGCTCGGAGTAATCGGCCGCGCCTGTCTCGAATTCGTGATAATTCTCATTTTGATATCCTTTGCAGCCGGGGCTTCGATAGCCATTAGCGCGCCTGTGAGCGATACAGGAGTTATTTACAGGGGCGCTGCGAAGGCGGCCCTCGATCTGGTACCTTTGGCCGCGGTTTTTACCCTTTTTTTGGCTTTTTTCTCCTTTGAGCTGAGAGTGAGGAGCCGCGCCGCCGGATGGCTGGGCCTTCTGCTCCTCGGCGTCATCCTCATGTCCTTCGGCCTGGGTATTCGCAGGCTGCCCCTTCTGCGCGAGGCGGTCGCGACCTCCTCGAACGGTGGCGCGAAGGTCCTTCGCCTGATCCCCGCGGGAACGGCCGAGCAACAGGGCCGCGTAGCCCTGTGGATCGGCTCGTTCGCCGGCGGCGAAGCGCTGGATGCGGTAGCCGTCGATTTCAGTTCGGATTATCCGCGCCTCGCATATGCCGCGCGCGCCCCGATCGATTTCTCGACCGGCGACGTCGATGTTCAAGGCAGGGCATATCGGGCGACCCTCCCCGACGCCCTTCCGCTCGCCCTCGTTCCCGAGGCTTCTCTCTTCTCCGGTTACTGGATATGGGACCGGTTGGACTCGATGGACGGCGAGCCTCTTCTCGAGGTCTTCTCCGCCGCCGCCGGCTTCCTCCTCTTGGCGATCGGATTCCGCTTCCTATGCAGGATCACGGGATGGCCCCTCGCCAACGCCCTCCTTGCGGCAGCCGGCCTAGCGGGACTCGTGGCCCTCGATGCGGCGCTGTCCGGAGGCGCCATCCTGGGGACGATCGACGCCTTCGCGAGGCGCACCGGCCTCTCCCTTCCGGATCCCGTGCTGTTGGCCTGCGTCGAGGGCATCATAGGACTCGCGCTCGGATCGGCGGAGCTCACGGCGACATCTCGGCGGAGGAGGCGCGCCGGTGAATAGCGGTCGCCGGATCTTCGGCGTCGCCATCCTCCTGGATATCGTCGCCTTCGCCTGTTTCCTCGGCTACGCCATGGCTTCCTACTCGGCCAACCGGATCGTACCGGCTTTCGCCCTTAAATGGGAGGCGGCCGAGGCTTTGCACGGATTCCTGGGCGCCCTCGCGGGCCTGCAGTTCCTCGGGCTCGCGATTGCCCTGGGCTCCTCGAAGGGCAAGGCAGAGGAGCTCGTGCAGGGAGCGATAGTGCCCACCGTCGTCCTCTCGGCCTTCCTCGCGGCCGCCGCCCTCATGGCGGGTCCCCAGGTAGAGGCGCTCAGGTCGGGCATCCGCTGGGCGAGCGCGACCTTCTCGTCCTCGCTCGACGCGGCCAAGGCCAGCCTGGAAGCCGGCGATCTCGCGCGCTCGCGGGAAGAGCTCGGCGTATGCCAGGCGATCTCCCGGCGTGATCCCAGGGTTGCGGAGCTGGAGTCCCGGCTGTCCGCAGCGGAGATCAACGCCATTCGGAACGCCGTCCCCCCGCCGGCGCGAGAGGCCGTCCAGCCCATGGATCCCGTCGCCGCCAAGGATTACTACCTGAAGGCGCTCGCCTATGCCGAGAAGGGAGACTATTTCAGCGCGAACTGGTACGCCTCGACCGCCGCGCGCCTCGATCCGTCCTACACCGACGCGAGGAGGCTGGCCGCGACTTCGTGGGAGGAGCTCCACTCGCGCGGCGCGGATCCCACCGACAAGGAAAGAGCCGCCTTTTACTCGCGCAAGCTCGAGGGCTACGGCCTCCTGCGCTCGGGCGATCCCGTCGGCGCCTACCGCGTGTTCAAAGAGCTCGCGGACGCCAAGCACGCCGACGATCCGGACGTTAGGCGCTATTTGGCCGAGAGCCTGACCGAGACCGAAAAGACCGCGTTCTTCAAGGACGAGGTCGACGGCGCCCTCTCGTCCTATCCCGTGCCGGACATCCTCTTTCGCGTCCCCGCCGTCCATGGCTCGGCCAAGGGCTCGGGCAGGGAGGCGAGCCTCGCCCTGATCGCCGCCAAGGATGCGGCCTGGTCGGGCGGCGCCCTGTACTTCCGGGAATTCGAGTACCTGGAGGCGGCAGGGGGGATTCCGCGGGCCCTCGTCCGGAGTCCTTACGCGAAGCTGACCGACGGGAAGATCCTCCTGGTCTGCGTCGAGAGGGACAGGCCCGCCAACGTGTACAAGCCGAGCTGGAGCGCGGGGCCTTACTCGGGGCCGGCGAGCCTCGTGGAGCTGCCCCTCGTTCCCGAGAACGCCTACCGCGCCCTGGCCGCGCGAGTCGACCCTTCGACCCTCTCTCTCCTCGAGGCTTGGGAGGCGGTCGGCGAGGCGAAGGCCTACGGGATAGACGCCGCCCCCATCGTAGGCGATCTCCTCTCGAGGAGCGCCCTTCCTTTCGCCGTATTCACGGCCGCCGCGCTCGGCGCGCTGGCGGGCGGGCGCTTCCGCAGGCGCGGGGCCGGCTTTCCGAGGGGGCTCTACGCGCTTGCGCCCTTCATGGCCGCCGCCCTGGTTCCCGTCTTCCTGATCTCGTCGAGGATCGACATTCTCATTTCCGCCTGGTCCGCGAGGATAGCGCCCGGCCTTTCGTCGCTTCTCCTGGCCGCCGGGATTCGGACCATGGTCCTCTTCCTCGCCGTCCTGCTCATGGCCGGGGCTCGCGACGTCGATGGCGCCGGCATCGATTAGGAAGGGCGTCGTCGCCGCCCTCAGGCTCCATGCCTGCGCCGTAGCGGGCGCCTGCTCGGGCCTCCTCGCCGGATGGTTCGGCCTCGCGGCGGGGCTGATCATGGGCGCGATGCTCGACGCGGCCAGGCTCGAGGCCCGCTCGCGCGCGCGAGTCTCCGCCTTCCTCTCGCGCCCCGAGGGAGATGCTCCGCCGGAGCCCCTCGAGGGCTTCTCGGCCGCTGCGTGCCTCGCGCTCCGGGGCGAATGGCCGGGACTGGCGGACCGCGACGCCAGGCGGGCTCTCTTCGAGCGTCTATCATGGGCGGCTCTTCCGCCGGCGGCCCGAGCGCGCCGCGAGGCGGAGCGCGTCGTGGATGTAGCTGCGCGTTGCGCCCTTCCCGACTTGCCTTCCCTCGCGAAGAGACTGGCGACTTCGGACGCGGATATCGCGCGCCGGCTCCTCGCGGCCTGGGCCTTCGCCCTGGCCGCGATCGGCCGGACCAGGCTCGAGCCGGGACCCGAGCTCGCCCTGCGGGCGGCCCTAGGCGACTGCGGCCTGGGAGCGCGGGAGATTCTCTCGGCGAGGCTCAGGGCCTTCCCCGGCGCGCGCGACCCCTGGACGGTGCTGGGCCTCTCTCCCGGCGCTCCCCCGGCGGAAGCCAAGCGCGCGTACCGCCGTCTCTCTCGGCTCCTGCATCCCGACGCCCTCCCCGGCGACGACGGGGAGAGGTTCCGGGAACTGCGGGCGGCCTACGCCGAGTTGACGGCTCGGCCGACGCGCTAGCAGTCCTCGGTCCTCCGGATTCTTGCCCCGATCCCCTGAAGCCGCTCGCATATGCTCTCGTAGCCGCGTTCGATCTGGTAGACGTTGTATATCGCGCTGGTGCCCTCGGCGCATAGCGCCGCGATGACCATGGCCATTCCTGCGCGGACGTCGGGGGAGGTGAGGGAATCGCCCCGCAGCCGCGACGGACCCGAGACGACGGCCCTGTGGGGGTCGCAGAGCACGATCTTCGCCCCCATGCCTATGAGCTTGTCGACCCAGAACATCCTCGACTCGAACATCTTCTCGTGGATGAGGACGGTGCCTTCGGTCTGGGTGGAGACTACGGTCATAATCGAGGTGAGGTCGGGCGGGAAGCCCGGCCAGGGCGAGTCGTCGATCTTGGGTATCTGGCCGCCTATATCGGCGATGACGCGCATCGACTGGCCCGACGGGACGAACAGGACGCCGTCCTTCAGGTTCCAAGAGATGCCTAGGCGGCCGAAGGCGACTCTCAGGGGGCGAAGGTCCTCGGGCTCGACGCCCTCGATCTCGAGCTCGCCGCGGGTGACGGCCGTAAGGCCTATGAAGGAGCCGATCTCCATGTAATCGGGGCCGATCGAGAAATCGGCCCCTCCCAGTCCCTGCACGCCCTCGATCTTGAGCACGTTGGAGCCTATTCCCGCGATCCTGGCGCCCATCGCGACGAGGAGGCGGCAGAGGTCCTGGACATGGGGCTCGCTCGCCGCGTTGCGGACGGTCGTGCGGCCATCGGCCATGACGGCGGCCATCACGACGTTCTCGGTGCCGGTGACCGATGCCTCGTCGAGGAAGATGTCCGCGCCGACGAGCTTGTTGGCGGAGAAGCGTATGGCCCCGTCGATGTCGACGCGAGCCCCGAGCTCCTCCAGGGCGAGGACGTGCGTATCTATGCGGCGTCGCCCTATGACGTCGCCCCCCGGCGGCGGCAGGTCGACTTTCCCGAAGCGGGCCAGGAGGGGGCCGGCGAACAGGATGGAGGCCCTGACCTTGCGGGCATCCTCGGGAGGGACATCGTGGCGGTCGAGGGAGGCGGGATCGATCCGCCATGCATTGGGGCCGAGGCCCTCTACAGAGGCGCCCAGATGCCGCAGCACGTCGAGCATGACTTGGACATCCTCTATCGCAGGCACGTTGCGGAGCACGACCGGGGCGCCCGCCAAGACGGTCGCCGCGATGCAGGGAAGGGCGGCGTTCTTGTTGCCGCTGGCCTTTATCCTCCCCTTGACGGGGAACCCGCCTTCGATGAGGTATTTGTGCATGCCCCACTCTATGACGCCTCGAGAGCCCTGGTCAACGATCCGACCCGATCGGCGAGGAGGCCTTGACCCTGCACGATTTTGGAAGTAACCTCGTTTTACAAAGGAGGCGCCCATGTACGAGGATTTTTCCGCTAGCGCCTCCTCCCCTTCTTCCCACCTTACCGCCTACTACCACTCCTCAATGATGATGTGACGCCCCGGGCGTCCTAGGAACTCGGGTTAATGCCCCGAGGTTCGCTTCGGAGACAGGAAGCGAATGGCGCCCGGGTTCGCAGTCACGACCTTCGGTCGAGGCCTTCGGCTTCGACTCCGCGGTTTCGCGTCGGCATGCGGAACCGCCGGACGCTCTATCAATGAGGAAGGAAACGATCATCATGAAGCATACCGTCATCAAGCTGGGAGGATCAGTGCTTCGCGGCGCAGGCGACGCGCAGGCGATACTCGACGTCCTGGATGGATATAAAGGCCCCCTCGTCGTCGTCGTCTCGGCCCTTAAAGGCGTAACGGATAGGCTGGCGGTCGCGCTCTCCTCCGGTGCGCGACGGGCGGAACTCGTATGCGATCTGCGGGAGGAGTACGAAGGATTCGCGAGGGCCTTCGCCGCGCCGATCGCCGCGGAAACGGCGGCGCTCACGCAAATCGGCCGCCTGCTCGCCGGGCTCGAACGGCTCCTGGCGAGCGGTCGCGGCTCCCCGGGCGGACTCGATGCGGGGATGGACGGCAATGAAAGGCGCGCGAGGGTTCTAGCCACCGGCGAGAGGCTGTCCGCGGTATGCCTATCCCTCGCCCTGCTGTCTATCGGAAGGCCGGCCCCGGTGATCGAGCCCGGCAGGCTCGGCCTGGTTGCGCGCCGCGCCGATGCGGAAGATGCCCTCGCCGATATGGGCGCCTCGGCCCCCCGCGTCCGGGCCGCCCTCGGGACCCGCGACGCCGCGGTCGTACCGGGCTTCTACGGCGTCGGCGAGGACGGGGTGCATCGCCTTTTCGGGCGCGGCGGTTCGGACTACAGCGCGGCCGTCGTCGCGGCATGTCTCGGCGCAAGGAGCTGCGACCTCATCAAGGACGTCGCCGGGCTGTATACCGCCGATCCAGCCCTCGTTCGCGGCGCCCGGCCCGTAGCGGAGCTCAGCTACGAGGAAGCCGAAGCCTTGGCGCAGGGCGGCGCGAGGATCCTCCACCAGCCCTGTGTCACGCTGCTGCGAGCCGCGGGCGTGCCCCTGCGCATACTGGGATGCTCCGGCTCGCGGGTCCGGACCCGCGTGGGCCTCGGCTGTCCCCGCGGCCTGCCGGGACCGCGCGCCTTGGCCATCAAGCGCGGCCCCATAGCCTGCGCCGAGATAACCGTTGCGGGCTTCGGCTGCGCCTCGAGATCGGCGGCCTCGGTCCTCAGGGCTTTCGAGGCGAGCGGCTTTCAGGCGAGGGCTTTCTTCCCGGCTCCGGACATGGCTTCCTTCCGCGTCCTGGTCGAGGCCTCGCGCGGAGACGAGGCGCTCAGGGTGGCGCATGAGGCCCTTTTCGGCGAGCGCCTCGCCGTCCGGGGGCAGGAGCCCGAGCGGCGATCGGCCCTCGCGGAAGCGGGCGGAGTAGCGTAATATCCCGGGCATGGATAGAGTCCTGGAGGCCCTGGCCGAAGGCGGCCGCATATCGATAGAGGTCGTCCCCCCCGCCCGCGGCGGCGACATCGAAGAGATCAAGAGCGCCGTGGGGCTAATCATGCCCCATCGGCCCGCCTTCGTGAGCGTCACCGATCACCCCGCCGGCAGGGCCTGGGCCGATTCCGGGGAAGGCCCTTCGCGCGTCGCTCTCAGGACCAAGCCGGGCACCCTCGGCACGGCCGTCGCGATCCGGGAGGAATTCCGCGTTCAAGCGGTTCCCCACCTGGTGGCCTCGGGGGCGGACAGGCTAGCCATGGAGGATCTCCTCATAGATCTCCACTACGCCGGCTTCAGGGACATCTTCGTAGTTCGCGGCGACGAGCGCTACTCTCCTCCCGGCCTCCGCGCGCGACAAGGCGCGAACGGATGCAAGGACGGTGCCGAGGACTACGCTCACGCGGTCGATCTCGTCGCCCATGTAGCCTCGCTCAATGCGGGGCGCTACACGCCTCCCTCCGAGGGAAGGCCGACATCCTTTTCGATAGGCGTGGCCGGCTATCCGCAGAAGCATTTCGAGGCCCCCAACCTCGAGGCCGACATTCTCCGGCTGAAGGAAAAAGTCGACGCCGGAGCGAGCTTCGTCGTCACGCAGATGGTCTTCGAGGCGCGCTATTACTCGGATCTCGTCGCCTGCCTGTCCGAGCTCGGAATCAAGGTTCCCGTGGTGCCGGGGATCAAGCCGGTGCTCAGGGCGAAGTCCCTCGCCTCGATACCCAGGACATTCTTCGTCGACCTGCCAAGGGGCCTGCTCCAGGCCTTCTCGGATGCGCGCAGCCCCGCCGAGGAGAGGGCGGCGGGCATCGAGTGGACGGTCCGGCTGGCTGGGCAGCTTTTGGATGCGGGCGCTCCCTGCCTCCACTTCTTCACTATGGGTTCGGGAGTGGCGACCAAGGCGGTTCTGGACAGCCTCTACGGTAGCAAATCCCCTTGACTTTTGACGGGACTTTAATCAATGCTATTATGGTCTTGTTAGGGGGGAATTGTGAGCTTCATTTCGACTCGCTCGCGATATGGACTTCGTTTCCTCATAGATCTCGCGCAGCGCGGGGCTGAAGGGCCGATCGATCTCGGATCCATCGCCGCGCGACAAGGGATTCCGGAGACCTATCTCGCGAAACTCGTCGTTCCGCTCCGCAACGCCGGTGTCATCAGGTCGGCACGTGGAGCGAAGGGCGGCTATGAGCTTGCCCGATCCCCGGACGAGATTGCCGTGATGGAAGTCGTGGAGGTACTGGAGGGGCGCTCGTCCCTCCTCGAGTGTACCGATAGGCCGGAGCTCTGCGCGCGGTCGGCCGATTGCCCGACCCTCCCGATCTGGACCGGCCTGGAGAAGGCCGTCAGGGATTATCTAAGCGGCGTGAGCGTAGGCGACGCGGCCGCTCCGCGAGACGGGGATTACTCCATCTAGCGCCGATCTCGATCGTGGGCAGCTTGTTCGGGACGCCTTATCGTCTTCGCTGAGCGTCTCAATTTCGTCTCTTCATAAGGAGAATGCCATGGCTTATGCCGAGAAGATTACCGATCTCATAGGAAACACCCCTCTCGTAAAGATCCACGCGCTCGAGCGGGCCGGCGGGCCCGGATCCGACGTCATCCTGCTCGCCAAGCTCGAGTCTCTCAATCCGTTCTCGAGCGTAAAGGATCGCATAGGCCTCGCCATGATCGAGGATGCAGAGCGCCGGGGCCTGCTCAAAAAAGGATCCGTGATAATAGAGCCGACGAGCGGCAATACCGGGATCGCCCTGGCTGCCGTCGCGGCGGCCAAGGGCTACCGCATCATCCTCACGATGCCCGAGACCTTCAGCGTCGAGCGCCGCAAGCTTCTGGCCGCCTACGGCGCCGAGCTCGTCCTTACCGAGGGGCCCAAGGGAATGAAAGGCGCCATCGCCAAGGCCGAGGAGCTCGCGGCCGCTACGCCGAATTCCTTCATCCCTATGCAGTTCGACAATCCGGCAAACCCGGAGATCCATCGCAAGACTACCGCCGAGGAGATCTGGCGAGACACCGATGGGAAAGTCGACATCGTCGTGGGCGGCGTGGGGACCGGCGGCACGATCACGGGCGTTTCGGAGGCCCTCAAGGCCAGGAAGCCGAGCGTCAAGTCCTTCGCCATCGAGCCTTCCGATTCTCCCGTCATCTCGGAGGGTCGAGCCGGCCCGCACAAGATCCAGGGGATCGGCCCCGGCTTCGTGCCCAAGGTCTTCAATCGTGCGACCGTCGACGAGGTGATTACGGTGAAGCACGAGGACGCCGGAGCGACCGCGCGCAAGCTGGCGAAGGAGGAGGGCATCCTGGTCGGGATCTCCTCCGGCGCCGCGCTATGGGCCGCCATCCAGATCGCCAAGCGCCCGGACAGCGCCGGTAAGACGATCGTCGTCGTCCTGCCCGACACCGGCGAGCGCTATCTGTCGACCTGGCTGTTCGAGTCGCCCGAACCGGCGGCTTGACTCGACGGGTTCCTGACCGCGGTTTCGCCCGACGCTTTGGCGCTTGACCCCGAAGCCGATGGGATTACAGTAGGGGCATGAAGGGAGAGCGCGGCTTCGAGGCGACGGGCGAGGAAGAATCGACCGTCCTTGTCGTGGACGGCGACCCCGTCGCCGCCAGCGGCGAATCGCGGGAGCTCGAGAGCGCGGGATTCCGCGTCCTCGAGGCCGCGAGCGTCGAGGACGCCGAACTTCTCCTGAAAGGCGCGGGAAGGATCGACCTCGTCCTGATGGACGTGGGCTTCGACGCCGAACGCATCCTCGGCGCGCGCGACGTACCTCTGATCTTCCTCTATTCGCAGTACGACAGCGCGGCGGTCGAGAGGGCGGCGCTGTTCCACTGCCGCGGCTTCGTCGCCAGAGGGTCGGACGGGGTCATCCTGGCCTCCTCCGTCGAGGCGGCCATCGATCTCGACATTTCCGGAAGGAAGAAGGCCGAGGAGGGGCTCGCGGAGAAGCTCCGGCATCGGATGAGGAGCGGCTTCGACATGGCCGCCTCGATGCTGGGGCTTCAGGTGGACGAGCTCGTCGGCGAGGACGCGAAGAAGGCTATGAGGGGCGCCGTCTCGAGGATCCGCGCGATATCGGCGATCTACGAGGCGCTCGACGCCTCGAGAGGCCCGCGCGGGGTCGATCTCGGCGGCTACCTCAGGGAGCTCTCGGCGGCGATATTGAAAGCTTTCGCGCCGGAAGGATCGGCCTTGCGCCTGTCGCTCGAGATCGTCGAGCTCGACGTCGACTCCGACCGCGCCCTATACCTCGGCCTTATCCTCGCGGAATTGATGGCCAACTCCATAAAGTACGCTTATCCCGACGGAAGGGGAGAACTCCGCGTAGAGCTCGAGCGCTCGGGGGCCGAGGCCCGCCTGAGCGTATCCCATCGCGGCGCGAGCATGCCGCCCGGCTTCGGCCTTGCCCCGGTCGAGGCTCTCGCCTCGCGGATCCGCGCGAGCCTCCGGACCGAAAGGGCGGGAGGGACTAAGGTCTCGGTCGTCTTCGCGGCGTGAGCCGAGGTCCCGCCGCCGGCGACCCGCGGAGACGGGTAAAGGGGAGCCCGCCCCGGCGGCAGGCTCCTCCTTTGCCGTTTAGCCGGGCATTCAGACCTTCGCGAGCGCCTGGTCCAGGTCCCCGATGATGTCCTCCAGGCTCTCGAGGCCGACGGACAGGCGGACGAGGTCGGGGGTGAGGCCCGCCTCCTTCTGCTGCTCCTCGGAGAGCTGGGAGTGCGAAGTGCTCGCCGGATGGAGGGCGAGGGACTTCGCGTCGCCGACGTTCGCGAGGTGGGAGAACAGCCGGAGGCTCTCGATGAGCTTCTCTCCCGCCGGCCGGCCTCCCTTCACGCCGAAGACGACCATGCCGCCGAAGCCCTTCTTGAGCAGGTCCTTGGCGACGAGGTAGGCGGGATCGCTCTTGAGGCCGGGATAGCGGATCCAGGTGGATTTCGGGTGCTTGGCGAGATGCTCGGCGACCGCCAGGGCGTTCGCCGAGTGGCGCTCCATCCTGAGGTTGAGAGTCTCGAGGCCCTGGAGGAATATCCATGCGTTGTCGGGCGACAGGCAGGCGCCGATGTTGCGCAGGGGCACCGTGCGGTTGCGGAGGGCGAACGCGATCCTGCGGAGCTCCGGGGGAAGGTCGATTCCCCAGCGGAGGCCGTGGTAATTCTTGTCGGGCTGCGTGAAGAGCGAGAACTTGGGGTCGGACCAATCGAAGGTCCCCGCGTCGGTGACGATGCCGCCGATGGCCGTGCCGTGGCCTCCGATCCACTTCGTCAGGGAGTTCACGACGATGTCCGCGCCGAGCTCGATCGAATTGAGGAGGTAGGGAGTGGTGAACGTGGCGTCGACGACGAGGGGAAGCTTGTGCTTCTTCGCGATCTTGGAGATGGCGGGAATGTCCGCCACGTCGAGGACGGGGTTGCCGATCGTCTCGAGGAATATGAGGCGGGTCTTGGGAGTGATGGCCTTCTCGAAGTTCTGAGGATCCTTCACGTCGACGAACTTGGTGCTGATGCCGAGGTCGGGCAGTATCGCGTCGAAGAGGGTATACGTGCCGCCATAGAGGTTGGATGCCGATAGGATCTCGTCGCCGACTTTGGCGATGGTGACGATCGTATTGAAGATCGCGGCCGTTCCGGAAGCGGCCGTAACGGAGGCGGCCCCGCCCTCCAGGGCGGTCACGCGGTCCTCGAGCACCGCGTTCGTGGGGTTCGTAAGTCTGGTGTAGATGTTGCCGAATTCCTTGAGAGCGAAGAGGTTGGCGGCGTGCTCGGTGCTCTTGAAGACGAAGGAGCTCGTCCTGGTTATCGGGAGTCCGCGCGACAGGGAGGTCGGATCGGGGCTCTGGCCCGCATGGATCGTGGCGGTGTCGAAGCCCTGCTTGTTTTGCTCGGCCATTGTATTCTCCATAAGCGTAAGGTTCGGCGTTCGCGTGCGCGACGCCTTCGGCGATGTCAGGCTATCTGATGCCCCGCTCTTCGGCGGGGCTGGCGCAGCCGCATGAGCGATTCCCGCGAAGATCGTCGGTACTCATCTTGGGTCCCCCCTTGCTTTTTTCCGTATTCTGTACCACAATGTAGCAGTACCACTTTGTGGCATTCGGGGGAGGCTTGTCAAGATGCCTGCGGCAAAAAAAGAGGCGGCGCCAAGAGCTTCGGTCGACGAGTCTTCGAGGGAGGATCGCAGCGGCAATGGCGGCCGGATGAGCGGCGGGGAATTCGCCCGCCTGCGAGCCTCCTTGGGAAAGAGCCAAAAGGAGCTCGCCGAGCTCCTCGGCCTGTCCCAGAAGGCCGTCGAGAGCTACGAGCAGGGATGGCGCAATGTGCCGAGCCACGTCGAGCGCCTCCTGTACTTCTTGCTCTTCAAATTGAACGAAGACGAGATCGAGGCCGAGGAACCCTGCTGGACGTCCCGGAACTGTCCCGATGACCTTCGCTCCAAATGCGTCGCCTACGTCGCCAAGGAGGGCCGGTTCTGCTGGTTCTTCACCGGGCGGCTCTGCGTCACGGCCAAGGCGGGCGAGGCCGACGGCGGCTGCTATACCTGCGAAGTCTTTACGAGGATGCGGTCCAAGGTCGATGGAGGGGAGAGCCGATGCCGGTGAGGGTGCCTAACGACCTGCCCGCGAGGTCGGAGCTCGCGGAAGAGAATATTTTCGTCATGCCGGACGACAGGGCCGCCCATCAGGATATCAGGCCCCTGCGGATAGCGGTGGTCAATCTCATGCCGACGAAGATGGTCACCGAGACGCAGCTGCTCAGGCTTCTCGGGAATACTTCGCTGCAGGTGAATATCAGCTTCGTGCGCATGGACAGTCACGAATCGAAGAATACGCCGATCGAGCACCTCGAGGCCTTCTACGAGCCCCTCGGGCGCGTCCTGGACGAGCGCTTCGACGGCCTCGTGATCACGGGAGCCCCGGTCGAGACTATTCCCTTCGAGGAGGTCGACTATTGGCCCGAGTTCTCGGCCCTAATGGAGTGGTCGAGGAAGAATGTCTGGTCCACCCTGCATATATGCTGGGGCGCCCAGGCGGGGCTCTACTACCATTACGGCATCAAGAAGTATCCTCTCCGGGAGAAGATGTTCGGACTCTTCCACCACCGGGCGCTCGACCTGAAAGACCCTCTGCTGCGCGGTTTCGACGAGGTCTTCCTGGCGCCTCACTCCCGCTACACCGAGGTGCGCCGAGAGGATATCGAGACCGAGCGCGCGCTGAAGCTCCTCTCGACGTCGGAGGAGGCGGGCGTCTATATATCCGCGTCGCTGGACGGCCGAGAGGTATACGTCACAGGCCATCCCGAGTACGATCGCCTGACCCTCAAGGCCGAATACGATCGCGACGTCGCGAAGGGCCTGCCCATCAAAGTGCCCGCGAACTACTTTCCCGGCGGCGACCCGCGCCTGCCTCCGCTGATGACCTGGCGCTCGCACGCGCACCTCTTGTACGCGAATTGGCTCAACTATTACGTCTACCAGGCCACTCCCTACGATCTCGAGCGGCTGCCGTCCACCGACACTCCCTTCTCGGGCTGAAGTCGAGGCAAAAGTAAAGAAGCGACGCTCGGCGACCGCGGAGGACGGAGCCTCAGAGCCGCTCGACGCGGTTGCGGCCGCCTTCCTTGGCCTTGTACAGGGCCTTGTCCGCGGCCGCCACGAGTTCGTCGGGCGTGGAGGCCTGCTCCGGGCTCGCCGCGGCGCCGACGCTTACCGTGATCTTCGCGCGGGCAGGCTGAGCCTCGGGCGCCCGCGCTTGAGGCGCGGAACGGTACTCGAGACGGAGTGCCTCGGCCGCCGCGCGCATGGCCTCGCCGAGCTCGAGCGCCCGCTCTATGGCGCCGTTCGGCAGGAATACCGCGAACTCGTCGCCCGAGAGGCGCGAGCCTACCTCGCCTTCGCGGATCAGGGGCGCGAAGGCGGCCGCGGCCGCCGCGATCGCGGCGTCGCCGCCCGCTTGGCCGTGGGCCGCGTTGATGTCCCTGAAGTGGTCGATGTCGAGCATGAGCATCGCGCATCGCCGCGACGATCCGGCTCCCCGGGCGAATCGCGTGCTCATCGTCTCCTCGAGGAAGCGCCTGTTGAAGAGGCCCGTGAGCTCGTCCGTCACCGCGCGGCGGCGGGCCGCCTCGCCCCACCGCACGAGGCCGCCCAGGAAGCCGGAGGCCTCGTCGAGCCAGGCCGTCATCACGCGCGCCATCGACGACAGCAGCTTTACGCCGATCACGGGGTGCTCCCATACGAGGCGGTAGAAGTCTATCCCGTCGAGGACGAGGAGCTCCGCGTCCTCCTTCGCGTAGCAGGTGGCCGACCGGGGCTCGTCCTCGATGATCGCCATCTCGCCGAACAGTACGCCGGGGGCGAACTCGTACACGTCGCGGCGGGTTCCGTCCGATTGCGTGACGTAGGACCCGACGCGGCCGGACCGGACTATGAAGAGCTCCTTGCCCGACTCGCCCTCGCGGAACACGACGCTTCCCTCGGTGTAGCGCCGCGGCTCGAGGAAGGCCGAGACCGCGTTGACCTCGAGACCGCTCATGTCCCTGAACAGGGAGAGCCCGGCAATGAAATCGGGGATCCGCTCCCCGACGCGCGCGCCGTCCGTGCCGCCCACCCTAAGCCCTCCCCGCGACGATCTTGAGGCGATACAGGCGATCGCCGCCGTCGCGCCAAGCCTTGGTGAGGATGCCGTACGCGTCCTCGACCAGGCGCTTCCAGTCCTCGCCGTCCTCGGGCCAGATCGCGAGGGACATGCTCGCGGTAAATGCGAAGCCGGTGCCCCGCGCCGCCGGCACGTCCATCTCCCCGATCGACGACGAGAGGCGGCGGGCCGCCGCCGTCGCCTCGACGGCGGCGCAGCGGGGCACGACCATGGCAGTCTCGTTCGAGCGCAGGCGGATGGCCCAGCCGCGGCCGAGCCGTTCGGTCTCGCCGACGAGGATCCCCGAGAGCAGGGCCATCGCTTCGTCGCCGGCCGAGTGGCCGTGCGCGTCGTTGAGTTCCTTGAAGCGGTCGGGCTTCACCATGACGACCGCGGTGGGCCTCTCGATGTTGCGGTGCAGCTCCTCGTCGAGGAAGGCGCGCGACCAGAGGCCGGTGCCCGGATCGGTGTAGATCTGGCGCCGAAGCTCGCGTACCCAGGGAGAGTTGTCCGATATGAGCCGCTGGGTGGAGCGGAGACGGGAGGAGATCATGGACAGGGAGCGCAGCAATATGCGGGAGGCCGCGTCCGGCTTCTCCTTCGCGAGATCCTGCATGCCCATGCCGCCGCTGGGGAAGGCGACGACCTGCGTCTCGGTGTCGGCGCGCGCCGTGGCGTCCATCGAGGAGCCTATGGCGAAATCGAAGTCGCCGATCACGTCCCCGGCGACGTAGCGCGCCATCTCGCGCTCGGCGCCGCCCTCCTCGCTCCGGTAGATGCCGATTTCGCCGGACCTGACTATGTAGAAGCGTCGCGCCTTCTCGCCCTGCCCGAACAGGAGGGACCCCGGGCGGAGTCCGATGATGTCCACCCGGTCGGCTACGTACGAAAGGTCGTCGTCGAGGAGGTTGGAGAACAGCTCGGCCTTCTTGAGCAGGGCCTTGAGCTCGACGCGGTCGATGGCGAGAGGCATCGGAAATTCCGGTTCACTATAGGCGCGCGTCCCGTGAGCGGTCAAGCTCCGTCAGAAGAAGGCCTAGGAGATTCAGAAGCTGTCGACGGTCGAGAGCTTGTGGTCGGCTACTATCTTGAGGCAGTGGTCGATGTCCTCGACCTTGAATATGACGACCGCCGTGGATGCGTCCTTCTCAAGCGACGCGTACAGGTACTCGATGTTGACGCCGGTCTCCTTGAACATCTCCATGATCGACGCGAGGCTGCCCGGCTTGTCGGGGATCTCGATGGCGAGGACGTCGGTCATCCTGGTGGTGAATCCGCCCTTCGAGATGGCGTCGGCCGCGTCGAGCGGCCTGTCTACGATGAGGCGGAGGATGCCGAAATCGGCGGTATCCGCGATCGATATGGCCCGGATGTTGACGCCCGCGCTCGCGATCAGCCTGGTTACGTCGGCGAGCCGCCCCGTCTTGTTCTCGAGGAAAACCGAAATCTG
>Ga0181520_10007092_pt1 | contig 16710 bp, 14 predicted proteins | sample PEATcosm2014_Bin_29_FD_132451 | JGI IMG/M metagenome (GOLD analysis project Ga0181520, IMG submission 132451) | Peatland microbial communities from MTU Mesocosm Facility, Houghton, MI, USA - PEATcosm2014_Bin02_30_metaG | ecosystem: Environmental > Terrestrial > Soil > Wetlands > Peat | place... | reverse complement strand
GACAGCGTCATCGAGGTCAGATCAAGCCTCCCGGGTATCATCATCGCCGTGCAGATGCCCAAAACCGCTCTCCGCCACGCTCGTGCCGGCCAGCTTGACGTGCCTTTTCAGCAGCCTGCTAGACTCGATTGCCCGATTTCGTTCGCCCCGCCGCAGCCCGGGGCCATGGCTCTCCCTTCCGATCGGCAATGAATGCCATAAGATTGATGAAGGCCGGCAAAACCTCTCTGGAAGTTGGGCAGAGCGCGCGTTTCTCAGTTCCCCCCCGGACCACCGAAGTAAAAGTAGTCGCCCCAGGCATCCGAGGCGGCGGTCGTAATAGTGTAGGCGGCGGGGTCGGCCTGATCGGTCTGCAGATCAAGCGAGGTCTGGAGGCTGGCGTTGGCAGCGAAGACGCCGAGGTTCCTTTGGTAGGCGGCCTGACTCTGGCCGGTGACGGCGAAGGCACCGCTGCCCATGGGGGCGAAGGGTGGCCCGCCGCACACCTCCCCGCCGAAATCAACCTCGGCGGCGCCCGAGGTTAGCGGGCCGCCGTCATAGAGAGTGCCGGGGAAATAGCCGACAGCGTTATCGTCCTGGTCGCCACCGACATAAACCCACCAGTTGCCCTCATAGAGCTTCAGCGCGCAGTAGACGTCAATCTGCGCGCCGCCGGTAACGCTGATGTCGGTGATCGGCACGCCCAGCACCGTATTGGGGTTGCGGTACAGGAAATCGCCGTTGTGGCCGTTGTAGGAGGTGGGCGTCGCATAGCCGTCGCGGGTCCAGTAGCAGAACATCGCCGGCTGATCGTGGCCGGTGACGGACGGATTGACGTGCCAGCCGACCTCGGCAGTCTGCCGCCCGTTCGGCCCCGGCGCCACGCACCATATCTGCGACAGTGAGAAGGTCTGGCCGTAGGCGAGCGGCGGGCTCCAGATGTTTAGCGTTGAGGCCGCGCCGGTGTTGGCGATCGACGCCCAGGCGTCGGCCCAGCGGTGGGCGGGGTCGAGTGTTCCGGGTGCGGCCGGCTCGGCGGCGCGCAGGTGCGAGCGGCGCCGGCCACCGCGCTTGTGCAGGAAGCGGTCGAGGGTCCGGGCCCGCGTCAGGTCGGCAAGGGTCAGGCGTCGGATGGGGACCAGTCCCGCGGTCTCGGCGCCGCTGTCCGGTTGGCCGAATTGCAGCCCTGCCCGCCCAACGCCAAGGAAGCCGGCTGGCGGTGGCGTCGCGGGTTTCAGATGATGGATGCGCGCCGCTGGCTGATCCTCGATGCGAAAATAGTCGTAGGTTCCACCGTGGCGATCGATCCGGGAAACCACCGGGATCGCACCGGCGTAACGATTGCGCAGGAATGCGCGCATCCGCGCCAGTTCCGCCAAAGCCGTCCGCTCGTCCACAGGGCCGGCTGCATCGCCCGCCTCCAGGCGCTTGAGGAACCGGTTGAAAGGCTCCGGCCGCGGTGACGGCGTCCTGGCCAAGGGACGCGCGCCTACTTGCTGGTCGTCTTGGCCGGAAAGGCCGCCACGATGGCGCCGATCGTGTCGAAATCAGCCTGATACGGATCAGTTGCCGAGTCGACGAGATCGGCACCGCAGATCGGGTGCATGGCGATCTTCCCCTTCTTAGGAATCGGCATCAGCTCGACATAGTCCGGATCGATCACCGTGATCTCTCCGGTCGCCGATTTGGCGGCGTCGTCGGGGGCGCCGTGTGGCTTGATGAGAACGTGCACGCTCATACAGGCCGGCACCGGCCAGACCTTCGTCCAGTCGCCGCTCTTGCCGGCGAACGCCTCGGCCAGGGTCGCGACCGGGACCAAGTTAGGCGCGAGCGGATCGGCAGTCAGGGTGATATCCAAGCATTTGCCGCTGCTCAGGATCCAGCTGGTCTTGCGCGCCGACCAGCTCCCAAGATTCGCGCCCGAGGCGTGAGTCTTCAGTGCGTCGTCGTCGACCACCAAGTCCTCGCTCAGGCACTGCGGGGCGCTCGGCGCGACGGCGTTGCCGTGCAGCGGCGCGGCGGCGGCGGCGAGGGGGATCACCGCCGCCGCGATGCTAGCGATCGCCTTGACCCGCGAAGCCGTCTCGTCGGTGAAGGTGTTGGAGACCGTCGTCGGTATCCGGGTATTGGCTAGGCGGGTGACGCTGAAATCGTTCTCGGAGAAGAAGTCGTTGGTCGGCTGAACCATGAACGAGACTACGCTCTCCACCTGGACGACATTGACGGCGTATTTGGTGGTCCCGTCGGCCGACGTGAGGGTGGTGGTGACGCTGGACGCCGGCGTGGTGCTGTCCGCGGGCTTGGTGGTCTGCGTCCCACCCGCTTGGTTGGCGGCCTGCGACGCCGGTTGGGTTCCGATCTGGGCAGGCTTGGGCCTCGCCGCGGCGCCTCCGGCGGCGTGGCTCGGCGCAGCAGCGGCCGCCTGAGCTGGCGGCGGTGACGCGGTACCCTGGACAGCACCGCCGTTCTGGCCGCCGTTTCCGGTCGTGCCGACCACCACCAGGCGGCTCTCGGGCAGAGCGAGGGTCTGGTTACCTTTCGCCGCTGCCGCCAGGATCGCGGCCACGCTGGCGTTGGATCCCGAGTCTGCCGGCGCGGCGGTTGGCGACGACAGGGGCCAACCATACTGCACCGAAGCCGTGCCGCACGCCGATACCCCGAGGGTGCACACGCAGGCAAGGACCTCCACCATCCGCGAACTCATGAACCCAAGTCCCCCACACGAAGTTAGCGACTAAGAGAATCATAACCGGGTTACCCCGGGGGCATTCAGCCCGACGTCCTCGTGATGATACGACCAGCCCGTCATGCATGCCGAATCACATAGAGCGTCAAGACGCAGGCATATCGGCGCTCATCAAATCGAAGTGATGCGGTTGAACACAGAGGTCAACATTACTTGTCTTACCGATAGCATTCGCCGCATCGACGGTCATCCAATTGTAGGCCAGATGTCCTGCCAAGTGGCGGTAGTAGCATCGTGTGGGGCTTCAACAGAGGCAAGACACACTGGGACGATACGGGACGGGCGCCACTGAGGTGGTCCCCGACGGTTGGACAGTTTGGCGGCTTGGTTAAGCTCGGTTCTGGTGATCGTCATGCCGCCAGTTTTGCCGCGCCGGCTACCCAATATGCCTCGTCTGGGGTTCGTCCGGCCAGGGTCGAGTGTGGTCGCCGTGCATTGTACAACGACGAACGACCCCACTCGACCCTGGGCAACTTGACCCCACGGGCCTTCATCGATCAGGCTCAACCAGATCGAAAAGTTACGTAGCCCATGGACCAGAGTCGGGGGGCAGGTCCAGTTACCCATGAACTAACATTCCAACCGGACCACTCCTTGGGGGCCGGTCAGGATGTGGCGGTGTGCATCCAGAAGAAATGTTGTCACCATTGCCCTGCTGTGCTTTGCTACCAATGTTGATAGGATGTCTTTCGATTCCGAAAGTGGTGAGCAATCGTGCAGGAACGTTTCCCACAAATCATGCGGCTGCTACGTGAGCGTGGCTATTGCACCGTCGATGAAATGGCGTCCATTCTGTCAGTTACGCCACAGACCATCCGGCACGACGTCAACACCCTCGCTAAGGATGGCAAGTTACGCCGTCACCATGGCGGGGCCAGCCTGCTGTCTTCCACTGTCAATGCCGAATACGCCGCGCGCCGACTCGACCTGCGTCAGGAAAAGCAACGCCTGGCGCGTGCCGTGGTGAGTGAGGTGCCGAAACGGGCCTCGGTGTTCCTCTCTGCGGGTACCACCATGGAGGCGGTGGCGGCGGAACTGGCGCTGCGCGGCGACTTGAAAGTGATAACCAATAGCACCTTCGCGTCAAGGGTGCTGAATCGGGCCGGCGGTCCGGAGATATATCTTGCCGGCGGAACGGTCCGGAACGAGGGCGGCACAGTCGGCGTGGGGACGGTGCGTACCATAGAGGAATTTCGCTGCGACCTGGCGTTGATGAGCTGCGGAGGCATCGAAGCGGACGGTACGTTACTCGACTACAGCCACTCCGTGGTGATGGTGATGCGAGCGATGATCGACCAGTCGCGCGGGTTCATTCTGGCGGTCGATCACACCAAATTCCTGCGTCCGGGGACGGTGCGCCTGGGGCATCTGCGCGAGGTGAGCGTGCTGGTGACGGATGAGGCACTGCCGCCATTGTTCGCCGCGCAGGTCGCGGCCAACAGCACACGGGTCGTTGTCGCGGAATAACGTGACCTTCGTTTTCGAAATACTCCTTGACAGGCTCCCTCAGCGGTGCTTCGTTATCGAAACACCCCGTGAAAAACGGAACAAGCAACGGGTGGCTGCCACGTCAGGCGCCTGGCCGGAAGTGACGCGCCACCCAAGGAGGAGTCTCATGCGTCCTATCAGCCGCCGTGCCATGCTCGCGGCTCCCGTTGGTCTGCTCGCGGCCAGCCGCGTCGCGCACGCGCAGACAGTAAAGCCCCGCCTGACCGTTATTACCCAGTGGAGCAACGGCAGCGAGGGAGCGTCCATCACCGCGCTGGGCAAGAAATTCGAGGAACGCGGCGGTATCTGGCAGCACAGCCCGGTGCCGGGCTTCACCACCGACATGATGAACAAGCTGCGCGCGCAGATCCTGTCCGGCGATCCGCCGGCCGCCTCGCAGCTCAAGGGCCCCGAAATCGCCGTGTGGTCGAAGATCGCGCCGACCGTCAACCTTGATGGTCCGGTCGCTGCTGCCGGCTACGAGAAGGTGATATCGGCCGACCTGGCGAAGCTGCACAAGCCGGGCGGACATTGGGCAGCGCTGCCGATCCAGATCTACCGCACCAACACGTTGTTCATGTCGACCCGCGCGATGGATAAGGCCAAGATTACGAGGCCGCCGACCACCTGGGCCGAGTTCAACGAGACGGCCGAGAAGATGAAGGCGGCCGGGATTGCCAGCCCGCTGTGCAATGGCGGCATCCGTTGGGATGACGGCATGAAGTTCGAGATCTGCCTGGCCGGCATCAGCCCAACCGCTTACCGCGGCGCCATCATGGGGCTGGACCCCAAGGTGCTCGGCGGTCCCGAAGTGCACCAGGCATTCGTGCAGTTGCGCAAGCTGGCGGACTTGATGGACCCGAACGTCGCCGCGCAGCATTGGAGCACATTCCTGCCGCGCTTCGTGTCGGGTGACATGGGCATGTTGCTGATGGGCGGCTGGGCGCAGGGCGTGCTGCTCAACTCCTCCGGCTTCAAGCAGGGCGATTTCATCATCGCTCCCGGCCCGACCGACAACGGCAAGCCGGTGTTCGTCATCAACTCCGATGCCTTCATTTTCTGGCAGCGCAAGGAGCCAGACCTGACGGCCGGGCAGACGCTGATGGCGCAGTTGGTCATGGATCCGGCGATCCAGACCATGTTCTCGCAGATCACCGGCTCCATCCCGGTGCGCACCGACGTTGACCTGTCCGCTCCGGGCTGGTCGGACGGACAGCGCGAGGCATCCAAGACTCTGCGCGAGGCCGTTGCGGTGAACCAGACCCTGCTGAGCCTTGGGCATAACATGGCGCAGCCCAACGGCATGACCGCGGCGATGCTCGACGCACTGACCGAGTATGTGCACAACCATGCCGTCACGCCCGAGCAGGGTATGGCGCGACTGAGCGAAGCGGTCGAAAGCGCCAGCTGAGCTGTAGTAAAGTGGCGATAGTACGACGTCGTGCGTCTCCGGCCGCGCAAGATCGCGCGGCCGGAAGCGTGGGGATGACCGGCCTGCCCGGGTACGTTGCATTGCGGCGCGTGCCCGAGTTGGTAGTCATCTGGGGGCCGTTGCTGCTCAGCGCCGGGCACGTGGTGGTGTTTACTCTGTGGACGACCTGGATTTCGTTCACGCCTTCCACCCTGTTGCCCGAATACGGCTGGGTGGGCTTGCGCAACTACCAGGCGATCCTGGCGACTCAGAATTGGAAGATCGCCTTCAACAACCTGCTGATTTATGGCTCCGGATTTGTCTTGCTGAGCATGGCCCTGGGCATGCTGCTGGCGGTGCTTCTTGACCAACGCATCCGGGGCGAGAACGTGCTGCGTACCATTTTCCTTTATCCCCTGGCGGTGTCTTTCGTGGTCACCGGCACGGTGTGGAGCTGGCTGCTGAACCCCGGGCTTGGGGTGGAAAAGCTGGTCCACGACATGGGCTGGAGCGGCTTTCGGTTCGACTGGGTGGTTGACCGCGACATGGCGATTTGGACCGTTGTCCTCGCCGGAGCCTGGCAGGCCTCGGGCTTCGCCATGGCGCTGTTCCTGGCCGGCCTGAGATCCATTGAACCCGATCTGATCAAGGCCGCGCAGATCGACGGAGCGGGACCGTGGCGGATGTACCTGCGCGTCCTGCTGCCTACGCTGTGGCCGATCATGATCGCCGTGGTGGCGATCCTGCTGCAGTTCGCGATCAAGACCTTCGATCTCGTGCGCGCATTGACCGGCGGTGGGCCAGGCATCTCCACCATGCTGCCCTCACTTGTGGTGTACGACTTCATGTTCCAGCGCGGCCAGCTTGGCCGCGGCTCGGCGGCGGCGGTACTGATGCTGCTGACGCTGTTGGCGGTGCTGGCGCCGTACGGGGTGTGGAAGCGCTGGCAGCGCAGGCAGGCCGCCCGTGTATAACACCGGTCTGACCTGGCGACGCTGCCTTGTCTATCTGGTGCTGGTGGTGCTGGCGGTGGTCTTCATGGTGCCGCTGGCGGTGGTGGTGCTGAACTCCATGCGCACCGTCGCGGATATCAGCCAGACCTCGATGATCGGCTGGCCGCGCGAGTGGGCGCCGGGGAATTTCGCCGTCGCCTGGAGCCATTACTGCATCGCGCAGACCTGCGAGGGCATCCGGCCCTACATGTGGAACTCGATGGCGATCACCCTTCCCGCCACGATCCTTTCCACGTTGCTCGGGGCCGTGGCCGGTTATGCCATTTCGCTGTGGCGGTTCCGCGGCGACACCTGGATTTTCGGCCTGGTGACGCTGGGCGTGTTCCTGCCGGAGCAGATGAAGCTGATCCCCTGGGTGCTGGTGCTGCGCGACCTCGGGCTGATCAACACTCTGACCGGGCTGGTGGTGATCCACGTCGTGCAGGGCATGAGTTTCACGACACTGTTTTGCCGCAACTACTATGTCGCCATCCCGCTGGACCTGATCAAGGCGGCGCGCATCGACGGCGCGGGGTTCTTCCGCACCTTCGGCCGCATCGTGCTGCCGTTGTCGCCGCCGATCCTGATCGTGACGGTGATCTGGCAGTTCACCGGCATCTGGAATGAGTTTTTGTACGGCGTGACCTTCGTCACCGGCACGCAGCAGCCGGTCACGGCGGCGCTGATTTCCCTCAGCGCCACCGTGGCGGAAGTTCCGCAATACGGCGTCCAGAGCGCGGCGGTGCTGGTCGCGGCGGCCCCGACGTTGTTGATCTATCTGTTCGGCGGCCGCTGGTTCGTGCGCGGCCTCACCGCCGGCGCCGTGAAGTAGGAGGCGAGATGGCAGCGCTCAACGTTCGGGGAGTCACCAAGCGGTTCGGCACGCTTGATGTGCTGAAGGGTGTCGACCTGGAAATCGATAGCGGCGAGTTCACCGTGCTTGTCGGCCCGTCGGGCTGCGGCAAGTCGACGCTGCTGAACATCATCGCCGGGCTGGAGACGCCGAGTTCCGGGACCGTCGAGATCGGCGGCCGGGTGGTGAACGCGGTGGCGCCGAAGGACCGTGACATCGCCATGGTGTTCCAGTCCTACGCGCTCTACCCCTCGATGACGGTGCGGCAGAACATCACCTTCGGCATGGAGTGCCGGCGGGTGCCGAAACGCGAGCGGGAAGAGGCGCTCGGCCGGGTGGCCAGACTGCTGCAGATCGAGCCGCTGCTGAACCGCCGTCCGTCGCAGCTGTCGGGCGGCCAGCGCCAGCGGGTGGCAATGGGACGCGCGCTGGTGCGCGACCCGCTGCTGTTCCTGTTCGACGAGCCGCTATCCAACCTCGACGCCAAGTTGCGCGTCGAGATGCGCATGGAGATCAAACAGCTTCACCAGCGCATCCGCTCGACCATCGTTTATGTCACGCATGACCAGATCGAGGCGATGACCATGGCGAGCCGCATTGCGGTGATCAACCAGGGCGAGTTGCAGCAGTTCGCCGAGCCCGATACGATCTACAATCGCCCGGCCAACCTGTTCGTTGCCCGCTTCATGGGCGCGCCGCCGATGAACACGGTGGCGGCGCGGTTGCGCACGGCCGATGGCACGCTTTATGCCGTGCTCGGCGAGGACCGGCCCGACGCGGTGCGGCTGGCGCTACCGAATCCGCCGGCCACCGCGAGCGAAGGCGACGAAGTCGTGCTCGGCATCCGCCCGGAATGCATCGCCGAGGAGCAGCGTCGGTTCGGCGATGATCCGCGAGGGTCGGTGACGGTCGAGGCGCCGATCGAGATGATCGAACCGACCGGGGCGGAAACGGTCGTGGTGCTGCGGCTCGGCGGCGAGCAGGTGTTCGGGCGCCTGTCGCCGGATGTGAAGCCCACGATCGGGGAATTGTCGCGGTTTACGCTGGATACTCGTAAGCTCTGCCTGTTCGAACCGAAAAATGGAATGCTGATCCAATGACCTACTTTAGCGACATTGCCGGGCGCACAGTCATCATCACCGGCGGCACCTCCGGCATCGGTGCGGACGTCGTGCGGGGCTTCGCCGCCAACGACGCCCGCGTGGCCTTCATCGGCCGCCAGCAGGAGGCAGGCGACGCCCTGGCGGCGGAACTGGCGCCGAAGGCCCTGTTCGTGCGCTGCGACCTGCGCGACCTGGCCGCGCTGCGCGCCGCCTTTGAGACGATAAAGGCCAAGCTCGGACCTGCCGCGGTGCTGGTCAACAATGCCGCCAACGACCAGCGCCAACCGTTCGAGGACGTGACGGAGGAGGAGTTCGAGCGGATGATGGCGGTGAACTTCCGCCACGTCTTCTTCGCCTGCCAGATCGTGCTGCCGCAGATGCGCGCGCTTGGTGGCGGCTCGATCATCAACATGAGTTCGGGCGCCTGGGTGGGCGGCGTGCCCGACCTGGAAACCTACAGCGCCGCCAAGGCCGCAATCGTGGGTCTGACCAATTCGCTGGCTCGCAGCGTGGGCCGCGACCATATCCGGGTGAACGCGCTGGTGCCGGGCATGATCTTCACCGAGCGCCAACGTCGCCTGTGGTTCCAGGACGAGAGCCAGGTAGCGGCCGGACTTGCCCGGCAATGCTTGCAGGAAGAAGTGACCGGCGCGGACGTTGCCCAGGCCGCGCTGTTCCTCGCCTCCGATTCGTCGCGCATGATCACCAAGCAATTCCTGATGGTGAACGGCGGGTTACGCTGAACCAAGGCGACCCGGATCGTGCGGGAAATCTGAAAGAAGTCATCGAGGAGTACGTTTGATGGTTGCGACCGAAGTCACCACTGGCAAGGCCAATTCCGCGATTGCCGATCGATATTTCGACGCCAATCCGAAGGGCACGCCGGATCCGATCAGCGGACGGGTGCCTAAGGTCTTGAACTACGGCGCAGGCGGCGACTGGAAGGCGTCGAAGGGTCGGACGATGCCCTGCTACGATCCGTCGACCGGCGCGGTGATCGCCTACGCCCCGCAATGCACGCCCGATGAGGTCGAGGAGGCGATCGCCGCCGCGGCGGCCGCCTACCCGGCCTGGCGCAACACGCCGGCGGTGAAGCGCATCCAGGTGCTGTTCAAACTGAAGACGCTGCTCGATAAGCATCTCGACGAACTGACGCATCTGTGCGCCGAGGAGAACGGCAAAAAGTGGGACGAGGCGCAGGGCGACGTGCTCAAGGTCATCGAGGTGGTCGAGTTTGCCTGCGGCGCGCCGCACATGATGAAGGGCGACAGCCTCTTCAACGTCTCCACCGGCTACGACACGGTGCGCTACAACGAGCCGCTCGGCGTCTTTGCCGGCATCGCACCGTGGAACTTCCCGGCGATGATCCCGCAGGGTTGGATGGCGCCGATCTGCATCGTCACCGGCAACACGCTGGTGCTGAAGGCAGCGAGCTTCGCGCCGCAATGCGCGTTGCGCATCACCGAACTGTGGCACGAGGCCGGGCTGCCCAAAGGCGTGCTCAACATCGTGACGACCAGCCGGCATGAGGCGGAGATCTTCCTCCATCATCCTGCCGTCAAGGGCGTGACCTTCGTCGGATCGACCGCTGTCGGCAAGCACATCTATTCGACGGCGGCGGCGAACGGCAAGCGCGTCCAGGCGCTGACCGAGGCGAAGAACCATGCTCTCGTCCTCAGCGACGCCGTGTTGGAACGCACCGCGCAGGGCATCATCAACGCCTTCTGCGGCTGCGCCGGCGAGCGCTGCATGGCGCTGCCGGTGGTCGTGGCCGAGGAGGCCATCGCCGACCGCCTGGTCGAACTCATTCTCGCCGAGGCGAAGAAGGTGAACCTCGGCAAGGCCTACGACCCGACGACGGGCATGGGGCCGGTGGTCAACCAGGGCCATAAGGACTTCATTCTCAACTGGATTGAGACCGGTATCAAGGAGGGCGCGAAGCTCATCCTCGATGGCCGCAACCCGCAGGTTCCCGCCGGCTGTGAGAAAGGCTTCTTCGTCGGGCCGACCATCTTCGATCACGTGACCGAGGACATGACGGTTGGGCGCGAGGAGGTCTTCGGGCCGGTGCTCTGCATCAAGCGCGTGCCCGACTTCGATGCCGGACTGGCGATCATGAACCGCAATCCCTTCGCCAACGGCTCGGTAATCTTCACCGAGAGCGGCCACTACGCGCGCGAGTTTGCCTATCGCACCGACGGCGGCATGGTCGGCGTCAATGTCGGCATCCCCGTGCCGCTCGGCATCTTCGGCTTCACCGGTCACAAGGAATCGTTCTTCGGCGACCTGCACGCCATGGGCCGCGACGGCTTCATCTTCTTCACCGAGAGCAAGAACGTCACCACCACATGGTTCACCGGCAAGGCGATTCCTGCTAAGGTCTCGACCTGGGACGGCACCATGACTCGTTAACGGACGAGGGCGAGGGGCGCCGTCCGCCGTAGCGGGCGGACCAGTGGCCGCGCCGTTATCGCCGGCGAGGAACTCCCTTCTCGACTCAGTAGGGATTTAAGGGTTGAACTCATGCCACTAACATTGCTCGATGTGTCGGAACTCGAGGCGAAGGCGAAGGCCATCCGCCGCCTCATCCTTCAGACCACGCATCATGCGGGAACGGGCCACACGGGCGGCTCTCTGTCGGAAGCCGACATCCTGACGGCCTTGTTCTTCCGGGTGATGCGCAACCGCGACACCGCCAACCAGCGGGTCGATCGTGACCGCTTCATCCTGTCGAAGGGACATACGACACCCGGCTACTATTCGACGCTGGCGCTGCGCGGCTACTTCCCTGTTGCCACGCTCGACACGTTCGATGCCCTGGGCAGCATTCTCCAGGGCCACCCCGACATGCACAAGACGCCAGGCGTCGACATGTGCTCCGGGTCACTCGGTCAGGGACTGTCCTGCGCCATCGGCATCCAGTTGGCCGCGGCGCGCGATCCGGCGATGTCCGGCGTGCGGACCTTCGTGCTGATGGGCGACGGCGAGATCCAGGAGGGCCAGGTCTGGGAGGCGGCGCTCTATGCCGGCGCCCACAAGGTCCGCGGCCTCGTCGGCATCATCGACATGAACGGCGTTCAATGCACCTCGCCAACCGATGAGTCGGTTCCGCTCGAGCCGATCGCCGATAAGTGGCAGGCCTTCGGCTGGACGGTGCTCGAGGTTGACGGCCACGCCATGTTGCCGCTCGCCGAGACGCTGGAAAAGGCGCGCGCGCTCTCCGCGGATGGGCCGGTGGTAGTCGTCGCCCGCACCATCAAGGGCAAGGGCGTGTCGTTCATGGAAGGCCGCCACGAATGGCACGGCAAGGCGCCAAACGACAAGGAATTCGAGCTGGCGATGAAGGAGATCGGCGCATGAAAAAGGGAGACAGAATTGCCCATCGGACTGCCTTCGGACAGGCGCTGGTCGAGATCGCCGACAAGTACCCGAAGATGGTGGTGTTCGACGCCGATGTTTGCATCTCCACCCAGACGGTCGGCTTCAAGAAGGCCTATCCCGATCGCTTCTACGAGATGGGGATCGCCGAGGCCAACATGGTCGGCGCCGCCGCCGGCATGGCCCTGTGCGGCTTCACGCCATGGGTATCGACCTTCGCCGTGTTCCTGGCCAAGCGCGCCCTGGATCAGGTGCGTGTCTCGGTCGCGCATACCAACCTGCCGGTGAAGCTCAACGGGGCCTATGGCGGCCTGCCGACCGGCCGGTGTGGAGCGACTCATTCCTCAGTCGAGGATCTGGCGGTTATGCGGGCGATGCCGAACATGACGGTGCTGTGCCCGGCCGATGCGGTTGAGACGATGGCGATGACCGATCTCGCCATGACGATCGACGGACCGGTCTATCTGCGCACCGTGCGCTGCGAAGTGCCGGTAATCTTCGATCCGTCGTGGCGGCCGACCATCGGCAAAGCGGCCAGGCTCTCGGAGGGCGACGACCTTGCCATCTGCTCGGAGGGCATGATGACGCCGGTGGCGCTCGCCGCGGTGAAGGTGCTGGCCGACCGTGGCATCCGGGCGCGGCTTCTGCACTACGGCACGATCAAGCCGTTCGACCAGGAAGCGGTCATCGCGGCGTCGCGGGAGTGTGGCGCTATCCTGACGATCGAGAACCATTCGATGATCGGCGGCCTCGGCGGGGCGGTCTGCGAGGCGCTTGCCTATGACGCGCCCTGTATCGTCAAGCGGATCGGGTTCCCCGACATCTTCATGGAATCCGGCGACGACGACCTGATCTTCGCAAGCTTCGGCATGGACGTCGACGGCATCGTCCGCCACGCCGAAGAACTCCTGTCCCACAAGACAATGCGCGACTGATTTTCGGGAGACCTCCAATGCGAATTGCAGTCATCAACGAAACGAGCGCGGCCGACCGCAATGCCGACGTGGTCAAGGCGCTCAATGGCCGTGGCCACGAGATCATCAACTGCGGCATGAAGAAGAACGGCGAGCCGCCCGAACTGTCCTACGTCCATACTGGTCTGCTTGCCGGCTTGCTGCTCGGCACCGGCCGGGTCGACCTGGTGGTCGGCGGCTGCGGCACCGGCATCGGCTTCCCCGTCGCCGCGATGCAACTGCCGGGCGTCGTCTGCGGCCTGCTTCAGACGCCGCTCGACGGCTTTCTGTTCTCGCAGATCAACGGCGGCAACTGCATCAGCCTCGCCCTCAACTACGGCTACGGCTGGGCGGCGGACCGGAACGTCTCACTGATCTTCGACCAGTTCTTTGCCCAGCCGAGCGGCGGCGGCTACCCGGCCTACCGTTGTGAATCGCAAGGCCAGTCGCGCGGGGTGCTGGCGGCGGTATCACGGGCCACGCACCGCGATCTCGCTGCGATCATCGACGCGCTGCCTGCCGAGGCGCTGCTGCCGGCGATCACCTATCCCGGCATCCGCGAGCTCCTGCTCACTGGCAGCCCGCTCGATCCGTCCGTCGCCACGGCGCTCGACCGCCGCTGGAAAGTCGCGGCGTGATTCGATGGGCGCGCGAATGCCCAGGCTCTCCGCGGCTTGCGCGACCGGGCGGTGTGGGCACCACCGGAGTTGGCGATGGACGTCCACGATGACCTGATCGTAAAGGCCGAACGTTGGAGAGCTGCAAACATCTGATGCTCGGCGTCCGAGGGATCCACGGCCATCCCGCCGCGATGGGGCAACGGTGACGCCGTTCGTACTTGCAGTTCTGCCGGGCTATAGCTCCGACGTGCACGGCTCAACACGTCCTTCCGATGGATTCGGCTCCGCATCGCCCTGGCGGCCTGCGGCGTGCTGGTCACATCAGTTCAGATCCGCAGGTTGCCTCGCTCATCGAACTCCCAGTCCTCCGCTGGGCCGAGCACCGTGATGCCGGGATTGCCGAGGGCCTCGTCGAGCATCGCCTCCGAGATCAGGATCGTCTCTAGGTGCAGCGTGTTCTTCACCCGCACCAGGCGCAACCGGCTCCTGTCGGGGCAGTTGCAGGTCCTGACCGCGACCTGCACGGCGGCGCGGTCGGTTTCCATGATGACCGGGATCCTGGCTCCGGGCAGCACCGCCGAGGTGATATGGTTGGCATAGGTGGCCTCGAAGTCGATCTTGTCGAACAACCGGCGCGTGCAGATATCGGCAAGCCCCATCCCAGACGCGTTGCCGTGGCTGATCTCGCTCAGGTCGAGGACTGCCATACAGGCAACGCTCTGCGTGGGCGTGACGAATGGCGTGCCCGCACGACCCGTGATGTTCGGATCCATGCCGGCACCGGAGAACTCCTTGCCCATCCGATCGATGATCAGCACATCGAGCGGGCTGAACTGGATACGCGGCATGTTGGCCTTGGCCTCGACCAGCAACGCCGGCTCGGTGGCGATGATCTCTTCGGCGGGAACGGCGATGACCCTGGCCACCTTGTCGTAGGCGTGCTCGATGCTGGCCAGGCCGAACAGGAAGGGCGCCTCGCGCAGCTTGATTTTCGCCATCGCGACGATGTTGTGGGCCATCTGGCCGAAGCCGAACGAATGGCAGGAATCGGCGCCCTTCTGCTTGCCGAGCCCGATGGTGATCATCTTCACCAGCCCGCTCTCGATCGGGCCGGTGAAGCTAGTGTGGGGCTTGACCCGGTTGATCACCACGATGCCGTCCGCTCCCATCGCCTCGCGGTCCATGAGGACGGGCAGCCCGTTCTCCGCCATGACGCCGAGCTGCACCGTCTCCATCGAGGAGAGGATCGGGCAGCCGACGGAGTCCTCGGTGACGCCGAGGCCGGCCAGCTGGTCCTGTTGTCCGGCGGCGGTCGCGCCGCCGTGGCTGCCCATGGCCGGCACCACGAACGGGATGGCGCCACACTCGCGTAACTCCTCGATGACGGTGCGCACCAGGATCGGCAGGTCGGCGATGCCGCGGCTGCCCACCGCAACCGCCACGCGGGCGCCGCTGCGAATTCGCGCGGCGATTTCCGGTTTGCGGCATTCCGCGCGGACCGCGGCGGCGACGTCGGGACACGTCGTTACGGCAAAGTTTTGCCGCACACGGATCATCCGGGGAAGCGTGACATCCCGGAGAAGGCTGTCGACAATGCTCATTCTACTTTCCAATCCTAGCGGGTTCGCAACCAGACCCGAGCCCGAAGCCCGAACACCGCGGTGACTAGCATAACGTCGCTCCCCACGCAGAGTCAGTCCCCATGGCGATGTCGATGCCAGCCATGCAGGCGCCACTGACCGGCCCCCAAGGAGTGGTCCGGTCGGAATGTTAGTTCATGGCTGGATCCTAGCACTACTTTGGCACTTGTACGATCACGGGGAGTTTGTGTACCCGACTGGGATTCAGTGGAGTATGCGCTGTGTCCCGGTGGAGCGACATTGGTGGGGATCTTGATGCGTGGCTGGCGCCATTCCTTGGGGTGATGGGACGCAGCACGCGGAGCAAGCGGGCACGTTGCGTAATCGCGGGTGGCTGTCCTCCGGAGAACATGATGTCGGACGATGTTTGGCCTGAACGGAGCAGTCAGCAGGAGGACGGCGATGAAGCAGTATGTCGGATTGGACGTGTCGCAGAAGGAGACCGCGGTGTGCGTGGTGGATCAGGCCGGAAAGGTGCTGTTCGAGGGTAAGGTCACATCCAACCCGGGTGCGCTGGCCCGGGTGATCCACAAGCGGGCGCCGTCCACACATGAGTCAGAGCCCCGGGCCGGCGCTTCTTTGCAGACAGAGCACTTTTTTCTGATCAATGCAGCTTGGTATGAATCAGGAAGACTGGTGACGCAAAAAAAGGCCGGGATGTCAACTGCGATATTCCATTGTGGCTCCCCCAAGCGGCCGCGGCTGCGCGTTGCCGTTCAGCTTCAGGTCGTGTGCAGCAGGCCGGGCATGATCAGGCGGCGACCTCTTCCATGATCTCACCCGGCAAATGCTTCGGACGGATCGCCGCAACCGCGGCTGTCGCCGCGGAACCGCCGATGATCAGCACCGCCATCGCCACACCGAGGCCCATCGGGCCGGCGAACATCGGCAGCACGAAGCTGCAGATGGAGCCTCCGATATTGGCGATGCCATAGCCCGTGCCCATGCCCAGGCTGCGCATCTCAGTCGGGAATCGCTGCGAGAGGAAGTGCGGGACAAGGCCGAAGATGCTGTTGGCGACGATGCCCATCAGGAAGGCTCCGAAATAGAGCCCCGCCGTGCCGCCGACGAGGGTGAAGAAGAGCGCGCCGGGGATGGTGATCAAAAGATAGGTGACGAGCGTCAGCCGCTGGCCGAACCGCGAGGCGATGTAGCCGCTCGACGGTTTGCCGATGATGGACGCAACCGAATAGGTGGCGGCGAACGGGAAGATCTGGCCCGGAGTGTAATGGTGTACGGTCTGCAGGAAGGCGGGATAGAAGGCAAAAATCGCCGTGTTCTGAAACTGCAGCAGGAACATGAACAGCCAGCCCTGTAGCCCTGCGGCAGTGATGCTGAATTTCGCCCGGGTGCGGGTCGCGGCGAGGTTCGCGCGCCGCGCCAGCCAGCCCAGCGATTCCGGCACGCCCCAGCGGACGAACACCGCGAGCAGCGCCGGCAGCATGCCGATGCAGAACAGCACGCGCCAGCCGAACACCGGGTAGATCATCGCATTGGCGACGGCGGCCATGAAGAAGCCCACCTCGCATCCGGCAATCATGACGGCG
>Ga0181520_10007091_pt1 | contig 16715 bp, 14 predicted proteins | sample PEATcosm2014_Bin_29_FD_132451 | JGI IMG/M metagenome (GOLD analysis project Ga0181520, IMG submission 132451) | Peatland microbial communities from MTU Mesocosm Facility, Houghton, MI, USA - PEATcosm2014_Bin02_30_metaG | ecosystem: Environmental > Terrestrial > Soil > Wetlands > Peat | place... | reverse complement strand
TCCGGGCTTCAACTCCCGGCATAATCTCCGCTACTGGCAACGCCGCCCATACCTGGGTCTCGGCCTCGATGCATCGTCCATGCTTCGCGCGGGCTCGTCGCAGGACCGCGTCCTCCGCATGACGACTACCGACGACTTGCAAGCCTATCTCGCAGGCCATGAGCCAGTCGAGAGTGTCTGGCTCGACGCTGCCCAGCAGCATGAGGAGGCATGGTTCCTCGGCCTCCGTCTCAACGCTGGAGTTAGTGCGGCCGCACTGGAGCAAGAGTTCGGCCCAGCAATGGTCGTTCCAGCTCTCGACGCCGTCAAGCGTCTGGTCGAGACTGGGCTGCTGGTCTGTGACAGCGAGTCAGTCCGCCTGACTCCGAGCGGACAACTCCTCTCCAACGATGTCTTTCAGGAGTTTCTTTCGCTGGCGCCTGATCTCAGCGCCGCAATCAGCCTCAAGGCAGTCGCCCACTAACTCGCATCCGCGTTATCGAGCAGTTATACTGCTACCCATGTTCGATGACACCATTGCAGACTGGCAGAGCCTCACCAAGCTCTACGGCGAGATGAGCGACGGCGAGTTGCTCGATCTGGACGCGCAACTAACCGACCTGACCGATGTGGCACAACAGGTTCTCCGCGACGAAATGAAAAAGCGCAAGCTGAGTGCGCCGCGCCCGGCAGATCATGCGCCAAAGCCCTCCGAACGCATCGCGCCATGGGATCGCGACAACGAATCCTCAACGGACGATGCTGAATCAGACCAGAGCGATCAGCCCTGCGAATTCACCTGGAAGACGTTTCTCTGCGAATGTAGTAACGGAGAAGAGGCAGCGCCGATCCGGTTGGCATTGTGGCGAGCAGGCATAGAAAGCTGGATTGAAGGTCCAGGGTTCAAGGTCTCTATGGACATCCTCAATCCCCGCATTCTGGTTGCCGCCGATCAGCTCGATCAGGCGCGCCAGATCATCGCCCAGCCTATTCCGCAGTCGATTGTCGATGAGTGCAAGATCGAGACTCCGGAGTTTGAATTTCCCGTATGCCCCAAGTGCGGCGCTGAAGACCCGGTGCTTGAGAGCGCCGATCCGGTCAACTCCTGGCTATGCGAAGAGTGCGGAGCGCGGTGGACAGAACAGACTCCCGCTGATTGAGTTGATGTCTTGAGGCCGATTCCCGCCCCTGAGCCGTCAGCGCCCCAGAAGGTCTTTGGCTTTCTGGAGCAAGACATCGCGGCTCACGTCGGAGATGGCATTGGTCAATGGAATTCGCTTGGGGCAGACCTCAACGCAGTTTTGCGCGAAGCCGCACTCCTGAATGCCGCCGTCGCCTGCCAATGCGCGCAAGCGCTCCGCAGCCAGCACCTTGCCTGTGGGGTGATTGTTGAAGAGCTTGACCTGGGCGATGGTGGCCGCGCCCACAAAGTCTGTCTCCTCGTTGAACTGTGGGCAGACCTCCATGCAACAGGTGCAACTGATGCAGTTCGAGAGTGGGTAGTTGATCTCCTGCTGTTGCGGCAGAACGCGCGGGCCGGAGCCCAGATCGTATGTGCCGTCGATGGGAACCCAGGCTTTAACAGCCTTCAGGTTCTCGAAGAGCACCGACCTGTCGACTTGCAGATCGCGAACCAAGGGGAACTTACTTAGCGGCTCGACGCGAATTGGCTGTTCAAGATTGTCGACGAGCGCCGAGCAGGCCATGCGCGCCTTGCCGTTGATGCGCATCGCGCAGGAGCCGCAGATCTCCTCAAGGCAATTGGAGTCGTACGTAACGGGTGTGGTCGCGCGGCCGTCGGCGGTCACCGGGTTAGCGGCGATCTCCATCATCGCGGAGATGACGTTCATGCCCGGCCGCCACTCGATCTCGAAGTTCTCCCACACGGCGGGAGCATCGGGGCTGGCCTGGCGCTTGATCTCGAATTGCACGGTCTTGTTTGCCATTGTCAGTCTCCCTCGGCTCATTTGGTTGCGTCGTAGCGGCGCGGGCGCGGCTTGATGTATTGCGTATCGACGGCCTCGTATTGGAAACGCGGGCCTGAATCGGTGAAGCTGGCCTTGGTCGTCTTGAGAAATAACTCGTCGTTGCGATCGGGAAAGTCGGGTTTGTAGTGAGCGCCGCGCGACTCATCGCGCAAGATAGCCCCCTGCACCACAACACGAGAGAGTTCCAGCATGTTATAAAGCTGGCGGGTGAAGGCGAAGCTCGTGTTAGCCCACTGGCTGCGATCTGCGAGGTTGATGTTTTTATACCGTTCGAGTAACTCGACGATCTTCTTGTCGGCCTCTTCCAGCCCCTTGTTATAGCGGATAACTGTTGCGTGCTTGGTCATGGTTTCGCCTAACTCGCGCCATAACTTGAAGGGGTTTTCCTTGCCGTCGTTGTTGAGCAGGGCGGTATTGATCGAGGCCTGGCGGACTAGCTCTTGAGCATGGCCGCCGTCGCCTTCCGCAGCAGTTAGATTCCTCGCATAGCTCAGAGCATTGGGCCCGGCAATAAATCCGCCGAAGATGCAACTGACCAGCGAGTTCGCGCCAAGGCGATTGGCGCCATGGTATTGATATTCGCACTCGCCGGCGGCAAAGATGCCGGGAATATTCGTCATCTGGTTGACGTCCACCCACAGGCAGCCCATCGTGTAGTGCATGCCGGGAAAGATCTTCATCGGCACATCGTGCGGATCGTCGCCGACAAACTTCTCGTAAATATCGAGAATGCCGCCCAGCTTGCGATCGAGCGTCGCTCGGTCGATGTGCGAGAGATCGAGATAGACCATCGGCTGGCCGTCTATACCCAGGCCTTCCTCATAAACCACCTTGTGAATGGCGCGCGTAGCGATGTCGCGCGGGACAAGGTTGCCGTACTTCGGGTACCACTCCTCGAGGAAGTAGTAGCGCTCAGCCTCGGGAATCTGCTTGACAGGGCGCTTGTCGCCCGCCATGCGCGGAACCCAGATGCGGCCACCCTCGCCGCGGGCCGACTCCGACATCAGGCGCAACTTGTCTTCGCCGGGAATGCAGGTGGGGTGCACTTGGATCAGTTCGCCATTGGCATAGTGAACGCCCTGTTGATAAACAGCCGACTGAGCCGAGCCCGTGCAGACGACAGAGTTGGTGCTCTTGCCAAAGATAGCTCCAATGCCACCAGTAGCAAGAATGATGGCGTCAGCGGGGAAGGAGCGCAACTCCATGGTGCGCAGGTCGAGAGCGGTGATGCCGCGCGCCACGCCTTTGGAGTCGAGCACCGCAGATAGAAACTCCCAGCCCTCGTATTTCTTGACCTTGCCTTCAGACTCGTGACGGCGGACCTGCTCATCGAGCGCATAGAGCAACTGCTGCCCAGTTGTCGCGCCTGCAAAAGCCGTCCGGTTGTAGAGCGTGCCACCAAAGCGACGAAAGTCGAGCAGCCCCTCTGGCGTGCGATTGAAAGGGACGCCCATGCGGTCGAGCAGGTCGATGATGCCAGGCGCAGCCTCGCACATGGCCTTTACCGGAGTCTGATTGGCAAGAAAGTCGCCGCCATAGATCGTGTCGTCGAAGTGCTTGTCGGTGGTGTCGCCCTCGCCCTTCAGATTCTTGGCCGCGTTGATGCCGCCCTGCGCACAAACCGAGTGAGAACGCTTGACCGGAACGATCGAAAAGAGATCAACCGATCCGCCTGCCTCGGCTATTTTGATCACTGCCGAGAGACCGGCGAGTCCTCCGCCAACCACGATAATTCTGGGTGCTGCCATGCGTACTCTTCCTTTCGGGCTCGAACAACAGAGGTCAGGGATCGGAGATCAGTGGCCAACAAACGCCCAAATACTCATCAGGCCCATTACGGAAAGCCCGAGTCCAAAGGCGACGCAAACATAGCCAAAGCGCTTACGAGCCGTTGCGCCCGGCGTGATGCCCCACTTGGCCGCAAAGAGCCACACGCCGTAAGCGAAGTGCCAGCAGATCGCAATCATGGCGATGATGTAGACGGCCAGCATCCACGGATTGGCCAGCTCCTGCTGCACCTTGGCGAAGGCAGCCATGGGATGCTCGGGAAGACTGACACCCATGAAGCGCTGACGAGCAACATGCTGCGCAATGTACGCGAAGGCGATGAGGCCGGTATAGCGCTGCGCGACGTAGAGCCAGTTCCCTGCCCACGGGTAGTAGACGATGTTGGACTTGCCGCGCAACCAGATCCAGACGCCGTAGCAGCCGTGATAGAGGATCGGAAGAAAGATAAAGACCCACTCAAGCAGGCGCACCATCGGCAGGCTGTTGAGGAAGCGAACCTGTTCACCGTAAGCGGCTGGGCCTTTGAGAGCCTCGAAGTTCGAGAGCAGGTGCTCCAGCAGGAATGCGCCGATGGGGATGATACCCAGCAGCGAATGCAGCTTGCGCCAAAGGAAGGACGAACCCTCGCCGGCGCGCAGCGGCTGAACGCCGGGACGAACGGTTGGCGCTGCTGGTTGTTGAGCGGTTGCCATGGCGGTGTCAGCTCCTAAAGGCTTCGTGATTCAGGTTGCGGGAAACGGCGGTTGCAGTTTGGGGCTGGGAATCGCGGCCTGAATTTGATTCATTATTGGTGTGCTGCGTCACCTTCGTCAAGGCGCTCCGCGCCCTTTTTCATTTTGGCGGAGAGAATTGGAACTTCAGGCGCCTAGCAGCCGCAGCAGCGCCGCAAGCGCGCGCCCGCGATGACTGAGGGTGTGCTTGGTTTCAAGATCGAGTTCGGCCATGGTGCGGTTGAGGGCGGGCAAGTAAAAGAGAGGATCGTAGCCGAAGCCGCCGGTGCCTTGGGGAGCCTCAAGTATCACGCCCTCGACTGAACCCTCGGCGGTGTGCAGGGCAACGCCGTCGCGAGCGGCGACAAGTACGCAGCGGTAGCGGGCTGTGCGTCGGGCGGTAGGGACACCGGCTAGCCGTTGCAGCAGCACCATGTTGTTCCACACATCGGTATTGTCGTTGGCGTCGGGCGAGTCGGTGAGTCCGGAGTCGGCGGCAAAGCGGGCCGAGCGCACGCCGGGAGCGCCATCGAGCGCGTCGACCTCAAGTCCAGAGTCGTCGGCCACTACCAGCTCGCCGGGAACAAAGCGGGAATAGTAGACCGCCTTGAGCGTGGCATTGGCGGCAAATGTGGCGCCGTCTTCCTCGGGTGCGGGGATCTCTTTCAAGCTTGGGAGGGGTTCGATGTTGAGCGAATGAGCTGCGGCCGCGGTGCGGAAGTCGCGGAGCTTGCCTTGGCTGGTTGTGGCAGCGTAGAGACGAAGGGCCATGAGAAAAGTGTAACGGGACGGCACTGCAATTAGAAACTCACCGGGAGGGATGAACTGTATGGTGGTTCCCACCCTAGCCGCAAAAACAAAGACGCGGCGAGGGTGGGGCACCCGAGGGACGGTGGAACACCCCTATTTCTATAACGGTCGAGCAGATCAGTTGATCGTTTGCTCAAGCCGCAGGTCGCGCGAAGAAGCCCCGACGCTGACCGTCCGCTTGCCTGTCGCGGTAACCCATTTGCCTTCCTTCGTCGACCAGTACTGCAACTGGCGCGGAGCTACGTGGAGTGACACGGTCTTGGCCTCGCCTGCGGCAAAAGGAATGCGGTCGAAGGCAACCAGAGCCCGCACTGGGAACTGCACTCCGTCGGGAATGTCGCTGGGCGCGCCGAGGTAGACCTGCGGAACTTCATCAGAGTCTGCGCTGCCTGTGTTCTTGATTGCAACGCTCACGTCGAGCCCGCCATCGGCAGCTTTCTCGACCCTCAGGCCGGTGTAGGCAAAGGTGGTGTAGCTGAGGCCGTGGCCAAAGGGGAAGAGTGGTGCGATCTTCTCCTTGTCAAACCAGCGGTAGCCCACATTGACGCCTTCGCTGTATGTGGTCTTGCCGTCCACGCCCTTGAGACTCCGCTCGGGATGCCTTGGATCGGTGGCGGGATAGTCTTCGAGGCGCTTTCCCCAGGTAACGGGCAGGCGTCCAGCGGGACTAGTCTTGCCGGCCAGCAGGTTGGCGGTGGACCAGCCGCCCTCATCGCCGGGCCACCACATTTCGAGGACGGCCTTCACCTTGTCGAGCCATGGCAGAGCCACGGGCTGGCTGGTGTTGAGAACGACGATGGTGTTGGGGTTAACGGCGGCCACCTCTTCGACCAGCTTGTTCTGCTCGCCGGGAAGTCCAAAGACCGGCTCAAGGCGCGTCCAGAGAAAGACAACAGCAACCTTGGCGCTTTTGGCGGCAGCGATGGCGGCTTCGTGGTCTGCCACGCGCTGCTCTGGCGTGTACCAGTTGAGGCGCACCTGTACGGGTGCATTGGATGTATCCGGAGTGGTTTCGATCCTGATCTCGTTCGCTCCGGCAGTCAACTGAACAGCGTGGCGCACGTTGTCGATGCCGTCAGTAGTGGGAATGGCGTTGTCCTGGTTGGCTTGGAGGATGTCGCCATGCACGCCGCCCTGCTCGACGCCAGTTTTGCCCAGCCGCTTGCCATTGATGAATATCTCTGAGTTGGTTCCCAGCACCTGGAGATAGAGCCAGTAAACGCCGGCATGAGGCGGAGTGAGCGAACCCTTCCAGGTGACGGTCGAGTTCGGCGACAAAGCGTTGCTGCCGGTGAAGTTGATTTCCGCGTCGATTTGATCAACGCCCGAGCCAGTGCGCACCAGGCCAGGCTTGCCGTCATGGCTCAGGGCGCTGGCGGGGACCAATGTGCCGGTCATGTCGTCATTGACCGCGAATTTGATATTGGCGTTGCCGGTAATTTTCTTAAGAGCGTCATAGGGGCCGACCTGCCGCTCGGGCAATCCGACAGAGCGCTCGCCGTTGATGCCGATCGAGTCCACCTGTCCGGCGGTGGGGCCGATCAGAACTACGGAGTCGAGGTCAGCGGCCTTCAGGGGCAACGCGCCGCCTTCATTCCTAAGCAGCACCGCGGCTTCTTCGCCGGTCTTCTCGATGATCTTTGCATTGGCCTCGATGGACTGCGCAGTGACCTCGTACTTGGAAAGGCCGTCAAGGTAGCCGAAGCGGGCGATTTCATACAAGACGCGTCCGGCAGCGCGCGTGATGGCGGCTTCGTTGACAGTGCCGTCTTTCAGTGCCTCGGTCATCTTTCTGGGGTCGAGGTTGACGCCGAAGTCGTTGACATTGTGTGGGTGTCTCGGTTCCTCGGGGATTCTGCCACCAAAGGCATTCGCATCTTCATCATCGTCTTTTTTGGGTTTCGGCGTATATGCCGGCTGCCTATCAAAGTATGTGGGAATGCCCCAGTCTTTGATGTGCTGATCCGGTTCACCCGGCATCTCCATATCCAGCCCCGCGTTGATGAAGTTGACGGCATGGACCGCGCCCCAGTCCGAGGTCACGAATCCATTGAAGCCGAGTTCGTCGCGCAAGATCTTGGTGAGTGTGGACTGGTTTCCGCAGGCAAAGGTGCCGTTGAGGCGATTGTAGGAGCACATGATGGACGAGACACCGGCCTTGACGGCAGCGTCGAAAGGGGCCACGTAGACCTCGTGGAGCGTCTGGTCGTCGATGTACGTGCTGGTGCCGTTCGAATCGTAGCCCACGAAGTGCTTGATCTGCGACATCACATGCTGCGATTGAATGCCCTTGATCTCAGCCACGCCCATCTCGGTGGTGAGGAAGGGGTCTTCGCCAAAGGTGTTGTAGCCACGGCTGAACATGAGGTCGCGGTCGATGTTCACAAAGGGCTGAAGGGAGACGTCAATGCCGAGGGCTCGATCTTCACGGCCGATGACAAGACCGTTCTCTTCGCCCAACTTGCGGCTGAAGGTGGCGGCAACTCCCATTGTGGCTGTTTCGCCTTGCGAAGGGTGGCGAGTGAGCACGCCTGGAGGTCCGTCGGCAAAACGCAGCCCCGGAATCCCCAGACGCGGAATTCCGGCCAGATACCCAGCCTGGCCCTGATAAACCGCGGGATCCTCATGGGTGCCGTGAATCAGCGTCAACTTTTCTTCGAGCGTCATCTGGCTCAGCAGCTTGTCAACTCTAGCGTCGCCTGTGACAACCGGCACGCCCTGCCCAAGCGCCAACGCCGCGCCAAACGACAAAGCGGCCCCTAGCACAACCAAAGTGGCTATGCGAATTACTGTAGATTTTTGCACTGGAATCACCTTCGCGGGGATTATACCCTTTACTGTGACGTTTGAGCAGGGTGTTGAGCCGCAAGATCTTCTGCATGCGGTAAGGGCAGTTGGGTGTCGTAGCCCTGCTCGATCAGGTCGGCGCGGAGCTGTTCAACGGTAGAAAACTCAATGGCATTCATGCCCAGAGCCCGCGCGACCTCGATATTGAGCAGTTTATCGTCAATAAAGAGCGTTTCTTCAGGAGGAAGGGCGAGTTTATCGAGCGCGTGGCGGTAAATGGCCGGGTCTGGCTTGACGACACCGATCTGGCAGCTCCAGACCAGCACATCGAAGCGATGAATCCAGTCGAATTCGCGTTCGACGTTGACCAGCACGTCGTCGCCCATGTTTGAGAGGATGGCGGTGAGCAGGCCGCGCTGCTTGATCGCGAGTTGCCAGGCGAGCATGACGGGGTTCTGAGAGGTCCAAAGGCGCACATCCCAGCGGTTCAACTCCTCGACCATCTCTTGATTCGGCGGCATTCCGGCGTCGCGCAGGAACTTCTGCCAGAAGGCGATGCCGGTGATCTTGCCTTCGTCCAAGGCAGGCCGGTCGGCCCAGTAGCGGGGCTCGAATTGGTCCACGTCTAGTCCGGTAATGCGTAGCAGAGCGGCATAAGCTTCTGGGTCCGGCTGTCCGGTCAATACCATTCCATAGTCGAAGACAACCGCACGCAGAGCCAATCTTCCCTCCTGGGAGCGCCCGTGTAATGTTGAAAGGGACGCCTGCTTCTATTGTGCCCTATTCCACGCGATGAACGGCGTCACGGATCGGATTGCAGACTGGTTAAAGACGATGCGCTTTTCCAAGAGAACGGACTGGAACACGGAGGAGAGCGAGTTGGCGCGGGCGCACCGGCAGCGCGTGGCGGCTGGGCTGCCCATCGCCGATCTGACAGCCTCGAACCCGACTCGCTGCGGCTTTCTTTATCCACCCGAACTGCTGACCGCTCTGACCGATCCACGTGCTCTCGACTACGATCCGCAGCCGCGCGGGTTGTTGCGAGCCCGAGAGACGGTCTGCGCATACTATGCGGACCTCGGCGTTGTTCTAAAGCCAGAACAAATTGTGCTGACCACGAGCACCAGTGAGGCTTACAGTTTCCTCTTCCGGCTGCTCTGCGATCCAGGCAGCGAGATTCTCGCCGCTCAACCCGGCTACCCGCTTTTCGATTTCCTGGCAGTGCTTGACGATGTGCGTCTCAAGGCAGCGCCGCTGGTCTACGACCATGGCTGGCAGATCGACCCTGAGGGTTTCCGCCGAGCCATCACTCCGCAGACGCGGGCCATCGTCGTCGTACACCCCAACAACCCGACCGGCCACTTCACCAAGCCATGGGAGGCCGAGGAACTGGCTCTACTCTGCCGGGAGTTCAATCTGGCGCTGATTGTCGACGAGGTCTTTCTCGACTACAGCTTTGGCGCGTCTTGTCCAAGCTTCACCGCCGGACTGGAAGGCATCCCAGTCTTCGTGGTGAGCGGGCTGAGCAAGATCGCCGGGCTTCCGCAGATGAAGTCCGCGTGGATCGTTGCCGCCGGACCTGAGGCTGGCGCGGCGCTTGATCGACTTGAGGTCATTGCCGACACATTCCTATCGATGAATGCCCCGGTGCAGTGGGCCATGGCGTCCTGGCTGGAAAACCGTCAAGCCATCCAGCGGCAGATCTGCTCGCGAGTTGCGGCCAACCTGGCCGTGCTCGATGGAGGCCTTGCTCAACTGCCAATGGTCAACCGTCTGGAGGTCGAGGGCGGCTGGTATGCCATCCTGCGCATTCCAGCTCTCGGATCGGACGAGCAGACGGTTCTGGCGCTATTGGAGCGCGGCGTTTGGGTCCATCCCGGCTACTTCTTCGGAATGGCAGAGTCGGGTTGGCTGGTGGTGAGTTTGCTCGGGCCGGAGGCGGAGTTCAGCGCCGGGATCGACCGGTTGGTGGACTACTTAATAACGCGAGAAGAAACGGGCATCTCAGGCGATTGAAGAGTTCCCTGCTCGCTGCTATCGCATGAAGGGATTGCTGATGCGCTCTTCGCCAATGGTCGTCTCGAGGCCGTGGCCGGCAAGGACGCGTGTCTCGTCCGGCAGCGTGAGCAGGCGACTCTGTATGGAGTTCATGATCTGGTCGTAGTCACCGCCGGGCAGATCGGTGCGACCGATGCTACCGGCAAAGAGCGTATCGCCGGAGACGAGCAAGTTCAGCGGAGCAAAGTAGAGGCAAATCGAGCCTGGGGAATGGCCGGGGGTGTGGATGACTTCGGCCGGGTAATTTTCGAGGCCGACGCTCTGGCCATCCGCCAGGTTTCCGTCGGGCGGCGCGGTCTTTGGCGCAGCGAGGCCAACCCAGCCAGCCTGCTCATCCATCTTCGCGAGCAGCGGAAGGTCGTTTTCGTTCAGCAGAATGGGAGCGCCGGTGAGCTGTTTGAGACTGAGGGCAGCGCCAACGTGATCGATATGCGCGTGAGTGACGATGATCTGTTTGACATTGAGATCGAGTTCGGTGAGCCGCTGGTGAATCAGGTCAACCTCATCTCCAGGATCGATGACGACAGCCTCATGGGTGTCTTCATCGCCCATGATGATGCAGTTGGCAAGTAGCGGACCGACAGTCAATGACTCCAGAATCATCGTTTTATTCTCCAATTCCTTCAATATCGGCTTCCGCAGGCCCAAATATTAAAACCTTCTGCCAATCTATCCCCTCTGACTCCTAAACGTCGATAGACCCACTATCGACACAAGTCGATCAGACTTGGCTCTCGCAGGTTGCCTTGCAAAGGGAAGATCGCCCCGCCGCAAGCGGTTTGCGGAATGTGATCGCATAGAACTTGCCGTCCTTCAGCATTTCAACGTGCACATCTTCCATCTCCGGCGGAACCAGATCAATCGGTACCGTCACAGCGTCTTGGCGGTTCGAATAGAAACTGCTGGTAATTGGGCCGTTCTCGTAGGTGCTCTTCACGTACTCTTCAGTTTCGTCCTCGATCATCATGTGACCGCCAGGCTTGACCACGCGGATCATCTCGCAGAGGGCCTTGGCGCGATCGCTGAAGAAGTTGAAGCCGCCACAACTGTAGACCACGTCGAAGCTAGCGTCAGCAAAAGGCAAGGATTCGGCGTTGCCGAGATAAAGGTCGGCGTCCATCTGCCAGCGGCGCAGATTGTTCTGGCCGTTTGTCAGCATTTCGGGCGAGAGATCGAGGCCGGAGAGTTTGGTTCCATGAGGCAGATACTTGAAATTAAGACCGGTGCCAACACAGGTCTCCAGCACCGAATCGCCAGCTTTGACATCGAGCAGACTCATATAGTTTTCGAAATACGAGTCCAGATCCAAGCCTCGGAATGCGCCGACGACACGCTGAATATCGTCGTAAAAACCGCCAATCGTCTCATACAGCTTGTTGTATTTGCCGTTGTCGCCGGTGAGATCGTCGGGCTTGAGAAAGACGGGAATTCCGTTGCGAACGGGGAATCGCTCGCCGGAACTGCTGACCAGCGATTCCTTGCCCCCTTCAACGGCAACATGCAAATGTTCGCCAGTGAAGGGACTTTGCAGCAGGGCGACGGTCTCCGAACGGTCGAACCATCTTCTTGCCTTGAGGGGGCGAAAAAGCGCCCAGATGCTCAGAAGCAGGGCCGCTCCGAGGCAACTCCAGGAAAACGCCGTGCCTGACAGCAGACTAGACGGCAGAACAAAGACACCCAAATGGCGGAGAAGCCCAAAGCAACCCGCAACGATGAAACCCGCGCCGAAAACGAGATCAGTGGCGCGCGATTCGCGGTTCCAGAGCCACACCACCGTCGCCGCAAACCAAAAGATGAGGAAAGTGAAGAGGCCTGCCGTTGAAGGTGCACTGATGTGGAGAGCCAGAGCAAGTGATGGAATCGCGACTGCGGTCAGCGGCAAGGGCAAAGTCGAGAGAAATCCAGGCAAACGCGGGCTCGCAACGCGATAAAAGGTGAAGGGAAGAACGCTGAGCACGACGGCTACGAGCGCCCAGCCCAGATATTCGAGCATGGGCATGATGCCGGTGAGCGGGAACTTTCGCCATCCGAAGATCAGGCGGGGAATAAAGCTAATCGCTACCATCCAGAGGAACCCGCGGCGGGGCTTTTGCGTACCGACGAACCACGCACTGAGGATCGGGCCGGTCCATGCTCCAACCAGTGAGACGAAGTGGCCGACGATAAATAGGCAAATGAAAGCATAGGCTTCAATCCGCAACCAGGGCTTGGACTTAACGTTCGTAGGCATTTCGGTTCTCCTTACCGTTCTAGTGATTTGGCTTGTTGGGTGCGAGTCTCTCTGCTCACTCAGCTCGTTCAAGATGCCGCCGGATTATCTCCGGGAGGCTCCAGGGCAGCCAGTTGAGCTAACGCCGACTCGCCCCAATTGAGCGCCGCGCGGGTCATTGCGATTCCTAGGCTCAGGGTAAGCATCCAGTAAGGCAGATGAGGGTTATGGGATTCATGCTGGTTTGCCATTTTCTCGATCCCTTCCATCATGGCCAGCGAGCGCCGGTTTCGTAACTGCAGTTCCTTAACATGCGCGATCGCAACGCCCGGAGCGGCCTCACGGCCGAAGAAGAGCTTGAGCATGAACTCATTGCGTGGGGGATCGTTATGAAAGGGCAAGGCAAGCCACTCTCGAAGACACGCGCGCCCGGCATCGGTGAGCGCGTACTGCTGGCGGCGCTTTTTCGGCGCGGAGGCTGGCTTGCAAGGCTCGATCAGGCCATCGGTGGCCAGCCGCTTGAGGGTTGGGTAGATCTGCCCGTAGCTCTCGCCCCAGAAACTGCCGAAGTTCTCTTCGATAGCTTTGTGAAGCTCGTAGCCAGAGAGACCCGGCTGGATGGAGAGCATTCCGAGGATCACGTATGCGGTTCGACTGTTCTTCATATATCTTCAAGATATATCTTGGAGATATACATGTCAACAGAAATCTCTCGCAAGTCTTACGGCAATGTTTTGCCGCAGGCAAAAACGGCAGGCCGCGTGGCCTGCCGTTTTGCAAATCAAGGTGGAGAAAAGACCTCTGCGGACTATTTGCCTGACTTGGCCGGGGCAGAGATCGGCGCAGTCTTGGAGTTCGACAGTACCGAGTGCGATGCGCCTCCGCCGCGAACGTAGAGGACGGTCAAAGAGATCGAGGTGCACATAAAGATGATGGCCGACCAGGTGGTGAGCCGGGTGAGGACGTTGGCCGCGGCGCGAGGGCCAAATGCGGTCTGCGAACCCTGACCGCCGAAGGCGCCTGCCAGGTCAGCCGAGCGGCCCTGCTGCAAGAGGACGACACCAATCAGAAACAAGCACACGAGGATGTGCAGTATGACTACAAAAACGAAGAGAATATTCATCTTGAAAGCTGCTTTCTAACTCAGCCCGGAAGGTCCGGGCGATAAAGATTTGGTGCGGAAGAGGGGACTTGAACCCCTATGCCTTTTCAGGCGCCAGCACCTCAAGCTGGTGCGTCTGCCAATTTCGCCACCTCCGCACTGTGGTGAACTCAACAAGTATAGCAAAAGCCGGTGCGTTCGGGGGAGACTGAAACCGCAACCAAGCGTTCCTTAGTCAAACGTCAAGCTCACCCTTACTGTATGCGCTCAAAGAGGAAGCCAGCCTCGCCCAGCGCGCGGTTGATGGCGGTAATGTGGGCCGCGCCGCGAGTCTCCAGGGTTACGTCGATCACGGTTTCGCCCAGACTGACACCGTAGTAGGAGCGGTTGTGGATGGTCTCGACGATGTTGGCGCGTTCGCGGGCCAAAACCTGGGTGAGCGCGAGCAGCGCGCCGGGCCGGTCCTGCAGATGAACGCGGATTCGCAGCTGGCGGCCATCCTTGACCAGGCCTCGCTCGATGATCTTGGCCAGCAGCGTAACGTCGATATTGCCTCCGGAGACCAACACCACAGTTCGCCGCCCTCGCAGATCGGTTTTGGACTGAAGCAGGGCCGCCAGGGCCGCCGCGCCCGCGCCCTCAGCCAGGGTCTTTTCGTGCTCCAACAGCATAAGGATGGCGCTAGCAATCTCCTCGTCGTCCACGGTGACGATCTCGTCCACGTAGCGCGAGACTAGCGGCAGCGTCAGATCGCCCGCACGGAGAACGGCGATACCGTCGGCGATGGTGGCTTCGGCGGGAATGGTAACCGGACGGCCCGACTCGCTGGCGCGAAGCATTGAGGGCAACTTCTCCGTCTGGACGCCGATAACGCGGATCTTGGGGTTGGACTCTTTGAGCGCGCAGGCGATGCCGCCGATGAGCCCGCCGCCCCCGATGGGTACGACAACTGCTTGGAGATCGTGGACCTGTTCGAGCAGTTCCAGGCCGATAGCGCCCTGCCCGGAGATGATCTCAGGGTCGTCAAAGGGGTGTATGAAGGTGTGGCCCTCTTCATGGCAGATGCGCAGTGCCTCTTCACAGGCCTCGTCGTAGTTTGCGCCGTGGAGGAAGACCTCGGCTCCAAATCCGCGCGTAGCCCCGACCTTGATCTGCGGCGTAGCCAGAGGCATCACGATCTGCGCTCGAATGCCGAGCGCTGCTGCGTGAAAGGCGACGCCCTGGGCGTGGTTGCCCGCACTGGCCGTGATAACGCCTCGCTCCCGCTCTGCATGGCTGAGAGTGAGTAGTTTGTTCAGTGCCCCCCGCTCTTTGAAAGAGCCTGTGCGCTGCAAGTTTTCGAGTTTCAGATGCAGCGGCAATCCGGTCAGTTCGGAAAGATCGCTGGAAAGCTGGCAGGGAGAGACGTAGATGGCCTCCCCGACGCGTGCGCGGGCCATTTTGATGCTGCCGAGGGTGACAGGGTCCACGATGTTCCTCCTAGCCTGGTTGAAAGCGGAATAAACCGGAATTTAAAAGCGGCCGGAGATGAAAAAACCACCAGCCGCGCTTGCGGGGGGTGGCCTGGGGACTGCATTACTTCTATTTGATGATCAGGCGTCACTTCCCGCACGTGCATTAGAGCCGCTAATTCGCATGGCGGGAATCGGCACATCGATGCGCAACACCGATGACAGACTCGAGTTCGAGCGGAGGGCGTGCATCACGTTGATTGCAGTAGAGCAGAGAAGCAAAGGGCGCGTCAATAAAGCAAGGTTGGCCAACTTACGCGGATCACGGTGACCAACGTATGAGACGGGCCGTTACCTTCGAATCCCACTGGGCGGGAAACACCCTTCTCCCCGGAGGATCTTTGGTCGATCTATGTAAAGCTCTCTTCTACCTGTATCTTTCGGCATCATGGAGTAAAGACAAATGGTGTGCATGACGTGTCAGTGCCCTGGAATGCATCGGATCAAACGAAAAGGACTCCTGCGCGTAACGCTGGCTCCGCTCTTCGGCTACTATCCTTGGCGATGCTCCGTCTGCAGGACCGAGCGACTGGTTCGGATGCGACGCAACCAGGAGCACGCTCATGATTCAAGAAGCCGGCACGAAGAATCGCCCCGCCCTTCGGCGAGCTAACCGCATCGAGATCCTGTTCGGATTCCCCCGCCGTCAGCCATAATTCTCACGGCGCTTAGGCCTGGATGCGAACTTGTACCGCAACAACCCTTTGGAAGCGCTGCGCAGAGCACTTCTCCATCTTTTGGATGAGTACGGAATCCCTCCCATTGAAGTATGGTTTAGCATGTTCCTGATGTGGAGGCCTCATGATCACGCTGATTCCCCAGCGTCTTCAGACCTCTCCTTCCCTGAATCGCAGCGCGTTCGCATTGCGGGATCGAGAGTATCAACTTTTCGCCAGACGAAGAGCCATTTGCGGAGTTGCCTGCATGATACTTTGTGTCGCGCTGCTTGCAGGCTCGCGGTCTAGCGACGCACAATCCACTACGCCGGACTCTCACTCTGCCGATACGCAATCCGACAAGCCGCGAGAGGGCGGACAGGCACCCGCCGTTGGCGGAGTCAACACAGGAGGCGCGCACCCGGCTGTGCTCGATAAGGAACATCGGCCAATCACCGCAGGTGGGTTCGTCAAAGACGGCCCGGTTCTCTTTCAAGACATTGCGAGCAAGGCGGGCCTAACCACGTGGAAGCACGTCATGGGCACGCCGGAGAAGAAGTTCATCATCGAAGACAACGGATCTGGGGTCGGCCTGATAGACACCAACAACGACGGCTGGCTTGATATCTATCTTGTCAGCGGATCTACTTACGACGCTGAGGCAGGCAAGGCGACGCCGCCTAAGGCCGCACTTTTTCATAACAATCATGACGGCACTTTCACGAATGTTGCTCAAAAGGCCGGCGTAACCAACGACCGTTGGGGCTTTGGCGTGGCCATTGCGGATTATGACAACGATGGTTAGCCCGATATCTATGTTACTAACTTCGGCAAAAACCGCCTCTACCACAACAATCACGATGGCACCTTCACCGATGTGGCCGAGAAGGCCGGCGTAGCCCTTGGTAACTGGTCTACCGGAGCCACATGGGGCGACTATGACGGCGATGGACGCCTCGACCTTTTTGTTCCCGGCTACGTTGACTACGATCTAGCCAACCCGCCCGCCTCAGGCGAAAAGGGCGTTGCGTATAGCTTCTGTCAATTTCGCGGCGAGAACGTCTCCTGCGGGCCTCGCGGCCTTAGGGGTGAGCCGGATCATTTATTCCATAACAAC
>Ga0181520_10007090_pt1 | contig 16716 bp, 15 predicted proteins | sample PEATcosm2014_Bin_29_FD_132451 | JGI IMG/M metagenome (GOLD analysis project Ga0181520, IMG submission 132451) | Peatland microbial communities from MTU Mesocosm Facility, Houghton, MI, USA - PEATcosm2014_Bin02_30_metaG | ecosystem: Environmental > Terrestrial > Soil > Wetlands > Peat | place... | reverse complement strand
TGGACGATGGGCTTTCCCATCTCCAAAGTCAGGGTTTCGGCGAAACTGGCCCCTTCCCTCTCGAACACGTCAGCCATCGCCCGAACGAGCCTGGAGCGCTCGGCGAAGCTGGTCAGGCGGTACGAGCGAAAAGCGCTGTCTGCGAGGGCAAGCCTGCGCTCAACCTCGGCTTCGTCGTAGGGCTCGAAGGTCTTAAGAGTTTCGCCCGTCGTGGGGTTAATAGTTGAAATCGGCATGATTGGTGAGTCCACCTCCGTAGGTCGAATTGCAAGATTCTGGTGCACGTTCGTGTGGGCGGTTTTGCTATCGCTCTCGGAGCCCGCCGCAGCGATCCGTAGCGTTAGCGAGCTAGGACCCATCGAATTGGAAAATCTCGGGATGGCGCAGCAGTTCGACTCGTGTGCGCCGGATGTGGCCGCGGAGGCAGAGGCAGGCGTCGGTCGCGTCACCGCGGTGCAGGGCATCGAGTAGAAGGTTGTGCTCGGAGTTGACAATCCAGAGTCTCCCGGCTCCGGCAAGCACCATGTAAGCCCTCCGGTAGTACTGGGTGGAGTTCCAGAGCCTGGTGACGGTCGTGAAGAGAGGCTCCATGTCGCAACGCGAGTAGCTCAGAAGATGGAACTCGCGGTCGAGGTTGAGGAACTCCGCCACGCCCGGCCACTGTTCGATGCGGGCCTGCAGTTCTCCCAGGCGCGAGAGCTCGGCTTCGCCGAGGCGGGCCATGCTCTCGGTAAGTGCTAGCGGCTCCAGTTGCTCCCGCATCTGATAGAGCAGGTCAACCTCACGGCCTTCGAGCAGAGGCACGCGAGCCCCCTTGTTCGTCTCGAGCTGGGTGAGCCCCTCTGCTTCCAGCATGCGCAGCGCTTCTCGCACCGGCAGGCGGCTGGCACCCAACCGGTCGGCGATGTCTTCCTGGCGGATGCGCTCGCCCGGCTTGATGTGGCCGGCCAGTATGGCCTCGCGCAAATACGCGGCCACGCGCTCGCTTGCGGCGGGCCTGCCTACCTCGTCGAGAGTCGCCCGACTAGCCACCGTGCGAACTCGTAGCCTCCGGCCAGCCCGGTCGCTCGAAGGCTTTGCCGCCCGGATACGACACAAGCTCGAACTGCATTCCCCAGGGGGCGAGGAAATATACCCAACGCTGGCCTTCGGTCGCCCCGCCGCTCACGGTCGGCTCACCGAAGACAGTTACTCCGTGTTGGCGTAGATACGCGACGGCAGCATCGAGATCGTCCACGTAAAACGAGACATGGTGACCGCCGATATCGCTGTTGCGTGGTTCGACTCTTCGTTGGTCGGGCGCCGAGTACTCGAACACCTCGAAGACGCCCTTTCCCCCGCAACGGAAGAAGTTCTGCCGTTCCATACGGGTCCCCGGGTCCACGTTGAGGTGTTCGGCCATCCAGGCCCCGTCGCGCTCGAAGGGGCCCAGCGAGTACATCAGCTCGCAGCCGAGCACATCGACCAGGAACGACCTCGCCTCGTCCAGGTCGGGCACGGTGAAGCCGAAGTGGTCGACCCCCGTCAGCCCGGGCAGACCTGTTGCCATGCCGCCTCCTTCTGATATTGGATCCAATATCAGTCGATATTAGCAGTTCGGACGCGCTAAACTTTCATTTTTTGGACGAATTGGATCCGATTCGTCGCAGATTCCAGTTGTCGAAAGGGAGGTAGAACCGTGTCTGAGCGTCGAGCTCTGGTCCCAGCCGTCGCCTGGGAGCGAGTGGAGACCACCGAAGAGGACTGGGCCGCCGCAGACGCCCAGTTGCTAAAGAGCATGTGGAGCCAACTGGTCCTCATCCGGTCCTTCGAGGAGTACCTGCTGGAACTGGCCGCAGACGGTCTGGTGCACGGGCCGGTCCATTCCAGCATCGGTCAAGAGGGCGGAGCCGTCGGTTCGGTACTGGCGTTGAAGGAAGGGGACACGGTCAACGGCTCACATCGTGGCCACCACCAGTTCCTGGCCAAGTCGCTCGCCTACATCGAGCCCAAGGGCATCGACCCGACGGCCGATTTCTCCGACGAGGTTCACTCGGTGCTGTTGCTGACCATGGCTGAGATCTGCGGTCTCGATCGCGGCTTTGGCCACGGTCGCGGCGGCTCGATGCACTTGCAGTGGAAGCAGGCCGGGGCGATGGGCACCAACGCCCTGGTCGGAGGCGGCGTCCCTCTCGCTGCTGGCTCCGCCTGGGCACACCGACGTGCCGGCACCGACGCAGTCGCCGTCACCTACTTCGGTGACGGAGCCATCAACATCGGCTCGACTCTGGAGTCGTTCAACCTGGCGGCTGCCTGGCGCCTACCCATCTGTTTTTTTATCGAGAACAACTTCTATGCGGTCTCCACGAGCGTCGAAGAAGCGACCGGTGAGCCTCGCCTCTCGGCGAGAGGGCCGGGATTTGGGATTGAGAGCTTCCAGGTTGACGGTATGAACGCCCTGGCCACCTACCTGGCCATGAACATGGCCCTTGAGCGGATGCGAAGTGGTGAAGGGCCAACACTCGTCGAGGCCGAGGTCTACCGGTACTTCCACCAGAATGGCCCCTTCCCCGGTAGCGCCTTCGGGTACCGCTCGAAGGAGGAGGAGCTGGCGTGGCGGGAGCGGGACCCACTCGGCCAGGTGTCGTCACACCTGCTGCAGCGCTCGATTCTCTCGGAACAAGCCCTGGAAGGGACAGTCGAGCGGGCCAGGGACCTTATGAGGGAGATCGGCTCGTCGCTGTTTGAGCCGGTTCCCGGTTCCAAACCCGGGCAACGTCGCATCAAGCCGGCGGAGTGGCCCGACCCGACCTTCGTCAACATCGGAGTTCGCGGTGACCTGCGGGAGTTCGACGCCGCTCCCATTGCAGACCGCGACGATTTTGCCGGGAAGTTGACGGGGATGAAATTCATCGACGCCGTCTCCGGTGTCATGGCACGTCGAATGGCCACCGACGAGGGCATCGTTGTCATGGGCGAGGACGTGCACCACCTGAAGGGCGGTACGAACGGGGCCACGCGGGGTTTGAAGGACCTTTATCCCGACCGCGTGCTCGGCACGCCGATCAGCGAGAACGCCTTCTGCGGGCTCGGGGGTGGTATCGCTCTCGATGGGCGCTTCACCCCGGTCGTGGAGTTGATGTACTCCGACTTTCTATGGGTGGCCGCCGACCAGCTGTTCAACCAGATTGCCAAGGCACGACACATGTTCGGCGGCGATGGTGACGTTCCCCTCGTGCTCAGGAGCAAGGTGGCGATGGGCGCAGGCTACGGTTCGCAACACTCGATGGATCCCGCAGGTGTCTTCGCCGCTTCTCCCGGCTGGCGTATCGCCGCCCCTTCAACGCCGTTCGACTACGTCGGGCTGATGAACAGCGCCCTTCGCTGCAAAGACCCGGTGCTGGTGCTGGAACACATAGACCTTTACGCCGGCAGTGGCGAGGGCCCGACCGATGACTGGGACTACTGCATCCCTGTCGGCAGAGCAGCCGTGCGCCGAGTCGGCTCGGCCGTCACGGTGCTCTCTTATCTCGCCATGACCGGCTACGCGCTCGAAGCGGTGGCGGCCACCGGGGTAGACGCCGAAGTGATCGATCTCCGCTGGCTGGACCGGGCCAGCATCGACTGGGAGACGATCGAGCGCAGCATTCGCAAGACCTCCAGGGTGCTGATCGCCGAACAGGGGCCGATCGGTCCCTCCTATGGCGGATGGCTTGCCGACGAGATACAGCGCCGCTTCTTCGACTGGCTGGACGCGCCCATAGAGCGCGTCACCGGGGGAGAGGCGTCGCCCAGCATCAGCAAGGTCCTCGAACGGGCTGCGGTCGCCCGTGACGAGGAAGTCGCCGCCAAGCTGGAAGAGATGATGGGGGAGCACAATGCCTGAGCTGCTTCGCATGCCGGAGGTAGCGGCCGGCACAACTAGCGCGACCCTGTGCGACTGGCTGGTAGGGGAGGACCAGCAGTACTCGGCAAGCGACGTCCTCGCTACCATCGAGACAGACAAGGCGGTCGTCGATTTCACGGCTGACACCGACGGTATCCTGCTCAGGGTGCTGGTGTCTGCGGGCACAGAGGCACCGGTTGGAGCTCCGATAGCGCTGATCGCGCGGCCTGGCGAGACTGTGCAAGATGTAGACGCTGTCTTAGCCACGCTCGTCCTCGGGCCGCCACAAACGACGTCGGTATCGCCGGTTGCAGTGCCGGGGGGGCCGACATCACCTGGCGATCCCGTGGCTTCGAGCGCCGGCGGAGGCGAGCGCTTCGCGGCCGCTTCGAGCGAGGGCCAAAACACTCGGATCTTCACCAGTCCTCTCGCCCGGCGTCTCGCGCAGGAAGCCGGTATCGCCACCGAGTCGATCACCGGTACGGGACCCAATGGTCGCGTCGTCCGTCGTGATGTCGAGTTGGCCATAGCCAAGAAGGCCGGCGCCTCCGAGGTCCTGCCGGAAGCGCCGCAGCCGGCAGGACCGGTCGCGCCACCGCTGACAGAGATGCCGGAGCTGGGTGCGGCGGCGGCACTTGCTTTAGCCGGTTTCGCCGACGTGCCGCATTCGCGAATTCGTCGGGCGATCGCGCTGCGTTTGACAGAGAGCAAACAGACGACTCCTCACTTCTACTTGCGCGGCTCTGCACAAGTGGATGGGCTGCTCAAGTTGCGCACCCAACTCAACGAGACGTCAGGGGTCAAGATCTCGGTCAACGACTTCGTGATCAAGGCCGCGGCATGCGCCCACGTGGCGGTGCCGGCGATGAACGTCGTCTGGATGGCTGACTACGTGAGACAGATGGCGACCGTCGACATCGCCACTGCGGTGGCCACGACGACTGGATTGGTGACGCCGGTGCTCCGCGCCGTCGAGCGCATGCCGATAAGCGTGCTGGCGGCCGCGACGCGTGACTTCGCCGAACGAGCCAGGGAAGGGCGGCTCCACCAGCACGAACTCGAGGGAGGGTCCTCCACGGTGACCAATCTCGGTATGTACGGAACCGAGGAGTTCGCCGCCATCATCAACCCACCGCAGTCGTCGATTTTGGCTGTCGGTGCCATTCGTCTGGAGCCCGTTTTGACAAGGAAAGGCAAGGTGCGACCGCGGTCGGTGATTCGGGTCACCGTTTCGGTCGACCACCGTCCTATCGACGGCGCCACTGCCGCCCATTGGATGCGTGCCTTTCTCGAAGCTCTCGAGCAGCCGATCCGACTCCTTGTCTGAGAGCAGTGGTCGCCCTTGCAGGCGGCACGAGATCTTTGGACCCTGGGCGGGGAGCGGCAGCGAGGCTGGCAAGCGATGGACAGGAGACGAACACGGACATGGAGACCTATCAGATCGCGGTGATCCCTGGTGACGGGATCGGTACGGAGGTCATCTCCGCCGGGTTGACCGTCCTGCAGCGAGTAGCCGAGCTGACCGGGAGCTTCGCCCTCAAGACGACCGAGCACCCGTGGTCATGCGAGTGGTACCTCGCCCACGGACAGATGATGCCCGAGGACGGACTTGACCGACTGCGTGATGCCGAGGCCGAGTACCTCGGTGCGGTCGGGTTCCCGGGAGTAGCCGACCATGTCTCGCTGCGCGGGCTTCTTCTTCCGATACGTTTCGGGCTCGACCAGTACGGCAACCTTCGGCCGATCGAGCTGTTCGAGGGCATCGCGGGACCGCTGCGCGATCGTGGTCCGTCAGACATCGACATCGTCTGTATCCGCGAGAACACCGAGGGCGAGTACGTGGGTCTCGGGGGCCGATTCCACGAGGGCTGTCCCGACGAATCGGCCATCCAGACGTCGGTCTTCACGCGAAGGGGCGTCGAGCGAGTGGCGCGTTACGCCTTCGAGCGGGCGAGGTGCCGGCGCAAAAAGCTCGCCAGCGCGACCAAGTCCAACGCGCTGCAGTACAGCGCCGTCTTATGGGACGAGGTAGTGGCTGAAGTCGGAGCCCAATTTCCCGATGTGGAGCTGACGAAGTACCACGTGGACGCGCTGGCGGCACGCTTTGTCACCGCCCCCGATTCGCTTGATGTAGTCGTCGGGAGCAATCTCTTCGGTGACATCCTCACCGATCTCGGAGGCGCGTTGCAGGGCTCACTCGGCTTGCCGGCTGGCGCCAATCTCAATCCGGAACGCCGCTTCCCCAGCATGTTTGAACCGATCCACGGCTCCGCGCCTGACATCGCAGGTCAAGGGATCGCGAATCCCATGGCCGCTGTCTGGGCAGGCGCGCTGATGCTCGAGCACCTGGGCGAGCAGGAGGCCGCGGGAATGGTCATGGCGGCGCTTCAAAGGCTCGCAAAGCAGGGGCCGCACACGCGCGATCTCGGAGGCACGGCCTCCACATTTGAAGTTGTGGAGGCACTCGTGGCTCTGTTGGCCGAGTGACACGGCCTTCGGCTGATCGCGGCACCTCCAGAGCTCCGTGACCTTCGCGCGGCCAGGAACAATCGTCGAGGCCATGGTTGGCTGACCTCTGCTTTGGGAGCAAACCCCTTGCAGGAACAAGTCGTGGGCGGTCCGTTTTACACGCGCCTTGGCTTGGGCCTCTTGCTGTCACAACCGGCCCGCGACAGAACCCGGCACAGGGACTCCGCGGGTACGGGGCGCCACCCGGGATGAGGTGTCCGCCTATCCCCAATCCTTCGTGCCGCCGGCGTTGAGCGCCAGGTTGCCGCCGTCGACGGGGAGCACGGCGCCGGTGACCATTGAGGCGGCGTCGGAAACAAGGAAGAGCACCGGCCCGACCATCTCGGCCGGCTCGCCGATGCGGTTCAAAGGTATCCCGGACAAGAACCTTTGCCGGATCTGAGCACCGAGCTCGGGGTTGTCCAGCCGGACGCGCAGGCCGGGTGTCATGAACTGGCAGGGCTGTATGGCGTTGACTCGGATTTGGTGCTTGGCCCATTCGATGGCCAGTTCCTTGGTCATCATCACGACGCCGCCCTTGCTGATGGAGTAGGGGTAGTTACCGCGGCCAAGCGCAGAGGTCCCCGCGATCGAGCACATGTTCATAATCGCCCCGCCGCGGCCCTGGGCGATCATGCGCCTGCCGGCTTGGCGGCAACAGAGGAAGTAGCTCGTCAGATTGATGCGCAACGCCTTGTCCCAGTCGGCCAGGGAGAGTTCCTCGGGTCGACCGAACGTGGGCGTGTAGGCGAGGTTGATGAGGATGTCCAGCCTGGCGAAGGTCTTCTCCACCTGCGCGAAAACGTCTTCGACGGCTTGTTCGTCCGAAGCGTCGCATGCGAGCGTCAATGACCGGCGGCCCGCTTGCTCGACCCCGGCGGCTGAGGCTTTCAGCGTCTCGGCGTCGATGTCGACGAGCGCCACGTCGGCACCGTGGGCGGCCAGACCCTCGCAAATCGCCGTTCCAAGTCCGCCGCCCGCACCGGTTACGACCGCGACCCGGTCAGTAAGGTCAAACAATGCGTCCACGATTTCACCTCCAAGGAGAGTTCGCCGACCGTTGATCATCGACGGCACCGGCTGTCCGACATGAATATGTATCTTTTGCTAATGACCCACCACAACTAATGAGGAAACTGTCGAATTCAGTGATCAGCCGATTCGTCAGCGTTGAACCAAATATGCGCGTTGCAGACCTGCTACGAGTCGGCGACCTAGAAGACCTGTCCGGTGCGGACGGCCTCCAGATCGCCATCGGGAGGTTGCCGCACGGCGAGCTGTTCATGTTCTTGGCCGGGTGGTAAGTGAGCCTTGTGCCGCTCACGCCTTCGAGGAGCACCCTGCCGACGCTGTGCGCGCGGGTTTGAGCGCGCGCGGGCCTTCCGTCGGTCGACGAAGGAACCTGCCTCGTTCGCGTCGCCGGGCCAGTGAGGGTGCGATGAACGTGGAAGCCATAGCGCGACTGCTTCACGACCGGGAGGGCTCGCTGCGGGGAAAGGCCGGGCACGACGGAGTCGGGGGCGCGCCCCTAACCCGAATTCGTCGTCTGGGCCGATCGGCTTTTGAACCGCCAGCCCGTCTGGTGCAACACTCCCAGTAAGGAGGATCCATCATGTCTGATATAACACATGCGATCGGCACCATGCGACTGGTGCCGGTGATCGTCATCAACGAAGAGGAGAATGCCTACCCTCTGGCACAAGCGCTCAAGGCCGGAGGTCTGCCTTGCGCCGAGATCACCTTCCGTACCGCCGCGGCGGAGCGGTGCCTACGGGCAATGGCCGCCGACTCCGAGATGCTGCTCGGAGCAGGTACCGTGCTCAACCCGGAGCAGGTCGACCGGGCTGTGGAAGCGGGCGCCCGGTACATCGTCACGCCGGGCTTCAGTGCCGAGGTGGTGAGGGCTTGTAAGGCCAACTCGATCCCGATCTTCCCGGGCGTGTCCACCGCCACCGAGTTGCAGATGGCCCTCGAGGCCGGCATCGAGGTGGTCAAGGTCTTTCCTGCCGAGGTCATCGGCGGCCTGGGGCTGTTAAAGGCCCTGGCCTCGCCGTTTTCGATGATGCGGTTCATTCCCACTGGCGGCATCAGCCTTTCCCAGCTGGCTGACTACCTGGCCTTTCCCCCCGTGCTGGCCGTCGGGGGCAGCTGGATCGCCCCGTCCAGTCTCATCACCGCCAAGCGCTTCGCGGAGATAACGGAATTGGCTTCGCAGTCGGTGGCCGTTTGCCAGGCCGCCCCCGCCAGCAAGGAGGCCGGGCGATGAGCGAGCCGAACGGGGCGGTGGCTCCGGTCGAGGTACGACCGGCTCAGGAGTGTCGTTTCGACGAGGTTTCCCTGGGCGAGATCATGCTCCGCCTCGACCCCGGGGACAACCGCATCCGCACGACCCGTGAGTTTCGCGTCTGGGAGGGGGGCGGCGAGTACAACGTCGCCCGAGGATTGCGGCGTTGCTTCGGACTGCGCACGGCGGTGGTCACGGCTTTGGCCGACAATGACGTCGGGCGCCTTATCGAAGACCTCATGCTCCAAGGCGGTGTGGACCTTTCCTTCCTCCGTTGGGTCCCCTATGACGGCATCGGGCGTCGGGTGCGCAACGGCTTGAATTTCACCGAGCGGGGTTTTGGGATGCGTGGGGCCGTCGGCGTGTCGGACCGCGCCTACAGCGCAGCCAGTCAGATTCGGCCCGGAGAAGTGGACTGGGAGCACCTGTTCGGCGAGCTGGGGGTGCGCTGGTTCCACACCGGCGGCATCTACGCCGCCCTGTCGGAGACCACGCCCGAAGTGATCGCCGAGGCAATGCAAGCAGCCAGGAGACGCGGCACCGTCGTCTCGTTCGACCTTAACTACCGACCCAGCTTGTGGAAGGACTTCGGCGGCCAGAACCGGGCGAGAGAGGTGAACAGAGCTCTGGCCTCCCAGGTCGACGTGATGCTCGGCAATGAGGAGGACTTCACTGCTTGCCTGGGTATCGAGGTACCGGGAGGCGACCCCAGCTTCGCTTCGGTCGAAGTCGACAAGTTCAAGGCGATGATCGAACAGGTGACGAAGGAGTTTCCCAACCTGAAGGTTGTGGCGACCAGCCTTAGGGCAGTGCGCTCGGCGACGGTGAACGACTGGAGCGCGGTTGCGTGGTCCGCCGGTGGATTCGCCGAGTCTGTCCATCGACCCGGCTTGGAAGTGTTTGACCGGGTCGGGGGAGGCGACAGCTTCGCCTCAGGGCTGATCTACGGCCTGATGGAAAAGGGCGACCTGTCACTTGCGGTCGAGTACGGAGCTGCCCACGGTGCCCTGGCGATGACTACCCCTGGAGACACCAGTATGGCTAGCCAGGCCGAGGTGGAGAACCTGATGAAAGGTGGCAGCGCCCGGGTGCAGCGTTAGCGCGATGCGCCGACAGGCCGGTCGGAACGACTTTGCTCGGCACTAAAGGGTCTCACAGAGGAAGGTTCCTGACGCGCCTCGCCGAGACCTCGCGGCGCCCCTTCCTATCAACAACCAGTCTCCAGAGCCGTTTTCAGGCGCCTGGCTGCCAAACGACGAAGTCGTCCTTGGGACTGGGTGCTCAAGTAGGCCACATGCGGGCTGGCTGTGACGTGCCGATGAGCCACGAGGCGAGCTGTTGTTCCCACCGGCGGCTCAGTCGGCCAGACGTCCAGCGAGGCCCAGGCGATTGCTCCCTCGTCCAGCACGGCGAGCAAATCGCCCTCGTCGACGACCGGACCGCGTCCGGTGTTTATCAGGTGTCCCTGCGGACCTAGCTCGACGAGTACGGCGCGGTTCACCATGCCGATGGTTGCCTCCGTTGCAGGAAGGTGCAAGGAGAGGTGTCTAACCCGAGACGCAAGCTCCAGGAGGCTCGTGGCGCGTTGCACACCGGTGAAGGACTCGGCAGGGACATAGGGGCCCCAGGCAAACACGGGAAACCCGACAGTGCTCAGTATCTGTCCTGTCCGGCGCCCAATGTTGCCGAAACCCGCGATGCCCACCGCGTCTTCATCGGGAGGGATAGGGGCGGCAACGATGTCCGGGCCCCAGGCTCCCCCCTTGACCGCAGCGTCGTACTCGGCCAATCGCCGCGCCCGGGCGATGACCATACTTGCGGCGTGCTGCGCGACCTCTTCCACCGCGTAGTCGGGAACATTCAGCGCGGCGATGCCCAGGGCGGCAGCTTCCTCGCAGTCCACATTGTCCATCCCAACGCCGTAGCGGACCAGGGCGCGCAACCTCGGAAGGCTGTGGAGCACGTTCTTGGTTATCGGGGCCATGTTGACGAAAAGCCCTTCAACGGTCGCGGCGGCAGCGACGACCTCCTCCTCGGTTGTCGCGTTGGCGACGACGACCTCGTACTCGGGTCCGAGTTCCGACTGTTCGATTGAGCCGGGCTCGGGATATCCGACGCAGTCGGTAATCACGACGTGCCGCAAGGTGCTCATGGAGTTGTCCATATCGCTGACCATAATCAATACGATGATCGTTGTGCTCCGACGGTTGACCGCGCTGTTCGCCAGATTCGCCCGTCTCCCGCCGCGCAGAGGACGTTCGGATCGCCTAAGCAACGAGTCCTAAGCACGGGCATTGACGAGCAAGCCGCCGTCGACACTCAGAACCTGGCCTGTCACGTAACTGGCATCTGGAGACGCCAGCCAGTACACGGCTTTCGCGATCTCGTCCGGCCGACCGAGGCGACGCATCGGAATCTGTTCGGCGAGAAGTGTTTCGTCGACGAGCCCCGATTTGGCAAAGTCCGCGACCCGCTTTGTCTTCGTCCAGCCGGGAGCAACTGCATTGACACGAATGCCTGCCTCGGCCCATTCGACCGCGAGGACGTGGGTGAGGCCTTCGATGCCCGCCTTGGCGGCGCTGTATGACAACCGTTTCGGGACGCCGACTCTGGCCAACACGGAGGAGAGGTTCACGATTGCTGCCGTCTCGGAATTCCGAAGTGCCGGGTACGCCGCCCGGCTGCAGCGGAACGTACCGTCGAGATGCACGGCGAGCATGTCGGACCATGACTCGTCATCTACCTCCGCGGACGGTTGCGGGTGGGCTGTCCCCGCATTGTTGACGAGAACGTCGAGGCCACCGAACTTGGCAACCGTCATGGCGACCGCCGACTCGACCGAGGCGGTGTTTCGAACATCGAGGTCTAGACCCAAGACCCGTTCCCCGGCTGAATCGAGACTCCTGGCAGTGCGGCGAGCTTCGTCACCGTCGACGTCCGCGATCACGACGCAGTCGAGGTTGTCCAGGAAGCTCTGGGCCACCGCCGCGCCGATACCTCGAGCTGAACCTGTGATGAGAGCGACCCTTGGTTGTTCACTCATAGCACGCCTCCCGTTGCTCGGCCCGGCCGTTTCCGCGTGGGCTGGGGAGAGCCCGGTGACGTCGCGAGTACCTCAAACTGATACCTCGGCCCCTTGACAACTATGTTACGTGATGTATGATCCATCAAGTCGGAAAAGACATCAAATGCGCTTGATATATCGCCCCTGGAGTCGTCTGGGGCCGGGCTGTGGGGGGTGTTGTTACCACGGTGATCGTTCCCAAAATGGCGGTAGTAGGCAGCTTCAAGGACGGATCGTCACATTCTGATTACAGCGACCCAGACTCGAATCAGCGCGCTAGACCGAGCTCGATCCCGGTACCCGGCTCATCTGTCCAAACGGCACGGTTGTGGCTAGTCGGAGCCGCGCCTCAGCCATGGTGAGCTCCCGCTCGGAGACGGCACCGGTGAAGAACCCTCAGCCCGACCAGGCGCGGCTTGCCCGTCCGCGACAGCAACGAGTGCCATCGCGACAAGGTTCCTGTCAGCCCGAAGGTCATGTGTCTGGTCCCGGAAGCGAACCGGGGGTGGGCGCTACCAGTTCGCCGCCGCTCGGGTGATAGCTCTGTCAGGCGGTGTGCAGGATTCTGGTGTTCGAGAAAAGGAGCACCCTAAAGATGGCTGCGAGGTCATATCGAACTGAAGGCAAAGAAAGGAGGGGAAGCAGTTATACAGCGGTATCGGGAACGGGTTTGGCAATTTTCGCCCGGTACTGAGCAATGCTTTCGAACGAGTATGTTGGCACAGAATTGGAATTAGGAGGTCAATGGTGCGAAGTCTTTCGAGAGTGTTCGGCGCACTAGTCGTGGTGGGTGGTATCGCCTTGACTGGTGCTCTAGCGACCGGTGCTGCTTCCGGCGCGGCCACTCATAGCGCGACGGCGGCAACGAAGCCTTATAGCATCTATTTGTCCAACAACTTTGTGGGCAATGACTGGCGGATACAGATGGAGAAGGAGGCGTCCGTCGCAGCGACGATGCCGTACTTCAAGGGTGAAGTCAACCTGACCGTTGTCAACGCCGCCGACAGCGTCACCGCCCAGATAGATTCGTTGCAGGCAATTGTGGCAAAGCATCCTGCTGCCATCCTTGTTGACGCCTCTTCGCTCACTGCCCTCAACCCGGTGATTGCCCGGGCGTGTGCCGCGGGAATCGTTGTGGTCAACTTCGACCAGCAGGTGAGCGCACCCTGCGCGTATAAGATATTCACCAACTTCACTGCGGGCGAACAGTTGAGCGCCAAGTGGATGGCGGCGATACTCCATGGCAAGGGCAACGTTTTCGAGGACACCGGCCTGGCTGGTGCTCCGATAAGCGCCACGATCAGCGATGCCTGGGCGAGCGTGCTAAAGAACTACCCCAACATTAAGGTCGTTGGCACCTACCAAGGTCAGTACGCCTTGGGACCGGAGCAGCAGGGTGTCGCTAGCCTGCTGGCAGCCCACTCTGACGTCAATGGCATTTTGACGCAGGGATACTGCACCGGGGCCATCAAGGCGCTGCAGGCGGCGGGACACGCGTTGGTCCCCATGCTTTGCCAGTCGTACAACCAGACATACCTTGCACTGGTGCAACAAAAAGGTGCCCAGGGCTTCATCATGGCCAACCCGGCATATCTGTCGATACTGGCCATGCGCACTGCGGTCGAAGTGCTGGAGGGCAAGATGCAGCCGAAGACCGATGTGCTCGTTCCGCCCTGCTTCTACCACGGTGGCTCTTCACCCGCTGGGGGCAACTGCCTACCGATCAAGCTCGGAGTCAATGCGTTCCCCAACCTCTCCCCGGACCTGACCCTGCCGGTGAGCCCGCCGTTCATGACCATGAACCCGGCCAAAGTGAACCCATAAGCTCCAAGCCAACGTAATCAGTCGTGTTTGGGCGCCTGCGGACCGAAGTCTTGCCCGCAGGCGCCCGGCGCGCCCCCGATCAGGAAGCGAGCAGTGTGTGACGCCACTGAATGCGACGGCTGACCCTGCGGAGGGACTCCTTGTGGCTAGGGGGATCAGCAAGGCATTCGCGGGCGTCAAGGCCTTGAGCGGAGTCAGTTTTGACGTCGTAGGGGGTGAGATACACGCCCTTCTCGGTGAGAACGGTGCGGGTAAGTCAACTCTCATCAAAGTGATTGCGGGCGTGTACCACGCTGACGCTGGAGAGGTGCAGTTCCGCGGGGAACGATTCACCCCCCGTGACCCTGACGAGTCGAGCCGCAAGGGCGTGGGCGTGGTGTTCCAAGAACTTCCACTTGTTCCCGACTTGACGGTGGCGGAGAACATCTTCTTCAACCGCCAGCCGCTGACCCGGTTGCGCACGGTTGCGGGGCGCCGCATGCGCTCCCGCGCGCAAGAGCTTTTCGAAGACCTTGGCCTGAGAGGGATCGATCCCGGGCGCCAAGTGCGTGACCTTTCGATGGCCGCTCGCCAGCTTGTGGCCATCGCCAAGGTGCTCTCTTATGACCCAGCAGTGCTGGTGCTCGATGAAGCGACCTCTGCGTTAGGGCCGGCCGAGGTGTCTTGGTTGCTCGACCACGCCCGCCAATGTGCCATATCGGGCAAGGGGATCATCTTCATCTCCCATCGCCTCGCCGAGGTGCAAGAGGCATGCGACCGAGTGACGGTGCTTCGCAACGGACAAAGTGTGGGCACCTGGCAACTTGGCGAGGTAGGTGGTGAGGACCTCGTTGCCGCCATGCTGGGGCGCCGCTTGACACAGCTGTATTCCCCTCGCCGAAGCGAGCCGACCGAGAAGGTGCTGTTGTCGGTGAGCAATCTGTCCACCAGCCAGCGGCTCCGCGGCGTGAACCTAGAATTGCACAGCGGAGAGATCCTGGGCATGTGCGGACTCGAGGGCCAGGGTCAGCTCGACCTGTTCCTCGCTCTGTTCGGCGTGGTCAAATCGCATGGGTCGATCTCGGTCGAGGGGGTTCCGCGCCAGTTCCATTCTCCGCGCGACGCCATCCGAGCCGGCATCGGCATCGCTCTCGTTCCGGAGGACCGAAAGGGAGAGGGCATGCTCCCCAGTCTCTCGGTGCGAGAGAATCTCTCTTTGCCAAGCCTGGAACACCTGCACCGCTTCGGGATCCTGGGTAGGGACGTAGAGCAGCAATTCATCGGCCCAGCCGTGAAGGACCTGCGCATCGGACGCCTGGACCCGGAGCAGTTCGTCGGTACGCTGTCCGGCGGCAATCAGCAGAAGGTTGTCGTAGGAAAATTCTTGCTTACCGGCGCGAAGGTCCTTCTGTTTTATGACCTGACCCGAGGCGTCGATGTCGGGACCAAAGCTGAGATCTTCCGAATGATGGAGGATCTCGCCGCTGATGGTGCCGGCATCCTGTACTACTCGAGCGATGTGACCGAGCTGGTCAACGTGCCGCATCGCATCGCCGTCGTGTTCGAGGGGCAGATCATCCGCGAATTCCGCCACGGTGAGTGTGGAGAGGAGTCATTGGTTGCGGCGATGGTGGGTAGCACAGACCAAGAGGCGTTAGTCAGTGAGGGCGGGGAGGTGGACAGCTAGGCAATGAGCGAGGCAAAGCTCGACGTGAGTCGAAGCCCGGATGGACATCGATCTCCGGCCCTCCGCAGCGCGACCGGCGCCTTTGGTGCTTGGACACGCTCTGGCGACATCAGGCCGTTGGCTGCCTGGGTCCTCGCGTTGGCTTTCCTGTTCACCTATGCCGCCTTGCAGCCGGGCACGCTTTCCAATACGCAGCTCGGGATAATCTGCGCCGACACCCTCCCTCTGGCTGTTCTTGCCCTGGGACAAGGAATCGTCATTCTCACCGCAGGCATCGATCTTTCGGTGGGAGGTGTCCTGTCCCTCTCTACCACCATCGCCGCCACGCACTTCACCAACGGCGCAACGATGGTTGTCTGGGGCCTTGTGATCCTTGCGTTCGGGATGGCAGCCGGAGCCGTCAACGGGGTTCTCGTAGGGAGGTTCGGACTCCAGCCCTTCATAGTCACTCTGGCCACCTGGTCGATTTACGACGGGATCGCTCTTTATGTCCTACCAGTGGAGGGTGGTCAGGTCCCTGTCGGCTTCGCAAACTGGATCAACAACTCGGCAAGCGGACTTCCCAATGCGATCTGGGCCCTGATCGTGATGGTCGTTATCTGGCTTTGGTTCAAGCGCACGAGGACGGCCCGTCAGATCTACGCCATCGGATCCGACCGGGAAGGTGCCCGTATTGCGGGGGTTAGCATCGACCGCACCCTGGTGGTCACCTACGCGATCTCGGGGTTTTGCGCGGCAGCGGCAGCTTTGTTCTACGTCATGCTCACCGCCTCGGGCGACCCGACGTCAGGCGACTCGCTGATCCTTCCTTCGGTTGCCGCCGTTGTGATCGGCGGGACGAATCTGTTCGGTGGCAAAGGAGGTTTCGTAGGCACCATAGCCGGGGCACTTACCCTGACACTCCTTGGCGATGTCATCTTCGTGTTCAACCTTCCGTCGTACTGGACGGTCGTAGCCGACGGCCTGCTTCTCATCCTTGCCGTGCTCATGGGTGGCGCCCTGCAGCAGTTGCAACTCCGCCGAATGATGAGGCGACAGTGACCCCGCCGAACGAGGAGACGGCCGTGACGCCGCCAGTCGAGGAGCCCTCCGAGAGCTTGCCGCCAGAGGAGACAAGTCCCACTGCCGCGGGCACAGGTACGAACGCCATCCAACTGAAGCGCCTGCTCCGGCGTAACCGCCCCGTGCTTTACGCCTACGGCTTGCTCGTCACCTTGGCGTTGGTGGGCGAGATCATCACTGGGGGATTTCTCGCCCCGTCTCACATCGACGAGATGATCATCACTGGCGCATTCATCGCCTTCGTCGCTCTGGGTCAGACTTTCGCAATCCTGAGCGGTGGGATCGACCTGTCCATACCGTGGGTACTTAACAGCGCTTCTGTGTTGCTGACTCTTTGGGCGCACGACTCCTCTCTCCGCATGATCTGGCTCGTTCCCGTTCTCCTAGTGGGGGGCGCTCTCATCGGGCTAGTCAATGGCGTCGGCGTCGCGTTCCTGCGGATT
>Ga0181520_10007089_pt1 | contig 16717 bp, 17 predicted proteins | sample PEATcosm2014_Bin_29_FD_132451 | JGI IMG/M metagenome (GOLD analysis project Ga0181520, IMG submission 132451) | Peatland microbial communities from MTU Mesocosm Facility, Houghton, MI, USA - PEATcosm2014_Bin02_30_metaG | ecosystem: Environmental > Terrestrial > Soil > Wetlands > Peat | place... | reverse complement strand
CCTGGCCTTTCTTGAGAAGTTTTGCCCCGGCATAACCCTGAGTGCCGGTGCGCTCGATGCCTTGAAGCGGCACGACTGGCCGGGCAACGTGCGCGAACTGCGCAACGCCCTGGAGCGGTCGAGCATCGTCCTGGGCAGCGAGCGCGAGATCTTGCCCCGGCACATCCTTATATAGTTGGTGCATTTCGATTCCTGTCGGGGTGCGGATGCTTTGGGGGGCACGGCTGAAGACGAGCCTTTTCAAAGCCAGGGATTCCTCCGCAGCCAATAGGGTTGAGCTGCGGGCGCGGCAAACTCCTGCCATGGGTGGACTTGAGGCGAGCTCCGATTTCCAATTTGGGCGCCAGGCCCAAGTTGGCCCTCGCCGTGCATAACCAATAGGCAGATGCTGCCTAGTTCTCATCTCGAACCAATAAATCTCCCGCCCGCCAGTCTCCGGTGCGACGGCCGAATCGATGCGCAAGTCCTTGATTTGCATATCGATGAGAGCCGCCAACTGCAAAACGGCGCAAAGGACGAAGCGGAGATGCAGGCAAATAATGCCCAGCTTCTTGCCGGGGAATTCTCAGAATTCATCCTCGCGGCCTCAAAGCTGGAGAACTCCTATCGCGCGCTGCAAGAGGAAGTTGCGGCGCTGGGGTTGGAACTGTCGGAACGGAATGCGGCGCTGAACACGAGCCTGGCTGAAAACGAGCGCATGAGACTGGCTCTTCAGCAGATTGTGGACTCGATGCCTTGCGGCGTTCTGGTCCTGGCTCGCGACGGTGAGATCTTGATGATCAATCCGGAGAGCAGACGGCTGCTTTCGCTGGACGGGGAAGAACAGGGCGAAGCAGCCTGGACAAATCTCAGGCAGATCTCGGCCCGCAGCGGCGTCAATCTCGAAGCATCGTATGAAGGCGGATCGGGCAACGACACCGGGCTGGAGTTCTGCGTGCGCGACGGCGTGGAGAAGCGCTGGATTGAAGTGCGCAACCGTCGGCTTTTCAGCCAGCCGGATCGAGCCGGAGTTCCGGATCAGACGATCCTGATTCTGCGTGACATCACGGCACAGAAGCGCTCAGAACAGGAACGCGAAGCTGGACGCAGGGCCATGGCGCTGGCTGAGATCAGCACAATCCTCGCTCATGAAATTAGAAATCCATTAGCCAGCCTGGAACTGTTTGCCGAGTTGATTGAAGAAGATGGAGCAAACCGTGGTGAATGGATCTCAAATCTGCGGGCCGGCATCCGCTCGCTCTCAGGAACGGTAAACAACGTCCTCAGCTTCCATGGTTCCGGCTCATTGAAACTTGCTCCGGTCTCGTTGCCCACGGTGGTTGGCAATGCGGTCAAGTTCGCTCAGCCCCTTGCGGACCAGGCTTCGGTGACACTGGAATGCCGGTTCAATGGGGTACAGATGCAGGTCATGGGCAACGAGAGCGCTCTGCAGCAGGTCTTTTTGAATCTGGTTTCGAATGCCATTCGCCATACGCCGGCGGGCGGAAGCGTGACGGTATCGCTCAGGTCGGGCAATGGCGCGGCGGGCGGCAAGGAAGGCGAGTTTGCCATTGCCGAATTCTCAGACACCGGCTGCGGCATCCGTCCCGACCAGATTGACCACATTTTCGAGGCTGGTTTCAGCGGCAGCGGCGACACCTCCGGCCTGGGGCTGGCGGTTTGCCAGCGAATCATGAAACAGCATGGGGGGCGGATCACTGCCTCAAACGCAATCAATTCGGGCGCTCAATTTACGCTCTATTTTCCTGTACTCCAAATGGAGTTGGCGACAGCATGAACACCAATTCATTCAATGACCGGAACTCTTCCGTGCTGGTAGTTGACGACGAGCCCGGGATGCGCACGGCGTTGCGGGCCAATTTTCTCCGCTACGGATGGCGCGTTGAAACGGCCAACGGCGTTCGCGATGCGGAGCGTGCGTGCGAACTTACCAGCTTCGACCTGGTGGTGACCGATGTCCGCATGAAAGATGGAGACGGATTTGAAGTCATGTGCACGGTGCAGAAGAATTCGCCGACCACGGCGGTGATTCTGCTGACAGCGTTTGGCAGTGTGCCGGAAGCGGTGGAGTCGATGCGCAGCGGCGCCTTCGACTATCTGACCAAGCCTGTTTCGTTTGACCAGCTTCAGGCCGCGGCGGCTCGCGTGATGCAACGCATCAACGAACAAATGCCACAGGCGAAAGCCCCGATTGAGATATCGAATACGGGAGTTACGGGTCCTGGAATCGTAGGCCGCTCCCCCTTGCTCTTGCAGGCGCTGCAACGGGCGCGCGCAGCGGCAAGCACCGACGCCGACGTTCTGGTCGAGGCCGAAAGCGGCACCGGCAAAGAACTGTTGGCGAAGTTCATCCACCAGACCAGCGACCGCAGCCGCAAGCCATTCATCGCCGTCAACTGCGCGGCCGTGCCGGAGCACCTGTTGGAGAGCGAACTCTTTGGCCACGCCAAGGGCGCGTTCACCGGCGCAAACGCAGCCAAGGCCGGCAAGTTTGAACTGGCCGACGGCGGCACGCTGCTGCTAGACGAAATCGGCGAGATGCCGCTGAATCTGCAGCCCAAACTGCTGCGCATTCTTCAGGAGCGCGAGTTCGAGAGGTTGGGCGAAACTCGCTCCATCCATGTCGACATCCGCGTCATCGCCACCACCAACGCATCCCTCGCTGCGATGGTGGAGCAGGGCCGGTTCCGTTCCGATTTGTACTATCGGCTCAACGTGATCCCTCTTTCAATTCCTGCGTTGCGCGACCGCGGGGAAGATATTCCGGCGCTGGCCAAGCACTTTGCCGAGCGGTTCGCGGCGGAAACCGACAGCCCGGAGCCGACGCTCGATGCGAGTTTCATTCAGAGGCTCCAGACGCATGGATGGCCGGGCAATGTGCGGGAACTCTCGAACTTTATGCGCCGCGTGCTCAGCCTGAACCGGGGTGCGCTGATTGACGCCGCGTGCTTCGACCGGGAATTCCACCCGCTGGGAAAGATCCAAACGGCTTCGCTCGCCGCGCCGGTTCCCGCTGCTGTTCCGAGTCCGGTTGCGATGCCGGCGCCGGGATTGCCCATTTCAGTTTTGGAAAGAATGCACCTGGAAAACACACTTGCTATGGCGCACGGCAACCGCACCCACGCAGCGGAGATGCTGGGAATCAGCCTGCGCACGATGCGAAACAAAATCAAGGAGTATGGATTGCCCCCAAGGAGTTACGCATGACAAACGGCACGCCATTAATCTCCACGTTGGAGAGTTACCTGCAACTGACTGAGTCTCGCGCTCAGGCGATTACGGCCAACATGGCCAATGTCGATACCCCAGGCTACAAAACGCGGGACATCGATTTTGAAAACGAGCTGAAGAAGGCCATGGACGGCACGATGCATCAATCCTCGGATGGCTCCGGAAGCGTGCACTTGACGCCTGTGGTTCAGGAAGTGACGGGCTTGCTGGAGCGGCCAGACGGGAACAATGTAAGTCTCGATCGCGAAGGATTGCTGATGTCTGAGACGCAGTTGCAGTATCAAATCGCATCTCAGCTTATCAAGCACCAGTTTCACCAGATCCTTAGCGCCATCAACGGAGTCTAGTCATGAAACTCTTCGATTCATTAGCAGTTAGCGGATCGGCATTGGCCGCGGAACGGCAGCGTTCCGAGATTATCGCCGCAAACATGGCCAACGCCGAGACAACGCACACCCAGGCTGGCGGGCCGTTCAAGCGCAGGGAAGTGGTCTTTCAATCGCCCGGCGCATCCTCGTTCCGGCTGGCATTGTCCAACATCGGCAATCTAAACGAACCGCCCGCGGGCAGCGTGCAGATCTCCGACGTCATCGACGATCCGACGCCTCCGGTGATGCGCTATCAGCCGGGGCATCCAGACGCGAACAAGGATGGGTACGTGGCTTATCCGGCAATCAATCCGGTCTCTGAAATGGTGGATTTGATGAGTTCCGTCAGGGCCTATCAATTGAATGCGTCGGCGGTTGCCGCGGCCAAGCAGATGATTCAGCAGACGATCGATATTCTCAAGAGCTAGGCAGGAGTTAAGAGATGAACAGCCAGATTTCAGGTCTCGGATCAATTGGTTCCATTGGCGATCTGCCGAAGATGTCGCCCCTGCAGCCTGCCCCGGAAGAGGGGGGCTTCAGCGGTGTTTTGAAGAACGCACTGCAGCAAGTGAACCAACTGAATGGCGGCGCGGAGCAACAGATCGGCACCATGCTCAAGGGCGGCAACGCCGACGTGAGTTCGGTGATGATCGCAGTGGAGAAGGCAGACGTGGCGTTCCAACTGATGATGCAGGTTCGCAACAAAATTGTCAGCGCTTACCAGGACATCGAGAAGATGCAGTTCTAGCCAGCGCAAACTCAAGAACTAAAAGGCGACAAAGCGGATATAGAGAATCAGGTCCGGAGCAACGGCTTCGGGAAAGCGGAATCGACGACCAATGCCTGCCAAGAATCAAATTGCGACGAAGCAGCAACCCGTGAGCGCGGCCCAGGTGATGGAACGCGCAAAGATCTTCTGGGCCGGCCTTCGCCCCCAGCAGCAGGTCTTTCTCGGCGTTGGCTTCGCCATCACCCTGGCGGCTGTCGCCTTCATTGTGAGAATGGTCGCTACCCCCGACTACAAGCCGCTGATGAAGGGGCTTGAACCGGCCGACGCGCAAGTGATCACAGCGCAACTGGCAGCCAAAAAAATACCGTATCAAGTCACACCGGACGGCACCGCGATCAGCGTCCCCGCGGACCAGGTGGACGCGGCCCGTTTGGAAGTCGCTTCGCACGATGCGCCGCATTCCGGGCGAATCGGCTTTGAGATTTTCGACAAGGTTTCATGGGGGCAGACTGAATTCGACGAGAAGGTAAATTATCAGCGTGCGCTAGAAGGCGAACTCGAGCGGACGATCCAGACCATGAGCAACGTGAAGAGTGCAAGGGTGCATCTGGTGATGGCGACCCAATCGGTCTTTGTGGATCGCGAGCGGGGCGCAAAGGCCTCGGTTGCGCTGAAGCTGCGGCGTGGAAACCTGTCGAGAGATGAACTGATGGCAATCTCGCGGCTGGTGGCCGGCGCGGTGGACGATCTCAAGCCGACAGACGTAGTGATCGTCGATGCGGATTCGAATCGGTCCCTTGGCCAAGGCAACAGCACCGGCGAGGGAGGCGACGATCTGGAGCGTGAGTTGACGCAGCGGCTGATGGCGACGCTTGCCCCGGTTGTTGGCGCCGATCACCTTCGCGCTACGGTTAACGTTGAGTATGAAACAGGCAGTAGCGAAGAGAGCCAGGAAAAGTACGATCCAACCGTCAGCGCAACGTTGACCATGCAGCACTCTGAAGAAGGATCCGGCTCGGGTCCCGGCGTCGGCGGAGTTCCCGGCACATCGAGCAATGTGCCCAAGCCTACGTCGGGCGCGGCAAAGAACACAACAGCCAAGGATTCCGGACAGTACTCAAAGACTGACAACAACACCTACGCGGTGAACAAGACGGTTCGCCATGTAATCGAGCCGGCTGGGGGTATCCGCCGCATCACGGCCGCTGTGCTGCTGGACGATGCGATCGAGCGCAAGTTTGAGAACGGCAAGTGGGTTGAAATGCGCCACAAGAGGCAGCCGGAAGAATTGAAGCCAATTGAAGAACTGGCGCAGGCGGCAATTGGTTTCAATACTGACCGCGGCGATGCGATCAGTGTGCAGAACCTCACCTTCGATCATGCCGAGCCAGTGGATGCTCAGCCTCCTACCCTCGTCGAACAGGTGCGCAAGGGCATGGCCGATTATGCCCAGGTCATTCGCTATTCGACACTGCTGGTTCTTTTTGTTCTTGTCTATCTGCTGACGATTCGGCCCATCCAGAAACGTGTTCTAGCAATCCGGCCGCAGCCCGTGGCTAAACCTGTGAAGAGCGCTGATCCTGAGTTACCGGCGGCGGATGCGGTGCCTTCCCTGGCTCAGCGGTCGGTCATTCTAAAGAAGCAGTTGGCCGAGTTCGTGAAGGCCGAACCTGAGAGCAGCACCACGGCGGTTCGCGCGTGGCTGCGTGAGGAGACGCCATGAGCACTCCAGGCCAATTTGAAAAGGCCCGCATAAGCGGCGCCCGCAAGGCTGCAATCCTGATGACGGTACTTGGCGAGGAGTCCGCGGCGACGGTGTTCCGGGATCTAAACCGGGAAGAGATGCAACTTGTTGCCGACGAGGTTGCAAATCTCGGAGTGGTACCGGTAGAGTTGTCCATCCAGGTCATCGAAGAGTATCAGAGGATGACGCAGGCGCAAGATTACCTTCTCCAGGGCGGGTACGAACTCGCCCGCCGCCTGCTCATCAAGGCCTTCGGAGAAGTCGAGGCGGAGGACATCTTGATGCGTCTTACCAAAGCTCGCGAGCTCAAACCACTGGAGTCGTTGCAGCGGGCCGATCCGCAAAAGCTGGCGAGATTTCTGGAAAACGAACATCCACAGACGATCGCTTTGATTCTGGGTCAGCTCGGAGATCGGCAGGCCTCGGCCCTGCTGATGAGCCTTCCCAATGAAGTTCGCGCCGAAGCAGTCAAGCGCCTTGCGAATCTGCGGCGTTTCTCGCCGGAGATGGCGGAGAAAGTATCGATTCTCCTTAGCCAGCGCCTGAAACAGGTTGGGGAGCAGGGCAAGCGGACGTACTCCGGCTTCCAAAGCGTGGCCGACATCATGAACTGCATCGACACTTCGGTGGCGCAGGAGATCCTGGAGAACATTGAGAACGAGGAGCCGACCCTGGCCATCAGCATTCGCGATCTGATGTTCACATTCGAAGATCTTCTTCAGGTTGGAGAAGCGCACATTCGCGAACTCACCGGAGCGCTGGACAAGAGGACGTTGGCCATGGCCCTGAAGGGTACCGACGAGGGACTGAAGAATCATTTCTTCCGGACGATGTCGTCGCGCGCCATTGAGATGCTGAAGGAAGATATGGAATTGCTCGGACCGGTTCGCAGCAAGGATGTGAGCAAAGCCCAATCGGAAATCGTCGCCATCGCGAGGCAACTCGAAACCGAGGGCAAGATTATTTTGAAGGGCGAGGCGAATGATGAATTTCTCGTCTAGCGAAAAGGCATACGAGGCAATTGCGCTCCCAGTGACGGCGTTCGATTACCGGGATATATGCGCTCCGCCTCCGCAAAGCGCCAAAGAAGCCAAACTGGCCGAGGCAGCTGCGAAGAGAGAGAGCACGCCGCAACCTCCGCCGGGACCGTCGCCGCAGGAGATCAACGAACTGGTAAACCAGGCGCGCGTTCAAGCGGTTGCGGAGACCGAGAGGCGTTTGAAGGCGGAGTACGAGGCAAAGTCAGCGGTAGAGGCTGCCAAGATCCGGCAGGCTCTGGAACTTTTCCAGTCCGAGCGGAAGAGCTATTTCTCAAGGGTTGAAGCGGACGTGGTTCAGCTCGCGCTAGCGATCGCGGCGAAGATTCTGCATCGCGAAGCTCAGGTCGATCCGCTTCTGGTGGCGGCGCTTGTGCGTGTGGCTGTCGACAAGCTGCACGATGGATCGAGCGTTTCAGTGCGCGTTTCGCCCGCGAATGCCGCAAAGTGGCGCAGCTACCTGGCAAATCCTCTGAACGGCTCGACCATTGCAATCATAGAAGACGCTCATCTGGACGCCGACGATTGCATGCTTGAAACCGATCTGGGATCGGCAAACTTCAGCATCGATGCGCAATTGAAAGAGGTTGAGCAGGGCTTCTTCGATCTGCTTGCGCAGAGGCCGCAGATCAAGTGAATATGCCCAGCCCACTTGCGCCATATTTCGACCGGCTGGACAGAGGCTCGACCCTGCGTTGGCGCGGACGCGTCTTGCAAGTGGTTGGCAACCTGGTCGAGTCCGAAGGCCCTTTCTGTTCCATCGGGGAGTCATGCGAGATTACCAACGCGCGCGGCAAGAAATACTCCGGTCAGGTGATTGGATTTCGCGGGTCGACGATGCTCTCGATGGCGGTAGAGAATCCACAAGGCATCCGGTTCGGAGATCGGATTGTAGCCTGGGGCACGAGGCCATCGATCCGCGTCGGCATGGACCTCTTGGGACGCGTGATCGACGCAACCGGCGAGCCCCTCGACTCGAATGGCGAGTATCGGGGAGAACGTGCCATGTGGGTGGATGGATCTGCGCCGCTGCCGCTCGATCGCGTTCCCATTCGAGAGGCTCTCGGCTGCGGCATCCGCGCTCTCGACGCATTTGTGACCTGCGGACGCGGTCAGCGCATCGGCATCTTTGGCGGTAGCGGCGTGGGAAAGAGCACGCTGCTGGGTATGATGGCCCGCGGGACGAGCGCGGATATGACGGTGCTGGCTCTGGTGGGCGAACGCGGACGTGAAGTTGGAGAGTTTCTCGAAGTGATTGGCGCCGAGGGAAGAAAGAGGTGCGTGGTGGTTGTTTCGACCTCAGACCAATCTCCTCTTCTGCGCATGCGCGCAGCTCTGTCGGCGACGGCCATCGCGGAGTATTTTGCGAGCTGCGGAAAAAACGTACTGCTGGTGGTGGACTCCCTGACACGCTTCGCGATGGCGCAGCGCGAGATCGGCCTATCCGCGGGCGAGCCGCCGACGGCCAAAGGCTACACGCCTTCAGTGCTCAACATGCTCGCGCGCCTGGTGGAGCGGGCAGGCTGCTTCAAGGAAGGGAGCATCACCGCCTTTTACACAGTGCTGATGGAGGGCGACGATCAGCAAGACCCGGTTGCAGACACGGTGCGATCTTTGCTTGACGGGCACGTCATTCTCGACCGCAACCTGGCGATGAAGAACCACTATCCACCCATCTCGGTGCTTGAAAGCCTGAGCCGGTTAATGCCGCAGGTCACATCGGAAGAGCACATGCAGAAGTCAAAGACACTTCGTCTGCTGCTCGCGTCGTATGCACGATCGGAAGATCTGATTCGTATCGGGGCATACCAGAAGGGCGCCGATCCGACCCTCGACCGGGCTGTTGAGATATTGCCGCAACTGAATGCATTCCTGCAACAACGTCCCGAGCAGATCGCTCATTTCCCCGACGTTGTCCAAGCACTTCTTGGGGTTCCAAGCTAGCATGGCGTTCAAATTCTCACTCGACACGGTGCTGCGTTTTCGCGTGATTCTTGAAGAACAAGAAGAGCGCATGTTGCAACGGATACTGTTCGAGATCCTGCAGACCCAAGAGGCAATCGCGCGCATCAATGGCGAGCTTGCCGGCACGACCGAATCGCGCCGCGCCGATGTGAACAAACCGAACATCGGCCATAATATCCATGCCTCCTATGGATATGTGCAGCAGTTGAAGCAAAACAAGAAAGAACTTGAAGAGAAGCTCGATAAGCTGCGCCAACTGCGCGATAAGCAAGTCATAATCTACGAAACGGCGCGGCGAAACCGGGAGATGATCACCGATCTGCGCGAAGAGAAGCGCGCCGCATACGAATCCGAAGTCGCTCACAACGAGCAGAAGATCCTGGACGACAACTTCAATTCGCGAAGAGGCCGGATCTAGAGTATTCGGTTTTCATTCTCGACTCCTTTCAAAGAAGAGCATTGAAGACAATTCAGCGGCGCGATTCGGCGCCGGCTGCCTCCCTCCAACAGATTGCGCGAAAACGGTGGATTCCTGGGGTCGGGAGGCCGGCGTTATCTATGCCAATCGCACAACGGGTTTTGAAGGTGCGATCAAGGTTTGCTCCGGCTCTACGGGTCCGATTGTCTTGATTTGGCCGCATCCAGGATTTTACCGCGCACCGTTCAGTCGGATTGCCCTGCTTCGTCAACGCTGAAAGTGGGCAATCGGCCGCAGCACGACCCGGCAGTCTTTGCCTATCCGCTGCGCGGCAATTCTTGCCTGTCATGCCAAACCGGGCAAGCGGCGCCGGAACGGCAAATCCACAAATGATTGATTCAAACGGGCTAAAACAAACCGGCCGATTGATGGGGAACGCGTTTTGTTTGGCCCGGCGATTGCCATAGTAAAGGCGTGAACACAATAGCCAAGATCGAGATGCCGACTCAAGCGCCAGCGAGCAATCGCAGTACGGCGACGCAAGATTCCGATCAGTCCCCGGTATCGTTCAGCGATTCACTGGCTGCTGCCTCCAATTCTGCTCAATCCAGCGCTCCGAGCGAGGCCGCTCCCAAGACCACTCGCAAGCAGAAGTCGGATCCGGACGATGCGAATGCGTCCGGGTCAGCGTCCGTCAGCCATGCGGTTCAGCAGCAGGACTCTTCTCAGCAGCCGGCGCAGCAACAGCAAGATACCAGTGCATTGCAGGCGCAATTGACCGTTCCCGTGGCCATCCCCGTGCAACCTTCTCTCGATGTGCAGGCCACATCTTCCGATGCTTCCACTTCTGGGACCAGCCAGGTAGTGCTCAATGTTGGGCCAACTGTACCGGCTGATGCCGGAGCAAATGCGGGCCAATTGAGCAGCGCTCTGTTGCAGGGTTCGGCGCTATTGCCGAGCGCCAGGCAGCAAGGCGTTAACGCAGCGTCCGGGGCAGAGGCAAAGGCCAGGAATAGCGGCTCCAATTCATTTCTGGGCATCGGCCGCGACGAAACATTGGCTCCCGTTCAAAAGCCGGCCGCGAACACCAAGACAACAGCAAGCGATGCCGGCGTTCAGAATGGCGTGGCAACTCCTGCGGCAAATGCGGGCCAGACACAGTCCTTGCCAGTCGGCGCAAGCGCGGTAAGTGATGCGGTGAGAGCTCAGTTGGCGCAGTCCGATGCGAGCGCGACGCCGAATGCTGCGCAGCCTCAGCTCCCACAGGCGGATGTGAGCGCAGTTTCGAATCCAGTTCAGATTGCGGCTAAGAATCCGACTTCTCAATCGGATCTCAATACAATTCAGAATGCGGCTTCGAGAGCGCAAGTGAATGCAGCGCCATCCGCAACCTCGGTTAGCGGCGATACGACACAGGCCGATTCAAGCGCGGCCAAGAACACTAGCGCCAATGCAGGGCAGGATGCAATTCCGGCCGCCTTGCTGAAGGCCGTCTCCAGCGCGCTGCAGAACACCGAGACGCTTACCGTCCTTCATGCTGCAACCAAGCCTTCCGCTAAGGGAGTCGCGGCTCCGGCTCAGGGTGTTGCCTCCACAAGCAAGACAGCCGCGCAGACTGCCACCGGACAAAGTGCCTTCCCGGCAGGGCTTGGAGCATCCAGTTCAATCGCCGATCAGCTCGCCGCGCTCACCCAGCACGGCAGCGGATTGTCTGCAAAGGCCCAGGCCAGCGCATCGGGCGTGAACTCAACCTCGACCGCGAAGACACCAGCCGCCAATGAACCCAACGGGACAGGCAGCGACGCAACAGGACTGAAGCAACACGCGCAGTCCGCGTCGGATGCAGGATCCCAGGCGGGTTCTCAAGATACAAGCTCAGCCAACGATCAGAGTCAGAGTGTGGCGCCGGTGGCGGTGCAGAGCGGGGTGCTGCCTCAGGTAACGTCAACTGACCATTCGGCCGCAGGCGTTGCCCAAATACAGGGTGCAGCCATTTCCTCTCCTGTGCAGAATGCACCCGCTGCGTCGAGCGCTGCCGGCCAAGCGGTCAAGGCGCAGCAAAACGCGGCTTCAGTTTCCCCGGCGGTTCCGCAGTCCGCGCCGGCTGTCAACTCAGCGAGATTGATCCAGAACGTGGGTCAGTCCGAGATGCGGGTCGGGATGCGGTCGAACGAGTTCGGCAATATTTCAATCAACACTTCTTCGACGAAAGACTTGATCTCGGCGCAGATCTCGGTCGATCACGGCGAGCTGGCCAAGACTCTTGCCGCGCATTTGCCCGAGGTGCAGGCGAGGCTGGGCGCCAATCAGCCCATGAATGTTCGCATCGATATGAATGGCACGAGCACGGGGACGGGATCTGGGAATTTCGGAAACATGTCGAACGGCACGGCCGGTCAGTCGCAGGGCGGCAGGCAGCAAGCAGGCAACGCGGCTTCAAGCTATTCGGGCGCCAATGTCGCAGAGCGGCAATTGTCTCCCACCATGGCGGCGATGGCGACTTCCGCCGGTTTACTCAACGCGCGTCTCGATATCACGGTCTAGCAAGGCATATAGCAACGGCGGCTCTTAAGGAGGAACGATCATGCACAGTGTTTTGGCGAACTACACCATGCCAACGGTTTTGAATTCACTCAGTCCGGCAGCCGGTCTCGCGCTTCCAAAAGCGGCCAAGGCGAAGGCCAACGCCACGAGTACGTCAAGCACGAGCGGATCGACCTCAAGCACTACTTCTGCAAGCGGATTGGGATCAACCTTCCTCAGCCTCTTGGCGCAGGAACTGCAGAATCAGGATCCAACGGCACCCGTTGACCCGACGGCGATGGTCGGCCAGATGATCTCGCTGAACCAACTGGAGCAGTTGATCAGCATCAACCAGGGCATCAACAGCGCCACCAGTTCAGGAAGCAGCACGACGGGTTCGGCGCAGCCGGCGGGCACCACGCCTAGCGGCGCAACTCTCGCAACCGCAAGCGGCGGTCTTGCAAGCATGCTTTCGCCCACGGTACAAGGCGCAGCAACCAGCCAATTGCCTTTTGACCCGGTTACCATGATGCCGCTCGGCTATGGAAGTGCGGCGGCCATGCAAACATCGATCAATTCCTCTCTTAACCCCACGAACCTTGGGTTCTCGGGCACCAGCACAAATATGTCAGGAGGCAAATAATGGGCTCTTTCTCTTCACCACTCTCTGGACTCACTGCGGCTCAGGATATGCTGCAAACCGTCTCAAATAACCTGGCCAATATCGATACCAACGGCTTCAAGGATCAGACACTGACCTTTAGCAGCGTATTCTCACAGTCCGGCGCAACCAATGGCAGCGGCGACCCAATGCAGACCGGAGCTGGCGTTGCGGTTTCTTCAACGGTCACCGACTTCACCGAGGGAACTATCAACACGACGGGTACGCCGTCAAATATGGCTATCTCTGGAACTGGCTTCTTTGTCACTCAGAATCCCACTGGCTCGCAGGATTACACGCGCTCGGGCGACTTCACCACCAACAACGCCGGAGAGCTCACTACACCGAACGGGGAACTGCTCCTTGGGTATCCCGCCGCCAACGGGATCGTGAACACTTCGGCAGCCTTGGCCCCGATGCAGGTTAGCTCTGTGACCAGCCCGGCCGTAGCGAGCACCACGATGTCAATCACAGCCAATCTCGATGCCACCTCTTCGGTTGGAACCATGGCAGCCAGTTCGCTTCCTGTTTTTGACTCACTGGGCACTTCGCATACCTTGTCGGTTACCTACACCATGACGGCGGCGAATACCTGGTCTTACGCCGTTACCATGCCGTCTATCGACCTGAACGGAGCCAGCGGAAGTACCACGACCGTGGCGTCAGGCACATTGAACTTCGACAGCACCGGCAAACTGGTCTCGACGCAGGCAACCGGAGCAGCTACCACATCCACCCCGGCCGCGGGCATAGCGGTTGCGATCCCGCCGACCGGAATGACCTTGGCCGATGGCGCCGGAGCCATGGCGGTCAACTGGAAACTCGTGAATCAATCATCAACTCCAACGATTACCCAGACGGCCACGGCAAGCGCTACCAGCGCCACCAGCACGAACGGTTTCGCCGCAGGCACGCTTGCCAGCTATGCCGTTCAGCCGGACGGCAGTATCGAGGGTACCTTTTCAAGCGGGGCTACGTTCGCTCTGGGCCAGGTTGCCGTTGCTTCTTTTGCGAACGAGCAGGGGCTTGTCTGTACCGGCAATAACAACTACCAACCGACAGCAGCCTCCGGATCGGCGGTGGTAGGACTGGCAGGGACCGGCGGACGAGGGAAGATCGTCGGTGGCTCCGTTGAGGGGTCGAACGTGGACATCGCGGCGGAATTTGCCAAGCTGATCGTGGCCCAGCAGGCCTACTCGTCAAACGCCAAGTCGATTACCACTTTCAACCAGGTGTCCCAGTCGACGCTCGCAATGCTTCAGTAAGCAACTGCGCTTGTGGTTTCTTAGCATTGCATTAAGGGCTCGCCGCCCGGTTCATACGCCGGGCGGCTGAGTCTAATTTCCAAGACCGCTTCTCATGGCTGCCTCACCAAGGGGATGCGGTTGAAGAATCCGGCTCGCCCCCGAGAATCCGGGGGCGTGGCCTGTGCCGCCCGTTTCTCCTTCTTGCGCGGTCACTTAGCTCTCTTTCCCCACCCCGCCGGCGCTTCGCCCGGTTCCTCAACAGAAACGGTCTCTCGATTGCTTTCACCTCTATCGTGAAGGCCCAGGTGCGTGACCTGTGGCCGGCAATCTACTTGTCAATCCGGAGAGTAGTGCGCCTTTCGCACAGCGTCAGCCCAATGGAAACGGGAAAGTCAGGGAAGAGAAAACAATGAACATGGCAATGAGCACAGCAACGCCGATCGTGGAAGCGAAATCGGCGCAGGGTCCGCAATTGGTGGAAAAGCACCAGGAAAAGGACCCGTGCGAACTGCTCCCATGGCTTCCCTGCAAACTGGCTCTGGATATTCCGGTGGTGAAGTTCACGGTTCGCGATCTGCTGGGCCTGGTGCAGGGCTCTATCGTCGAGACCGCTCATCACCAAAGCAGCGATTTACCTCTCCGCGTAAACGGGCAATTGGTTGGATGGACAGAATTTGAGGTCGTCGGCGAACGCCTTGCCGTGCGGCTTACGGACCTATCATGAAGACCCAGCCTGCCTTCGCGTCCAGCCCATCACGGCGGCACGCGCTTCCGTTCCCGGTTTTTCCCGGCGGCGCCTCGTTGAGGCCGCTGCAGAGCCCCACGGGGCTCATTTCCCGCCTATGGGGGTGGTTCAAAGCGCGTCAGTTCGCCCACTCGAGCGACCGGCGGCTGCGCGTTGCCGCAACCGCATCCCTGGGAGAAAAGCGGTTTGTCGCTCTGATCCAGATTGACGACCAGCAGTTCCTGGTCGGAGGCGGATCGGGAAATGTCGTACTCCTCGCACAAGTAAATGCCAAGGAAGAGTTCGGCAACATGCTCCAGGAAAACATGTCGGAGCCACGCTTGCAACCGGCAAAGCGCGCCAGCAAGCCGGCCACGCGGCGGCCGATCGTAAAGCCAGCGGCGAAACTCACAATGAAGCCGTTGGTCAATCCAGCCATGAAGCTGACGGTGAGGCCGGCGTCGAAGAAGCCCATCAAACCCGCAGGCACGCAGACCGGAAGACAGACCCTGAAGATGAGGAAGCAGGCGTGAAGAGTTCCCTCATGATCCGCGTGTCGCTTTGCTTGATGCTGGGGTTGGCGGCGGCATCGGCAAAGGCTTCGCCATCGGTGGCGAATGCAGGCGGAGGAGTGCAACATCTGAGCGGACTCTGGCGGACGGCGCCAATGCTCCTGGCCGAGGTTCCCCTCGAGCCAAACGCACCGTCTTCCGATCCGAACGAATTGAAGATCACGGGACTGGGAGGCGGTGGGGCGCAATGGTCAATCGTCGTCCTGCTGACCTTCTTGACCCTCATCCCGTCCATTCTGATCTGCATGACGCCGTTTGCGCGCCTGCTGATTGTTTTTCACTTTCTGCGCCAGGCGCTTGGTCTTCAAACAACGCCATCCAACCAGACTCTGGTCGGGTTGTCGGTCATCATGACCTTCTTTCTGATGCAGCCCATCGGGATGAGCATCTATCACGACTCTATTGTGCCGTTGCAGGAAGGCAAAATCACGGCGATGGATGCTCTGGTCCGCGGCGGCGGGCCGATGCGCCAGTTCATGTCGCACTACGTCCGCGAAAAGGATGTTGCGCTGTTTCTTGAAATGGCGAAAGAGCCGCGTCCCGCCACCATCAACGATGTTTCCTTTCGTGTCTTGCTGCCGGCTTACATCCTCTCCGAGTTGAAGGCGGGATTCCAGATCGGCGCCGTCCTCTTTCTGCCCTTTCTGGTGGTCGACATGGTGGTAGCGTCGATTACCACATCTGTCGGCATGATGCAGTTGCCGCCAGTCGTCATTTCTACCCCGCTCAAGCTGTTGCTGTTTCTCATGGTGGATGGCTGGCACTTGCTTATCGGCGCTTTGATGAGGAGTTTCAACTAATGGAAGTGGATCAAGTAGTTATGATGGGCCGCCTGATGCTGCAGGAAGTGGTGATCCTCATCGCGCCGATTCTGCTTGCAGCGATTGCCGTGAGTTTGCTGGTCAACATCTTTCAGGTGCTGACATCCCTGCAGGACCAGACCCTGTCGCATGTACCTCGCCTGCTAATCACGGGCGGAGCACTTTTCATCATGATGCCGTGGATGTGGCGGCACCTGGCGCACTACACCATCGATCTCCTAACCGACTTTCACAAGGTGCTGCAGTAGTGAACATACCCGTGGTCCAGGTTCTCGGAGCATTGCTTACGATCGGCGTTCGGCTGACCGGCATCATGCTCTTTGCGCCTTTCTTCGGAAGCCTCGCAATTCCGGCCCGCGTAAAAGCGGTGCTGGTTCTGGCCCTGACCGCGCTGCTCTACCCGATGATTTCTCCACAGCTCCCGCCGATGGTGATCAGCCAATGGCCACTGATGGTATTCAGCGAGCTGCTTGTGGGAGTCGCGCTGGGAGTCGCGACCAATATTGTTTTTGACGGCGTGCAGATGGCCGGGTCGGTCTTGAGCATGCAGATGGGCTATTCGCTGGTCAATATCATGGACCCGCAAACGCAAGTGGAATCGACCGTGGTGGCCACATTTCACCAGATGATCGCCATGCTCATCTTCTTGCGCCTCAATGTTCACTTCTGGATACTG
>Ga0181520_10007085_pt1 | contig 16719 bp, 14 predicted proteins | sample PEATcosm2014_Bin_29_FD_132451 | JGI IMG/M metagenome (GOLD analysis project Ga0181520, IMG submission 132451) | Peatland microbial communities from MTU Mesocosm Facility, Houghton, MI, USA - PEATcosm2014_Bin02_30_metaG | ecosystem: Environmental > Terrestrial > Soil > Wetlands > Peat | place... | reverse complement strand
TCGAAGGTGGCGCCCTTCTCGTAACAGTGGTCAAGCGCGACCACGTTCGCGAGCCCGAGCCAGGGGGTGGCGGCCGGATGGCGCGAGGTGCGCAGGAACGCCACCGGCGCGCCCGACAACGCCTCAGCTGCGGCGGGAGTCGTGTGCTCGGGCCCGGCCGGACCGAGGCCGACGACTACGACGACCGGGCGCCGCTTCCGATCAGCGCTCATCGACAGCTGCGAAGTCGCCGTGACAGGACGGACCGCTTGCTACCCGGTGGCTGTCGGTCCGGTGTTGGCACCCGCGTTGGGCACGATCTTGACCGGGGGCCCGGCGTTGGCCTGAACCTTGGCGAGGGTGCCCTTGGTCGTCCAGGTGCCGTACTGCGGGTCGACCTCGACCTTGGCCGTCCCGAGGAGATGGGGGAAGACCTTGTTCAAGGTGCTCAGCTCCTGTGACACCAGGCTCTGGACGGTTTGCTGGTAGTTCTCCTTCTGGCGTTGGCTCACGAGCAAGAGCAGCCAGTTCGAGTTGAACGAGATCGGGTCCGAGACGTGTCCGACCTCCAGGTCCGCGATCACCGTGTTGAGAGGGGGGTTGAAGTCCGCGTCCGGGATGCAGCCGATGACGCCCCCGTTGGGCGCGGTCGTCGAGTCGATCGAGTTTGCCCGGGCCACGGTCGCGAACTTCGCGCCCCTCAGGATCTTGGACCGCAAGGAGGCGGCCGTCGCCTTGGAGCCCGCCTCGATGACCGAGACACACGCCTGCATCATGGCGGCCTGGTGGTGGGCCACATAGGCGTCGAGGGCGGCCGGGTTGAGCGAGGTGCCTGCCAGGTGGGCGCTCAGGGCGTCCTCGTCCTCCTGGAACTTCAACAGCACCTGGCGGTACCAGACGGGGAAGGCGGCGAGGACCGAGGCGCCCGTCCCGGTGCAACCGCTCGCCGGCGTGGAAGCCTCCTGGAGCTGTGAGAGGGCGGCGGCATCGATGACCGACGGCTCCGAAAGCCGCAGCCGGGCGACGTCCTGGCGAACGACCTTGTCCTGGATGAGGATCGAGAGCACCTGGGCGGTAAAGGTGGCGTTGTAGGTGCCCTGTCCCGCGCCCAGTATGTGCGAGGTGCCGCCCGACACAACGGAGCACTTGTATCCGGCGTTGTTCACGACGGCCGCGAGGGCGTTGCGCAGCTGGGACTGGGAGATCACCGACCCGCCGACGACCGCGGCATACGGAGAGAACTGGACGTTGCACCCGGACAGCCCGAACATGAGGGCGCAGAGCGCGGCCAGGCCTGCCACTGCGGCGGGAAGTCTCTTCACGATTCTCAGATGCTAGGGGCGCGACGATGCCCGAAGCCAGCCGCCAGCGTCTCGGCCGCGGCGAGAGCCGCCGCGTCGGGATCGGGACGGGCACCGTCACCCGCCTCGACGGGCACGAGCTCGCGCAGCAGCGTCGCGAGCCGGTCGGCGAGATCGGGGCCGGCGGCGAGGGGCACGATGATCTGGTCGACCTCCTCCTTCACTATCGCCCGGGGGTGCAGGCGACCGAGACGTACCCGCGCGGAAGCACGCAGGCGGACCGGCGAAAGACGGGCAACGGCCTCGCCGGTGCGCCCGGGTCCCCCGCCCCCGGGACGCGTGACCGACGCCGTCACCTCCGTTACGCCGGTTCGCACGCACTCGGCTCGCAAGCGCCCGACGGCCACGAGGGCCTCGGCCTCCCGGGGCAACGGGCCGTAGCGGTCCAGCCATTCGGCGCGCAGGTCCTCCACGGCTTCGAGGTCACGGACCTCCGCCAGGCGGCGGTAGGCCTCGAGGCGCAGGTCCTCACGTTCCACGTACTCCGGCGGCAAGAAAGCGTCGACCGGCAGGTCGACGGTGATGTCCACGGGCACGCGGACCGGTTCGCCCTTGAGCTCGGAGACGGCCTCGGCCACGAGCCGGACGTAGAGGTCGTAACCGACCGCGGCGATGTGACCCGACTGGTCCCGTCCGAGAAGGTTCCCGGCGCCGCGGATCTCGAGGTCGCGCATGGCGATCTTGAACCCCGACCCGAGCTCGGTGTGCTCACCGATGGTCCTCAGACGCTCGTAGGCCTGCTCGGAAAGGACACGGTCGGGAGGGAACAACAAGTACGCGTAGGCACGTCTGCCAGCTCGTCCGACCCTGCCCCGCAGCTGGTGGAGCTGGCCGAGACCTAGCCGGTCGGCCCGGTCCACGACAAGGGTGTTCACGGAGGGCATGTCGATGCCCGACTCGATGATCGTCGTACAGACGAGCACGTCGTAGGCGCCGGCCCAGAAGTCGAGCACGACCTGCTCGAGGGTTCCCTCGTCCATCTGACCGTGGGCGACAGCTATGCGGGCGTCGCCGGCGAGGTTGCGCAGGTCGGCAGCCACGCGCTCGATGTCCTGCACGCGGTTGTGCACGTAGAAGATCTGGCCCTCTCGCAACAGCTCCCGTCGGATCGCCTCGGCGACGGCACGTTCGTCGTGCTCGCCCACATAGGTGAGGATCGGCTGGCGCTCCGACGGCGGGGTCGTGATGAGCGAGAGGTCCCGGATGCCCGTCAAGCTCATCTCGAGCGTGCGCGGGATGGGGCTCGCCGTCAAGGTGAGCACGTCGACGCCGATGCTCATCTGTTTGATGGCCTCCTTGTGGGAGACCCCGAAGCGTTGCTCCTCGTCGACCACGAGGAGCCCGAGCCTCCTGAAACGGACGTCGGGCGTGAGCAGCCGGTGTGTCCCGATCACGACATCGACCGATCCGTCCGCCAGTCCTTCGACGACCTTGCGTGCTTCCGAGACGGTGAGGAACCGCGACAGGACCTCCACCCGCAGCGGATAGGGGGCGTACCTGTCGGAGAAGGTCTGGAAGTGCTGCTGGGCAAGCAACGTCGTCGGCACGAGGACGGCGGCCTGGTGGCCGTCCTGCACCGCCTTGAACACCGCGCGCACCGCGACCTCGGTCTTGCCGAAGCCGACGTCCCCGCACACGAGTCGGTCCATCGGCACGGCTTTCTCCATGTCGGCCTTCACGTCGTCGATCGCCTTCAACTGGTCCGGGGTCTCCGGGTAGGCGAAGGACTGCTCCAGCTCTGTCTGCCAGGGCGTGTCGGGCGCGAAGGCGTGGCCCGGGGTGGTCTGGCGGCGCCGGTACAGCTCGACGAGCTCCTTGGCCACCTCCCTGACGGCCGCGCGCACGCGCGCCTTTTGGCGGGACCACTCCCCCCCACCCATGCGGTTGAGCGCCGGCGACTCGCCGCCTGTGTAGGGCGTGATGGCGTCGATCTGTTCGGAGGGCAGGTACAGCCTGTCGCCGCCCCGGTACTCGAGGAGCAGGTAGTCGCGCTCGGCACCGCCCATCGAGCGCGTCACCATGCCGGCAAAACGGGCGACACCGTGCACGTTGTGCACGACGTAGTCGCCCGGGGCCAAGTCGTCGAAGAAGCCCTCGGTGGCACGCGGCCGCGGGCGCGCCTGGCGGTGAGGACGGCGCCGGCCGGTGACGTCCGGTTCGGCCACGATGGCGAGCTTCGCGGAGGCGATGACGCCCCCGCGGTCCAGGGGTGCCACGACGACGTGCACGCCGGGCCGGCGGATCTCGGCGTCGAGGCGGTCCTGGGGCTGGTCCACGAGCAGGTTGCAGGAGAGGCCTTCGCCCTCGAGGACGGCCGCCATCCGTTCTGCGCTGCCGCGGCCGTCGGCACAGATCACGACCCGGTCTCCCGACCGGGCGAGCTCGGACAGGCGACGGGCGAGCCCCGCGGAGTCGCCCAGCACCGGCGGCCAGCCGGAAGCTTGAAGCGTGACCGTGCCGGGGCTCTCGGCCACCGCCAACAACGATGCCACCCGGGCGGCACTGCGCTGCAAGAGACGGTCGAAGCCGAGATGGAGCCTCGGCATCCCCGCGGCGACCTCGGCCGAGTTGAGCCCCCAGGTCGTTGCGAGGCTCTCGCTGAGCGCCACCTCCTCGTCCAACAGCTCGGTCGCCCGGTCGCGCAGGCGTCGCGGCTCGACGAGCACCACCCGGGAGCTCGCCTCGAGGAGGTCGGTGAAGAGGTGCTCGGACGGGCTGAGCCACGGCAGCCACGACTCCATGCCGTCGAAGAGCTCACCATCGGCGATCCTGGCGAAGTTGTCGCGGGCGAAGGGGGCCTGTGCTGACAGCTGGCGCGCCAGCTCGCGGACCTCCGCGGTGAGCACCACCTCGCGGCAGCCGAAAAGCTCGACGTGGGCGAGATCGGTAACCGAGCGCTGGCCGGCCACCTCGAACTCCGTCAGCCGCTCGACCTCGTCGCCGAACAGGTCGATGCGGATGGGGAGGTCGGCCGTCGACCCGAAGACGTCGATTATCCCGCCCCGAACCGCGAACCCCCCGCGCGCCTCGACCTGGTACTCGCGCCGGTACCCGGCGTGCGCGAGACGCGCCACGATGTCCTCGGGGTCGAGGTCCTCACCTCGGCGGACCACGACGGGCTCTGCGTCTTCGACCCTCGGGCCCAGCCTTTGCAGAAGGGCCCGGATCGGCGCCACGACGACGCCGGCCGAGTGCTGGGCGCTCGAGCCCGGCTCCGGCACGAGGCCGCCCGCCGGGCCGTGGCGCAGGCGCCACATCGTCCGGAGCCTGCGACCCATTGTCTCGGTCGCCGGCGACACACGTTCGAACGGGAGGGTCTCCCATGCGGGAAGCAGCTCGACGGCATCTGTGCCGAGGAAGGGCGCCAGATCGTGCACGAGCTGCTCGGCCTCCCGCGCCGTGGCCGTCGCCACGAGCACCGTCGGGGAGGTGCCGAGCTCGGCGACGGCCGCGAGCACGAGCGACCGCGCCGACTCGGGGACGGCCACGATGGCGTCGTCGACACCGAGGAGCTCGGCCATGACGGCCTCGCCCGCGAGCAGGCCGGGGAGCGCCTCGAGGGGCCGCAGGTTCATCGCGGGCGGCTCAAAGACGGGTGTTGAACTTGTTCAACGCCACCTCGGGTCCCTCGAGGAGCAGGCACTCGACAGCGTCGGCGGCCACCTCGACGGCCGTGGAGATGAGGTCGCGTTCGGCACGCGAGGCACGCTTCAGCACGTAGTCGGCCCCGGCCGCCGGGCTCGGGGGCTTTCCGATCCCGATGCGGACGCGGGCGAACTCGAGATGCCTCAGGTGCGACTGGATGGAGCGGAGCCCGTTGTGGCCGGCGGTGCCTCCCCCCATCTTCACCCGGACCACGCCCGGCTCGAGATCGAGCTCGTCGTGGACGATCACGAGCGAGCCGGGAGCGAACACGAGCGGGCCGCGGCCGCGACCTCCTTCGCCTGAGCCCTTCTGCTCCTCGGCACCGAGGTAGCGTCGCACAAGGGCCCTGACCGCTACCCCGGACTCGTTCACATACGTCTGCGGGACCGCCAGGGCGAGGGCCTTGCCACCGATCCGGACGACTGTCGCTTCGGCGTTGGCGCCCCGTTCGCCGCGCAGCTTGCCCGAGTGGCGCTGCGCGACGAGCCGCACGGCGTCGGCCCCGGCGTTGTGCCTCGTCCCCTCGTAGTCGGGACCCGGGTTGCCGAGCCCCACGGCAAGCAGGTCGACGGAGGGCACCTGCTCTCGGTCCCCTCCTGCGGCCCGGGAACGAACGGCGCGGATGCCTCGGAACAGCTCGCCTGCTCTCAGCCCTCGGCGGGAGCGGCAGGCTGCTCGCCCTCAGCTCCCTCGACCTCGGCCGTGGGCTCAGGCTCGAGAGCGCGCGGCATGTGCGCGATCGCGACCGCAGTCTCGGGATCCACGTCCGTGGTCACACCCTCGGGCAGCACGATGTCGGACACCCGCAGCGAGTCGCCGACCTCGAGCGCGGAGATGTCGACCTCGATGACGTTGGGCACGTCGCCGGGCTTGGCCTTGATCTGCAGGCTCAGCATCTCCTGGTCGATAGTGCCCTCCGCGTGATGAACCGCCTCGGACTCGCCGACGAGGGCGATGCGCACCTCGGCGCTCACGATCTCGTCACGCCGCACGACCTGGAAGTCGACATGGGTCACCGTCTGGCGCACAGGGTGGCGCTGGAGGGACTTGGCGATCGCGAGGTGGGTCGTGTCCCCGATCCTCAAGCTCAAAAGGGCGTTGAGCCCGGCCTCGGTCGACAGCGCCGCGCGGAGGTCCCGGGCGCCGATGGCCACCGCTATCGGTGCCATGCCGTGCCCGTAGACGACGCCGGGGATCTTCCCCTCGGTGCGGAGTCGTCCGCTCGGCCGCGTGCCCAGTGGGCGACCCGACTCGACGTTGAGTGTGATCTCGGCCATGTGACGCTCCTGCAGAAGAGAAGGCGGGCTGGTACAGCGGCGGACGCGACCTTTCCTACGGGGCGTTCACGCTGCAGGACCCCGATTGTAGGCGATCGTGCGAGCCCGCTCAGCTCGCAGCCCTCCAAGGCACGCCGAAGAGCGCGGGCGCATCTCAGAGCAGGTTCTGGCCGCCGAATATCTCCGACACCGAAGTGTCCTCGAACACGGCGTGGATCGCGTCCGCCACGATCTTGGCGACCGAGAGCACCTCGAGCTTGGGGATGCGGAGGTAGACGGGCAACGGCAGGGTGTTGGTGACTATGACACGGCTGATCGGCGCGGCGTTGAGCCTGTCGAGCGCGGGGTCCGACAAAAGGGCGTGAGTCGCCATCGCCCAGACGTCGGTCGCTCCGGCCTCGACGAGCCGGTAGGCGGCCGCGCAGACGGTGCCGGCGGTGTCGATCAGGTCGTCGATGATCACGCACGGGCGGCCCCTCACGGTGCCGACCACGTCCATCGCCTCGACCTCGTTGTAGGTCCCGCGGGGGTGCCTCTTGTGCACGAGGGCGAGGTCGGTGTCCAAAAGCTGGCTGTAGCGCTCGGCGACCTTCACCCGGCCCGCGTCCGGGGCGATGACGACGAGGTCTCTCGGGCCGTTGTCACGCAGGTAGTCCAAAAGCACCGGGGCGGCCGTGAGGTGGTCGACGGGCACGTCGAAGAAGCCCTGGATCTGGCCCGAGTGCAGGTCGACACTCACGACGCGGTCGACGCCTGCGGCAGAGAGCAGGTCCGCCACCAGCTTGGCCGTGATCGGTTCGCGCCCGGTGGCCTTGCGGTCCTGGCGCGAGTAGCCGTAGTACGGGCAGACGGCGGTGATGCGGTGCGCCGACGCCCGCTTGGCGGCGTCGACCATGATCAGTTGTTCCATGATGGAGTCGTTCACCGGCCCGGCATGGGTCTGGACGATGAACATGTCCGCGCCCCGCATCGAGGCGTCGAAACGGCAGTGGATCTCGCCGTCGGCGAACCTGCGGATGTTGGTCTCGCTCAAAGTGACGCCCAGGCAGGAGGCGATCTCCTCCGCCAGCCCAGGGTGGGTCTTCCCGCTCACCAACTCCAGCCGCCGCTTCGGCGTCATCTCCATCGACTCGCCTCCTTTGCATGCCCCCGATGCCGGCCCGGCTTCGAGGAGCGCGCGGCGGAAGCCTACGACCGAGGGCGCCCTTCGTGCTCAGCTCCGCTGGACCCCGGTGCGGACAAAGGCCCGCGACGCTCGCCCCGCTCGAGCCGAGTCCCCTTCTCGAGCACGACGTAGGGCCCCACCGAGCACTGCTCGCCGATCACAGCGTGGGATCCGACGGTATGGCTCAGTTTCGCCCCGGGGGCGATCTCGCAGTCGACGAGGTGGACCGAAGGCCCGAGAACGGCTCCTGTCCCCACGGTCGTGCTGCCTTCGAGGATCACCCCTGGGAGCAGCGTCACGTCCGCGGCGAGCCGGACCGACGCGTCCAGATAAGTGTTCTCCGGGTCCCACATGGTGACGCCCCGTCGCATCCACCGTCTGTTGATGCGTGCGCGCAGCTCAGCCTCTGCCCTGGCGAGCTGGGCCCGGTCGTTCACCTCCAGGGCTTCGACGGGGTCCGCCACCATGACCGTGGCCACCGTGTACCCGGCGTCGTGGAGAACGGCCACGGTGTCGGTCAGGTAGTACTCGCCGAGCGAGTTGTAAGGCGAAAGCCGGCGCAACGCCGGGGCGAGCACACCGTGCCTGAAGCAGTAGACGTTCGTGGCGACCTCGCCGATCTGGCGCTCGGGCTCGGTGGCGTCGGGCTCGTCGACTATGCGGGCCACGCGCCCGTCCTTGTCGCGGACGACTCTCGAGTAGCCGTTCGGCTGGTCGAGCCCGGCGGTGAGAAGCGTCGCCGCGCCCTCATTGGACCGGTGGCCCTCTACGAGCGAAGAGAGCGTCTTCTGGCTGAGAAGCGGCAAGTCGCCCGGCAGCACGATGACGTCGCCCTCGTCGAAGTCGGCGGCGCCCGAAGTGCCCGAAAGCCCGGTGAGGGCCACGGCGACGGCGTCGCCGGTCCCGCGGGGCTCGGGCTGCTCGACGAACTCGATGGCGAGATGCTGGGGAGCTTCGGCCTGGACGATCTTGACTACCTCGCTCACGCCGTGGCCGACGACGACCACGAGCCGCTCGATGCTGAGAGAGCCGAGCGCGTCGAGCACGTGGAGGATCATCGGGCGCCCGCACAGCCGGTGCAGCGGCTTGGGCGTAGCGGACCGCATCCTTGTGCCCTCGCCGGCGGCGAGGACGATGGCAGAAAGCGGGCGACGGTTCATGGCCCTATTGTCCACCTCTTGGCGAGCTTCGCCAGAGCTTTTCCCAAGCCGCTAGGAGCGATGGCCGTGGATCACACTGAAAGCGAGCCCAAGGTGCTCGCAGGCTACGTCGACGATCTCTGGGAGGACAGCGTCATCGCCACCCTTTCGTCCTACATAGCCATCCCCTGTCTCTCGCCGGACTTCGACCCGGCCTGGGCAGAAAGCGGCGAGATCGTCCGCGCGGCGCGGCTGCTGCGCGACTGGGCGGCGTCGCGGCCGGTACCCGGCTTGGCCGTCGAGATCGTCGAGCGCGAGGGCTTGACCCCCGCCATCATCGCGGACGTGCCGGCCACGCCCGGTGCGGCCACCCGGCTCGTCACCTTGCTGTACGGCCACCTCGACAAGCAGCCACCGCTCGGGAGCTGGCGTGAAGGGCTCCATCCCTTCGTGGCGGTGCGCGAGGGCGAGCGCCTCTTCGGCAGGGGGGCGGCCGACGACGGGTACTCGATCTTCGCCGCCATCGGCGCCCTCGAGGCCCTGGCCGCGACCGGGACGCCGCACGGCCGCTGCGTGGTCCTCATCGAGGCGAGCGAGGAGAGCGGCAGCGCTCATCTCGGCCCTTACCTCGAGGAGGTCCAAGCCCGGATCGGGGCACCCGGCCCCGGGCTCGTCGTGTGCCTCGACTCGGGCTGTGCCACTTACGACAGGCTCTGGAACACGACATCGCTGCGAGGTCTGCTCGTGGCGACCGTGAGCGTCGAGGTGCTGTCCGAAGGCGTCCACAGCGGGCTCGCGGGCGGCGTCGTGCCCGACTCGTTCCGCATTCTCCGCCACCTGCTCTCACGCATCGAGGACGGGAGGACCGGGGACATCCTCGTCCCCGAGTGCCTCGCCGAGCCGCCCGCCCGCTACCAGGCGGCAGCCGAGATGATGGTCGCCGAGCTCGGCGAGGCGGCGCTAAGTGAGTTCCCGACGGTCGGCTCCCTCGAGTTGTCGGGCCGCAACGCCGTCGACCGGCTCCTTCGACGGACCTGGATGCCTTCGCTGGCGGTGATCGGAGTCGACGGCCTGCCCTCGGTCAACGATGGTGGCAACGTGCTGCGGCCCTTCACGACCTTGAAGATCGCGCTGCGTCTGCCCCCCTCGGTGGACCCGGACCTGGCCGGCGAGGCGGTGGTCCGCGCCCTTCAGGCGGACCCGCCCCAAGGGGCGAACGTCAAGGCTGAGGTGGTGAGCGCTTCGCCCGGTTTCGACGCGCCCGCGCAGTCGCAGTGGCTGGTGCGCGCCGTCGAGGAGGCCTCGGAGTCACTGTTCGGGCGACAGGCGGGAGCCATGAGCGAGGGCGGGACGATCCCGTTCATGGCCGCGCTCGCGTGGCGGTTCCCCCAGGCCCAGTTCCTCGTCACCGGCGTGCTCGGGCCGGCCAGCAACGCCCACGGCCCGAACGAGATGCTGGACCTCACAACGGCGCGCCGTCTCACCGCCGCGGTCGCGCACGTGCTCGCCTCGGCGCCCTGATCGGAGCCTCGGGCCTCTCGTCGCCCCCGGCGCAGGTTCAGGGCTCACCGAGCGTCACCTCGATGCCCCGAACATCACCGTCCTCGTCGACTAACACGGCCGCGTCGCGGTAACCGAGCCGGGCTAGGTCGCCGCCGAGGGCGTCCGCCTGCTCACCGCCGAGCTCGAGGAGAAGAGCGCCGCCTCTCCTCAAAAAGCGCGGGCACTCCGAAATGACGCGCCGTAGCACCTCGGTACCGTCCTGCCCGCCGTCGTAGGACAGAGGCGACTCGAACCGGAGCGTGTCCCGCGCCAACAGCGCCAGCGCGGGTGTGGGCACGTAGGGGACTACGCCGACAACGACATCGGCGCGGCCTTCGAGCAGGCGGGGAAGCGGGGCGAACAGATCGCCCTTGTAAACCTCCACGCCGTTGCCGGCTGCGCAGGCGACGGCACGCTCGTCGATGTCGGACGCGACGACGCGGGCACCGGGACGCTTGGCCGCCAGCGTCTTGGCCAGCGCGCCGGACCCGGTGCACACGTCGATCGCCACGCCGTCGTCCGCCAGGCGCGCGACGGCGCGACGCGCGAGCGTTTCGCTCTGCCAGCGCGGGACGTAGACACCGGGATCGACGCGGATGCGAAGGCCACAGAAAAAGGCGCTCCCGGTGACCCAGGCCAGTGGCTCACCCTCCAGACGGCGCCTGACGAGAGTCTCGAGCAGCTCGAGGTCACCGTCCGCCCGGGTCATGAGCTCGTCGGCTTCCTCTTCGGCGGCCACGAACCCGCCAGCGGCGAGCAGGGACACGAGCAAGCCATGCTCGCCCGGTGTCGGCGCGCTCACGAGTCAACTGGGAAGGCCCGGAGCCGGCCCGTTCCCGCCGCTATGTGTCCGGCCCGGCGGTGAGCACCGGCCTGCACTCGGATCCGGCCTCATGGTCGGGGCTGGCGGCGAACGACCGGTGGAGCACAGCCGACTCCGGCCGTATGACGATCTGCTCGCCAACGACGGCCGCCGAACCGTCGACGATGAGACTGAAGCCCCCAGCCTCTATCGCCGGCCACAGCAAGGTGACCGCCGGACGCGCCGACGCGTTCGAGCGCGAGCGCGTCCCGCCGGACAACTCGAGCTTGCCCTCCTGCCAACGGACGCGAACCGAGACCGCGTGGGCACGGCCGTCGTCCGACACGGTCAGCAGATAGGGAGCGTCACCGTACTTGGCCGCTTCAGCGCGCAGCTGCTCGAGCCCGACCGGAACCGTCATCGACGCCATCGTAGGGCCGCCACGCATCCGACGGTCCCCTCAGGGACCTGTTGCGACAAGCTCCCGAGCCGTTTTGTAGCTCCGGCGCGCGACGAGCGCCGCCCGGGCGGTGACGAGAGAGATGATGGCGAGGCCGGCCGACACGAGCGGCCACTCGGCCGCGATCGAGGTCTCGAGCCCGCTCCAAGGACGCAGCCCGGGGCCGGAGCCCACCACGTCGGCCCGCGGGATCGGTGCTTGGTGCGTCACGCCGAGGCCCCAGGCGATCGATGCGAGAGCCGCCAGGATCAGCACAACCGCAGTCGCTTGCGAAAGCCACACACCGCCGCGGAGGTCCCTCACCGGGACGTCGGAATTGCGCGCCGCCAGCACCACGCAGAACACGCTCAGCAAGCCCACCACCGCGACCGCGTCCCACGCGACCGACACCGCCTGGGCGGCCAGCGGATGACGATAGACGACAAGGCTGCGGCCCCCGACGAACGCGACGACGTGAGCCCCGAGCAGCACCCGCAAGTAGGCAAGCGCGATCTCCACGACACCGCAGATCAGCGGGGCCGTGACGGCCAACAACCAACGCTTGGCCGCTCGTCCTCTGGCCACGGTATCTGCCAGGCGCCCGACCAGTGCCCACCCGATGAGCAGGAGCAGGATCATGGCGATGCTCGCCCATTCGATGACGATCAGCGAATGGGCGGCGACGCGCCCGCCCGTGCTCATGGACGCCCCGGTCCCGGCATCGATGGAGCCCCAGAAGGTGTGCAGCTCTATCGCCGAGACGAGAAGGAGTCCAGCGAGGCCCGGCACCGTTGCCCAGGCGATCGAGGCGCGGGCACGGTCGCGCCACGCGACGACCGTCTGCGGCATACCCGCAGGGCGCAACCGGACACGCACCGAACCGACGGCGAGGTCGAGAACGGCCCGGCCGAGCGGCCGGTGATCACCCGCAAGGTCCTCCAGGAAGCCCTCCTGGTCCTGGCGATAGCGCTCGCGCCACCAAAGCGGGTAGGCACCGAGCGCGCACCTGGCGGCGAACGGCAAACGGGCGGCGCCGTTTACGCGCCTTGCCTGCCCGTTCATGTGTGGGCTCCCGCCGGGCCGTTGGACAAGCGGTCCCTTTTCTCCCCGAGCCGCGACACGCCCGTCGCAGTCACCCTCTGGAGCTCGGAAAGCTGCTGCTCGAGCGCGGCCGCGCCCGCGGCGGTCAGGCGATAGGGGTGGCGCCTGTCCTCAGGTTCGAGCGCCTCGACGAGACCACGCTCCTCGAGGCGGGCGAGGCAGCCGAACACGGTCCCCGGGCCGAGCGTCACCCGGGCGAAGTCTTCGACGTCCTTCATGAGGCCATAGCCGTGCTTCGGCCCACCGGCGAGGGAGGACAGCACGAGGAGGGACGGGTCCGGTTTCGGGAAGAGTCTGCGACCGCTCATGTCATCCTACGATATATCACCTCACGTAATAGTCAAGGGCTGGGGCCAAGGGTCCCTCACGCAACGGCAAGCGACGAACGCCGTGCCCAGGGCGGCCAGGTCTTCGGCGACGGCCACTGCCCGATCCGGCAGGCGTTCGGCGAGACGGGCCCTCAGGTCGTGGGCGAGCTTCGCGCTGAGCACCGCAGCCGCCACCGCCACCGCGCAGGCCTGGACTGCGCTGCGGTCTCTCGCCACCAGAGCTGCGGCTAAACCGGCAAACAAGACACGACCGGCCATTCCCGCGGGTTCGAGCCTCGAGCCGGTGAACGGCATCTTGTCGAGCACGAGCTCGACGCCGACTGCCACGAACGCCGCCGGCCGTGCCAGACGGTGCCGGCACAAGGCGGGCAGCCTCTCGGCATCTGTCGTCACGATCACCCCGGCCAGTCCCGCCGTGGATCGCATGCCGCTCGCCACGCCCAAGAGCGCGCTCGGGAGCAATCGGGGGGATCTCCTGGGGCACACGGGCTCGTCCATGCCTGTGTCGTAGCACAGCCTCCCGCTCGGGGGATCAAGGCGCGCAGACGACCCGGTTGCGTCCCTGACGCTTGGCCTCGTACATCGCCGCGTCCGCTGCGGCCACCAGCGACCCCGCAGCCATGAGCTCCTCGGACAGCTGTGCCACACCGATCGAGACGCGCACAGGCAGTCCGCCCGTCAGTGAATCGAAGTCGAGCGAGGCAATGCGGCTGCGCAGAACCTCGGCAACCTGCAAAGCCGCCTCGAGGTCCGTGTCGGAGAGCAGGGCGACGAATTCCTCACCCCCGTAGCGCGCCAGCAGGTCGCCGCGCCTGAGACGGTCCCGGAGCCCCCAACCGACACCCTGCAGCACCGCGTCGCCCACGGCGTGGCCGAGGGCGTCGTTGATGTCCTTGAAGTGGTCGATGTCTATGAACAGCACGGCACACAGCGCCGCGTCGCGTCGGGCCCGCGCTATGGCGCGGACCACGGCGGCGTCGAGCGCCCGCCGGTTCGCCAGCCCGGTCAGCGAATCGGTCAGCGCCTCGGCCCTCACCTCTTCATACCGGCGGGCGTTGGCGATGGCCACGGCGCACTGGTCGGCGAAGAACTCGATGGCCTGGACATGAGCTCGGTCGGGGATCAGTCCGTTGATCGGCTCGTCGACCGAAATGAGACCGAGCAGATCGCCATCGGCGTCGACGATCTTCACCGTGAGCATGTCTTCCGGGTGCCACTGGCCGTCGGTCCATTCGCGGTCGCTGACGGGAGTGTTCAGTTTGTCGTTGAGCTCGGGAGGAACCTGGAACCTGCGATGGTCGAGGAAATAGGAGCGGCTCAACAGCATCTCGGGTCGCATGACTCCCGCGAACTCGCCAAGTGTCACGGGCGTCTCGCGCAGCTGCCTGCTTTCGGACTCACTCAGCCCGACGGTCGCGCCGACCACCAAGGCGTCGTCGGGCATCCTCAGGTAGATGGCGGCGCGGCTGAAGCCCCCGGCGGTCGTCATCGCACGGGCGATCTCGCGCAGCACCTCGTCCAATGAGTAGTAGCCACGGATCTGCGCACTGGCGGCGAGAAGGTCTTCGAGCTGGTGACGCTGGGCCTCCGCCACGGCGACCGCGGCGCGCTCGACGGCTCGGGCGCGGACGATCTCGAGTCCGACGACCGTCAGTTCTGCGAGCGTCTCGAGCAAGAGGGTCTGACGCGAATCGGGAAAGGCATCATTCGCCGGGTCGGCCGGATTCAACAGCCCGAGCGGCTCACCGTCCACGCCCTTGAGAGGTACGAAGACGAGCGGACAGGAAACGCCCGAGCCCGGCTCCGCCGGGGCGCCGCCGAGGAGCATTCCGGTGATCACCTCGGGCCGCTCGCGTACGGGGTCTCCCGCGGGAACCCGGCAAACCGAGCCGACGGGCACGGCTGCGCCCCGCAGGGCTTCGAAGGCCGCCGGACTGAGCACGGCGCTGCGCAGCGCATGGTCGCCTTCGGGGCTCAGGCCCGACGCCGCCGTGAACCTGAAGGCACCGTCGTCGCCTCTCATGGCGATGGCACAGACCTTGCAGCCCAGCTTGTCTCGTGCGGTCGTATTGATCAGCTCGAGCAGCTCGCCTTCCTCGGAGATCCTGCCGAGGGCACGGGCAACCACGAGGACCTCGCGCAGTCCCTCCGAGGTATCCCCGAGGGCATCGACCCCGGGGCCCGTACCCGGTGGCGGACTTTCGGTCACGAACCCGGGCCTCGCGTGCCCGGCGCCCGTGCCAGCCTGGAAAGCATCATCGGGCGTATTTCATCACGTTCCGGGACCGCGCGAGACGACGACTCGGACCGCCGTCCGGGCGGGTGGTCCCGGCCTGTAGCTGTAACAGGGCCGGTGGTTGGGGGGACTGTGTCGTTGCAGAACCCAGTTACCCCCAACCAAAGGACAATCTAGTGAAAAAAGCATTCCAACTGATCTCCGGTGCCGCGCTCGTGCTCGCTCTTGTCGGTGTCGGCGCCAGTGTGGCAGGAGCCCAGTCCCCCCGACCCCGCTTCCAGTCAGGACCCGTCGGAGCGGCAAACGTCGTGTTCGTACAGACCGACAACCTGAGCGGCAACCAGGTAGTGGCGTACAACCGGGCGCCGAACGGCACCCTTGCCCTGGCGTCCACCTACAACACCGGTGGTCTCGGTGGCCAGTTAGCGGGCTCGGTGGTCGACTACCTGGCATCCCAGGGTTCGCTGGCCTACTCGGGCCAGTACGGCCTGCTGTTCGCGGTCAACGCCGGGAGCAACACGATCTCGGTGTTTCGCGTCCGCGGAGACCAGCTCTTCTTGCAAGAGGTCCTCTTCTCCGGGGGCAGTTTCCCGGTGAGCGTGGCGGTCCACGGTGATCTCGTGTACGTGCTCAACGCCTTGAACGGCGGATCGCTGCAGGGTTACCGGATCGTGTTCGGCGTGGTCCTGCCGATCTTCGGCTCGAACCGGGCCCTCGGCCTGGATCCGAGCGCGACGCCGCAGTTCACACACACGCCGGGGCAGGTGGCCTTCACCCCGAACGGCTCACAGCTCGTCGTCACGACCAAGGCCAACGGGAACGACATCGACGTGTTCGCGGTCGGTTTCGCCGGACTGCTCTCGCCCGCACCGGTGGTTAACGGGGAGCCGGGAACCGTCCCGTTCGCTGTGACATTCGACGCCGCGGGTCACCTCGTCGTCGCCGAAGCAGGGACGGACGCGCTCGAGACGTTCTCCCTCAGCCCGACCGGCGTCGCGACCGCCATCGACACGCTCGGTTCCGGCGAGGCTGCGACCTGCTGGGTCACCGCGGTGAACGGTTACTTCTATGCCTCGAACGCAGGCAGCGCAACCCTTAGCGAGTTCCAGGACAGCCTCACCGGGCAGCTCTCGCTTGCCGGCTCGACCGGCACGGACCCGGGAACCGTCGACTCCGCGGGAACCCCGAGCGGCACGTTCCTCTACGTGCAGACCGGGGGGAACGGGATCGTCGACGAGTACCAGGTCGCCACGGGCGGCTCTCTCACCGAGATCGGCTCGGTCATCGTGGCCGGCGCCGCCGGGGGCGAAGGGATCGTGGCCTTCTGAGCCACTCGCACCGGACGTCACGCGCTTGTTGCGCGACGTCCGGTGCCTCGGTCGCCGAAATGGGGCCCTCTCGGGCGCCAGCTCGGCCGGGCCCCACTGGCTCACAGCTCTCTCCCAGGATTGAGGTCGAGAATGCTGCTGTGGTGGTGCTAGCTCATCGCGGGCGGCTGATCATGATATTGGGCTGTGCGAGCCCGGACATCGACGCCTGATGAGCTCGCCGCCAAGAAAGACGCTGCGGGTGCGACGAGGCTTGCACCGCGACACTTCGGCGCTGAGGGCGCGCCGATCCTGGCTTGAGCGACGGCCGCTGGTCCTTCTGGCCACCGTCGTCTCGGTTGGCGCAGCCTCCATCCTTCTAGGTGGCTGCGGCGGC
>Ga0181520_10007084_pt1 | contig 16722 bp, 9 predicted proteins | sample PEATcosm2014_Bin_29_FD_132451 | JGI IMG/M metagenome (GOLD analysis project Ga0181520, IMG submission 132451) | Peatland microbial communities from MTU Mesocosm Facility, Houghton, MI, USA - PEATcosm2014_Bin02_30_metaG | ecosystem: Environmental > Terrestrial > Soil > Wetlands > Peat | place... | reverse complement strand
GCAGACAAGAGCAGGCGGCTCCTGAGGCTGAGTGAAAGCGTGCCTGCTCGTTATAGCACAAAGCTCGAACAATGTCTAGTAACCAGGTTATGTTTCTTCCGCCGCTAAAAACGATGCTCCTGCAGCCGCTCGCCGCGCTCTGTACACATATTGCCCGGTGTGCTATACTTCGTTCGCTTGGCCCGATCTTGTGCCGGGCCGTATGTGTGTGCCCTGTACCCCCCCGCTCTTTCACATCGCTTGGAGGAAACCCGTTGCGACCCGCCCCCTACAGAAGGCTTGCCTCTGTTGGGATGGTGCTCCTGTGCATTCTCCCTCTCACAACCGCTGTCGCACAGCAACCCTCTCAACAACCGGCTCCGGCCCAGTCGACGACCGCGAAAAAGATCCAGCTACGCGTATGGGGTCTGCCAACTCGCGACCAGGCGGTCAACCCGGACGCAAAGGCCACACTCGCCATCGCTGACGAGTACCGCAGGAACCACCCCAATGTTGAGTTGCTTCCCTTCGAGGGCCTCAATGTTGAGGGCATCGGATCGATGGACTCCGGCCCCCTGATGGCTATGGCCGGCGGAGTCGCCCCCGAAGTCCTTTACGTCAATTTCCGCATCTCCGAGACCTTCATCTCCCAAGGCTTCCTCGCCCCGCTCGACGACTACGTCGCCCAGTGGCGCAAAGAGCAGGGAACCGACCTCGACAAGCTGATCCCGAAACAAATCTGGGAAGTCATCAAGCGCAAAGGCCCGCCGGATGGCAAGCAACACATCTACGCCATCCCCTATGGCATTGTCGTCATGGCGCTCATGTACCGCAAGGACGTCTTCAAGGAGCACGGCCTCGACCCCAACAAGCCCCCGCAGAACTGGGACGAGATGTACGACTACGCCATGCGGATGAGCGATCCAAAGAACGGCGCCTTCGGGCTGGGGCTATACTCCAAGATGGATGCCGCATGGCAGTTCATGAGCTTCCTGTGGTCCGCCGGCAGCAATGCCGTGGTGCAAGATCCGAACGGCGACTGGCGCGCCGCGTACGATGACGACGGCGCGGTCAAGGCGGTCGACTACTACTGGAAGCTGCGGCGCGGCCCGTGGACGCGCTGCCCGTACCCGAACTGTAACGAGCCGGTTGCTTTCCCCCGTGGCGCGACCGAGGCCAAGTGCAAGAACGGCCATACAGTCACGGTCGAGCAAGCCAAGGCCACTGACACCTACTATGAGGGTGTCGTAGACATCGACCCCTTTGACACCCAGGACTGGGACCGCGGCAAGGTCGGGATGGTATTCCAATACCTGCAAGACCAGTTCATCGCCCAGGTCAACCCCAGCCAGACCGGCATCGCTCCCGTGCCCGCCGGGCCGACCGGCATTCGCGGCAGCGAGATCAATTCCACGATGTACGGTCTGAACTCCACGATTAAGGACCCGGCCGTTCGCGATGCCGCCTGGGACTACATCAAGTTCACCGGCAGCAAAGACGCCCGAAAGATCAAAACCGATGTATTCGTGCAAGCCGGATTCGCCAAGTACGTGAACCCCGAGTGGCTGAACGAGTTCGGCTACCTGGAGTATGTGCGCGATGTGCCGCCCGGCTGGGCGGACGTTCTCTCCGAGGCCATTCGCGACTCCAAGCCCGAGCCGTACGGCAAGAACTGCCAGCTCATCTACAGGGAGATGCAGATCCCCCTCGACACGGTCGTGAACCTCGCGAACCCCGACCCAGAGACAATTCGGGGCATCCTCAAGCACGATGTCGAGGCGACGAACGAGAAGCTGCTTGGCCGCTTGCCGCCGGCGGTCAAGACCTTCCGCGACCGGGTGACACTGGTCGCCGTCATCCTCATCGGCCTCGCTTTCGGGCTGATGCTCAAGGTCAGCCTGGGCCAGTATTCCACCCAGATCAAGTCGCAATCATCGGCAGCCGTAACGGACACGGTCGGCGGGGCCAAGCGGCGCAAGATCATCTACGCGTGGCTGGTGATGGCCCCCGCGCTGCTGTCCATCGCCATCTGGTACTACTACCCGCTGATTCGCGGCTCCGTAATGGCCTTCCAGGATTACAAGATACTCCTCCCGACGCGCTGGGTCGGGGTCGACAATTTCGCGCAGGCTTTCTTCTCGGTGGAGTTCTGGCAGACGATGCTCCGGACCGCCGAATACGCCGGCGCCAGCCTTGCTCTCGGCTTCTTCGCCCCGATCTTCCTGGCGCTCTTCCTCCACGAGGTTCCGCGAGGGAAGGTCATGTTCCGCACGCTGTACTATCTGCCCGCGGTGACTACCGGCGTCGTCATCTACATGCTCTGGCGTCTGTTCTATGACGCAGGCCCGTCCGGGCTTCTCAACCAGATCGTGCTTGCCATCGGGAACCTGCACCGAATGCGGTTCGCGAACCCGGTCGGCGTCGGGGCGATCCTGGCAGTCATCCTCGCCGCTGTCCTGCTCGTGGCCGGGCCGTCGTGGCTCACCTTGCGCCCGCGCAAAGACGGCCGCCTCGCGCCGAGCTGGGCGATTTCACTGGTCACGCTCTGGGACATGATCGTAGTGGTCGGCGCGGCCTCGATCCTCCTGGGTCTCGGCGGCGGCGTCAGCCTGGCCCCCGGCGCCCCGACAATCGCAGCCCAGAAATGGCTGCAGTCGCCCAAGCAGGCGATGCTGTGCATCATCTTCTCGCAGATCTGGGCGGGCATCGGTCCCGGCTGCATCATCTACCTGGCGGCCATGCGGGCGATTCCCGAGGAGCTTTACGAGGCCGCGGACCTCGACGGCGCCAGCTTCTGGGGCAAGTTCCGGCGGATCACGATCCCGTATCTCAAGCCACTAATCATCATCAATTTCGTTGGGGCGTTCATCGGCGCGTCGCGCAGCTTCGACGCGATCTTCGTCATGACCGGCGGCGGCCCGGCGCAAGCGACGACCGTCTTGGGCCTCGACATCTGGTACAACGCGTTCGTGTACCTGAAGTACGGCCTGGCCGTCTCGATGGCCTGGGTCCTCGGCAGCCTGCTGATAGGCTTCACCGTCATGCAACTGCGCATCCTTTCCCGCCTGCAGTTCAGGACGGCAGCGGCGAAATAGAGGATAAGACGCCGTTCTCCTCTCCACAGTTGGAGGCACGCGTCTGGCGACACCTTTTCCAAACCATGTGGAAGCGCGGTTCACCGCGCGAATCGCGCCACACACAGCTACGGGCTGCGGCACATTGACGAAATGCCGCTGTGGGTGGTCAAGAGCATAACTTACGGCGGGCTGTTCGACCTGCATTTGGCGCGATAAATCGCGCTTCCACATGAGGCAATTGCAAAAGTCTGTAGGAGCACTCTCCGCGCCGGGCTGTGCCCGGCAATGCGACCGGACCCCATAGTGCGCTAAAATAGCGTCTATAGAGACGAAAACATGTCTTTATCGCGGCGTATTAACGGCAATCGCGGTCGGAGACCGCTCCTACAGACGACGCAGCGACTTTTGCAATTACCTCTTGTTGACATGTTCAGCGAAAACAGGCGCCAAGCTGATGCGAGTGGAGCGGGCCGTCGGTGCGGTGCCGTCCGCCGTTCCCAGCATCAAGCATCCAGTTCCCAGCATCCAGCATCCAACTCCGAGGTCCTCGCATGCCCCATATCGCTGTAGTCGGTCGTCGCGGCCTCAAGACCCGAGCGATGATCTCGACAATCTACCTCGTGCTTGCCCTCGGCGCAGTCACGATGGTCGTGCCTTTCTGGCTGCTCATCAGCATGTCGTTCACCTCGAACGTGGACAGCCAGGAATTCCGCCTCATCCCTGCGTACTTCTTCAGTGACGAGGCGCTTTACAAGAAGTACGAGGAGAGCGCGTTCAACGAGGACCCCCAGCTTTATGGGATCGTCATGGGGGACGACATCGGCGACTTCCGCGAGGTCAAGGCCCCAGCAAAGATCAGCGAAGCCGCGATCAAGGACTACACCGATTTCAAGGCCAAGCTGCCGCTGGACTACACGCTCACCAGCCATGCGTATTCCGTCTCGAAGCCCAAGCTCAGCCTCGCCGGAGCGCAGGAGTATCAGGCCTTCCTCACCAAGCGGTTCCACAATGACATCGAGGAACTCAACAAGGCGTACATGGACACGCAGGTGACGTTCCTCGATCTGCAGATCCCCCGCGAGCAGTGGTATCTGCGCGTTTACCAGCCCCTCCGCGACCAGCGCTTCAAGGACCTGATGGAGTTCAAGGCGAGCCTTCCGCCACGCTTCACGATGCCCGCCCCCGCCGACGGGGCCTACCGCGACTGGCTGAAGTTCAAGGCCGGGGACAACAAGCCCGAGACCTTCTCGAAACGCTGGGGCGTGAAGATCGAGCGCTTCACCGACATCCGTCTGCACGAGCGCATCCCGCAGAACCCGAAAGAAGCCGCCGACTGGGTCGATTACGTGCGGAACGAGTGCCCATACCACTTCATCCGCGTCGATGCCGCCGCGCTGCCGGAGTGGCGCGCGTACATCCGCAATCGCTACAACAACGACATCGCGTCCCTACACAAGCTCTATACCAGCAAGGACCCGTCGAGGAAGGACCCCTGGGAGACGCTCCACGGCTTCGATGCCGTGGAACTGCCAGCGGAAACCCCGCGGGAAGGCCAGGCGACCGGCGATTGGGGGCAGTTCATCGAGAAGCAGGTGTCGATCCAGTACGTCAGCCTCGACACCCCGGAGACGCGCTACTATAAGTACCTGCACAGCCTGTATACAGACATCGCCAGACTGAACACTGCATACGGGACCACGTATGCGTCTTTCGATGACGTGCAGTTTCCGATCCGCGAGGCCGAGTGGTCGTATATGATGGCCGACAAGGGCGCCATCAAGAAGGATTTCGTCGCCCGCAACTACCGCGACGTCATCAACTACATCTCCTTGCATGGCCGGGCGATGTATAACACACTGGTGCTGGTCATCTGCACGGTGTTGCTGACCCTGACCGTGAACCCCCTCGCGGCATACGCGCTGTCTCGCTACAACCTGCCTTCTACATACAAAATTCTCCTGTTTTGTTTGGCAACGATGGCCTTCCCGGCGGAAGTCACGGTGATCCCGACCTTCCTCTTGATGAAGAACCTGCACATGCTCAACACGTTCTGGGCGCTGATCCTGCCCGGAGCGGCAAACGGATTCGCCATCTTCCTGCTCAAGGGCTTCTTCGACGGCCTGCCGCAAGAGCTATACGAGGCAGCGGAACTCGACGGCGCTTCGGAGATTCAGCTTTTCACAAGGGTGTGCCTGCCGATGTCCACGCCGGTGCTGGCGGTCATCGGCCTGGGGGCCTTCACCGGCGCGTATGGGTCATTCCTGTGGGCCTTCGTAGTGTGCCCTAACAAGATCATGTGGACCTTGATGGTATGGCTGCAGCAAATGGGCGCATGGGCCCCGCAGTCGATGATCTTCGCGGCGCTCGTCCTGATGGCGATACCGACGCTGCTGGTCTTCATCTTCGCGCAGGACATCATCATGCGCGGCGTCATCATCCCGATGGAGAAGTGAGCGGTGGCCCGAACATCCGGCAGTGGCCCCGACAATGCAGTAGGAGATGGCAGTGGCCCCGACAATCTTGTCGGGGAAAGCCGTTCGCCGTCTATCCGCGACAAGATTGTCGCGGCCACTGACGAGGACGGCGAGCAACCCTAGCACTAGCAGCCGCCCAAACCAAGCCCTGTGAGCAGGTCGCGAGAGCACGGAGGGGGACATGCAAACAGCCAGCAACGGCGGTAATACGGACTTCAGCAGTGGCCCCGACAATGCAGTAGGAGATGGCAGTGGCCCCGACAATCTTGTCGGGGAAAGCCGTTCGCCGTCTATCCGCGACAAGATTGTCGCGGCCACTGACGAGGGTGTCGCGGCCACTGACAGTTCCATAGTCGGGCCAGAGCTTCTCATCAGGAAGCATGACCTGCCCCACTGGCAGATCGGAGGAGCTTACTACTTCATCACCTTCCGGTCTGCCCGCGGTAAGCTGCCTCCGGCCGCGCAGCAGATTCTCATGGACTGTTTGCTGTACGGCGATGGCGACCGATACGACCTCATCGCGGGTGTTGTCATGCCCGACCACGCGCACTGCGTTATCCGCCCAAAGGAGTCCGCTCACGGCCAGTGGCATGATCTGGCAGTTATTCTCAAGCCCATCAAAGGCGTCAGCGCGTACCGTATCAACAGGTTGTTGGGACTGCGCGGGAGCGTGTGGCAGACGGAGCGCCGAGATCGCATCATCCGCAATGAGAGCGAGTTCGAGTCGTATATATGGTACATGTGCCAAAACCCAGTGAAGGCAGGCTTGGTCACCTCGCCTAAGCACTATCCGTATCGCATAGACCGAGGGCACCCGACAGGAAAGCCGTACAGGGAGGGCAGTGGCCAAGGCCCTGCCGGTAGCCCCAGACCATAGCAGTGGCTCCAGCACTTGACAATGGCCTCTACAGTTTTGTGTGGAAAGCCGTTTGGGGAGGCCAGTGGCCCCGACAATCCTGTCGGGGATCGCCGTTCAACGACGACCCGCGACAGGATTGTCGCAGCCACTACTGAAGGCGTCGCGGCCACTGCCGGGAGTAGAGAAGACAGTGGCCCCGACAATCCTGTCGGGGATCGCCGTTCAACGACGGCCCGCGACAGGATTGTCGCAGCCACTACTGAAGGCGTCGTGGCCACCGGGAGGGTACAAACCCCCATGCGCGCATTCCGCATTCTTGCGGCTAAGACCGCCGAGATCGTCGATCTCCCCACGCCCGAACCCGGACCGGGCGAGGCGCTGGTGAAGGTCCATGTCTGTGGGCTTTGCGGCAGCGATCTTCATGCCTATGAAGGCACTCAGCCGTTTTTCAGGTACCCCGAGATTCCGGGCCATGAGATGGTCGGCGAAATCGTCGCCATCGGCCCCCCGCGCGAGCTTCTCCGCCTCCCGAACCGCCCGATCGATGAGCCGTGGCGCATCGGCGACCGGGTCACGCTCGACCCCGCGATGCCCTGCGGCCACTGCTTCCCCTGCCGCACGGGGCGCTACAACTGCTGCGTCAACCTGAGGGTTCTCAGCGTTCATGCCCCCGGCGCGCTGGCCGAGTTCTTCGTTGCCCCGCTGGAGTGCCTATTCCACGTCCCCGACGCCCTCGACGACGAGATCGCCTCCCTTGCCGAGCCGGTGTCCATCGGCTGTGAGGCCAACAACCGGGGGCGTATCGGCCCTGACGACACCGTCGCGATCATCGGAGCCGGCGCTATCGGCCTGTGCGTGCAGCTTGTCGCGCAGGCACGCGGCGCGAGAGTCATCGCCTGCGACCTCTCCCCCGAACGCCTCGCCTTCGCCGCAAAGTTGGGCGCCTTCGCAACCGTGAACGCCGGCGAGAGCGACGCCGCGGCCCGGATCGCCGAACTGACCGGCGGCGACGGCCCCTCGGTGGTCGTCGAGGCTGTCGGGAAGCCGGCCACGATCCGCCAGGCGCTGGATCTGGTGGCTGCGAGTGGGCGAGTGGTCCTGCTGGGGCTTTGCCGGGATGAGGTCACGATCCCCGGCAGCGTGATGGTGCGCAAGGAACTCGACTTCCTCGGCTCGCGGCTGCACGGGGGCACATTCCCCCAGGCCCTCAACCTCATCGCCACCAGCGCGGTCGACCCGCGCCCGCTCATCACCCACCGCCTCCCCCTCGACCGGACCGAAGAAGCCCTGAAACTGATGGCGGAGCACCCAGGCGACATCGTGAAGGCAACGCTGAACGCTGAACGCAGAATCTAACGGCAAAAGGACGGCAAAGAAACGGCAAAGGAACGGCCTCGCCGTTTTTGCCTTGGCTGTTTACTTCGCCGTCCTTTTACCGTTCGTTTGCCGTTAGTTTGCCGTTAGATTCTGCGTTTAGCGTTCCGCGTTCAGCGTTCAACGTTTCCCTCCCTTGCAGGGCTACCGGCTTGCTTGAGCGAAATGACATGTGACCCGTGTCACTTCACCACACGTCCGGGGATTCCCCGAAGGAGCCGTACAGCCATGCAACTCTCGCTCTATACCCTTCTTACTCACGAATTCAGCATCGACGAATCCATCCACCTCGCGGCCGAGGCCGGGTTCGATGCCGTGGACATCCGCCAGCATGTAGACGGCTCGCATCTGCCAATGGACGTCTCCGACGCCGAGGTCGGCCGCGTCCGGCAGCTCGTCGCCGATGCCGGCTTGCACGTCTCGGGCCTCACGACCTACCACGTGCTGGGGACCCCGGTACCCGAGCTTGAGGCGCTGGAGGCCTCGATGCGGGTCGCCCAGGGCCTCGGCGCGCGGTATATCCGCGTGTCCGGCCCGGACATCGACTTCAACCTGGGCTACGAGCGCATCCGCGAGTTGTTCCGCGAGCAAGCCGTGCAGGCCGCCGCGATGGCCCGCGACTTTGGGCTGACGATCACCGTCGAGCAACACGGCGGGCGGCTCACGGCCTCAGCCGGCCAGATCCTCGACCTCTTCCGCGGGCTGGAGCAGGAAAACCTCGGCATCGTCTACGATCCCGGCAACTGCGTGCGCGAAGGCTTCGAGCGCCCGCTGGTGCAGGTCGAGATGCTGCGCGGCCTGATGAAAGCGGTCCACATCAAGAACGCGTCGCCGCTGCCGACTGATGACACCGCTCCGATGATCCCCGCCGAGAACACGCGTCTCGACCGGGGCATCCTGGACTGGCACGAGATCATCGGAGCGATTAAGTCCACAGGCTATGCAGGGTATTTTACGCTTGAGGACTTCTATACCTTCGATTCCGTGGCGGAGAAGCTCGCGTGGGATGCCAGGTATCTGCGTGGGGTGGCTGGGTAGCCGGATTGCGGAGGAGCCGGACCTGCGAGACCGCCCGCCTCACCGACGGTCTGGGCGGCCCTGGGTCGCCAACTGTATCCGGCCCCAGCCGTGCACACGGGTGGCGAACGGCGGGGGCCGGATACTTCGCTCGCAGGCCCGGCCTCTCGAGCGGTCAGCTTCGGGGTCTGTCGCGGAACCGCACCCCGCGCTCGTCGAAGATCATCCAGCGCTCTTCCGGTGCCAGATCGCGGATTGCCATCGCCGACTGACCGCCAGGCATCGTCAGCTTCCGCGATTCTCCCTCGACCCGAGCGTCCGGGTTGAGGAACACAACGTGGCGGATACGCGGCCCGAGGAGCATCGGACTGTGGATGCCCGTCGCCAACTCCAGACTGGGGCGCGGCGGATCGAGGGTAGGCTCCAGCATACAAGAGGCGTAGTCGCGCAGGTAGAACTGCACCACATAGAAGTACATCCGCAAGTCCGATTGCACGATGAGGGTCTCCCCGGGCCGAAACTCGCGCGGAATCGTATGCAGCACGTACTCAACCGTCGCGACATCGCTTCGGTAGGCCGGCAGAGTGCCCTCAACGAAAACGGCGGCGCCGAAGGCTCCGGCGGCGGCGATCCCGGCCCCGGCCAGCCAAGCCCCCCGGATGCCCCGAAGCCGCGCCGCAAAATCGTCCCTCAGCCGCACCAAGCCGTACCCGGCGATCAGGAACAAGGGCGGGTAATACTCCAGCACGTGGCACTGGCTGTTGATGTGGTAAACGATGTTGAACAGCGTCATCGGCGTCAGCCAGAGGAGCAGGAACCACGCCCTGCGCCCGGGCCTCGTGCCGCCCATCATCTTTCGTACGATCGCATAGAGCACAAGGATCGCCCAGGGCAGCGAACTGGCGTGCGAACCGCCGCCGAACAGAAGACTCGCCCACGTGCCGAGGCGCTCTCGCGCCGTTGCCGCAACGGCGGGCCAGCCCCCGTGCCCAAAGGCATATCCGAAGGAGGTTGGGTAGATCGCCTCGCGCCATTGCGCGGCGGCGGCGGCTCGGTAGCGATCTGCCCCGCCGGCCGACACTGCGGCCCAGTGCATCCAACCCGCCGTGCAGGCGGCGATGATGAACAGGCCGACGAGGAGATGCCACCACGGTCGGCGGGCGAGGCACATCGCCCACAGCGGGCCGATGAAGGCGAGAATCTGCTGACGGAATCCGCCGCCGGCACCGAGGAGGAACGCGCTGAGGACAGCCATGCCGCCGCCTCGGCGCTCGCGACCGCTCCACAGCGCCATCGCGGTGAGGACACTGAAGCACATTCCTGCGGTGTACGACATCCACATCAGGTTCGTGCGCCAGAAGTTCGGGCAGGTGAGCAGCAGCACCGCCGCCGCAAGCCCCGCCGTCCGCGAGAACATCCGCAAGCCGAGCAGGTACAGCGCCGCTACGGCAATCGCCGCCGGGAGGATGTTCATCATCAACAGCGCCCGGTTCGCGTCACCGAGCAGCGGCAGTAGCCCCCTGGCGCACAGGATGAACAGCGGATAGCCCGGCGGGTGTGGGCGCTGGAGAAGGGGATCGAAGTGCTCCATGCCGAACGCATACCCCGCCCCGTCGGAATGGGCGATGATCGGAGGCATGAGCGGCAGGCGCGTGGCGAGGGTTAGCAAGAAGAGGGCAACTGCAACGCCCGCGTCCAGTCGTCGCACTGCGTGCGGGCTTGAAGTTGTCGCGACAGACTGCTGCATGGGCAATGGCAATTCGGCGGGCCCGGGGCGTTATCCTGCAGGGCGGGTTCTTCCTCGATGTGTGTGGGTAGCTTGACGGAAGCTCCGTAAGCTGATCTCGATGAATAAGTGAGTGCCGTCAAGCCCCCAAAGGGGGCGGGCCGCTCATTGCCGTGCTGACGCGAGCGTCAGTATCTGTCTATCGACTGTTTCCTCAGACCATGTGGTAGCGCGATTTATCGCGCCAAATGCGGGCCGAACTGCCCTCCGCCCATTGCGCCGTCGGTTGTAAGCAAGCACTCCGTCGAAGTCGAAGCGTTGGTAACTATGCGACGTGCTCCGCGCGATAAATCGCGCTGCCACATGGTCTGAAGGAAGTGTCGCTAAGCACATGCCAACGTCAGTCAAGCAATTGGCGAAAACCCCCTTCGGGGGCTTGACGGCAACGGCTTGCGACCAATTTGCGGCTCCCAGGTGCGAAGATGTGGGCAAAGCATAGCCACGAGTGGAGAGGGGAGAACGGCATTGGCAATGGCTAGCTAGCTGGCGGGCGGAACGCCGGCCCCACGCGCGACAGGATTGTCGCGCCCATTTCAGTTTCGACGCAGGTCAACGCCCCCGGCGATGGCGAAATGCGGTTCGGAGCAGACGGGACACCACTTGCTCGACATCATCCCGATCGAGGGTGGTCATGTGACCGACAGGCCTTGCATCGTTGCCGTGGGCGCGCACACTGCTGACATCGAGTTCACCTCGGGGGCGACGCTGCTCAAGCACGCTCTCGCCGGCTGGGACGCTCATGCGGTGCATCTCACGCTGGGGGAAAAAGGCAGCGCGAAGCTATCCGAGCTGGAGTACGGGGCGCAGAAGCGCTCTGAGGCCGAGGCGGCTGCGGCCATCTTGCGTGTGACCCCGCATTTCCTCCCCTATCGTGACGGGGAGCTGGCCCTCAGTGACACTGTGGCCGGCGACCTCGCAGGGCTATTCCGCCGCCTGCGGCCCCAGGTCATCATCACCCACTGGCGCGACAGCATCCACTCCGACCACATCGCCACCCACGAGCTCACCCGACGCGCGTTCGTCATGGCCGGCAACCGGCACTTCAACCTCGGGGGAGCGCCGCGCGCACCCTGGGCGCGAACGTACTTCGCTGAGAACTGGGAGGACCCCGGCGGCTTCCGTCCCTATACCTACGTGGACATCTCGGAGGTCTTCGAGGCCTGGGAGCAGGCTTTCAAGTGCTACGCCATTGGCCGGGGAGAGGGCGGCTACCCATACTGGGATCGGTACCAATCCCAGACGCGCATTCGCGGCATCGAGGTCGGAACGGCGTACGCGCAGGCATTTGGGGTCGATGAGTCGAGCATGATGCAGCAGCGAGCGTTGCTGTAGTCAGCATACGGCCGCCCTCACCCGTTTCGCCGCAGTTGCAGGCCACCGAACAGCACATGGTCGTCGCCCTCAGCAGCCTGAGCCGGGACCCGAAGACCGACCGCAAGCCGCCCGGCCCCATCGGCGACGGCGGTCACGACGATGCGGTTCCAGCGCGCCGAGTAATCCCCCCAGCCACATGCCTGCAACGGCCGATCCGGCGGCCCTGCTGTGAGGCAGTAGTCCATCACCCGCCCGGAGGCCTCTGCCAGGGCGACCACGGTGTAGACACCGCCGGGCTTCAGGCCGGTCATGATGCGGGTCAGGCGTGCCCCGCCCAAGGCCTTCAGGCGAGCGGCCGATCGTCCGGGAACGCGGTCGCAATCCACGAGGCTGCAGTCGCCGGATGCTTCCCAGTCGCCGAAGGAGGCGCGCGTGAAGGCGAGGCTCCGGTCGTCGAAACGCGGCCGGCCCGGGGCCGCGATCTCCAGGTACATCACCCCGTTCGGCTGCAGTTCGAAAGCGATCTCCACCGAGCCGTGGCGCACCGGCGTCTCGATCGGCCCTGCCGTCGGGACGAACTGGTCGCGCGCTCGGAACTCAGGCACTTTCGCGAGCCAGCGGGGGATGTCGGAATCCGGCATCGTGCCCATGATGTCCTGATGGTACGCCGCGTACTCGGGCTTGTAGCGGATGCGCGCGCCGAGATGGCCGGAATTCGGCCCCGCAACGTAAGGGATGCCGCTCTGCTCGCGGTAGCGCTTCCAGTCGGGCCACCAGTTGTTGTGCCCGGAATCGATCAGGTACTGCGTGACATAGACGCGATCGACATCCGGCAAACCCGCAAGGCGAATGCGGAGGGGTTCCGCCGTCGCCGCGTCGAAACGCTCATTCAGGTTGGTGGCTACGACGCGGAACAGGCCGGAGCGGTCGTCGGATGCGGCGGCGATGACACGCACGTCGTTGCCGGGGTCAAGTGGCGTGCCTTCATGGCTGACAGGCAACATGCGCTGGCCGTCGAGCTTCTTCTCGATGCGCAGGGCGTGGAAAACCGGGGCCTTCACATCATCCGCATACCAGCCGCGCAGGTCGCCTGTGCCGAGCGCGAAGCGGTTCCAGGCCCAGTGGATGCGCGGGCAGGCGGCATAGGCCACCGTGCGCATGGCGTACAGAGCCGTGCCGTGGTTGTCAGCATAAGCCACATCGCCCGGGCACTCGCCGCCGGCCTGGTTGAAGCCGCCGCGCGGGTCGAAGTACCCGGCCTCCGGCAGGTTCACCTCAAGGCCGCGCAGGGATGGGTAATGGTCGATGAGGGCGGCGATCCGGTTGTACTTGCCGACCATGCCGGCGATGTAGTCGTATTGATCGCGGCGATTACGGCCTGTAGGGTCGAAGGGATTGAGGCTGTCGGCGCCGACGTGAGTCCAGTCGGAAAAGCCGCAGTATGCGATGCGGGCGCCGATCTTGCCAGTGGCATAGTTGACCCCCTCGGCCCAGTGGCGGATGTAGTCCTCAGCCTGGGCCTCAATCGCCCAGTAGCAGCCGACATACGCGGACGGCCCCAACTTCGCGACGCATGCGGCGTGGAAGTAGTCGAGCATCTTGATGTACTCGCGGCGGTTGTCGGCGACGGACATCTCGCGAGTCGTGCCGGGGTACAAAGCGCGGGACTGCCAGTCCGATTCGATGCCGAACATGAACCCCCACGTCTTCACCTCATCGCGCCCGTAGGTGTCGATGAGCCACTGCAATGCCGACTCGATGTAGCGTTGCCACTTCGCGTAGTCCTTGGGCTGGCGGATGTTGTAGCCGTACTGCCCCTCCAGATAGCCACCCTCGATGAGCGGAGCCGGCATTGTGTTCGTGGCCATCACGATCAGCGGGCGGACGCCGGCGCGGAAGGCCCACTGCTCCAGGGCGACCTTTGTGCCCGGGCTGGGCTTGAACGCATACTCGCCGTCGGGAGCGACCGTGTAGTTGGTGCGCGGGTTGCTCAGGTCCCACCAGTCGGCGATGGTGTCAATGGCGCCCTCGAATCGTTGCACTGCCCAGCTCGCGGGAAGGTCGGGCTGATCGTACCACCCGCCTCGCGCCCAGGTGTTCGCGACGGCGCGGAAGACGCGGTTGCCGTCCACCTGCCCCGTCGCGTCGATGTCGAAGCTGAGCGGCGAGGCCGACAGGGGGATGGCGAGCATCAGAGCAACCGCCACACAGGCGCTTGTTGTCACAGTCATATCGGCTACCTCCCTGGCACTGCAAGTCGGCCTACTCTACATCACCCCCTCTTTCAGCACAACGAGACAATGGCAGGCCCCTGGCTGCGCCGGTCCCCAGGCGGCGCAGAACACAGAAAAGGGCAAAGACGGCAGGAACGGCAGGTTTCAGGGGCGGCAGAAACGGCAGCGCCCCTGCCGTCTTTGTCGTCTTTGCCGTTCTTGCCGTTGATTCCGCGTTCAACGTTTTGCGTTCTGCGTTTCCCTCACCGCGCTCTCGGGTGGTCTCCAGTCTTGACCCCGCCCGGCCCCCGGCCTATACTCTTGGCCATCCGCAGACGGGAGCCGGGTCTGATGGCTGGCGAGCGAACCGTGTTCCACCTCGGACAAGTGACCGTCGAGATCTGCGAAGGCGACATTACTGCCGCCGATGTCGATGCCATCTGCAACGCCGCGAACAATCATCTGTGGATGGGCTCCGGCGTCGCGGGAGCGATCAAACGGCGCGGCGGCGCGGCCGTCGAGCGCGAGGCGATGGCGAAGGGGCCGGTTGAGGTCGGCTCCGCCGTCGAGACGACCGCCGGTGATCTCCCGTATCGCTACGTCATCCACGGCGCAGTGATGGGGCAAGACCTGCGCACCGATGCAGAATCAATTGCGCAAACTACCCAGAACTGCCTGAACCTCGCAGACCGGCTTCGGGACGGGTGTCGGAGGGTTCTCCCTGGACGAGTGCGCGGATGTCATGTTGAGCGCCGCCAAGCAATTCGCCGCCGCCGGGCCGCAGAACCTTCGGCGCATCGTGTTCGTCCTTTTCGGTCGTGAGGCCTTCAGCGCCTTCGACCAAGCCGCAGCCGGCCTTCTCACGTAAGCAGCCCTGCCCATGACCACTCGCGCCTACATCCCTCTCGCCCTCCTGGTCGCCACGCTCATCCCCGCGGCGGCGGCTTTCTGCGGCTACCCGGACGACCCCAAGGTCGCCGCGTCCGCGTATCTCGAGCGCCGCGCTCTGCTGAAGGTCAGCGGACCGACCACTCCTGCCGCCCTGCGCGAGAACGGGGCCGCTGTGCGCGGCAAGACCGTTGAGGCAGCGGGCCGGATCGTAGGCCGCAGCATCGACAAGGATGAAGACGGCGCGACGCGCGTGTGCCTCATGCTCCAAAGTTCCGAGAATGTAATGCTTTTCGTCGACGTGAACGAGGACATGCCCATCCTGCGGGTCGGTCAGGCAGTGCGCGCCCTCGTCTGCGTGCCCGCGCGGGAGGGCATTTACGGGCGCTGCAAGCTCGACTGCATCGTCCTCGAGTGCGATCTACCGCCCGATAAGCAGTCTCAGGTCACATCTGTGAGGCTTCCGGCCGGCCAGTCGAACCGCAAACCCACCAGCGCGCCGCCGACCGAGCCTGCCACCGTCTCACTGCAGCCGCTGCCGGCCATGCCTAGTTCGGAAGCCCCGGTCCAAGAGGCAGCGATGTTCGCCCCGCCCCCCGTGCCGGCCGGCGCGCAAGCCCCCCAGGCGCTGCCTGCCGCGCCCGCGAACGTGCGCAAGACGATCGATACTTGGAAGGCGTGGGTGTTCAAGCACAACCGCACCCTCTCCGACGAGCAATGCGAGTTGATCGTCCGCTGGGTGATCTACTACTCCGCCGTCTCCGGCGTCGATCACCGACTGTCTTTCTCGATGATCGCCGCAGAGTCCGATTTCCACCCCGAGTGCCTCTCCCATGCCGGCGCGATGGGCCTCACCCAACTGATGCCCTGCAACGTGGAAGACCACCATGTCAGCAACCCGTGGAATGTGCAAGAGAACATCCGTGGTGGCATCGAGCACATGGCGGACATGTTGAGCAACTTCCGTGGCCGGTCGAACTACGAGCAGTTCTCACTCGGGCTTGCGGCCTACAATGCAGGGCTGGGGCGAGTGAAGCGCGCAGGGGGCATTCCGAACATCAGCGAAACGATCCACTACGTGAAGCGCGTCGGGGACACCTTCTACGGCCTGGTGAAAGACGGATACCCGTAGAGGGAGAAGGCAACGCTGAACGCTGAATGATGAATGATGAGCTAAACGGCAACAACGGCAACAACGGCAATAACGGCAATAACTGCAACAACGGCTAAAGGCAACAAGCTCACGTGGGCGCGACAATATCGTCGCGTGGAGGAGAGGGGAGCAAGTGGGCGCGACAATCCTGTCGCGCAGCGGACACCCCGCCCAATTGCCGCCAGCCGTTGCCGTTCCCCCCTCTCACGTTATGTGTTTGGCGACACCTCCTTCAGACCTATGGCAGCGCGATTTATCGCGCGGATCACGTCGTATGATTACCAACGCTTCAACTTCGACGGAGTGCTTGCTCGCAACTGGCGGCGCAGTGGGCGGAGGGCAGTTCGGCCCGCATCTGGCGCGATAAATCGCGCTACCACATAGTCTGAGGAAACAGTCGCTAAACAGGTACCTCCACGTGTGGAGAGGGGCCAGGGGCATAGGCGCGAAGTTAGGCGGTGGACCCGTGTGGAGGGGCTAACATGAAACGGCCCGCCGTTTGGCGAATGATATTGCGTCAGCAAACCATTCTCCGAAAGGCGGACCGAAAATGAGTTACGTCGCTATCGATGCCCATCAGAACACTTC